>JGI26524J50256_1000201_pt1 | contig 97786 bp, 111 predicted proteins | sample ThiBio_inoc_plan_FD_50256 | JGI IMG/M metagenome (IMG submission 50256) | reverse complement strand
CGGCGGGGTTTCCCGCCGTTTTTTATGGGCACGCGCATCAGACTCAAACCAGCACGGCCGTCAGATACGTCACATACAAAGCCCCGTTCACGAACAGGTGCCACACCTTCAGACCGCCGGTCAGCGCCATCCAGCGCAGCCAGAAAGCGGCCACAAGGGTCACGATCACCCCGAGCAGCACTTCCTTCTGTTGCGCAACCCAGGGGGTGAGCGCGATGCCGATGGCCGGCAGCAGGGTGCCCTGGAACACCATCGCCCCGGTAATGTTGCCGAAAGCCAGGGTATCCTTGCGCTTGCGTATCCACAGGATGGAATTCACCTTTTCCGGCAGCTCGGTGGCGACGGGGATGATCATCAGCGACAGCAGCAATGCCGAAATGCCGATGATCGGCGCGGCCGCCTCGACGCCGTGAATGAATCCCTTGGCGCCGGCAATCAGCAGCGCCAGCCCCAGCCCCAGCTGCACCACGATGACGGCGAGATTCTGGGGCAGCCCCAGACGGGTCAGCAGCATGGGCGATTCCGCCTCGGTGCCGTGACCGTCTTCCACCAGTTTGGCCGAGGCACGCAGGGTCAGCATCACGTAGACGAAATAGATCAGCACCATGACGAAGGCCAGTCCGGCGCGCACCAGGCCGTCGCCATGCGGAATGAACATGGCGACGAACGCCACGACGAAAGCCATCAGGAAGAAATCCAGATCGCGCTTGAGCCCGCTGCGCTCCGGCGTCAGCGCGCCGCGCAGGCCGCGGCGCTTCAGCACCGCCAGCCCCATCAGGCAAAGCGACAGCGTCGACAGCATCAGCGGCGCGCCCAGAATCGCTCCGACGCCGATCTCGTGGCTGGTTTCGACGCTGCTCGCCCCGCCGAAGATCGCCAGCAACGGCACCAGCGTCTCCGGCATGGCCGTGCCCACCGCCGCGAACAGCGATCCGGTCACCCCTTCCGAAATGCCCAGCCGTTCGCCCAGATGCTCGAGCGCGTTGACAAAGATCTCCGCTGCCACGAGGATCAACAGCAGAAAACCGAGGAGTTCGAGGAACAGCATGGCTGGCGACCGGCAAGCGGAAAGGCGCGATTCTACCAGTCCGGGCACACCTGCCCCGTCTGCCTTCGTGCGCCTGGGCGAAGGCGAATTTCACGCCCGGCTGGCCGCGACGGCCGGCGTGGCGATCGCACTTTTCACGGCGCCGCACTGCGGTGCCTGCCGCGCCTGGAAACGGCTGTTGCCCGACGCACTGGGTGATGTTGTTCAGGTCTTCTACGAAATCGACGTCAGCGAAGCCACGGGTGTGGCGCGCGGATTCGACATCTTTCATTTGCCCACGATCTACCTCTACCGCGACGGGCGGTTTCACGCGGAACTGCAGTGCCCGGCACAAGCCGGGACGATCCGGGAAACCGCCCTGCACCTCTTGCATCGACCGGCCCAGGAAGAGCCCTGACGGCCCTCATCCCGTCTTAGGTTGCCGACTGCGGCAACCCCAGCATGCGGTCGAATGTCCAGGTAAAACCGATCGTGTACAGAAAGAAGAACGCGAAAATGCCGAGATCGGCCAGAAAGGCGTTGAGAAGCGTGGTCTCGAGCCAGTAAGCCATCAAGGGCACGAGCAACAGCAGCAGGCCGCCTTCAAAGCCCAGGCCATGCGCAAGCCGCCGCCGCAGCGAGCGGCCCTTGGCGGTTTGACGGGTTTCCCAGCGCTCGAACAGCGTGTTGAAGAGATAGTTCCAGGCGAGCGCGATCGTGGACATGATCGCCGAGAGTGCGAATGCGGATGCCACCGGATGATCGAACATCCAGGCCAGGACCGGCCCGACGAACAGGATGGCGACCCCTTCGTAGGATACGGCCTGCAGAATCCGGCGTGACCGGGGGTGCACGAATGGCGTCCGTTTCGCGCCGTCAGCCCAGTGCGCGCCCCACGAACACCACCGCGATCGTCACCAGCCCCAGGATCAGGTTGAGGCCAATAAGCCGGCGGATCTGGCCAAGCGCCGCACCGCCGGTCTTCCAGTCCTGTCCGGCGACGGCGCGTTTGAGTTTTTTGTAGGGCGCGAAGAAGACGTGGGCGAAGACCAGCATCATCACGATGCCCAGCCCCAGCATGGTCAACGCGTGGTGCGGCGCGGCGAGCCCGCCGAAGACCATGAGCATGTGCAGGCCGCTGAGGAGGATGAGCAGCACCGAGACCCACACCCAGGGAAAGAATTTGCCGAATACGCCGGCCCACAGGGTCAGGCGCTGCGGCGGTTCGAGCACGCTGGCTGCGACGGGGCGCAAGGCGAGATAGGCAAAGAACATGCCGCCAACCCAGACGACGACGCCGAGGACGTGCAGCAGAAACATGAGTTGCAGCATGGGGTTTCCTTTCAGAACAATCGGTTTTGATCGAGGACGAGTTTAACCGGCGAGAAACTGCGCCGGTGCTGCGGACAGGCGCCATGCGCCTTGAGTGCATCGAGATGCTGCGCCGTACCGTAACCCATGTGCCGGTCGAAACCATAGACGGGATAGGTTTCGTGCAACTGGCGCATGAAGGCGTCGCGCGCAGTCTTGGCGAGGATGGAGGCGGCGGCAATGGCGGCGACCTTGTCGTCGCCCTTGACCACGGCCTGCGAGCGCCATGGCCATTCGGGGCAGCGATTGCCGTCCACCCAGACATCGTCGGGCGCACGGCCGAGGCCTTCGACTGCGCGCCGCATGGCAAGCATCGTCGCATGCAGGATATTCAGCCGGTCGATCTCCTCGACGCTGGCTTCGGCCACACACCAGACGAACGCTTCGCGGCGAATGGCCTCGGCCAGCCGTTCGCGCGCGGCAGCCGAGAGCTTCTTGGAATCGCGCAGGCCTTCGATGGGTCGCGCGGGGTCGAGCATGACAGCCGCCGCCACCACCGGGCCGGCGAGCGGCCCCCGCCCGGCTTCGTCGACACCGCACAGACCAGGCGGCCCCCAATGCAGGCTCATGCGGGACGATCCTCCATATACGGCGACACGGCCTCGGCGATACGGCCTGCCGCGTTCTGCCGCAGGCTGACGTGCATCGCCCGGAAGCGTTCGACGGCCGCTTCGCGGCGTGGCGCATCGTCCAGCCAGGCCAGCGCATCGGCCGCGAGATTCGTGGGCGTCGCTGCGTCCTGGATGCGTTCCGGCACGAGGAACTCGCGGACGAGGATGTTCGGCAAGCCCACCCAGGGTTGCAGCGCCTTGCGCAGCATGAGCCAGGCGGTGAGCGCGGGCACGCGGTACGTGATCACCATCGGTTTCTTGAATAGCGCTGTTTCCAGCGTGGCCGTACCGGACGCGACCAGCGCGACGTCGCATGCCGCCAGCGCCGTGTGGGACTGCCCGGGCAGCACGTGCAGATCGATTTCAATCCCCGCGCGCGCCTGGTCGATCAATGCGGCGGCAGCCACATTCGCGGCGGGCAGGACGAAACGTGCGTCCGGATGGCGGCGCGCGATCAGGTGCGCAGCCTCCAGCATCAGGCGTGCGTGGCGTTTCACCTCGGACAGCCGGCTGCCGGGCAGCAGCGCGAACACCGGGCCGTCGGTCAGATTCAGCGCTGCGCGCGCGGCGGCGGCATCGGGTTCGAGCGGAATCACGTCGGCCAGCGGATGCCCCACATAGCTGACGGGGATGCCGGCTTCGCGATAGATCGCCTCTTCGAAGGGAAACACCACCAGCATGTGCGAGACGGCCTCGCGGATTCTGTGGATGCGCTCCGGCCGCCAGGCCCAGATCGACGGGCTGACGAAATGCACGGTGGGAATGCCGGCGGTCTTGAGCCGGTGTTCGAGCACAAAGTTGAAATCCGGCGCATCGATGCCGACGAAAACGCGCGGCCGCTGCGCCAGAAAACGGGCACCGATGTGTGCGCGAATGCGCAGCAGTTCCGGTAGATGGCGCAAGACCTCGACGTAGCCGTTGACCGCCAGTTTCTCGCTCGGATAGATCGCCTCGACGCCGGCTTCGACGAGACGCGGGCCGGCAATGCCGGCTGCGCGCAGGTTCGGGTGCCGCTGTTGCAGTGCGCGGATGAAATGCGCACCCAGCAGATCGCCGGATGCTTCGCCGGCGACCAGACCGATATCCATCAGCGGATGATGCCGCGCCCGGCGCACGCAAGAAAATCGAGCAGTTGCCTGACTTCGGGATGCGCCGCAGCATCTGCCTCGAGCTTGGCTTGCGCCTCGGCGACGGTGTTGCCTTCGCGATAGAGCGTCCTGTACGCGCGTTTCAACGCAGACAGCGCGTCGGCGGAAAAGCCGCGCCGCTTCAGACCTTCGCTGTTCAGACCATGCGGCTCGGCCGGGTGGCCGGATGCCATGACGAAAGGCGGAATATCCTTGAACACCACGGTGGAAACGCCGGTCATGACGTGCGCGCCGATCTTGCAGAACTGGTGCACACCGGTAAAACCGCCGAGTATGGCCCAGTCGCCGACTTCGACATGGCCGGCAAGCGAGGCATTGTTGGCGAAGATGGTGCGATCGCCAACCACGCAGTCGTGCGCGATGTGCACGTAGGCCATGATCCAGTTGTCACTGCCGATGGTGGTCACGCCGCGGTCCTGTACGGTGCCGGTGTTGAAGGTACAGAACTCGCGGATGACGTTGTCGTCGCCAATTTCGAGACGCGTCGGCTCGCCGGCGTATTTTTTGTCCTGCGGGGCTTCGCCCAGCGAGACGAAGTGGAAGATCCGGTTGCGCGCACCGATGCGGGTATGGCCGGTGATGACCGCATGCGCGCCGACCGTGGTGCCGGCACCGATCTCGACGTGCTCGCCGATGATCGAATAGGCGCCGATCTCGACGTCGTCCGCGAGCCGCGCGCCGGGCGCGACGAGTGCGGTGGGATGAATCCTCGGCATGCTCACTTGTCGCGCAGGGTGGCCATCAGCTCGGCCTCGGCGACGGTTTCGCCGTCGACCTCGGCGCGGCCCGCGTATTTCCAGATACCGCGCGTCTCGCGCAGGATATCGACCTTGAGCACGAGCTGGTCGCCCGGCTTCACCGGCTTGCGGAAGCGCGCGCCGTCGATGCCGGCGAAATAGACGACTCCGATGTTCTCGGGCGCGTAGTCCTTGGTCTTGAACGACAGAATCGCAGCCGCCTGCGCCATCGCTTCCAGAATCAGCACGCCGGGCATCACCGGCGACCCCGGGAAATGCCCGGGAAAAAAAGGCTCGTTGATGGTGACGTTCTTGATCGCCGTAATGCGCTTGCCAAGCTCCATTTCAATAACGCGGTCGACGAGCAGAAAGGGGTAGCGATGCGGCAGGTACTGCGCCACCTGTTCGATATCCATGATCATTTTTTTTCCAGTTCTCCCAGTTTCTTTTCGAGTGCCTGTATGCGCGTCACCAGCTTGTCGAGATTGCGCACATGGACGGCATTGCGCTGCCACATCTCATGCTCCGAAAACGGCATGACCGACGTGTAGGTGCCCGGCCGGGACAGCGATTTGGTGATGAGGGTGTTGGTCGAGATGCGCGTGCCGTCGGCGATCTCGATATGACCGGAAAGCATCGCCGCCCCGCCGATGGTGCAGTGGCGTCCGATCTTCACGCTGCCGGCGATGCCGGTACAGGCGGCAATTGCCGTATGTGCCCCGATGACGACGTTGTGCGCAACCTGGATCAGATTGTCGAGCTTGACCCCGTCCTCGATCACCGTATCCTCCAGCGCACCGCGGTCAATGGTCGTGCAGGCACCGATCTCGACGTCGTCTCCGATGCGCACGCGGCCAATCTGGGGAATTTTCTCCCAGGCCCCCTCGCTGGGCGCAAAACCGAAACCGTCGGCACCGATCACGCTGCCTGCGTGCAGGATTGCCCGGTCGCCGATCACGCAGCGATGGTAGACGGTAACGCTGGCGTTCAGCAGGCAATCCTCGCCGATCAGCGCATCCTCGCCGATCACGCAGTGGGCGCCGATGACGGTACGCGCACCGATCCGCGCACGTGCGCCGATCACCGCGCCGGGACCGATGCACGCATCGGCTGCCACGATGGCGCCATCCGCGACCGTGGCGGCCGGATGCACGCCCGCCGGCGGGCGCGATACCGGATTCAGTAGTGCCGACACGCGGGCGAAATACAGATAGGGATTGGGTGTGAGGATGCGCGGCCGGTCGCTGGCATCACGTGCATCCGGCGGCAGGATCAGGGCGCCGGCGCGGGTGGCGCCGAGCTGTGCAAGGTATTTGCTCTGGGCGACGAAACCGATCTCGTCAGGTTCCGCCCGGTCGAGCGGCGCAACCTGCTTCACCCGCACCGAACCGTCGCCGACGAGCTCGCCCCCGAAACGGGCCACGAGCTCTGTAAGCGTCACGGACATGCGCGAGCCGGATGCCTTACTTGCTGCCGAGCGCCTTCATCACCCGTTCGGTGATGTCGTTCCTGGGATCGACGTACACCGCCTGTTCGACGATGATGTCGTATTTCTCGGATTTGGCGATGTCCTGGATCGCCTTGCGGGCCCGCTCCTGGATCTGGCCGAGTTCCTCGTTGCGGCGCAGGTTGAGGTCCTCGCGGAATTCGCGGCCCTGGCGCTGCAGTTCGCGATTGAGGTTGCCCAGATCGCGTTCCTTGTTCTTGCGCTCGGTGTCGGACATCGTCACGCCGTCCTTGTCGAGCTGCGCCTGCAGGTCACGGGCCTGCTTGGCGAGCTTCTGCAGTTCCTGGTCGCGCGCGGCGAATTCGCGTTCGAGTTTCTTCTGCGCGGCGACGGACAGCGGTGCTTCGCGCAGCAGGCGCTCGGTGTTGACAAAGCCGATCTTGGTGTCGGCCGCCGCAGCGGGCATCGCGATGAACGCGGACGCCAGCGCCAGGCCTACGGCAAACTGCTTGAACATCATGATGGTCACACTCCGTTGATCCGCCCTCAGAATACGTTGCCGAGGGTAAATTGGAAGACTTCCTCCTTGTCGCCCGACTTGCTGACCAGCGGTTGCGCCAGGCTGAATTTCAGAGGACCGAGCGGCGACACCCACAGCACTGCCACACCGGCGGAATAGCGCAGGTCGCCAAAAGCGAATTTCTCATAGCGGCCCTGATCGTCGAAGGGGCCGAAGGTGGCGCCCGCATCGAAGAAGGCCGACATGCGCAGGGACTGATCATCCTTGAGTCCGGGCAGGGGGAAGAAGAGTTCCGCGTTGCCCACGACGCGCTTGTCGCCGCCCAAGGCGTCACCCGCCGAGTCTTTCGGGCCGAGCGTGCCGTTCTGGAAGCCGCGCACCGAGCTGTTGCCGCCCGCGTAGAAATTCTTGAAGAAGGGCAAGGGCTTGCCCGACAGGCCACCGCCAATGCCGACCTCGCCGTTGAGCATGAGCGTGAAATCCTTGCTCAGCGGGAAGTATTGCTGGTGCTGCAGCGAGAGCTTGTAGTACTGGAGGCTGCCGATCGGCGTGCCGATTTCGGCAGCGATCCGCTGCATCAGGCCCTTGGTCGGGAAAAGATAGCTGTTGCGCGTATCGCGCGACCAGCTGGTGTCGAAGCGCAACGTATCGTTGTCTTCGCCGAAGATGTTGACGAAGTTGGCGTACTGGATCGGGCTGGTGGCGGTGGTGGTCACCGTGGTCTGTTCGTAGGTCAGCCCGAAGGAGATGAAATCGCGCTCGTTCACCGGCAGGCCGAAGCGCATGCCTGCGCCGTAGGTCGAAGTCTTGTAGTCGCCCACATAGTCGAGCGAGGTGGCGTCGACGTCGCGGCGGTACAGGTCGTAGCCGAGGCTGATGCCGTCGATGGTGTAGTAGGGATTGGTGAACGAGAGCGAGTAGACCGTGTTCACGCTGCCGGAGTTGATCTGCGCGGATAGCCGGTTGCCGGTACCGAATACGTTGCTCTGAGAAATCGAGCCCGACAGCACCAGGCCCTCGGATGAGGAAAATCCCGCACCCAGCATCACGTTGCCAGTGGATTTTTCGGTCACGCTGACGTTGACGTCCACCTGGTCGGTGGTGCCCGAAACGGCCGGCGTCTCGACGTTGACTTCGTTGAAGAAACCCAGCCGGTTGAGCCGGTCGCGCGACAGATTGATCTTCTGGGAATCGTAGTAGGCGCCTTCCATCTGGCGGATTTCACGGCGCACGACTTCGTCACGCGTGCGGGTGTTGCCCGCCACGTTGACGCGATTGACGTAGACGCGGCGGCCCGGATCGACAAACAGCGTGAAGGCGACCGTGTGCTTGTCCTTGTCCAGTTCGGGCACGGCGTTCACGTTGGCAAAGGCATAGCCGTCATTGCCGAGCCGGTCGCTGATCTTCTTGGTGCTTTCGGTAAGCCGGTCACGCTGGAAGATTTCGCCCGGCTTGACGGTCACGAGCTTGGCGAGTTCGGTCTCGGGCACCAGCATCTGCCCGGCGAGCTTGACGTCGGAAACGGTGTACTGCGGGCCTTCCGTCACGTTGACGGTGATGTAGATGCCCTTCTTGTCCGGTGAGATCGACACCTGGGTCGATTCGACGTTGAATTCGAGATAGCCGCGGTTGAGGTAGAACGAACGCAGGGCCTCGATATCGCCGCCCAGGCGGGCTTTCGAGTACTGGTCGTTCTTGGTGTACCAGGTCAGCCAGCCCGGCGTGGTCGAGCTGAACTGCTTGAGCAGTTCCTTTTCCGGGAATGCCTTGTTGCCGACGATGTTGATCTGCTGGATCTTGGCGCTGTCGCCCTCGACGACGTCGAACTGCACCGCGACGCGGTTGCGCTCGAGCGGTGTCAGCGTCGACTTGATCTCGACCGCGTACTTGCCGCGGTTGAAGTACTGGCGCTGAAGTTCCTGCTCGGCCTTGTCGAGCAGCGAACGGTCGAGCACGCGGCCTTCGGCCAGACCGGTCTGCTGCAGGCCTTTCTTGAGATCTTCCTCCGAGAATTCCTTGATGCCAGACAGGGTGATCTTGGCAATCGAGGGCCGCTCCTCGACGGTGACGATGAGCACGCCGTCGCGCGCTTCCAGCTGTACGTCCTTGAAGAAGCCGGTGGCATAAAGCGCCTTGATCGCGGCGGCGGTTTTCTCGTCGGTCAGGGTTTCGCCCACCTTGACCGGCAGATAGCTGAAAACCGTGCCGGCTTCGGTGCGCTGGATGCCTTCGACCCGTATGTCCTTGACGACGAAGGGCTCCGTTGCGAATACCGGCTGTGCAGCGAATGCGGCAGCCAGGGCAAGCGACAGGCGATTGAACGTCATATTGTGGTGTTATCCGCTTATGAGGCGTTGTAAATCGTTGAAGAGGGCAAACGACATGAGCAGCAGCAAAAGCGTCATGCCGACGCGGGCGCCGATCTCCATGACGCGCTCGGATACCGGCCGCCCGGTCAAAACTTCCGCAACATAATACATGAGGTGCCCCCCGTCCAGTAACGGGACAGGCAGCAGATTGAGCACGCCCAGGCTCACGCTGACCAGCGCGAGAAAGCCGACGAAGCTGATCCAGCCGAGCGTTGCGCTTTGCCCTGCGTAGTCGGCAATGGTCAGCGGACCGGAAAGGTTCTTCCAGGACACCTGACCGAGCACCATGCGCCCCATCATCTCCAGTGTGAAGACGCTCATGTCCCAGGTCCTGACGGCGCCCTGCCACAGGGCTTCCAGCGGGCCGTAACGCACCTCGGTCATCAGGGGCGCCAGCACCGATTCGTCGATGTGCGGCCCCGCCCCGATCTTGCCGATGCGGGTGCCGTTTTCGTCTACGGCAGCGGGTGTCACGTCGACGACCTGCGCCTGCCCGTCGCGAACGATCGTGATGCGCATCGGTTGGGCCGGGTTGTCACGGATGCGTTTCACCCAGTCCTGCCAGGTCCCGATCGCGGCCTCGTCGGCACGCAGCAACCGGTCGCCCGCCCGGAAGCCGGCACGGGCCGCGGCGCTGTCCGGCAGCACGCTGCCGATGACCGGATCGATGGGCGGATCGAAACGCACGATACCCAGCGGTCTGAGCGTATCCTGTTCCAGGCTTTCGTCGCGCACGGGCACCGGCGTCAGCCCCACTGTCCGGCCGTCGGCCAGCCCCAGCATGACCGGGTCGCCCGCGACGCTCGCGCGCAAAAGCGCCAGACGCAGTTCCGTGAACGACGGGATGGTTTCCCCGTCGACGCGAACGATCTCATCGCCCGCGACCAGGCCGGCCTGTGCGGCCGGCGTACCGGCCGGCGGTTCGCCGACGATCGGTTTCAATGCCGGCAGGCCATGCATCAGCAGCACCCAGTAGAACAGGATCGCCAGCAGAAAGTTGGCCGCCGGCCCTGCCGCGACGATGCCGATGCGGCGCCAGACCGTGGCACGGTTGAACGCGCGATGCGCCTCGGCGGGCGACACATCGCCCTCGCGTTCGTCGAGCATTTTCACGTAGCCGCCAAGGGGCAGCGCGGCTACCACCCATTCGGTCCGGTCTGGTCCAAGACGCCGCACGAAGAGCGGTTTGCCGAAGCCGACCGAAAAACGCAGCACCTTGACGCCCGCCAGGCGTGCAGCGAGGTAATGACCGAATTCGTGCACCACGACGAGCACGCCGATCGCCACGAGAAACCAGATCACGGTATGCAGGACGCTCATGCGCGTATGGCTTCCAGATAGTCGCCCGTGACGCGGCGCGTCTGACGGTCCGCCTCCAGCAGATCGTCGAGCGTGGCGGCCATGCCGCCCGCCAGCCGGTCGAGGGCATGGGCAATGCTGTCGGCGATGGCATTGAACGAGGCGGCACCATCGAGAAAACGCGCAACCGCGACTTCATTGGCGGCATTCAACACCGCTGCGGCATTGCCGCCCGCGGCCAATGCGTCGAACGCCAGCTTCAGGCACGGGAAGCGCGCCATGTCCGGCGCCTCGAAGGTGAGCTGGCGACCCATCAGTTCCAGCGCCGGCACACCGGCGGCGATACGTTCCGGAAATCCCAGCGCATAGGCAATGGGCGTGCGCATGTCGGGCGTGCCCATCTGCGCAATGACCGAGCCGTCGGCGTATTCGACCATCGAATGCACGATGCTCTGCGGATGCACCACGACCTTGATCTGCTCGGGCCGCGCATTGAACAGCCAGCGCGCTTCGATCACCTCGAGCCCCTTGTTCATCAGGCTTGCGGAATCGACCGAGATCTTCTTGCCCATCACCCAGTTGGGATGCGCCACCGCCTGTTCCGGGGTGGCCTGCGCGATGGCCTCGGCCGACAGGGTACGGAACGGCCCGCCCGAGGCCGTCAGCCAGAGCGCTTTGACACCTGCCGCCTGGAAATCGCCGCGGAAATCGCGCGGCAACGACTGGAAGATGGCGTTGTGTTCCGAGTCGATGGGCAGCAGTTCCGCGCCGCTGGCGGCGACCGCATCCATGAAGAGCTGCCCCGACACGACCAGAGTCTCCTTGTTCGCCAGCAGGATGCGCTTGCCCGCACGCGCGGCGGCGAGCGTGGCCGGCAAGCCGGCCGCACCGACGATGGCGGCCATCACGGTATCCACTTCGGGCGCCGTAGCCACTTCGGTCAGCGCCCCGGCCCCCGCCCGGACTTCGACCGCGATGCCTTCCTCCGCCAGGCGATCGCGCAGCGCGGCCGCGGCAGCCGGTTCGTTCATCACCGCCACGCGCGGACGGTGGACGCGGCATTGCTCCGCCATGCGGTCGACCTGGGTCGCGCCGGTCAGTGCGAACACCTCGAAACGGCCGGGATGACGCGCCACCACGTCGAGCGTGTTGACGCCGATGGTGCCTGTGGCGCCGAGGACGGTCAGTACGCGCGGTCTCATCCGGCGTGCTCCAGCCACAGCAGGATCCCGGCGGCGACCGGCAGCGTCGAGGTCAAGGCATCGACGCGGTCGAGCACGCCACCGTGCCCCGGCAGGAGATCGCCGCTGTCTTTCATGCCCGATACGCGCTTGATCCAGGATTCGAACAGATCGCCCAGCACGGACAGATACAGCAGTCCCGCGATGATGACGAACAGCGACAGCGCCGGCATCCCGGCCGCCAGACTCAATGCGCCGGCGTACACCGCAAGTGCGGCCAGCGCACCGGCCACCCCCTCCCAGGTCTTGCCCGGACTGATCGCCGGTGCGAGCTTGTGACGACCGAAACGGCGGCCGGCGAAATACGCCGCCGTATCGGCGATCCAGACGATGGCGATGACGCCGAGCAGAACGGCCGGCCCGCGTGCGTGCAGATAGATCAGTGCAGCCCAGGTCGGCAACAGCAGCACGGCGCCGACGGCGGCGCGCAGGGCCGGCTGGCGGGTATGCCAGCGGCCCAGCAGCCACAAGGGCGCCACGATCAGCCAGAAGGCGGCAGCGAGCAGGAAGAGCCCGGTCTGAAAAGCGGGCCAGCCGTCCGCCAGCAGCTCCGGCAAAACCAGCGCGCACGCGGCGATCGCGGTTGCGTAGAGCCGTGCCGACAAAGTGGGGAATGCCGAGAGTCGGGCCCATTCATAGGCCGCGAGGCCGGCAATACCAGCAACCAGCACTTGCCACAGCCAGCCGGGCGCCCACAACACCGCCGACACGAATACCGCTAGCAGCACGACGGCGGTGAAAATGCGGGAAACAAGCGGCGTCATGTGCGGATGCCCGGTCAGCCTGCGGACTGTACCTGCTCGCTGGTGCGGCCGAAGCGGCGTTCCCGTTTGCGATAGGAAGCCAGCGCGGCATCGAGCGCGGCGGCATCGAAATCGGGCCAGAGTGCGTCGGTGAAATACAGTTCCGCGTAGGCGAGCTGCCACAGCAGAAAATTGCTGATGCGCTGCTCGCCGCCAGTGCGGATGAACAGATCGGGCTCGGGTTCGCCGGTCATCGAAAGCCGCTTCGCCAGCGCGGCCTCGTCGACGTCGGCCGCGCACGCACCTTCGGCGATCAGGGTCCGGACAGCCTGCACGATATCCCAGCGCCCCCCGTAGTTGGCGGCGACGGTGAAGGTCAGCCGGGTGTTGTCCCGGGTCAGGGCCTCTGCGTCGCGGATCAGATCCTGAATGCGTTCGGAAAAGCCGCCGAGATCGCCGATGACGCGGAAGCGGATGCCGTTTTCATGCAGTTTCGCGACTTCGTTCTCCAGCGCGCGCATGAACAGTTCCATCAGCAGCGTGACTTCTTCCTGCGGACGCCGCCAGTTCTCGGAACTGAAGGCGAATACGGTCAGGTGGGAAATACCGCGCTCGGCGCAAGCGCGAATGACGCCGCGCAGCGCTTCCACACCCTTGCGGTGGCCGGCCACGCGCGGCAGCAGGCGGCGCCGGGCCCAGCGGCCGTTGCCGTCCATGATGATGGCGACGTGACGCGGAATCTCGGCGCTCGCCACCGGTTTCGAAGGACTCGACACGTGCGCGCCGCTCAGACCGCGAGCAGGTCCTTCTCTTTCTCGGCCAGCAGTTTGTCGATCTCGCCGATGTACTTGTCGGTGAGTTTCTGCACCTCGTCCTGGGTGCGCCGTTCCTCGTCTTCGGTCGCAGTCTTGGCCTTGACCATGTCCTTCAGCGCGGCATTGGCATCGCGACGGATGTTGCGCATGGCGACGCGCGCGTTTTCCGCTTCGCTGCGCACGACCTTGATCAGTTCCTTGCGACGCTCCTCGGTCAACGCGGGCATGGGCACGCGGATCACGTCTCCATGGGTCGCCGGATTCAGGCCCAGGTCCGCATCGCGGATGGCTTTCTCGACCTTGCCGACCAGGTTTTTCTCCCAGGGCTGCACGTTCAGCGTGCGCGCATCCGCCAGCCCGACGTTCGCCACCTGCGGCACCGGTGTCGGGTTGCCGTAGTAATCGACCATGACGTGGTCCAGGATACCGGCATGCGCACGGCCGGTACGGACCTTGGCGAGATCGTTCTTCAATGCCTCCAGCGACTTGGTCATCTTCTGCGCGGTGGCCTGCTTGATATCGGCAATGCTGGTTTCAGCCATGTTCGCTCCTCGATTCAGGGGGTCACCCGCGTGCCTTCGTCCTCGCCCAGCACGACGCGTTTCAGCGCACCCGGCTTGAAGACGTTGAACACGACGAGCGGCAGTTTCTGCTCGCGGCACAGTGCGAAGGCGGCGGTATCGAGCACGCCCAGATTCTTCGAGATCGCTTCGTCGAAGTTCAGGGTGTCGTAACGCCGCGCCGACGGGTCCTTTTTCGGATCGGCGGTATACACGCCGTCGACCTTGGTCGCCTTCAGCAGCAGGTCCGCGTCGATTTCGGCCGCACGCAGCGCGGCGGCCGTGTCGGTGGTGAAGAAGGGATTGCCGGTGCCTCCGCCAAAAATGACCACGCAACCGTCTTCCAGTTCGCGCACCGCAGCGTCGCGCTCGAACGCCTCGCCGACGTGGGCGATCTGCACCGCGGTCTGCACGCGCGCCTTGACGCCCGCCTGCACCAGCGCGTCCTTCAACGCCAGCGCATTCATCACGGTGGCCAGCATGCCCATCGAATCCGCGGTGGCGCGGTTCATGCCGGACAGCGCACCCGTCGCGCCGCGGAACAGATTGCCGCCGCCCACCACGATGCCAACCTGTATGCCCAGCGCCGTCACTTCGCGAATCTGGGCGACGAAACCGGCCATGGTGTCGGCGTGGTAGCCGAAGCTGTCCGGCCCCATCAGGGCCTCGCCGGAGAGCTTCAGCAGGATGCGCCGCGCCCGATTCATGCCGGAGACCGGGGCCATCCCGGGTCAGACCTGGGCCGCAGCCGCCACTTCGGCAGCGAAGTCGGTGACCTTCTTCTCGATGCCCTCGCCCACCACGTACATGATAAAGCCGTGGCACTGCGAGTTCTTGCTCTTCAGCACCTGCTCGACGGTCTGCTTGTCGTCCTTGACGAAAGGCTGCGACAGCAGGGTGACTTCCTTGAGGAATTTCTGCACCGTGCCTTCGGCGATCTTTTCCAGCATCGCTTCGGGCTTGCCGGCTTCCTTGGCCTTCTCGATGGCGACGCGGCGCTCGGTGTCGATCAGCTCCGCCGGCACGCCGGAGGCATCCAGCGACTTGGGCTTGGACGCGGCGATGTGCATGGCGATGTCCTTGGCAATGGCTTCGTCGCCGGAGACGTCGACCAGCACGCCGATCTTGTTGCCGTGGATGTAGCTGGCGAACTTGCCAGCCGCGTCCTGGCGCACGAAACGGCGCACGGACATGTTTTCGCCGATCTTGCCGACCAGTTCGGTGCGGAAGGCCTCGACGGTGGTGCCGCGGTAGGGCATCGCGGACAGCGCGGCGACGTCGGCCGGGGCGTCGGTCAGCACCATTTCGGCCAGCGCGTTGGCGAGGGCGAGGAAATCGTCGTTCTTGGCAACGAAATCGGTCTCGCAGTTCATTTCCACCATCGCGGCGGATTTGCCGTCGGCGGCGATCGCGATCGTCACCACGCCTTCCGCAGCCACGCGGCCGGCGCTCTTGGCGGCTTTGTTGCCGAAGCGCACGCGCAGGATTTCCTCGGCCTTCTGCATGTCGCCGCCAGCTTCGGCCAGCGCTTTCTTGCAGTCCATCATCGGTGCATCGGTTTTTTCGCGCAGGTCCTTGACCATGCTTGCGGTGATTTCAGCCATTTGCTACTCCCACGAAAGTTCAGTTCGAATCAGCAGTTCAATACGGAAAGAGGGGCAGACGCCCCTCCTCAGAATGCGTCGCCGGGCAATTTGCCCGGCGGGGCGACAGGCCGCGCTTACTCGGCTGCGACGCCGCCTTCTTCCTCGATCTCGACGAATTCCTCGCCGCCGACGATCTCGGAGATCACCTGGGCACGGCCTTCCAGCACCGCATCGGCCACACCGCGCGCATACAGACGAATGGCGCGGGCCGAGTCGTCGTTGCCGGGAATGACGTAGTCCACGCCGTCCGGGCTGTTGTTGGTGTCGACCACGCCGATGACAGGGATGCCCAGTTTCTTGGCCTCGGTGACGGTGCCTTTCTGGTAACCCACGTCGATGATGAAGATCGCGTCGGGCAGACCGCCCATTTCGCGGATGCCGCCCAGGCTGCGGTTGAGCTTGTCGACTTCGCGCTGCACGGTCAGGATTTCCTTCTTGGACAGACGGCCGGGTTCGGCAATCTGGGCCTCAAGATCGTTCAGGCGCTTGATGGACTGCTTGACTGTCTTGAAGTTGGTCAGCATGCCGCCCAGCCAGCGGTTGTCGACGTAAGGCATGCCGGCGCGCTCGGCCTCCTCGCGCACGATGTCGCGGGCGGCGCGCTTGGTGCCGACGAACAGCACGGTGCCCTTGTTGGCCGCGAGCTGGCGCACGAATTTCTGCGCATCCTGGAACATCGGCAGCGATTTTTCCAGGTTGACGATGTGGATCTTGTTGCGGTGACCGAAGATGAAGGGGGCCATCTTCGGGTTCCAGAAGCGGGTCTGGTGGCCGAAATGGACACCGGCCTCCAGCATTTGACGCATGGTGACGGACATGGATTTCTCCTAAAGGGTTGAGCCTCCACCCGCCAGCAGCCGCGCGCCAAGTTCCCTGCGCGCCGCCACCCTTTAATGACAGGTGTGCGAATTTGTCCGAACCATTTCGGACAGCCGGGCATTCTAATGCCATGCCTGCCGTTTTTCAAGGCGCGCCGGTAGACGCTAGAATGCGGCTTTGACGAACCGTTTCACCCAATCATGACCGTCACCATCAAAACCGCCGTCGATATCGAGGGCATGCGCGTGGCCGGGCGGCTCGCGTCCGAAGTCCTCGACTACATCACCCCTTTCGTGAAGCCCGGTGTGACCACAGGCGAGCTCGACCGCCTGTGCCACGACTACATGGTAAACGTGCAGGGCACCATTCCCGCCCCGCTGAACTATGCACCTTCGGGCCACACGCCCTATCCCAAATCGATCTGCACCTCGGTCAACAATCAGGTCTGCCATGGCGTACCGGGCGACAAGGTACTGAAGAACGGCGACATCGTGAACCTCGACATCACGGTGATCAAGGACGGCTGGCACGGCGACACCAGCCGCATGTTCGCCGTCGGTGAGGCCTCGATTCAGGCAAGGCGCCTGATACAGGTCACCTACGAAGCGATGTGGGTGGGCATCGCCAGAGTGAAACCCGGCGTGCGCCTGGGCGATATCGGCCACACCATTCAACATTTCGCCGAAAATCACGGCTACAGCGTGGTGCGCGAATTCTGCGGCCACGGCATCGGACGGGCTTTCCACGAGGATCCGCAGGTGCTGCACTACGGCAAGCCCGGGACCGGGCTCGTGCTCGAGGCCGGCATGACTTTCACCATCGAACCCATGATCAACGCCGGCCGACGCGATATTCGCCAGATGCCCGACGGCTGGACCATCGTCACCAAGGACCGCAGCCTGTCCGCGCAATGGGAACACACCGTGCTGGTCACCGAGGGGGGCTACGAGATTCTCACTGCCTCGGCAGGCACCCCTGCCGTACCCGACCGCATCCGCCAGGCTGCGTGAACACGCTTCCCGTCGCGGATCTGCGCGATCAGCTGCAATCCGGCCGCGCAGCACTCGCAGCCGCCTGGCAGGCGCGCCCCGTCGCTTCGCGCTATCTGGCGCGTCACGCCGCACTGGTCGACACGGCCCTGGGGACCTTGAGTACCCGGCTCGCGCTGCCCGATAGCGTCTGCCTGGCCGCGGTGGGTGGCTACGGGCGCGGTGAGCTGTACCCCGGTTCGGACGTCGACGTCCTGCTGATTCTGACGCACGAGCCGGACGCCCCCGAGCGCGCGGCGCTCGAAGCCTGGGTCCGGGCCTGCTGGGACATGGGGCTGGAGATCGGACACAGCGTGCGCACGGTCGACGCCTGCTGCGCGGAGGCCGATGTCGACATCACGGTGGAAACCAATCTTCTGGAAGCGCGCTGGTTGTGGGGCAGCCGCCCGCTGTTCGCCGAATTCGAACGCTGTTTCCGGGCACGTTTCGATCCGCAGCGCTTCTTCGACGGAAAACTGGCGGAACAGCAGGCCCGCCACGCCCGATACGACGACAGCGCCTACAAACTCGAACCCAATCTCAAGGACAGCCCCGGCGGCCTGCGCGACCTGCACACCATCCACTGGATCGCGCAGGCCTGCGGCATCGAGGATGGCTGGAGCGGCATCGCGCGCGCAGGTCTGCTCACCCAGGCCGAGGCAAACCGCATCGCGCGCGAGGAACGCACGCTCGCCACGCTGCGCATCCATCTGCACCTGCTCGCACGCCGCCGCGAAGACCGTCTGGCCTTCGACTATCAGACCGAACTCGCCACCCGCATCGGCCTTGCCGCCACCGCGCACAAGCGCGCCGGCGAACGCCTCATGCAGGATTACTATCGCGCCGCGAAGCTGATCCAGCGCGCCAACGATATCCTGATCCAGTCGCTGCGCGTCCGCCTGTTTCCCGTCACTGTGCCGCCAATCACGCTCGACGACGATTTCCAGCTGCGCGGCGGCCTGCTCGAAATGCGCACACCGGACCTCTTCGAACGACGACCCGAAGCCCTGCTGCGCGTCTTCATCGTCTACGCCCACCATGCCGACCTGGCCGGTTTCGAGCCCGCGACGCTGCGTGCCCTCTGGCGCGGCAGCGCCCGCATCGACGCGGCCTTCCGCGCCAACCCGGCGCATCGTGCCCTGTTCATGACGCTGCTGCGCGAGCCCATCGGCGTGACCCGCGCCCTGCGCGCGATGCATCGCTACGGCCTGCTCGGACGTTACATTCCGGCCTTCGGCCGCATCGTCGGCCAGATGCAGCACGATCTCTTCCACATCTACACGGTGGACGAGCATATCCTGACCGTACTGCGCAACCTGCGCCGGCTGACCGTCCCGGCACTGACGCACGAGCTGCCCCTGGCCAGCGAAGTGATGGCGGCCTTCGGCCAGCGCGAGCTGCTGTACCTGGCCGCATTGTTCCACGACATCGCCAAGGGGCGCGGCGGCGACCATTCCGAACTCGGCGCAACCGATGCGCGACGCTTCTGCAGGCAGCACGGCCTCGACCACGACGACACGGCGCTGGTTGCCTGGCTGGTGGAGATGCATCTGGTCATGTCGCGTACCGCGCAGAAGGAGGACATCAGCGATCCCGAAGTGATCGAGGCTTTCGTCCGCCGGATCGGCGACGCGCACCGGCTCGATGCGCTTTATCTGCTTACCGTGGCCGACATCCGCGGCACCAGTCCCAAGGTGTGGAACGCCTGGAAAGGCAAGCTGCTGGAGGATCTCTATCATGCCGCGCGCGCGCGCCTCGACGGCGGCGAAACGGCCGACATCACCGCCCGGCAGGCGGAAGCGCGCGTCAATCTCGCACTTTACGGGCTGCCGGCGGACGCGCCGGACGCACTCTGGTCGCATCTCGATGCGCGCTATTTCATTCGCTACGATGCGCGCGACCTCGCCTGGCAGGCGCGCATGCTGTGGCGCCAGGCGGGCGCTGCCGCGCCCGTGGTCCGCGCGCGCCTGTCGCCCGCCGGCGAAGGTATCCAGGTGCTGGTCTACGCTCCGGACAGAGCCGATATCTTCGCGCGCATCTGCGGCTTCTTCGCGCGTATCCAGTACACCATCCTCGAAGCCAAGATCGACACCACGCTGCATGGCTATGCGCTGGACAGCTTCCAGGTGATGGATCTGGCGAACCGGGGCATCCACTACCGCGATTTTCTGGCGTTCGTCGAGCACGAACTGGCGCGCGATCTCGATCCCGCACAGACCATCCAGCCGCCGCCGCGCGGGCGGTTGTCGCGCCACCAGCGGCACCACCCCTATCCGACGACGATACGCATCGAGGCCGATGCCGTGGGCAACGGCAAGCTGACGATCACCTGCGCGGACCGCGGCGGCCTGCTGTATGCCGTGGCCGACGTGTTGATGCGGCATGCCGTCAACGTGCAGACGGCCAAGATCGACACCCTGGGCGAGCGGGTCGAGGATACCTTTCAGATTCGGGGGACGTGCCTGGGTTCGGCGGACTGCCGCACGCGTCTGGGAAACGATCTGCGCGCTGCGCTGGACTGACGCTCAGCGCGGCGCGCGCGCGTATTCGTCGACATAACGTCCGCGCGCGGGCGCCTTGCGGGTCGGCGGGGGCTTCTTTCGGACGCCCTCGACCGGTTTCTTGAGTTTTTCGTCCGTCTCCGTCCGCCCGCGGGGGCGGACACGGCCGGGCCGCCCGGTCGACCCGACCGTCGCACAGTCGCGGACTGCCGCATGTACCGCCTCCCTCTCCGGCATACACACAGGCACGGAAAACAGCGCCCATTCGATGACATCGACGGTTTCCGGCAATTGCCTCATGCCGCCTCCCGCCATTCACGCAGACTGCCGGCCAGCGTGCGCGTCAGTGCGATCAGTCCGGCCAGCGCGTCGGCACGCGTTGCGGTCTGGCAGGCGTCGATCTTGCTGTCCGCGTATACGGACAGAATCAGCAGGTTGTGTTGCACATCGACCGGCAAGGGCAATGTGCCCTCGGCCAGTGCCGTCTGCATGTCGTGCCAGACCCGCCGGCTGTCGGCAAGGGCGGCCGCCAGCCGTGCCGCGTGCGCGGGCGCGTCCCAATCACGCTGCACGGCCATGAGCTGTGCGGCGATGACGTCGAGCCGTGCGGTTTCGTCGAGCGTGGCGCCGGCCGGGCGAATGCCGCGCTGCGCTTGCTGAATGGGATATTCCGGATACATGCCTGTCCTCTGCTTCCGGGGCCCTCGCCCACGGTTACGCTACTGGTTAGCGGCGGCGGGGTAGGCAACTTTAGACAGGGCAGCGGCGGACCGACGAACGGTGCTTTCCGGTTTCTCAGTCGTCCTGCAGAGCCTGTCCGGGGAAAAGCGTATCGGCGAAACCGAACTGGCGCAGATCCTTCATCCGCATGGGATAGAGCAGGCCATGCAGGTGATCGACCTCGTGTTGCACTACGCGTGCGTGAAAACCCGAGACGCTGCGATCGAGCGGATTGCCATCCGCATCGAGGCCTTGGTAACGCAGATGCACGAAGCGCGGTACCCGACCGCGCATGCCGGGCACCGACAGGCAGCCTTCCCAGTCCTCTTCGGTTTCATCCGACAGCGGAGTCAGCACCGGATTGACCAGCACCGTGAACGGTACCGGTTCGGCCTGGGGGTAACGCGGATTGCGGGTCACTTCGAACATCACCACCTGAAGGCCGATGCCGATCTGCGGCGCGGCGAGCCCGGCCCCATTGAGCGCCCGCATGGTGTCGCACATGTCGTCGAGCAGCGCGCGCAGGCCGGGCGCGGCAAAATCCTCGACCGGCCGCGCCGTCTCCAGCAGGCGCGGATCGCCCATTTTCAGGACGGGTCGGACGGCCATGCCTGCTCCAGCCGGGTGAGCGCATCGGGCGCGAGCCAGCGCCACTGTCCGGGCTTAATTTCCTCCGGCAGGCGGTAGGCGCCGACGGCCTCGCGATGCAGCGCGGCAACGTGATTGCCGGCCGCCGCGATCATGCGTTTCACCTGATGGTATTTGCCTTCGGCAAGCGCCAGCCGCAAGGTGTGTCCGTCGATGCGTTCGCACATCAGTGCGGCGACCGGCCCCGGCTCGTCGTTCAAGTGCACGCCGGACTGCAGCGCTGCAAGCTGTTCGTCCGTCACCGGCGCTGCGCAGGTGGCGCGGTAGATTTTCGCCACATGCCGCTTCGGCGAGATCATGCGGTGCTGAAACTGCCCGTCGTCGGAAAACAGCAGCAGACCGGTGGTGTCCTGATCGAGCCGGCCGATACATTGCACCCCGCGCTGAATCAGGGGCGGCGGCAGCAGCGAGAACACGCTGGGATGGTGGCTGGGCTTGTGCGAGCATTCGTAGCCTGCGGGCTTGTACATCGCCAGATAAGCGCGTGGCCGGTAGGGCCAAGCGGTGCCGTCGAGCATGAACGTCAGACCGTCCTGGTCGAATTCGGCATCCGGATCGTCGCAGACGACGCCGTTGACGGCCACCTCCCCGCGCCGTACACGCAGCACGCAGTGCCGGCGGGTACCGAATCCCTGCGACTGGAGCGCCCGGACCAGCGTGACCATCAGGGCGCGGCGCAGGCAGCGGCTTCGTCGGTGACCAGTTGCTCCAGCAGGTGGCGGACCTGACGCATCACCTCGCCCAGGACCGACTGGATCTCCTCCATCTGGATCCCGTTGGACGACGCGCCTCGCCCCGCCGCGTAATTCACCACCGCACCCACCGCCGCATAGCAGAGCTCGAGTTCGCGCGCGAGGTAGGCTTCGGGCATGCCGGTCATGCCGACCATGTCGGCGCCGTCGCGTTCGATGCGGTTGATCTCGGCCGCGGTTTCGAGGCGCGGCCCCTGCACCGCGCCGTACACGCCGCCGTCGCGCAGGCGGATGCCGGAGCGGGTGGCCGCCTGCAACAGCGCTTCGCGCATCGCACGGCAGTAGGGAAAGGTGAAATCCAGGTGGACGACCGGCTTGTCGTTGCCGACGAAATAGGTCGACTCGCGGCTGTGGGTGTAGTCGATGACCTGATCCGGCACGACCAGCGTGCCGGGCAGGAGTTCGGGGTGGATGCCGCCGACCGTGGCGACCGATACGACCCGGTCGACGCCGTGTTCCCTCAATGCCCACAGATTGGCACGGTAGTTCACCGCATGCGGCGGAATGGTATGGCCGTAACCATGCCGCGCCAGAAAAATCACCTCCCGGTCGCAGATGCGGCCGAAGGTGAGCGCGCCGGAGGGTTCGCCGTACGGCGTGCGGGCGACCTTGCGGTGCGTGATTTCGAGGTTGGCGAGTTGGGTGAGGCCGGTGCCTCCGATGATCCCAAGCATGATCAGTGATCCTTCAGTGCGTAAATCGCGGGCAGATTGCGCCAGTAGCCGTAGGCATCCATGCCGCAGCCGAACACATAGCGGTTGGGCACGGTCAATCCCACGAAATCGGCGCGCACGGGTTTGGCCAGCCCGTTGGCCTTGTCGGTGAGCACAGCGGACAGCACCCGTGCCGCCCCCATCTCGACCAGCTTGTCGCGGATCGCAGCCAGCGTCTCGCCTTCGTCGAGGATGTCGTCGAGCACCAGCACCACGCGGCCGGCGACGTTCTTGCCCGGCAGTACCCGCCATTCCATCGTGCCGCCCCGGGTCGCCTCGCGGTAGCGGGTAACGTGCAGATAATCGAATTCGAGCGGGAAGGCGAGCCGGGGCAGCAGCTGACCGGCGAATATCACCGCGCCACCCATGACCGGCAGCACGAGCGGACAGGCGCCGGCCAGCTGCAGGGAAATATCGGCTGCCAAACGGTCGAGCGCGGCCTGCACCGTTTCGGCGGGCGCGATGCATTCGGCGGTGTCCAGCAGGCGCAGGGCTTCGTTCGGCGTCATGCGCGGATTCTAGCAGGCTGCGGAAAGCCTCCGTTCGCCCCGCGCGTCGAAGCCGCCGGCTCGGGTATGCTAGCCGCATGCAAACGCCCGATTTCGATGCCGACGGCTGGTTCCTCCGCGCGCAACGCATCCCCTCGCCCAATTGCGATGCGCGGCCGGACGGTGCATGCATCGAGCTCGTCGTCATTCACAACATCTCGCTGCCGCCCGGCGTGTTTGACGGCGACGCGGTGATCGCACTCTTCACCAACCGCCTCGATTGGGAAGCGCACCCCTACTACCGGGGCATTCGCGACCTCAGGGTATCGGCCCATTTCCTGATCCGCCGCGACGGCCGCCTGATCCAGTTCGTGCCCTGCGCGCTGCGCGCCTGGCATGCGGGCGCGTCGAGCTGGCAGGGCCGCGAACGCTGCAACGACTTCTCGGTCGGCATCGAACTCGAAGGCAGCGACGACGTGCCTTTCACCGAGGCGCAGTATGCGACGCTGACGCCGCTCGTGGCCGCGCTCAGGCGCCGCTACCCGATCCGCGGCCTGGCCGGCCACAGCGACATCGCGCCGGGCCGCAAGACCGACCCCGGCCCCTGCTTCGACTGGCGACGGCTCGGCGACCATGTGGCCTGAGCGTTGCCTGACTGTCCCGCTTGTCCTGCTCGTGCTCGGGGGGTGCGCCCCCACGCTCGATCTCACGGTCGAGCGCGCCCCCTCGCACGCGCTTTCGACGCAAGCCGACACACCGTTGCGCACGCAGCTCGCATCGCATCTGCCGGCCGGCCAGTCCGGATTCCATCTGCTGGCCGATGGCCAGGCCGCACTGGCAGCACGGCTGGCGCTGGCGGCACGTGCCAGCCGTACGCTGGATGTGCAGTACTACCTGTTCCACAACGATGCCAGCGGCAAGTGGATCGCCGCAGCCCTGCTTGCCGCCGCCGACCGCGGTGTGCGCGTGCGCGTGCTGCTCGACGACATCGACACCGCCGACAAGGAAGTGGGCCTCGCCACGCTGAACGCACACCCCAACATCGAGGTCCGCCTGTTCAATCCTTTCCACGCCCGCAGCGCCAACATTTTCGTGCGCGGCTGGCAAGCCGTTCGGGACGGCGTACGCCTGAACCGGCGCATGCACAACAAGGCTTTCATCGCCGACAACCAGCTCGGCATCACCGGCGGCCGCAACATCGGGGACGAATATTTCGACGCGCACGACGAGGTCGCTTTCGTCGATCTTGACGTGCTCGCCGCCGGCGCCATCGTCGATGCGATGTCGCGCTCGTTCGACGATTACTGGAACAGCGCCGCCGTGGTGCCGGCCGCGGCGCTGCCGGTCAGCGTCAGCCGACAGCGCCTGATACGCGCCGGCGCGCGGCTCGATGCCTACAGTGCGGAACGCGCGCGCAGCGCCTACGGCCGCGAAGTCGCCGCAGCCGATCCACTGCCCGCCCTGCTGTCGGGACAGGAATCCTGGCACGTCGCCCCGGCGGATCTCATCGTCGATCCGCCGGAAAAGGCACTCGACCCCGAGCAGCCGCCTTCGAGCCTGCTTGTCGGCCAGCTCGCCGGACTGTGGGTCGACCCCAAGGCGCGCGCACTGATCGTGTCGCCCTATTTCGTGCCGGGCCCGATGGGCATGGCCTATTTCCGCTACTGGCGCCACACCGGCGTGAAGATCGACGTGCTCACCAATGCCTACGCCGCCAGCGATGTGCCGGTCGTCCATGCCGGCTATGCGAACTATCGCATTCCGCTCCTGCAGGCCGGCGTCGGCCTGTACGAGCTGAAGCCCGTGAACGAGGCGACCGGCGGACGGCTGCGCGACCTGGCACACGGCTCCTCGCGGGCCAGCCTGCACGCCAAGACCTTCATCTTCGACGACCAGCATGTGTTCGTCGGCACCTTCAACTTCGATCCGCGCTCCGCCGTGCTCAACACCGAAATGGGCATCGTGATCCACTCGCCGGGCTTCGCGCGCGAGGTCGAACGGATCGCGGAAGACGCCATGCGGCCCGAGCGCAGTTTCCGCGTAACGCTGGCGAACGGTACCGAAAACACCACCGAACCGCGTCTACGCTGGTCGGACGTCCACGAGGGCGTGATCCGCCTGTCCGACATCGAGCCCGACACCACACCGCTGCAGCGCGCGCTGCTCCGCACGTTGCAGACGCTGCCGATCGAGCCCTATCTCTAGGCCGGATCGATTCGGTCCGCAGCCCACTGTAAAATCGGGCTTCTTCTTTTTTATTTTCGGGATCCCGCCATGCGCATCGGCACGCCGCTGTCTCCTTCCGCCACCCGCGTCATGCTGCTCGGGGCGGGTGAACTCGGCAAGGAAGTCGTCATCGCCCTGCAGCGGCTGGGCGTGGAAGTCATCGCGGTCGACCGCTACGAAAACGCGCCCGGCCAGCAGGTGGCCCATCGTGCGCACGTAATCCGCATGGACGACGCCCGGGCGCTGCGCGCGCTGATCGAGCGGGAAAAACCCCACTTCGTCGTGCCTGAGATCGAGGCCATCGCCACCGAGGAACTGCTGGCCGTGGAGGCCGCCGGACTGGCGACGGTGATCCCGACCGCGCGCGCGACCAATCTGACGATGAACCGCGAAGGCATCCGCCGGCTTGCCGCCGAAACCCTGGCACTGCCGACCTCGCCCTATGCCTTCGCCGACAGCCTCGGCGAAATGACGGCGGCGGCGCAGCGGATCGGCCTGCCGGTGATCGTGAAACCCGTCATGTCCTCATCCGGCAAGGGCCAGTCGCGGGTGGACGACGCCAGCCAGCTGGGCGCCGCCTGGGACTATGCGGCGGCCGGCGGCCGGGTGGACAAGGGCCGCGTCATCGTCGAAGGCGTGATCGATTTCGATTACGAGATCACGCTGCTCACCGTACGGGCCCGCAACGCGCAGGGCGGTGTCGATACGCATTTCTGCGAACCCATCGGACACGTTCAGGTCAAGGGCGACTATGTCGAATCCTGGCAGCCACAGCCGATGTCGGCAGCGGCGCTGGCACGCGCCCGCGAGATCGCCGCGGCCATCACCGGCGCGCTCGGCGGCCAGGGGCTGTTCGGCGTGGAGCTGTTCGTGAAAGGCGATGCCGTCTGGTTCTCGGAAGTCAGCCCGCGTCCGCACGACACCGGCATGGTGACCATGGCCACCCAGCGGCAGAACGAATTCGAACTGCACGCGCGCGCCATCCTCGGCCTGCCGGTCGATACCCGTCTGCGCGAGCCCGGCGCCTCCGCCGTGATCTATGGCGGCGTCGAGGCTGCAGGCATCGCCTTCGAAGGCGTGTCCGATGCACTGGATGCACCCGGCATCGATCTGCGCCTGTTCGGCAAACCGGAGAGTTTCGCGCGCCGGCGCATGGGCGTGGCGCTCGCCGTCGCCGACACGGTCGACGGCGCCCGCGTCAAGGCGAAGGCCGCCGCCGCCCGCGTCCGTCCCGCCGCCGCATGAACACGCACTACGAACGTCTGGGCGGCGGCGAGGCGATCCGCCGGCTGGTCGAGCGCTTCTACGATCTCATGGACGAAGATCCGGATTACTACGGCATTCGCAAACTGCACCCGCAGGATCTGACCGAATCGCGCAACAAACTGGCCTGGTTTCTCTCGGGCTGGACCGGCGGCCCGCCCGAATACACCGACCGGTTCGGCCACCCCTTCCTGCGACGGCGCCACCTGCCCTTCGCCATCGGCGAGCCGGAACGCGATCAATGGATGGCCTGCATGCAGCGTGCCATGGCAGATACCGGAGTCGAACCCGACCTGCGAAACGAACTGACGGCGGCCTTCTTCAAGACCGCCGATTTCATGCGCAACCAGGCGGGGTGACATGCGCCGCGCCCTGGCCTGGATCCTCGTGGGCGCAATGCTGGCCGGACTGACCGTCCTGCCCTGGCTCGCGCTTGACGACGCCCCGGCCATCGAGCCGCCGGCCGCGTTCCGCCGCGCCGATCTGGCCTGGGTACGTTCACTGTTCCAGAAACACGACCCGCGCCGCCAGACACCGGACGTGGTTCAGACCATCCGCCTCGACGAGGCCGACCTGAACCGGCTGCTCAACTATGCGGTCGAGCTGCACCCGCTGAGCGGCGTCGCAGCCGAGCTGACGCCCGGTCTGGCGACACTCACCGCCACTTTCGCCGTGCCGCGCAACCCGTTCGGCGCCTACCTCAACGTCACCGCCGACGTGGCCGAAACACCGACCGGCATGCGCATCGCGCGCATGCGGCTGGGCAGTCTGCCGGTACCGGCCGTGCTGGCCGACTGGGGCATGCGGCTGGCGCATCGCTGGCTGCGCCGCGACATCACTTACGCAGCGCTGTCGGACGCCTTCGCGCAGGTCCATTTCGACGAGAACGAAGCCACGCTGGACTACCGCTGGCGGCCCGAACTGCTGACGCACGTCGAGCGCAAGAGCGCCGCCTTCCTGATCGCACCGGAAGACCAGGGCCTGATGCTGCTGTATGCCGAGCGGCTGGACGCGCTGTTGAAACCCGGTCGCTGGGGCAGCACGCGCCCGCTGGCAGAAGTCGCGCCGGCGCTGTTCGCCTGGCCGCTACAGGCCGGCGCCAGCGCAGCCGAGGAAAACCGGGCGGCGCTCACCGCACTGGGTGCCTACGTCGCGGGCATCAGCCTGCCCCGCCTGCTGGAAAGCGAAAGCCGTTCGATCCGCCGCGCCCCGCGTGTGCTCATGACCCTACACGGCCGGCGGGATTTCGCCGAGCATTTCGCGATCTCCGCCGCGCTGGCAGCCAACGGCGGCAGCCGCCTGGCCAACGCCATCGGCCTCATCAAGGAAGAAGAGGATGCGCGCAAGGGCTCGGGCTTCAGCTTCACCGACCTGGCCGTCGACCGGGCTGGCGCACGCCTGGCCGAACGGGCGACGGGTGCCGACGCCGAACGGGTCCGCCAGGCGCTTGCCGGCGCACGTGGCGATACAGCCCTGCTGCCGGATTTTCGCGATCTGCCCGAATTCATGCCCCAGGCCGAATTCGACCGCCGCTTCGGCCCGGTGGGCGGCCCGCGCTACCAGCAAATCATCCGACGCATCGACGGCCGCCTGGACAGCCACCCCCTCACGCGATAAGCGGCTGATCGGAACCGGTTTTTACGTATAAACCTGCTAGAATGTCGGGTTTTCCACCGTCTGCGTCCATCATGTCCCGCAAGCTCCGCAACATCGCCATCATCGCGCACGTCGACCACGGCAAGACCACACTCGTCGACCAGCTGCTCAAGCAATCCGGTACCTTCCGCGACAACCAGGCCGTGGACGAGCGGGTCATGGACTCGAACGACCTGGAAAAGGAACGCGGCATCACCATTCTGGCCAAGAACACCGCGATCACCTACGGCGATACCCACATCAACATCGTCGACACCCCCGGCCACGCCGACTTCGGCGGCGAGGTCGAGCGCGTGCTGGGCATGGTCGACGGCGTGGTACTGCTGGTCGACGCGGTCGAGGGCCCGATGCCGCAGACCCGCTTCGTCACCAAGAAGGCGCTGGCGCTCGGCCTGCGCCCCATCGTGGTCATCAACAAGGTCGACCGTCCCGGTTCGCGTCCGGACTGGGTCGTGGACCAGACCTTCGATCTCTTCGACAAGCTCGGCGCCACCGACGAACAGCTCGACTTCCCGATCATTTACGCCTCGGGCCTGAACGGCTGGGCCTGCCTCGACCTGAAGGACGCCCCCTCGCAGGGCGGTTCGGCGTCCGACATGGTGCCGCTGTTCGACACCGTGCTGAAGCACGTCCCCACCCCGCCCGGCTCGGCCGACGCGCCGCTGCAGCTGCAGATCGCGGCACTCGATTATTCGACCTATACCGGCCGTCTCGGCGTCGGCCGCGTGCTCAACGGCCGCATCAAGCCCGGCATGAACGTCGCGGTGATGAACCACGAAGAGCAGGTGGCCACCGGCCGCATCAACCAGGTACTGGGTTTCAAGGGCCTCGACCGGATCGAGGTCAGCGAAGCCGAGGCGGGCGACATCATCATCATTTCCGGCCTCGACGACATCGGCATCGGCGTCACCATCTGCGACAAGGAAAACCCCGTCGGTCTGCCCATGCTCTCCGTGGACGAGCCGACGCTGACGATGGACTTCATGGTCAACTCCTCGCCGCTGGCCGGCACCGAAGGCAAGTTCGTCACCAGCCGCCAGATCCGCGACCGCCTCACCAAGGAACTGCTGACCAACGTCGCGCTGCGCGTCGAGGACACGGGCGACGCCGACGTCTTCCGCGTCTCGGGCCGCGGCGAACTGCACCTGACGATCCTGCTGGAAAACATGCGCCGCGAAGGCTTCGAGCTCGCCGTCGCCAAACCGCGCGTGGTCTACAAGGACATCGACGGCGAGAAGTGCGAGCCCTACGAGAACCTGACCATCGACCTGGAAGACGAACACCAGGGCGGCATCATGGAAGAAATCGGCCGCCGCCGCGGCGAGCTGACCAACATGGAATCCGACGGCAACGGCCGCACCCGCCTCGAATACCACATCCCCGCGCGCGGCCTGATCGGCTTCCAGAGCGACTTCCTCACCATGACGCGCGGCACCGGCCTGATGAGCCACGTGTTCGACGACTACGCGCCGGTCAAGCCCGACCTGCCCGGCCGCCACAACGGCGTGCTGGTGTCGCAGGAAAACGGCGAGGCCGTCGCCTACGCGCTGTGGAACCTGGAAGACCGCGGCCGCATGTTCGTCTCGCCCGGCGACAAGCTGTACGAAGGCATGATCATCGGCATCCACAGCCGCGACAACGATCTGGTCGTCAACCCGATCAAGGGCAAGAAGCTCACCAACGTGCGGGCTTCCGGAACGGACGAAGCCGTGCGCCTCACCCCGCCGATCAAGCTCACGCTCGAATCCGCGGTCGAATTCATCGACGACGACGAACTGGTCGAGATCACGCCCAAGTCGATCCGCATCCGCAAGCGCCACCTGCAGGAACACGAGCGCAAGAAAGCGGCGCGCGAGGCAGCCTGAGCGTTTGCACCCCGCATCGAACCCGGCCCCGCGCCGGGTTTTTCATGCGCGCCGCGGGTAGAATCCGGCCATGCGCCCCATCGAAATCGGCCTCCTGATCGGCCTCGTCCTGCTCGCCGGCCTGGCATTTGTACTCCTGCTGCGGCTCGGCGCGCTGCGCCGAGAACAGGCCGGCCTGCCGGCATTGCTGACGCAGGACATGGAAGCCCGCCACCGCGCCGTGCTGGCCGACCTGCACGCGGGCCTCGCCCAGCAATCCGACCGCATGCAGATTCAACTCGCCGCGCTGCAGGTCGCGCAGACCGAGCGCCTCGCGGACACCCGCGAAACCGTCACCGGCCAGTTCGGCCAGTTTCAGACCGCGATGCTGGAAAAGCTGATCGAACAGGGCCGCGCCGACCAGCATCTGCTGCAGGAAACGCTCAACGGCATCGCCGCGCGCCTCAACGAGCGCGTGCAGCAGTTGTCGCAGACGGTCGACGGGCGGCTGAACGAAATCTCCGGCAAGGTCGCCGAACGCCTCGACGAGGGCTTCAAGAAGACCAACGACACCTTCACCTCGGTGATGACCCGGCTGGCGGTGATCGACGAGGCGCAGAAGAAGATCGAGGGGCTGGCGAGCAACGTCGTCGGGTTGCAGGAAATTCTGGGCGACAAGCGTTCGCGCGGCGCCTTCGGCGAGGTCCAGCTCGAAGCGCTGGTACGGAACAGCCTGCCGCCCGACGCCTACGTCTTCCAGTCCACCCTGAAAAGCGGCGCGCGCGCCGACTGCGTGCTGGTGCTGCCCGAGCCCACCGGCCGGGTCTGCGTGGATTCCAAGTTTCCGCTGGAAAACTACAGCCGCATGTTCGACGACGATCTGGCGCCCGCCGAGCGCGACGCCGCGCGCCGGCAGTTCAAGCTGGACGTGAGGAAGCACGTCGACGACATCGCCGCAAAATACATCGTCGAGGGCGAAACCTCGGACGGCGCGGTGATGTTCCTGCCGGCCGAGGCGGTGTTCGCGGAAATCCACGCCTACCACCCCGACCTCGTCGAGCACGCGCAGAAGAAGCGCGTCTGGCTCACCTCGCCGACCACGCTGATGGCGGTGCTGAACACCGCGCGCGCGGTGATCCGCGATTCGGAGACGCGGCGCATGGCGCACGTCATCAAGGACGAGCTCGCCAAGCTGGCGAAGGATTTCGCCCGCTTCGACGAGCGCATGAAGAAGCTCGCCGTCCACATCGAGCAGGCGAGCAGGGACGTGGGCGACGTGCGCATCTCCAGCGACAAGATCACCCGGCGCTTCGCGCAGATCGAGCGCGTGGAGCTGGAACATCCGCACGGCGAGGCGGGCACGATGCGCCTCGCCGACGCCGACGAATGAACGCGTTCGCGCGCTGGCGCCGCGAACGCCGCCTGCGCCGCCATCTCGTGCCGCGCGAAGCGTTCGACGCCGCCGTCCGGCGGCTGCCGCTGCTGGCCGGACTTACGCCGGCGGAGTGCGACACTCTCCGCGAGCAGGTCAGCCTGCTGCTGGCGGACAAAAGCTTTTCCGCCGCCGGCGGCGCGGAGGTCGAGCCCGACGTCCAGTTGGCCATCGCGCTGCAGGCCTGCCTGCTGACGCTGCATCTCGACGAGGACAGCTACCGCGGCTGGAACGAGATCATCCTCTATCCCGACGAATTCCTGCGCCCGCGCGAAGAGGTCGACGAGGCCGGCGTCGTGCACGTCTCCCGCGACATCCTCGCCGGCGAATCCTGGCACGGCGGGCCGCTGGTGCTGTCCATCGCGGACGTGCGGGCGAGCGGCCGGCTCGAAGGCTTCAACGTCGTGCTGCACGAATTCGCGCACAAGCTCGACATGCTGAACGGCGACGCCAACGGCTTTCCGCCGCTGCACCGCGGCATGCATTCCGCCGACTGGGCGCGCGATTTCGGCGCGGCCTACGACGACCTGTGCGCGCGCGTCGACGCCGGCGAGGACACGGTCGTCGACCCCTACGCCGGCACCGACCCGGCCGAGTTCTTCGCCGTCGCGACCGAGATGTTCTTCGAAGTTCCCGATCTGCTCGCCGGCGCCTATCCGGCCGTCTATGCGCAGATGCGGCAGTTCTACCGCCAGGACCCGCTGGCGCGACTGAGACGCCCCGCATGAAACCGCTGCCCCTTGCCGCGCGCGTCGGCGAGATCGCCCCCTTCCGCGTCATGGAAATCCTGGCGCGCGCGAAGGCGCTCGAAGCCGCCGGGCGCGACATCATCCATCTGGAAATCGGCGAACCGGACTTCGCCACGCCCGCGCCCATCGTCGAGGCCGGCGTCCGCGCGCTGCGCAACGGGCACACGCACTACACCGGCGCCCTGGGTCTGGTTGAGCTGCGCGAGACCATCGCGGACTTTCACGCCACGCGCTGGAACGCATCGGTGGACGCCAACCGCGTAATCGTCACGCCCGGCGCGTCGGGCGCGCTGTTGCTCGCGCTGGGCCTGCTCGCGGGGCCTGGCGACGAAGTGCTGATGGCCGACCCCGGGTATCCGTGCAACCGGCATTTCGCGCGCTTCTGCGAGGCGCGCGCGGTAGCGGTGCCGGTGGACGCTTCGAACGGCTTCCAGTTGACGCGCGCGCTGATCGACGCGCACGCCACGCCGGCCACGCGCGCGGTGCTGGTCGCGAGCCCGTCCAATCCGACCGGGACTGTCATGCCTTTCGACGAACTCGCGCGCATCCGCGACTGGTGCGCCGAACGGCGCATCGCGCTGATCGTCGACGAAATCTATCTGGCGCTGACCTACGACGACGCCGAGCGCAGCGCCTCCGGCTGGGACGATGTGTTTGTCGTCAACAGTTTTTCCAAATACTTTCTAATGACCGGCTGGCGGCTCGGCTGGCTCGTCGCGCCGGCCTGGGCGGTCCCGGCGCTGGAACGGCTGGCGCAGAATCTCTTCCTCGCCGCGCCGACTCCCGCGCAGCATGCGGCGCTCGCCGCATTCGAGCCCGGCACGCGCGCGCTGCTCGAAGCCCGCAAGGCCGAACTGCGGCAGCGCCGCGATTATCTGCTGCCGGCCTTGCGCGACCTCGGTTTCGCCATCCCGGTCGCGCCGCAGGGCGCGTTCTATCTGTATGCGGATTGCAGCCGTTTCGACGCCGACAGCCAATCCCTGGCCAACCGGCTGCTGGAGCAGGCCGGCGTCGCCGTCACCCCCGGTCTCGACTTCGGTGCGCACCGCGCCGCGCGACACCTGCGCATCGCCTATACGCAGCCGCTCGCGCGGCTGAACGAAGCCGTCGACCGCTTGAAACGCTTCGTACAGGCATGAAAAAACCGGCCCGAAGGCCGGTTTCTTTGTGCTGGATCCCCGGATTATTGGGCAGGCGCTTCAGCGGGCGCGGCAGCGTCGGCAGCAGGTGCTTCGGCGGGTGCAGCAGCATCAGCGGCCGGCGCTTCGGCAGCGGGGGCCGGTGCTTCAACAGCGGGAGCCGGCGCTTCGGCAGCGGGCGCTTCGGCGGGAGCAGCGGCTTCTTCTTTTTGACCGCAGGCGGTCAGGGAAGCAGCCAGCAGGGCAGCCAGGAGAACGGAATATTTCATTTGATTTCCCTTTAAGTACAGTAATTGAAACCCACACCAGAGATCGGTCCGGGACTTGTGATCCAGCCGACGCGCGGAATTCTAGCAAATCGGCAAAAGAAAACCACAATCTATTAAATTTCTTCAATTGCGTTGCGCGGCCGTTGCCTTCCCACCACAAATCGGGCGCAACCGCCCTTCCAATCCGCCTTGCGACAGGGCTCGATCGACGCCGAACCGGGCGTATCCGCCCCGCCCGATTCGAGCATGCGTTCGGCCTTTTCTGACAGGTTCGGACACCCTGCCGGACGGCCGGCGTCACTGCTTCGGATCGATGAATTCGCCCGGGCGGCTGCCCGGCCGCAGTTTGCCCTGATAGATGAAACCGGCGCCGTAGCGACGGTTGCCGTCCGGCGCGACCACGAGTTCGTTTTCGGTCCAGACCCAGACGTGACCGTCGCGGGTATCGAGGATGAAGGCGCGCCCGCCGCCCTTGCCGCCGTCCGCGCCTGCCAGCGGCAGGGCCTGATAGCGGCCGTCGTCGGCCTGGGCGGCGCCGGCCGCTATCAGCATGCCGAGCAGAAACAAGGTCTTGCGCATGACAGTCCTCCTATTCGAACAGCGCGGCCACGGCGGCCGCGTCCAGCACGTATTCGTGGTTGCAGATGTCGTCGCGCACGCGGATCTCGCCATGCTCGGCCAGAATCGACTCGCACGCCGCCCGGCCGATGCCGCGCAGCATCGCGTCGATCTTGGCCGGGTCGTAAGGACAGTGATAGCTGACCGGGCGCGGGTCGTAAACGCGCACGTCCTCTTCGGGAAACAGGCGTTCGATCAGCTTGATCGCGCCGAGCCCGAGCAGTTCGTCCGGGCGCACGGTATCGGCCAGTATCTGAACGCGGTTCCAGCCGTCGGGATCGCGGGCCTGCGCGCCGGGCAGGGCCTGCAGGAAGAGGCCGGCCGCGGCCTCCACGCCGGCCGCGAGCCACAGCCGCGTCGGCAGTTGTTCGGATTGCGCCAGATAGTGCTCGAAGGCGGCCGCCAGCGTGTCGCCCTCGATGGGCACGTGGCTCTGATAGGGCTGGCGCATGTCGGCGGCGTCGAGGGTGAGCGTCAGGGCGCCATCGCCGAGCAGTTGCCGCGCCGTTCCGGCTTCCAGGCCGTCCGCGGCGCGCGCCATGCCGCGCAGCCGCAATTGCGCGTCGCAATCCATCACCAGCAGCGACACCGCGCCGTCGCCGCGCAACTGGAAGGTCAGCCGCCCGGCCTGCTTGAGATTGGCGGCGATCAGCGCCGTCGCGGCGGCGAGCTGGCCGAGCAGGTCGCGCGCGGGGCCGGCGTAATCGCGCCCGGCGATCATCTCGCGCCAGGCGTCGTCGAGCCGCACCCAGGCGCCGCGAACGTCGAGCGCCTCGAACAGGAAGCTGCGCACCCGGCCGGGCGTCGCGTCGTCCGGGCGGCTCAATTGAGCTGCACCCGCTCGCCCCAGGGCACCTTGCCCTTGCCCTTCACCAGCCAGATCACCGGGTAGCCGGGCGGCAGCGGGGGGAAGCGGCCTTCGGCGTCGGTGAAGTAGACGAGCAGGTTGGGGCTGCGGTTCTCCGTCTCGACCCAGTCGAACACCGGACGGAAATCGGTGCCGCCGCCGCCTTCGAGTCCGGGCGGCAGTTGCATCGTGTCCCAGGGCTCGAATTCCCACGGCGCGTTCTCGGCGACATGGTTGTCGCAGGCGAGCAGCGTGACCTTGGCGCGCACCTGGCCTTTCAGCGCGTCGAGCTCGGTGACAAATTCGCGCAGCTCTTCGTCGCTGATCGAGCCGCTGGTGTCGACCGCGGCGACGACGTCGAGCCCCTCGCTCGACAGGCGCGGCAGCAGGGCATCGCCTTCGCGGCGCGACGGCCGGCGCCAGGAATAGTCGTCGCGCTGGTTGACGGCCAAGAAACGGGCCAGCAGCGCCCGCCACGGCAGGCTCGGCGCCAGCAGGTCGTCGACCCAGCGCATCATCGACTGCGACAGCTTGCCGGCCTGGCGCGCCGCCTGGGCGGCCGCGGCCAGGCGGTTTTTCCATTGCTCGGAAAGCTCTTCGCGTTCGGCCTGTGAAAGCGGGTCCGGCTTTTGCGAGGCCTGCCCGCCGCTGCCCTCGCGGGGTTCGGGATCGCTCTGGCCTTCCTTGCCCTGCCCGCCGCTGTCGCCCGCGTCGGGATTGTCCTGACGCTGGTTCTGGTCGGGGCTGGACCCGGTGTCGTTGTCGCTGTCGAAGAGGTGTTCGTCGAAAGATTCCTCGGGCGTGTCGTCGGGAATCATGGGATAGATTTCTTCCGCCGACAGCGTGAGGTAATTCTGGTCGGCCAGAATGCCGTGCAGCGGCGGCTTCATGCCGTCTTCGATCAGCACCAGGTTGACGGCGTGCTCGCAGGCCACATCCCAGCGGCGCTTGATGCGGCCGTTGCGGCGATGATCATGGCCCATGGCGCAATGCATGGCCTCGTGCGCGAGCACGAACTGGGTTTGCGCCAGATTCAGATGGTCGATGAACCCCGGGTTGAAATAGAACGCCTTGGCATCGGTGGCCGTGGTCTTGCACCACTCGGGCGCCGGTTTCAGCGGCAGATGCATCACCAGCGAACCCAGAAAGGGCCGCTCCATGATCAGGCGCGTGCGTGCGGCGGCGAGCTTGGTGAGGATGGGCGCGAGCGCGGCGTCGTCGGCTTCGCTCATGGATTCAATGCTCGTACAGCACCAGATCCGCGATGCTGTTGGCCCATTCGGCAAACGCCGGCACGGCGAACAAGGGCCGGCCGACGGCGCGATGCAGATCGGACACCAGCATCACGCCCAGCTCGCGCTGCGGAAAACGGTGCGCGTACTTGAGGATGTTGCCGTAGACCGTCGCCGCGTTGCCGCCGTCGGCGGCCTTGACCGCCTTGCGCACCAGCGCGGCGGCCACGCCGTACTGCAGGTCGACGCCCTGCGGCACCTCGGCATCCTTGCCTTCGATGATGGCGTCGATGTCAGGCATCTGCGCCATGTTGTCGACAAAGGTTTTCAGTTCAAGCCCGGCTGACTGTCCAACACACGCCACGAGCGCATCGGCCAGCAGTTCGGTCTTGTCGAATTTCTGCAGCGCGCGGTGGGCGAATTCCCACGAGCGCGGACTCGGAAAGGCGATCGGCGTGTGCGCCGGATCGAAGCTGAACAGCAGGTCGGGGCGGAAACGCAGAAAGGCGATCACGCGCGGATCGATATCCTCGCTATAGGCCCAGTTCACCCAGTCGTCGAGAAAGACCTCGACTTCGTAATGCGTGAACCGGTTGGCCAGCGGCGCCGGCATCGCATAGGTCACACCGCGGTCGCCCTGCCGGTTGCCGGCGGCGAAAATGACCCAGCCTTCCGGCACGGTGTATTCGCCCAGCCGGCGGTCCAGAATGAGTTGATAGGCGGCGGCCGAAACGGTCGGCGGCGCCGACGTGATCTCGTCGAGAAACAGGATGCCGGCAGGCCCGTGGCGTTCGGCATCGGGCAGCACCGATGGAATCGACCAGTCGACCAGACTGCCGCTGCGGAACGGGATGCCGCGCAGATCGGTCGGCTCCATCTGGGAGAGACGGATATCGATCAGCGGTACCCCATGCTGTTGCGCGATCTTGGCGACGATCTGCGACTTGCCTACGCCGGGCGGCCCCCACAGCATGACGGGCGTGTGGTGCCCGTCGGCGGCGCTTTCGAATTCGCGGTCGAGGATGGTTTCGATATGGGAGGGACGCATGGCGGTCGGAACAACGGTTGAATGCCGCAAATCATAAACGCTCCCCCCTGTGCGGCCAAACTCGTCCTTGCTCCGCATGGGGGGATTTTGCTACCGTGAGTCCAAACAGAACGAGCCGACATCCATGAATTTCTGCAGCGAATGTGGCAGCCGCGTCGTGCTGCGCATCCCCGACGGCGACCATCTGCCCCGGTATATCTGTCCGGCCTGCGGCGCCATCCATTACCAGAACCCCAAAATGGTGGTGGGCTGCATCCCGGCGTGGGAAGACAAGATACTGCTGTGCCGACGGGCCATCGAACCCAAATACGGCCTGTGGACCCTGCCCGCAGGCTTCATGGAAAACGGCGAAACCACGCTCGAGGGCGCGGCGCGCGAAACCTGGGAAGAAGCCGGCGCACGCATCGAGATCGGCAGCCTGTACACGCTGTTCAACCTGCCGCACATCAATCAGGTCTACCTCATGTTCCATGCGCGCCTGCTTGATCTGGATTTCCAGCCCGGCGTCGAATCGCTGGAAACGCGGTTGTTCGACGAATCCGAAATCCCCTGGGACAAAATCGCTTTCCGTACCGTGCATGCAACTCTGGAGCACTATTTCCGGGACCGGCGTGCCGGCGGATTCGACTTCCATTTCGGCGACATCCGCACCCGTTGACGCTGGCCTCAGGCCGCCGCGGCAATCTGTTCGCGGCCCAGCACATCCAGACCGACGCGCAGCCAGCCTTCGTGACTTTCGTGCACCTCGCCCAGGCGCAGGTGATAGAGCGTATCGCCATCGCGCAGCGAAAGCTGTGCGCCCATGCGGTAATGCGTCTGCGGCAGCAGCAGATTGCTGAGCCCCTGATCGGGCAGGCTCATCGGCAGCAGCAAGGCCCAGGCTTTTTCCTGCGGTAGATCGGGGGTTGCCGCGTCGCCCTGAATTTCGACGCGCTTGGGATGACGCGACAGGCGCTGCGCGCCGATCAGATGCTGATCCCCTTCCTCGTGCTGCCAGCGTGTCACCAGCAGTTGCCAGACGTTTTCCGCAGGATCCCAGCTCACCGCGATGAGCCGGCCATGCGGCAGCGTCTGCGCCTCGGGCAGCGCGAACCCCATGCCCTCGGGACTCTCGTCGCGCAGCGACCAGGATTGCAGCCCCAGCTGTGCCGCCGCCATGCCCGGCTTGGCCAGCACGGCCAGAATGTGCGTCATGCCCGTGGCGACCCAGACATGGCCGAAACGGCACGTGCGCTGCCGCAGGCGGCGAATGCCGCCACGCTGGATCAGGCTCGCCGTCTGACGCGTCAGCCCATTGCCATCGTGATCGGTCAGATCGAGCGTCTTCAGATAGGCGATCAGCGGTTGCAGCGCGAAATAACGCAGGCGCCGGCCCTCCACACAATCCGTGTCGAGCACGCTTGCTCCCTCCGTCTGGGAGAGGTCGACCCAATGCGTGTGCAGCGTCATCCGCAGCTGTTTTTCCGGCAGCGGAAGCGGTTCGTAGCTGTCGAGAATCTGCGCGATGGACTCGATCTCCTGCGCCCGGTAGCCCAGCGGGTGCACCAGCCCCATCAGCACGATGAGCGTGTATTCGCGGGCGCAATGCGTCGGGCGGGCGTTCATCATCACTACTTGCGTGGCAAGCCCGTCCCGTTCGAGCAGCCTGTAAATCTTGTGGACACGCCGCCAGGCGTTCCCGGCCGGCACCCGTCCCTGATGGAAATCCCAGCGCATTGCCAACCCGGCGTAGCGCAACGCACGCACCGCGATATCGGCCGTGTGCGGTTTCAGTTCCTCGCTGAACGCGCCCCGGTAGGCCTGCTTCAACAGGCATAGCCAAGCCTCGGCAAGCAGCGACCAGAATGCCCAGGTTTCGCGCCACAGCGCCTGCCGCGCCAGCCGGAACGCCAACTGGTTGCGTACATACTGCTCGACGATCCGCCCCTGCAGTGGCAGGCCTGCCTCCTCCAGCGCCATCAGCGCTTTCATGCGCTCCAGCGTGGCCTGCGCATTGTCGGCATTGAAGCGTTCCAGGCCTTCGACCAGCATGTGATGGGCGTCGTAATCCGAGTCGGCAGGCAGGCTTTTCAACCATTTCGCAACCGCGCGTGGAGAGGCGAACGAGACCCGCCCGCCCGCCTTGCGGCGACGCGTGATGGTGGACAGCATTTCGAAGAGTTCCGTCATGTCGTGCGTATTCATCCGGTGCACATGCCGGGAGCCTTGCACCATCTGTGCCAGCCGCCGGAGCAGCCCCGCCCTCCCGCAATGCCCGATTTGACGGGCCTCGCGAAGTCTCTTTCGGTGCTGTGAATCCCATGCAGACGAAATGCCGACACCGGCTGTCGGCCCCCCGGCAATATGCGGGGTTCCGGGCAAATGTCCGCGCGAACCGCTACAATCGCGCTCTCGTCGCGTTGCTCCGGCCCGGCGGCATCCGGCATCGAACGTAAAAACCCGCACTCGGGCTGCCGATGCCGGCAGAACCGGGGCAGCGCAGCAAACTGCCGCTGGCGCTATCGGGCTTTTTCTGTGTGCAGCGGTAACGGTGGGTTGGCCGAGCGGTTGAAGGCACTAGTCTTGAAAACAGTTGTAGATGAATTTGGAAGCGTGGCAGAGTGGTCGATTGCAACGGTCTTGAAAACCGTCGATCCGCAAGGGTCCGTGAGTTCGAATCTCACCGCTTCCGCCAATAAAAACAAGCACTTAGCGCAGTTCAGCGAACACGCAAGGGCTTGTGAAGGCGGCAGAGAAGGCTCCCAATTTGGGGGCCTTCTTTGTTTCAGGGCAAACGTGCCCCGTAAGCACACCGTAACTGATCGCGTGGCGATGGCTGGTTCATGCAGCCGCCGCCTAGGCCCAGCTCGGCAAGGCCAGTACCATAGCTAGAGCGGCCCATGTGGCAGGTGACAGACATGAATGAGCGAGATACAGATGAGCGAGTTTGTAATGCGAGAGGTGCTGGATTTATTTCCTGAAGAAGAGGCGGCCAAGGGTGTCGCCAAAAGCAAGCGACCCAAGGACAAGCTCGCCCCGTTCAACCTTGCGGCCTACTTGGAGGCCGATCACGAGCCGTTTTTCCAGTCTGGTCACGGCGCGCTATTCGACGGTGACTGCCTAGCTGTGCTGCCCCACATCAAGGCGGATTCGATTGACACCGTGTTTGCTGATCCACCCTTCAACCTGGACAAGAAGTACGGTGCCAAGGCCAAGGACAACCTTCCCGAACACAAGTACGTCGAATGGTGCAAAGCGTGGTTAGACGAGTGCATCCGGGTGCTGAAGCCGGGCGGCTCCCTGTTCCTCTACAACCTGCCGCGCTGGAACATCGTCCTTGGCGCTTACCTGATGGAGAAGGGGCTAACATTCCGGCACGACATCACGGTTGCCGTAAATTCCACAATGCCCATCGCTGGGCGGCTGTATCCGAGTCACTATTCCCTGCTGTACTTCAGCAAGGGCAAACCGAAGACCTTCCGCAAGATACGCACGCCCATTGAGGTGTGCAGGCACTGTGGCGGCGAAATCAAGGACTACGGCGGTCATAGGCACGCCATGAACCCGCTAGGCGTCAATCTCAAGGACGTTTGGACTGACATTCCGCCGGTGCGGCACTGGAAGTTCAAGTCGAAGGATCGCCCAGCAAATGCGCTTTCGACAAAGCTACTTGATCGCGTGGTTGAAATGAGCACCGTCGAAGGCGAAACCGTGCTCGACCCGTTTGGCGGCTCAGGGACTACGTTTGCAGTGTGCGAAAAGAAAGATCGCTTCTGGATCGGCATCGAACTCGACTTCGCCCAGCAGATCAAGGAGCGACTGCTGGACGACGACATTGCCCATCACAACAACACCGATCACGTTGAGGGCTAACTCTTCTGAATGAGGGCGGCCAGCATGCCTTCTGCTGCGCGGCCGTCCTTGCCTTTCGGAATCTTCGGGCTGTCGGTGCTCTCTCCGTCCTGCTCGATGACCACAAGCTCCAACACGCCTTCCGCCACGCTGAGGTTTTCCCACAGCGGGATATAGGGCCGGATCTCTTCAATGTTGCCGATACGGTCAGTCAGATACTGCGCCAGCTTCATGTTCGGCACGACCAGCACCCCGGCGATGCACTTCTTCGCCACCAAGCCCAGCGCCATTTTGTTGATGGCCCGATGGGATGAACTGATGTTGCCGGTTTCCCATTCGACAACAACAAGCCCCTGATCGAATTGCTTTGCAGCGTCGATATCACCCGGCCTTGTGCCTTTTCGAGATTTTCCAGTGACGCCTGTCTTGGTAGCCACTTCCCAAGGAAACTCCAGCGCCCAGCCATCATCCTTGAGGACTTTCATGGGCTTGGCCTTGATCGGCACGACGCCGTTACCCTGACCGGACTTCTTGCCACTCTCGGGGTGGATAGTGAAGGAGCCTGAACCTACAGGCCATTCAGCTTGCGCAATGGCTGCATGGATTTTGTCGCGGATCGCCTTCCATTCTGCCGACTGTGCAAATGCGCCCCGACTGAGCAGGACAACGGTTTCCGCAATTTTCATGAACGAGCCATAGCCAAAAGCTCGATCATAAATCTTGGGCTTCTTCAAGAGAAGAACCACGGGCGATTTATTACGCTGTGCTTATGCCTTGGGGGTGTTGCCGACCTAACCACAAGCGCGCCAATCGGTTAGCGGGCAAGCCCGAATAACTGTGTGTTTGGCGTTCCTTGCCCGCTGGCATGCGCGCCGTTACAGGCTGCGCACCATTGCCGCCAATACCCTAGCGGCGGCAGTGTGGTGATCGTCGCCCCAGCCGCCCGCTACGCTCGCGCACTCACGACAACGGGCACCATGCGGCACCCGTTGAAGGTCAGGTCGCACGGGTAGGAGTGGCCCCGTTCCTGACTGAGTCCGTTTGATTAACGTCCAACGGTTTTCGATGGGACGGCGCAGCTTCTCCGGGACTGCGCACCGCTTGCCCTGTGACGACTGGAACAAGGCAAGGGTTTTTCAGATGCCGTCGTCGTCGCTCCGTGTTCTGCATCCAGGGTTGACCCCGTTGTATGCGCAGAGGCGTAACCGCTGCACGTCCTCGCTGAAGAACAGGCGACCGCAGCGCATGCACTTCCGCCAGCCGACATAGCGAACCACGCGCGGCGGCTTGTGGTCAGCATCAAGCACGGGTTCGCGCCGCGCTCCGTCGTCCTGCGGCCACATGCGAGGCTCAACGAACCCTTGGAAATTCGGCTTCACTGCAACGGCCCCCATCCAGCAGACCCGGCGCGTGCGGTGCCGTCGTCAATCCAGTTCAGCAGGCAGTGCAGCACCACGGGGCCATCGGCCGGGCACATGCGACCGTCAGCGATGGCTGTGCCGAACGAGTCATTGACCCATTCGCGCATCTCGTTGCCCGCGACTTTCGACCGTTCGAGCTTGCGCAACCGTGTCAGCATGCCGCGAACGTCTGCCATGTGGTCACTCCCTCAATTCGCGCAGCGCTTCGCCCAACTTGACCGCGCGGAGCAGGTTCAGCGCGTCCGCAGTTTCGCGGGCGGCGTGCGCCTCAATGCGTCGTTGCTGCATCTGCTGCAACTCGTTGGGCGTGATGCCGTATTTGACCGGCGCGTTCTCTTTATCAAGGTTGTCGTTTTTCAATGCAGTTTCTCCTTACGGCATGCTCGCGCGCTGACCAGTGCGAGCAGTTGTGCAGCCTCCACGCGCTCCGCTGGGTCAGGGCTATCGCGTATCACTTCAAGGCAGGTCTGAACGATCAGCTTGAGGTGCGCTTTGCGCTGCTGGGGCGTGTCCCAATCTGGAACCGTTCGCCAGCCGTGTAGCGGAATGCTGTCGGTGTCGTAGATGCTCATTGCTTTTCCTCCAGTGCCTGCAGGCGTTTCTCCAGTTCGTCCACAGCGCGGACGGCACTGAGCGCCCCGATTGCTTCAATGATTTGTTTGCCCACGTCGGGCGCAACCTTGCCTTCAGCGATGGCCTGCAATACCTGCTCGACCTGCTGTGCAACGGGCGCGGTGGCGTCAAAGTCAAACTCCACGCGCTCGGTCTGCGCACGCAAGGCAGGAGCCACGCGCGACAGCACCAGCCCCGCAGCCTGCACGTCACCGGCAAGCGCAGCGTCGATAACCACACGGGCGATCTTCGGCGCGTCGTCCATCAGCGCCTGCGTCACGCGGGTGCGTTTGTCCACGATGCCGCGCGGGCGTCCGGACTTGTTGGGCGACGGCATGCCTTTTTTCCAGTTCGGATTGCCTGCGGGCGGTTCGGTGTTGGGCGTGTAGCCCTTCAACCAGTCCGGTTGAACTATCTCGGTCATTGGATGAACCCCTTTGATGTCATCAAGTGCCGATCAGGCTCATTCGCCGAACTTGAGAGCGGCCAGTGCCTTGTCATTGCCTTGGCGAAGCTCGTTCACCGTTGCCCACTTCGCGCCCATCGCTTTCTCGATCTGTTCAACCACAAGCGCGCCGGATTTTTCGATGTGGTTCTTTGCACCGCGAATCACCTTGAGGCGTTGCGATGCTTGCGGGTTCATCTTCTCGTGCCAAAGGCGGGTATATGACTTCGCCATGCCAGCATCGAGGCCAGACAGATACGACGGTGCGCCAAGAACACTGCTGCACGTAATCGCGTCGCCATCGTCGATTGCCTGCTGCAAGAACTTGTGGCGCTCTTCAACCGACAAGGACTTGACGAACTTGCGCACCTCGCCCGCGATGGTGACGGCAGCGCGCGATTCAAGCGGCTGGCTCAGTTCTTCCTCGAACTTGGCAATCTGCTTGTCCATCGTGGAGACCAGCCCATCAAACTTTTTCAGCAAGCGCTGTTGATGGCGGCTTGCTGCTTCGGAGACGTTGAGGACTTGCTGTCCCTCTGTCCAAGCCTTGTTGCGGCTTGCGTGGTCGCGCCCATCGTGCAACTTGCCCAGCGTGATATAGGCATCGTCCAGCGCTTCGATTGCTGGGGCGATATAGGGCATCGTCGAATCATCAAAGCCGTCCAGCGCTTTCAGCGTTTCGGCATGAAGAGTCGGGGTCACTCGTGAATCAATCGGCGTAGGCATGATGAAAACTCCTTTGATAAATGCGCGTTTGTTACGGCGTGCTTGCACTGTGCGAAAGATCAGCGAAGGTCCGCAAGGAAAACAAAAACCTGCATGCGTCGAACAAGTAATTCCGCGTTATTCGTTCGTTGTCACGTGCATCCAAAAAGTCGTTGCCGATCCTCGGAGATGCGTCTTAGCGTTGCCCCCATCTACAACCCGCACAGGAGCACGACGATGGAAGCCAAGACCTACACGAACCGCACGAACGCCCGCCGCGCTGGTGTTGCCGCAGGGGTGCCCACTGAACTGGTAGAGATCACCGTGCATAAGAACGGTGACGAAGTACGCTTCGGCTGGAAGGCGAAGCAGCCGCCCGCAAACGCTGCGCAGGTTGCGGCCAATACCCCAGCGGCGACAGCTACCGAAAGCGAGCCTGTAGCGCCCGCTGTCGCCGTGCAGGGGGTGACCACAAGCAAGGCGAAGAAGGCAGCCGCCCCGAAGGTGGAACGCATCGAGCAGAACGGCGTGAAGCGTCCAAAGGAAGGAGGCCTGTGCGCTGCTGTCTGGGCGTGGCTGGACGCGAACCCGGGCGCAACGATCAAGGACGCGAAGGTGGCGGCACCGGGGAACGGCTGGAACGAGAACAACGTGGCCTGCGAGTTCTACGCTTGGCGCAAGTTCAACGGGATCAGCAGGCAGACCAGCAGTGACGCGCGCTAACACACCAAAGCGGCGCAGCGGGCCGAATACCGGCCTTGCTGTGCTGACCCGACCTTCCTTTGGTTTGGTGTGTTTGCCCTAAGGGGTAACACAGCAACACGGCAAAAAGGCCGGTTGCATGTGTCCCTTCCCCTTGCCGTGTTAGCACAGCAATAACACACCAAAAACACAGCAACACACCAAAACCAGTTCCGACCTATTGCGGGAGTTCCATCGGGCGCAAAAACGACCGGGCGCCTCCCTGCCCACCTGTGGTTATCCTCTCGTCAATTAGCCGGTTGTCAGCCTTCAGCCGCTCCACAGCGGCACGGATGCGCGCCTGCGAAAGCAGCTTCGACTGAATCAACGTGTTCTGGCTGTGCTTCTTGCCTTTCAGGTATTCGTCCTTCACGAACTGGAATACCTTGTCGGCGTCCCTGTCGATTACCAGCCCAGCGCCTTCCGTCGATTCAACAGGGTAGAACCGCTCGAAAAGGTAGTGCTGCCGTTTCAGGTAGATGTTCGGCTGAGGCGGGCACCATGTCATTTTCGGGCGCGCCAGAACGAAGCCGGACTCTTCACCTTCAAGCGTGTCGCCGGTCTGCTCCGTCCATGCCTCGGGGTCGAGCCGCTGGAGCACATGCACCATGCGCGCACCGTCCGCCAGTGCGCTACCGCCGCGCCCGCTGTACTGGTCGAGCGTCTTGTCTCGGGCGTTGGCCTTACCAGTGTGATGAACATAGAGCACCGCGCAACGCAGCATGTTCCGAATGCGTCGCGCTGCGTCAATCATGGCCTGCTCGGAATCGTTGATGCGGCTCTCGCCAACGCCAAACGACACCATCGGGTCAATGATGATTAGCGACGGATGAACCTCAGACGCATCGACGATGAAGCGGTCAAGGAACTTGCTCGGCACGACCACATCACTTTCGATTGCGGCGAGCTTGATACCCTTGCCCGACACGTCGGTGATGATGACGCCTTCCTGCACCTTGCGCACGTCAGCAGGGGATAGCTGAAGCTGGGCGCACATGTAGCGGAGGCGCGCGACCAGCGTTTCGCGGCTGTCCTCGGCGGTCAATATGATGACCGTGCCGGGGTTGATTACCTCGTAGCCGAATAGCTCAAGACCCAGCACAAGGTGAATCACTTGGAACAGCAGGAGCGTCGTCTTGCCAGTGCCGCCCGGAGCAACGAAGACGCCCACATCCTCATAGAACCATTTGTCGATCACTGCTGGCTGCGTTGAGCGCGCGTGATCCCATTCGTGCTGCGAGATTGGCCCACTGAGCTTGAACGCTTCGGCCTGCACCTGCTGCGCTTGTTGCTCGATTGCGTTGATGAACGACTGCGTGATCGTCACGAGCGCGCTTTTGTCGCTGTGGGGTTGCGCTGCCTGTTGCAGAACGCGGTCGAACCAATCGGGCTGCGGAGCGGCTAGGGCCGCGATCGGCACCACGCCCGTGCTACCCCCTTGGCCTGCGTGCTGGCCGTGCTGTAGCGGCGGCGGTGCCGCCTGCAAATTCTCCGAGCCGCCAGAAGCGGCATGTCCTACGCTATGCGTGCTGTGCATGTTGATTCCTTCTCAAAGCCGTCCTGACCCGACGGCTTTTTTCTTGATGGAGTTATGCAGGCCTTATCGGCGGGTGTGCGGGGTCGGCAAGTTGCGCGGCTGCATTGGGTTTTCGTCGCCATGACCGTCAAACAGCTTGTTTGGCGTTCGGCGCGTAGGCGCTGGTACTGGTGAAGGTGCGTGAAGCCAACCAAGCCTTGATCTCGTCGATGTGATACCGAATCGGGTCTTGTTTGGCTGGCCCCATCTTGATGAAGTTGGGGCCTTTGCCCTTACCCCGCCAGATTTCGAGGGTGTTGGGCTTGATGCCGAGCAGTGCGGCAGCTTCTTCGTTCGTCAGCAGATCGTCGCTGAGTGCGGAAAGCGTGGTCATGGGTGGTGTCCTCAGACAATCCACGGCCCGCAAACAAAAAGGGCAGGCGCGGTGGAATCTGCCACCTGTTTCCAGATGACGGATACCCGCTCCTGCCCATGCAGCGCGTCTTCTCCAGTCCGACCCCTTGCGGGGTTCGCATCACGCTCGAACTGGAGAGCGAGTTAGTTGAAGCAACTATAGGGCAACTTTACGCGGCAAGCAAGCGTAAGTTGTTGATATAAAAGGCTGTTTAGCTTTCTGAGCGGTCGTTTAAGGCTGCTGCCTGCTGCTCGATCCAGTCAGATATGCGTTGCGTCTCCGGCTTGAGATATTGCAGGTGCGAAGTCTCAAGGTAGTGGCGCGCTGTCACGCCCTTGGGAACGTGGTTCGTCAGCAATTCGACCTTGTGCAAGTCGATGCCCACTGATGCCACGCCGATGGTCGTGTAGGTGCGGCGCAGGTCGTGCGGCGTGATCTTCGTGCCCGCTACCTCGCTGACTTTCTTCATCGTGTCGCGCGGGTCTTTGATGTGCCCAGCCTTGCCCCAGGACGAGAACACGAACGGGCTACCCTTGACGCGCTGGCGCGTGGTCAGCAACTGCACCGCCTGCGTGGATAGCGGCAGCCATACGGGGTTGCTGTTCTTCGGGTCGGGGATGTGAATCCAGCCTTCCTCAAGATTGACCCGATCCCATGTCAGTTCGCTGCATTCCCCGATCCGAAGGCCGGTCAGCATGAGCAGCATCACAAGGTCAATGCTTGCCAGCGTGTCACGGTTGTATGCCTGCTCACGGGCTTTGGTGAGGAATGACCACACTGCGCCGACCTTGCTATCCGGCACGCGGCTAGTGCGCGGCTTGAGCGGTGCCCACTTCTTGTAGAGCACATCAACGGGGTTGTCCGTCAGCACGGGCGACCCGTCCGGCTCGCGGTATTCGCGGATGGCGTAGTTGAACAAGGCGCGAAGCACAGCGAAGGCCTGATTCGCTTGCGCTGGTGCTGGGCCGTTGCCCGTCGTGCCCTTGGTCTTGATCTCGTTGAATCGCTTCGTGACCGCCTCGCGGTTGATGTCCTTGAGCGGCTTCTTGAGCCATGCCTCAAAGGTTGTGGTCACATGGCGTTCAATCTCGGCCTTGCTGCTGTCCTTCAGCGGACGGTCGCGCTTGTACCCGTCGGCCACGTCGCGGAGGGTGACGCGCTGGGCGGCTTCCTTCTTGGCGACGGCGCGCGGGTCGATGCCCATGCGCATGCTGCGCAGATGTTCGCGGGCAACATCACGGGCTTGATCGACAGTGAAGACCCCATGCGGGCCGATGCTGATGCGGGGCGAACTGCCATTGACGCGCCCCTGCACGATGTAGGTGATCTTGCCGGTAGGGGTGACCCGGAGGCCGAACCCCTTGAGCGAGTCATCCCAGTGGAACGCCTCCTTGTCAGCGGGCGCGGTGATCTTGTCGATGTAGTTCTTCGTCAGCTTAGGCACGGCGCACCTCGCTGACTTGGGCGGTTGTGGTTACTATCGTCATGTCGGTTCCTTGTCGAATAAGGGACGGGCCACGCGGTCGGGACTGTTGGCGCAGTCGCCGGCCGCATCTTTTCAGGCGCTCATAAGCAGTTCGTAAGCGCTCCGTATAAAGTTACGACAAGTTCCACAAAACAAAAAGCGGCCGCAAGTCATTGACCTGTAAAGGTGCGCAAGGCTTACAATAGCAGCTTAAATCAACGTAAAGCGCGGGTACGGGAAACTTGAAAACTAGCAAGGGGGCAACCTCTTCCAGGGTTCGAATCCCTGACCCACCGCCATCCTGGTTTACGGATCACCGGGCGATGGCAGCGGCTGTATCGTCTCCGCCAGCGTGCATGGCATCCGGGCAGTAGTGCAGTTCGATGGTCGAATGTGCGATCTCGTCATGCGCCGACAACTGCCTGCGAATCGCGGCCGGCGTCAGTGCCGTATCGTGCGTAACGACCGTGAGCGCGCAGGCATAGGTCTGCCTACCCACACGCCAGACGTGCAGATCGGACAGCCGGGTGTCTCCGGCCCCACAGCCGGTTTCCACCGTGGTCCGGATCGCATCGACCACCGGATGATCCATTTCACGATCCAGCAGGGCCTTCCCGGTTTCGACAATGAGCCTCCTTGCCCACATCCCGATCAGCAGCGCGCCGACAATTCCCATGACCGGATCGAGCCAGTTCCAGCCATAAAGCCAGCCGCCGACCAGGGCGACGATGGCGAGCACCGATGTGGCCGCATCCGCCACGACATGCAGGTAGGCGGATTTCAGGTTGAGGTCCGGCGAACGATCGGTGGAGGTATGGGTGTGGCCATGTCCATGATCGTGGCCATGGACAGAACCATGGTCGTGGGCCCTGCCCAGAATCCAGGCGCAGACGACGTTGACGGCCAGGCCCAGCAGGGCAACGACGATGGCCTCCTGATACCGGACGGGCTGCGGCGAAACGATCCGCTCCACCGAACCGATCACCATCATGATCGCAACGCCGAGCAGGAAAACGGCACTGGCGAAACCTGCCAGCACTTCGATCTTCCAGGTGCCGAAGGCGAACCGCGGATCCCGGGCGTAGCGCCGCGCCGCCGCATACGCCATGGCAGACAGGCCGATGGCCACGGCATGCGACCCCATGTGCCAGCCGTCGGCCAGCAGGGCCATCGAATTGAAGCCCCAGCCGGCGGCGATCTCGATCGCCATCATCGCGACGGTGATCCACATCACGGCACGGGTGCTGCGCTCGGCCCGTTCGCTGCCGGTATCGAAGACATGCTCGTGAGTCCAGCGGGAGAGGTTCTCGGTATGCATCGTCAGAATCCGGTTGTGAAACTCGGCCCGAACAGGACCGCGCCCCCCAGCACGGCGAACAGCGCCGCACTGGCCATGCGAACCATGCGCATGGAGATTCTAGCCGCCAAACGGTCGCCGACGAAGACAGCCGGCACATCCGCGATCAGCATGCCCAGCGTCGTGCCGATCACGACCATGAGGGGCGCGGCGTAATGCGCGGCCAGCGCCACCGTGGCGATCTGCGTCTTGTCGCCCATCTCGGCCAGAAAGAAGACGACGACCGTGGCGCCGAACACGCCGAGGCGGCCGGCGATCCGCGTTTCCCCTTCGTCGATCGCATCGGGTACAAGCATCCAGAGCGCCATCCCGGCGAAAGACAAGCCGACGAGCCAGCGGAGCAATTCCGGATTCACGGCCGTCGTGATCCAGGTGCCCAGTGCGCCGGCCAGACCGTGATTGAGCAGAGTGGCGACCAGAATGCCCAGCACGATGGGCAGCGGTTTCTTGAAGCGCGTGGCGAGCAGAAAGGCGAGCAGCTGGGTCTTGTCGCCGATTTCGGCGAGGGCGACGGCGCCCGTGGAGACGAGGAGCGATTCCATGAATGATCCCGGGCCGGCGACGGACGATTGACCGCGACGCCGCCGGCCTGTCGGAAGCATCGTGGTCAAAGGTCTTGCCAGGTTCGGGACTGCCTGCGCCATGGCCCGAAGGCCAAGCATGTTGACGCAAGCCTCTTCTGACGAAGAGCGGCTACTCCCCCATGACGGTGCGGACTATAACAGCCTTGCAGACGCATGCCAACGCGGCCGCCATGCGGATCCCCCGAGCGCAACGGCGTTTTTATTGGCGGTGGAAGGTGAGAAAATCCCGCCATGCCCCGAACCGTACCGCTGACCGCACAGAACCACGACCGCGACAACGCCGGTCTGACCTACGTCTACCCGGTCGTATCGCGCCGCGCCGGCGGCGTGTCGGCAGGCGTCAATCTCAACCCCAACAACGCCTGCAACTGGGCCTGCGTGTATTGCCAGGTGCCCGGACTGGTCCGCGGCGCCGCGCCGCCGCTCGATCTGGTGCAGATCGAGACCGAACTGCGCACCCTGCTCGCGGACATCGTGCATGGCGATTTCATGCAGACCCGCGTCCCGGAAGGTGCGCGCCGGCTGAACGACATCGCGCTGTCGGGCAATGGCGAACCGACCAGCGCGCGCGAATTTCCGGAGGTGATCGATCTGATCGGCCGGGTAATGGCGGATTTCGAACTGAACGGCCGCGACGGCCCCTCCGTCAAACTGGTCCTGATCACCAACGGCAGCCTCGCCGACCGGCCGCGCGTGCAGGCCGGCCTGCGCAAGATGGCGTCGCTGAACGGCGAAGTCTGGTTCAAGTTCGACAGCGCGACGCCCGCCGGCATGCGCGCCATCAACCAGACGCGCGTCGCGCCCGAAAAACAGTTCGAACGCCTGGCCGCGACGGCCCGGCAATGCCCGACCTGGCTGCAGACCTGCGTATTCGCCATCGACGGTAGACCGCCCGCTGAGGCCGAACAGGCCGCCTATCTGGAAGCGGTCGCACGCATCTGCCGCGAAGCGCTCCCCGTTGCCGGCGTGCTGCTTTATGGCCTGGCACGCCCTTCGATGCAACCGCAGGCGGCACGCCTGTCCGCCCTGCCCGCCGCCTGGCTGGAAGCCTACGCCGACCGGATACGTGCGGCCGGCCTGCCGGTGAAAGTGTCGCCATGATCCACGGCATAGGCACCGACCTGCTCGACGCCGGCCGCGTGCGCGACGGCTTGGCACGCTTCGGCGACCGTTACGCCGATCGCCTGCTGGCGCCGGCGGAACAGGCAGGCTACCGCGCAAGCGCCGATCCGGCGCGCTTTCTCGCCAAGAGCTTCGCCGCCAAGGAGGCGTTCGCCAAGGCAGCCGGCACCGGCCTGCGCGCGCCGGTCACGCTCGCCAACATCGCCGTGCTGCGCGACGGTCAGGGCAAGCCGCATTTTGCCTGCGCGCCCGAACTGACGGACTGGCTGCGCACACGGGGAATCGCCGCGCATCATGTATCGTTGTCGGACGAAGGCGATTTCATCCTGGCATTCGTCATTCTGGAGACGACATGAATTTCCGACCGGAACGGAGCACGCCATGACCCTGGGCCCCCTGATGCTCGACGTGGCGGGCACCGCGCTCTCCGACGAAGACCGCAGGCGGCTGTCCCATCCGCTGGTCGGCGGCGTGATCCTGTTCGCACGCAACTACCGCGACCCGGCGCAGCTTGCTGCGCTCGCCGCCGACATCCGCGCGCTGAAATCCGCGCCGCTGCTGATTGGCGTCGACCACGAGGGCGGCCGCGTCCAGCGCTTCCGCGAGGGATTCACCCGCCTGCCGCCGATGCGCGTCTTCGGCCGCATCTGGGACGAACACCCACAGCGGGCCCGGCACCTTGCGCGCGAAACCGGCTACGTGCTGGGCGCCGAGCTGCGTGCGCACGGCGTCGATTTCAGTTTCGCGCCCGTGCTCGATCTCGATTACGGCGCTTCGTGCGTCATCGGTGACCGCGCCTTCCACACCGCACCGCGCACCGTGTTCGAGCTCGCCCAGGCGCTGATGCTGGGCATGAAGGATGCCGGCATGGCCGCCTGCGGCAAGCATTTTCCGGGGCACGGCCATGTCGCGGCGGACTCCCACGTCGCGATCCCGGTCGACGAACGCCCGCTGTCCGAGATCGCGCGCGCGGACCTCGTTCCCTTCCGCCTGATGATCGAAGCCGGGCTCACCGCGGTCATGCCCGCGCACGTCGTCTATCCCCACATCGACAATCGTCCTGCCGGCTTCTCCCGCATCTGGCTCGGCGACATCCTGCGCGGCGAACTCGGTTTCGACGGCGCCATCTTCAGCGACGATCTCTGCATGGCCGGTGCCGGCACCGCGGGCGGTATCGTTGCGCGCGTGGCGGCGGCACTGGCGGCCGGCTGCGACATGGCGCTGGTCTGCAACCGTCCCGATCTCGCCGACGAAGTGCTTGCGCAACTCGACGTGGACTGGCCCGCGCCGGCGCGCGCACGGCTGGCGCGCATGCACGGCCGGCCGCACCCGCCGGACATGACCGCGCTGCGCGAATCGGCACGCTATGCCGACGCGCTACACCACATTGCCGGACTCGGCCTCGATTCCGGTACGCTCGACCTGGCCGCAGACCCGACGGACTACCGTGCACATTCATAGCCACGGCCACGCGCATACGCATCACGGCGACGATCCGCGCCTGTCGCTCGATCGCGGCGAAAGCCACACGCACCACCATCTGGGCCACCAGGGCCATACGGGCAAGCTGGTCGCGGCGCTGCTGCTGACCCTGGGCTTCGCAGCGGTCGAGGCCGGCGTGGGCTGGTGGGCCCACTCGCTCGCGCTCATGGCCGATGCCGGCCACATGATCACCGACAGCTCCTCGCTGGGGCTGGCCGCGGCTGCCGCGTGGCTGGCCCGGCGCCCTCCCAGCCTGCGCCATTCCTATGGTTTCGTGCGCGCGGAAATCCTCGCTGCGCTCGTCAACAGCATGCTCATGCTCGCGCTGATCGCTTTCATCGCCCACGAGGCCTTCCAGCGCTTCGGCACGCCGCGCGAGATATCGGGCGGCGCGGTCACCGGGGTCGCCCTCGTCGGTCTGGGCGTCAACCTGCTCGTGGCCTGGGTACTCAGCCGCGGCGAATCCACGCTGAACAGCCGGGCCGCCCTGCTGCACGTAATCGGCGACGCGCTCGGTTCGGTTGCCGCCATCGTCTCGGGCATCGTCATCCTCACGACCGGCTGGACGCCGATCGATCCGCTGCTGTCGCTGTTCGTCGCATTGCTGATCCTGACCTCGGCCTTGCGCCTGCTGCGCGAAACCCTGCATGTTCTGATGGAAGGCGTGCCCATGCAGATCCACCTCGACGCGGTTGGCCACGATCTCGCCACGCTGCCAGGCGTGCTCCGCGTGCACGACCTCCATGTGTGGACCCTGTCCTCGGGCACCATAGCCCTGTCGGCCCATCTCGAAATCCGCGATCTGCCCGACTGGCCGCACCTGCTCGCCGCCGCGCGCGAAGCGCTCTCGCATCGGCACGGCATCACCCACGTCACCCTGCAACCGGAAGTACTCAGCGTCGCGCCGCTCGTGCGCGCCGACTGGGTGCGCGGCAGCGCTTCCCCGCGCGCCTGATTTTCCGGTCACCCCGCCGCCGGCAATTTTTTCCGTATCCGCACATTTTCGCTTGACATATAAATGAGAATCGTTATTATTCTTAACACACCAACTCATCGAAACCCGACAACAAACCCGCCATGACACCCGATTCCGACGCACAGGACCCCGATGCCATGCATGCCGCCAACGCTTCCTCCATCCGTTCTCCGGTCGAGCCCGGAACGCGGAATTTTCCGTCGGGCCCGATCCCGACGGACTTTTTATTCCAGGGCGCTCAGGAAATCCTGATCAGCCACAACGGCGAACACTATCGCCTGCGCATCACCAAGAACGGCAAGCTGATCCTCACCAAGTAAACCGTTCGGCAGCGTCGCCGCCTGGCCGCAAGGCCATCCGAACATTCCGCCCGCCCGCGCGTCTGCGCCAGCCAGCCCTCAACCGAAGGAGACTGGCATGTCCGCCCCGCAGCCGCATGACACCAGCGACATCGTGATCGCCGCCACGCTCTGGCTGATGCACCGCTATCAGCAGACCGGCAGCCGCAAGCTCGCCCGCATGATCGAACAGCATCTGGCCTGGATGCACGACCGCGCGTCCAGTCCCCGCCTGGCCGACGCCTGCCGACGCCTGTCGTTCGAGTGGCGCGCCGTCGCGGCCGACAGTTGCGCCGTTTCCACACATCCCGTCCTGCACTGAAGGAGCCCGTCATGATCTCGATTGGCAACACCATTCCCGATATCACCTGCGAAGCCTATCTGCCCGACGGCCGCATCGAACCGGTGACGCTTTCGCATCACCGCGGCAAGTGGCTGGTGCTGTTTTTCTGGCCGCTCGATTTCACCTTCGTCTGCCCGACGGAAATCCGCGCCTACTCCGACCTCAGCCACGATTTCGATGTCTCGGGCGCCACCCTGCTCGGAGCCAGCGTCGATTCTGCGCACGCGCACCGCGCCTGGGTCCGTCACGGCCTCGGTCCGGTGAAATTCCCCATGCTGGGCGACGTTTCGCGCGCACTCGCGGAAGGCTTCGGCGTGCTCGCCGACAGCGGCGTGGCCGTACGCGCGACGTTCATCGTCAATCCCGAAGGCCGGGTGGCGAGCATCGCCGCCAACGACCTCAGCGTGGGCCGCTCGGCGCGCGAANCCCTGCGCCTGCTGCATGCCCTGCAAAGCGGCGAGCTCACCGCCTGCGAATGGCAGCCCGGCGAAGCCTTCGTCGCCGCCGCCTGAGGTGAACCGCATGCGTACCTCGCCCGTCGCTTCCCTGCTCGTCGCCGCACTGGTCGTACTGCGCCAGCCCTGCAACCGCAACAAGGCCACCGCACGCCTGCTGCTTCAGCGCGCTGCCGAACACGACAGCCTCAGTACCGCCGAGCGCGAGGCCTGTCGCAATCTTGCCGACGATCTCGACCTCGATCGCGCGGAGCCTTCGCCCGTGCGCACCGCCCGTCCGCCGGCGCCCAGGCTGATCACCGACTGGGGTAGCGCCCGCCGGCACATCCGGGCCGAGACGACACGCCGCACCGCCGATCTGGAAGAGGTCTCCGCATGAGCACCCCGGTCCGCGTCGACGCGAATTCGCCGCAGGCGCTGCGCGAGGCCTGGCACGCGCTGACCGCGCAGGGACGCCTGCGGATTCGCGAAGCCGCCCAAAAACTCGGCGTGTCCGAGGCACAGCTGCTCGCCACCGGCGTGGGCGGCCACGTCGTCCGGCTCGGCGGCGACCTGCGCGACCTGATGATGCGCATGGGTGAACTGGGTCACGTCATGGCGCTGACCCGCAACGAAGCCGCCGTGCACGAAAAGGACGGCAACTACACCAACATCAGCCACGGCGATCAGGTCGGCCTGGTGCTGGGCGAAGACATCGACCTTCGCCTCTTCTACGACAAATGGACGTTCGCCTACGCTGTCGAGGAAAAAGTGGGCAGCGAGACGCGCCGGTCGTTCCAGTTCTTCGATGCCTGCGGCGACGCCATCCACAAGATCTACCTGCGCGACGACGCCGACCCCTTCGCTTTCGAGGCCTTGCGCGATGCCTGGGCCGCACCGGTACAGATTCCCGGCGAAACCGTCCTGCCGCGCCCGGCAAGCCTCAAGCCCGAGCGGTCCGACGATGCGGTCGACGTCGAAGCCCTGCGCGCCGACTGGCATGCGATGCGCGACACCCACCAGTTCTTCGGCCTGCTGAGGAAACATCAGGTCAGCCGCACCCAGGCCTTCCGGCTCGCCGGCGAGGCCTTCGCCAAGCCCCTGTTCACCAATACGCCGGCACGCGTGCTGCAGGCGGCCGCCGCCGGGGCGCTCGACATCATGGTTTTCGTCGGCAATTCCGGCTGCATCCAGGTCCACACCGGGCCGGTGAAGCGCATTGAACGGATGGGTCCCTGGATCAATGTGCTCGACCCCGGCTTCAATCTGCATCTGCGCGAGGATCTCGTCACCCAGGTCTGGCTGGTGAAAAAACCCACGACCGACGGCGTCGTCACCTCCATCGAGTTGTTCGACGCGCAGGGCGAATTCATCGCCTATTTCTTCGGCAAACGCAAACCCGGCATTCCAGAAACCACCGGCTGGCGCATGCTGGCCGAAAGCATGGAGACGCGCTGATGCTCGCCATCGCCTACCACTTTCACGTTCTGCCGCGTTACCGCGACCAGTTCCAGCACGCATGGAACGCCGCGCGCGATTCCCTGCATCAGGCGCTCGGCCTCGTGTCCTGCGAGCTCAGCCTGCCGCGCGAACGGCGCGACGCCTTTACCCTGCTGCTGGCCTGGGACAGTCAGGCCAGTTTCGAGCGTTTCACCCGCACCTGGGTCGGAGTATGGATGCTGAACGGCATGGGACTGCAGCGCGAAGCCTTCGCGGCGCCGATCCAGACCGACATCGGCGAAGAGGCGTTCGCCCCGCGTGTCGGGAAACGCGCCGCATGAAGCGGCGCGACTTTCTCGCCCTGGGCGCCACTGCGTTCGCCGCAACGGCACGCCCGGTCCGGGCCGCGCAATCGCGCGTCGTATGCGTCGGCGGCGCCATCACCGAATGTGTGTACGCACTCGGCATGGAGCGAGTCATCGTCGGCGCGGACACCACCAGCCTCTATCCTCCGGTGGCGCAGCGCCTGCCCCGCGTGGGCTATCAGCGCGCGCTGTCGGCAGAGGGCCTGCTCTCGCTGGCGCCCGATCTGATCCTGGCCTCCGACGATGCCGGCCCGCCCGCCGTTGTCACCCAGATCAAGGGGGCGGGCATCCGCTGGATCACGCTGCCCGCCGCGCACACGCCAGCCGCACCGGCCGACAAGCTGCGCGCGATCGGCGCCGCGCTCGGACAGGCGGAGCGCGCCACCGTCCGTATCCGTCAGTACGAGACGGAATGGCAACGCACCGCGACACAGATCGCCGGCCTGCCGGGACGGCCGCGTGCGGTGTTCGTCATGGCGCACGGCGGGCCCGTGCTGAATCTGGCTGGCCGCGGCACCGCGGCCGACGCCATGCTCGCGCTGGCCGCCTGCGACAACGCACTCGATTTCGAGGGCTACAAGACCATTTCCGCCGAAGCGCTCTCTGCCGCCGCGCCCGAGGTGGTCGTCACCACGCAGCAATCGGTCGACGGCCTGGGCGGGCCGGACGCCCTGCTGTCGCGTCCCGGACTGGCGGATACGCCGGCCGCGAAGGCACGCAGGGTATGCACATTCGACGGTCTGTTTCTGCTCGGTTTCGGGCCGCGTCTGCCGCAGGCCGTGGCCCGGCTCGCGCAACGCACGCGAGGTCAGGCATGAGCGACACGCCGCACGCCAGCGGCACAGGGATGCCGAACTACCGGACGATTTTGAGGAACGACGCGGGGATTCGTCGTGGCCGCTCCAGCCAGCCTCATCGCGAGTCGTCCGGTCCTCGCGCGTCTCTGTGCCCCTGGCGTGCGGCCCCGCGCGCGGCCTGACATGAGCACGCTCGCGCAGCCGGCCCCGCGGATGCCGCGTCCGCCGCGCGCAGTCTGGATCGTGTCCACGCTGGTCGCGCTGCTCGTGCTGTCGTTCTTCGCCGCCGCCGGAATCGGCGCGGTCGAACTGCCGCCGGGCCGCATTCTCGCCATTCTCGCCGGTGGACTGGGACTGGATGTCGGCGACCGCTACACAGCGGGCGAAGCCGCACTGTTCCTCCACCTGCGTCTGCCGCGCGTGGTCCTCGCCATCCTCGTCGGCGCCGGGCTGGCCATCTGCGGCGCGGTTCTGCAGGGCCTGTTCCGTAACCCGCTCGCCGACCCCGGCCTGGTCGGCGTATCCGGCGGCGCCGCGCTCGGCGCGGGTCTCGTCATCGTCGCTGGCGGATGGGCCCTGCCGCTGATCTTCCCCGCCCTGCGCCTGTGGCTGCTGCCGCTGGCCGCGTTCGGCGGCGGTCTGGCCGCCGCGCTCTTTGTCTACCGGCTCGGCACCCGCGACGGCGTGTCCGACATCACCTCGATGCTGCTCGCCGGCATTGCCATCAACGCGCTGGCCGGCGCCGGCCTGGGCGCGTTCAGCTATTTCGCCAACGACGAACAACTGCGCAATCTCACCTTCTTCACGCTCGGCGGGCTCGGCGCCGCCAACTGGACGCTCGTCGCCGTCTGCCTCGTCGTGGTGGGCCTGGCCGCCGCCGTGTTTCTGCGCCAGTCGCGCGCGCTCAACGCCATGCTGCTCGGCGAAGCCGAAGCCGCGCACCTGGGCGTGGACGTGCAGGCGGTGAAGCGGCGCAGCTTCGTCGGCGTGGCCGCCGCCGTCGGCGTGCTCGTCGCCTTCACCGGCATGATCGGCTTCATCGGCCTGGTGGTGCCGCATCTGGTCCGCATGCTGCTGGGGCCCGACCATCACCGCACGCTGCCGGTATCGATGCTGATGGGTGCGCTGATCGTGGTGCTGGCCGATCTCGGCGCACGCGTCCTGATCGCGCCCGCCGAATTGCCGCTCGGCGTACTCACCGCCGCGCTCGGCGCGCCCTTCTTCATCTGGCTGCTCGCACAACGGGGACGGGGCGCATGATCTACGCCAGCCAGCTCCGCGTCACGCGCGGCGGACGCAATCTGCTCGACGGCGTCAGCCTGTCTGCGCGCGCGGGCGAAACGCTCGCCATCCTGGGCCCCAACGGTGCCGGCAAATCCACGCTGCTCAAGGTGATGGCCGGCGAATTCGTGCCGGAAGCCGGCGAAGTGGCGTTATGCGGCCGCCCGCTGGCCCACTGGCAGCCGCTGGAGCTCGCCCGCACCCGCGCCGTGATGCGCCAGGACACACATCTGGAATTCGCCTTCAGCGCGCGCGAAGTGGTGATGATGGGCCGCTATCCGCATTGCGAGCGCCATACCACCGCGCGCGACTGGGACATCGTCGACGAGGCGATGGCGGCGGCGGACACCGCGCATCTGGCGGCACGCAGCTACCCGCGGCTCTCGGGTGGCGAGAAGGCGCGCGTGCAGTTCGCGCGCGCGCTCGCCCAGGTGTGGCCGGGCGATACCGATCCGCGCCTGCTTTTTCTCGACGAACCCACTGCCGCGCTCGACATCACCCATCAGCACGGCCTTCTGGGGCTGGCGCGCGGACTCAGCCGCGCCCACCGCTTTGCCGTGATCGCCGTCCTGCACGACCTGAATCTCGCCGCGCGCTACGCGGACCGCATCGTGCTGCTCGACCGGGGCCGCATCGCCGCGGCCGGCCCCCCCGTCGACGTGCTCACCCCCGAACAGCTGATGGCGACCTACCGTGTCGCCGCCGACTGCCACACCGGTCCCGACGGCGAACTCTGGATCCACACCCGCGCCGCCGCCTGACCCCTGACCCCTGACCCCTGACCCCTGACCCCTGACCCCTGACCCCTGACCCCTGGAATCATCATGTCCCGCTATACCGGCCCCCGCCTCAAGATCATGCGCGCCCTGGGCACCCAGTTGCCCGGCCTGTCCACGAAATCCATCGAAGATCGACCCTATCCGCCCGGCCAGCACGGGCAGAAGACCAAGCGCAAGTCGGACTTCGGCGTGAAGCTGATGGAAAAACAGAAGCTGCGCTACAACTACGGCCTCAACGAAACGCAGATCCGCCGCCTGTTCGTCGAAGCCAAACGCGCGAAGATGCCCACCGGCGACAAACTGCTCGAACTGCTGGAATGCCGGCTCGACAACGCCGTGTTCCGTGCCGGTTTCGCCCCCACCGCGGTCGCGGCGCGCCAGCTCGTGCGCCATCGCCACATCCTGCTCAACGGCGTGCGCGTGAACATTCCGTCGATCCGCATCAAGCCCGGCGACACGCTGGCCCTGCACGGCCGCGCCGCGAACATCCCGATGGTGGCCGAGAGCCTGCAGGCGCCGGCGCTCACCCGGCCCGAGTGGCTGCATTTCGATGAAACGCAGCGCACCGCGCAGATCAATCGCGTGCCCATGGCCGACGAAGTGCCCTTCCCCATCGACGTGCAGCAGGTCGTCGAATATTACGCACAACGTCTCTAACGCCTGACCGGAGGCCACATGTCCCAGCCGCACACGCCGCCGCCCGAATACGACCGGCACCCCGAACTGGCCATCGTCTCTCTGCTGTTCATGCTCAGCCGTCAGCACGCCACCGGCTGCCGCGCCATGGCCGAATCCATCGCCGCGCACTTCCGCTTCGTCGCAAACGATCCCCGCTATGCCGACATCCTGCGCAACGCGGCACAGCGGCTCGGCATGGAATGGCAAGGCCTGCTCGATGCGGCGGACCACGATGGCAACGTGCACTGATGGCCCGCCTGCGCCCTTGTCACGCACGCCTCCGCCCGCTACCCTGAAACGGTTCGCGCACCGCGCGCCGTTTTGCCAGCCAGCCTGGATGTTCCCAGCTAGCCAGTCCGCCGATCCCGCCGCCCGACTGGCCCCCCTCAAACCCTGGAGAAACATTCATGTCCGCAACCATCGATCTCGATACCGTCCGCGCCGAATACGAAGTCTTTCCCGAACGCTTTCAGTCCCTGCTGATGGCGACCGTCAACGGCGAGGGCGACCCCAACGCCAGCTACGCCGCCTACGTGCGTGAAGGCGCCGATTTCTACGTCTACGTGAGCGAACTTGCCGCCCATACCCAGAACCTCAGGGCGCAGGGCAAGGTCAGCGTGCTCTTCATCGAGAACGAAGCCGACAGCAAGAATCTCTTCGCACGCCGCCGCACCACCTACCAGTGCACGGCGCATCACGTACCGCGCGGCGAAGCGCAGTTCGCCCGCATCCTCGACGCCTTTTCACAGAAATTCGGCGGCACCATGGATGTACTGAAGGGCATGAAGGACTTTCACCTCTATCGGCTGCATCCGCAGAAGGCCACTTACGTTTCCGGCTTCGCGCGCGCTTTCGTTGTCGAAGGCGAGGCATTGAACAACGTGCGCCACCTCAACGATGTCGGTCACCGCGCCGGCAACGCAGAAACGCAGAAAAAAGCCGACGTCCTGCAGAACGAAGACCACTGAACCGGCCCGCTGCGGCAGCGGCCAGGCTTGCGCCGCCGGCCGCACCGGGATCGCCCGCCGGGAAGCTACCCGGACATGTACGCAAAACAACCGCCAAAATAGTATTGACAATCGTTCTCATTCATAAGAACATGCGCATGCCCTGAAACGGCACGCACACGCCACCTCAGGGCCGACCTCGGTCGGCCAGCAGGCTTCGCCCAGCGAAGCGCCAGCACAGCCTGAAGCCCGCTTCACGCTGCCAGCCAGTCCCCCGGGATGAGCCAGTCCAAACTCGCGCACCGCGCATTGTCCGGCTCAATCCACAAGGGGATAAAGATGAAAACCGTTTCGCACACACTCGTTGCGCTCGCCGCCAGTCTCGGCCTCGCCCAGTCCGCCCATGCCGTCGATATTGCCGTCGACCAGGACGTGATGACCTCCGTGTTCTTCACCGGCACCGACCTGGTTCGCGGCTATGCGGAAGACGCCAACCGGCCCGTCATGCGCGTTTCGAACCACAACACGAACGGCATGACCGGCGCCGAAACGATTTATCTCACGTTCGATTACGATTTCTCGACCTTCACCGGCCCGGTCGTCGCCACGCTGACGATGCAAAGCGCCGAGGGCGGCTTCGGCGGCGATGCCGGCCCCGGTAATCCTTTCACCGTATCCGCGCACGGCGTCGACCTGGACCCGCTCGCCAGCATCACCGACGACACCAATCCCGGCGGCACGGTCAGCTGGCTCAATTTCTACAACAACAACATCCTCGCCGCCGACACCGCCGCATACACGTCGATCGACGGCTACGGCACAGTCACCTTCGACGTTTCCGCGCTGGTCAACAGCTGGGTCGACGGCAGCAACGCCATCCATGCCATCGCGTTCACCGGCAAGAACGACACCTCCGGCAACCAGTTTCTCCACGGTTTCCTCAACAACGACAACGGCGGCACGGCGATGGGCTACACCTTCCTCACCGTGACCGCCGTGCCGGAACCGGAAGCCTACGCCATGCTGCTGGCCGGTCTCGGCATGACCGGCTGGATGGTTCGCCGTCGCAAGCATCTGGGCTGATCCACCATGCGCCGCACGATCCGCAGCGCGGGGTTCGTGCTCGCCTGTCTGCTGTCGGCCAGCGCATGGGGAGGTTACTACCCCATGTACGCGAGCTGGCCGCAGGCGGACGGAGCAGGTTCGCCGATCACGCTCACCTACAGTTACAGCAATCTTCTGGACGGCAGCATCGCCACCCGGGCGGGGGTGCCGCTTTCGATCGATACGCTGAAAGGCGCGTTCGAACAGGCTTTCGCCGACTACGCGGCCTTTCTGCCCATCCATTTCGTCGAAGTGATCGATGCCGGCCCACTGCCGGAAACCGGCCAGTACGATCCTTACGGCCTGGCGGACATCCGCATCGGCCAGGTCGCGAACATCGACGATGCGAACGCGTACGCCTATTTCCCCAAGAACCCGGAAACCAGCGGACTGGCGGGCGACATCGTGTTCAATGCCCAGCGCTTCGGACTCGGCTGGACAGCCGCGTTTTTCTACAGCGTGGCGCAGCACGAACTCGGCCACAGCCTCGGCATGGGGCATTACGTCAGCTCCGATCCGGCGGCGGCCGCCAATCTGGCGCTGTCCGCCTACACCGGCCCCGTCTACCTGCTGGATGACGAAACCATCGCCGCCATGCAAGGCGTATACGGCGCCGGCATCGGTTCCGTCACGCCGTTGACCGCCGTACCCGAACCCGCCACCTGGGCCTCACTGCTGGCCGGCCTGATGCTCGTCGCGTGGAAACGCGTAAGGAGAAACCCATGATCGCTTTGTCCCGCCCGCTGGCCGCTGCCGTCCTGGCCGGCGCAAGCTGCGTCGCCCACGCCACCGGCCCCGGGCCGTTCGGCAATCTCTCGGGCCAGACCGTGTCCATCGGCAGCAGCTTCGCGCCCGGCGTCGCATTCAACGACGTCTACGTGTTCGATCTCGCGTCGTTTTCGTCCGTCGCCGGCACGGCCGTCACCCTGGAACTCGACCTACCGGTCTCGCCCGGCACGGAATTCCGGATCGCGGATTTCGCCATCGCCTTCTACGACGCGTCGAACACGCTGATCGCGCAGGACGTCGCAACCGCGCCCGACGACTACACGCTCAGCCTGTCGGCCATGCTGCCCGCCGCGACGGGCTACCGTTTCGTGGTCAGCGGCAACGTCACCGGCACGCTGGGCGGCAGCTACGGCGGCGTGCTCGCCGCCGCGCCCGTGCCGGAACCCGAAACCTGGGCCATGCTGCTCGCCGGCCTCGGCCTCACCGGCTGGTTCGCGCGGCACGGGCGCAAGGCGGGTGCGGCATGACCCTGCGTTCGAGTATCGCCGCCCTGTCCGCCGCCGGCCTGCTGGCCATGCCGTCGGCACACGCGCTCGTCATCGAGTTCGATTACACCTACGACACCAAGGGATTCTTCACCGACCTGGAAACCGGCGCGCCCATCGTCGAACGCCGCAGCCTGCTCGAAGAGGCCGCCTCGTTCTACAGCGGCTTCACCGATTCGCTGTCGGCCATCGCCCCGCAGGCCGGCGACAGCTGGTCGGTGCGGATCACGCACCCCAGTCTGGGGCCGACGGTCACGCTGACCGATCTCACGCTGGCCGCCGATACCCTCCGCATCTATGTCGGCGGCTCCGAGTCGGCGCCCGGCGTGCTCGGATTTGCCCGTCTCGGCAGCAACCTGACCGCCAGCGGTTCGGACGAATTCGTCGACGCCGTCACCACCCGCGGCCAGACCAACACCACGGGCGTCAATGCCACCGATTACGGGACCTGGGGCGGTTCGATCTGGTTCAATGCCGCCAACGCCTGGTACTTCGGCAGCGACCCCGCCGGCCTGACGCCGGGGCATCCCGATTTCCTCACCACCGCCATCCACGAGATCGGCCACATCCTGGGTTTCGGCGAAGCCGACGCGTGGTACGCCCGGATAAATGACGATGGCTATTTCACCGGCGCCCATTCGGTTGCCGCCTACGGCGACCCCGTCCCTGTCGATCAATACGGCGCCCACTGGGCCAGCGGCACGATGAGTACCTACGCCGGCCTTCCACAGCAGACGCTGATGGACCCTAGTACCCGGAGCGGCACGCGCGAACTGCCCACCGTGCTCGACTACGCCGGATTCGCCGACATTGGCTGGCAGGTCAGCGCCGTACCCGAACCGCAGCATGCCGCACTGTTCGGCCTGGGCGCATTGACCGTAATCGCCGCCGCACGCCGGCGGCGTAAACCCGCCTGAAGACGGCCCCCGATACTTCTACCGTTTTTGCTAGCCAGTCCCCCGACCAGCCAGCGTGATCCGCCCGCGAGGGCGCTCTGTTGGCTGTTCAACTCACTACAAAGGGAACTGACTCATGAAAATCAAACTTGCAGCACTGGCCGCCATGCTGGCCGCCTCGCCCGTCTTCGCCGACACCACGAATGGTCCCGACTCGTATGCCTACGGATTCGAAACCCCCACCGAGGCAAGCTGGGGAGGCTGGAATCGCGGTGACGCAAATACGATCTACGCCGAATGGGACACGTTTGTCGATATCACGTGGCCTGGCGACCGTACCGCGGCTCCCGACGTCGGCGCCTCGGGCACCAGCGATGCCAACATTGCCTGGAACAGCGGTGTCTTCCCGGCCAGCACAGGCAACCTCTACAGCTTCAGTGTGGACGAGTATTTCGACATCAACATGACTGGCACAGTGCCCACCGGTCCGGTCCGTGTCGTGTTGCAGACCGAGGCTTGGGGCATGGACCCGACTTCAGTTTTGCTGAATGACCTGGCGCCAACCTTTTCCTCGACAACTTTCACCGGCACGGTCATGACGGGCGCAATCGGCGAGGTGGATCTTTTCCAGAACGTCTACTACTGGGATCTCGCGAGCGCCCCGAGCAATTATTACTTCGCAATTGATGCGCCGGTCCACACTTCCTTCGCCCAGGTCGCGGTCGATATTGCCGCCGCACCGGTGCCCGAGCCCGAAACCTACGCCATGCTCGCCGCCGGCCTCGGTCTGGTCGGCTGGCAGGTGCGTCGTCGTAACAAGGCCGCCAAGCTGGCGGCATGACGCACCCTCTCTTGCTGTTTGTGCTGGCCATGGCACTCTGCTGTCACGGCCGGACAGCTACCGCCGAAACCGTGCTCGACACGGTTTCGGTGGAAGCCGAGGCTCCCGACGAGGGGGCTGACGAAACCGCCACGATCACCACGCTGGACGCCAAGCAACTCAGCGAATCCATGGCAACCAGTATCAAGGATGCCGTCCGGTACGAGCCGGGTATCTCAGTCACCAATAACCCATCACGTTTCGGCCTCGGCGGCTTCAACATTCGCGGTGTCGAAGACAACCGTGTTCTGATGCAAATCGACGGCGTTCGCTTGCCTGAGTCCTTCAGTATCGGCGGCTATGCAAATTCGGGCCGGAATCTGGTCGACATCGCGTTGCTGAAGCGCATGGACATCCAGCGCGGCAGTGCCTCGGCCCTGTATGGATCGGGCGCACTGGGCGGAGCGGTCAGCTACGTCACGCCCGAACCCGAAGACTGGCTGGAAAATGGACGACCCGTCGGGGGCGGTATCGAAGTGCAATATCACAGCGCCAACGATTCGAACGTCCTTGTCCCGACTCTGGCAGCCGGCAACGAGACACTCAAGTTGCTGCTGCGCGGCGTGCGGCGCCATGGCACGGAAACGGAGACCAAGGGAACGCGCAATACCCTCGGCCTGGACCGAACCGTCGCCAATCCACAGGAAGACACGGGTCTGTCCGGTCTGGTCAAGCTGGCGTTCACTCCTGACGCCAGGCTGCGCACCACGCTCACGTTCGAGAATTTCTCGCGCGACATCGACACCAATTACTTGTCCAACGTACGTACCCCCATCAAAGATGTTCACACGGAGGACGGATACCGTCGCCAACGCCTTTCGTTCGATCAGCGCATCGCCGAACTGCCCTTGGGCACACTTGATTTCAAACTGTATCGGCAAACCAATCGGACGACTCAGGATACGTACGAGTATCGGCAGAACACCCCTACACTGCCCTCTCTCGTTGACCGCAACTTCGAACAGGAACAGGACATCACGGGTCTGAGACTCGCATTCGACACCGCCTTCGAAGCTGAAGGCGCGCACCGCATACAGTGGGGTCTGGAAGCCAGCCGGCGCGAAACCGTCCAGATGCGGGACGGCCAGGAATACTACCCCACACGGAACCAGACCGAAAAAACTGTCGGCGGAATCAAGTATCCCGCCCGCGACTATCCGCCTTCGACCATCAACGAAATCGGGCTGTTCGCACAGGACACCTGGATGCTGTCGGATGCCTGGTCACTGCAGTTTGGCCTGCGCTATGACCGCTACGACCTCAAGGTGGAGCCGGATGCGCTTTATCTCAGCGCCAATCCAACGGCTCACGCGAAACCGCTGCAGACTGATGCCCTCTCGCCCAAGCTGGGGGCAATCTGGCGCTTCAGCCCGGGGTTCGAGCTCATCGGCCAGTACGCCTGGGGGTTCCGCGCGCCACCTTTTGACGATGTGAACATCGGGTTCACCAATAGTGGCGCCTATGTTGCGATCGCCAATCCCGATCTTGAAGCTGAAACGTCACATGGCCCGGAGCTCACGCTGCGCCACATACATGCGCGAGGCCAATGGCACTTCACGGCTTTTGACACGCATTACACAAACTTCATTGAGCAGGAAACGGTTTATTGCCCGCGTGGTCCGGCGACGCGCACCGATCCGCTGGGGCCTCTCCTGCCCGGAGCAGACCCTTTGTGCAGCACCACAGAGAAAGATACCTACCAGGCACGCAATCTCGACGGCGTTCGCATCTACGGTCTGGAAGCAGGCTTCCGGCATGCATTCACCCATGCATGGTCGGCACGCGGCAGCCTGGCCTATGCACGCGGACGCGACACGGACAACAATCCCATCGACAGCGTCAACCCTCTGACCGCGACGCTCGGCCTGATCTACACCACCGGACCCTGGAAGATCGAGTCGACGCTTTCCATGGCCAGAGAAAAATCCAGGAACGATGCCCGTCGCGAGACCGATGGCAGCCTGCGGCGCCAGTTCCTTCCAGAAGGCTATGCCGTGCTCGATCTGCGTGCGCACTGGCATTTCGCCCAAACCGGCCGGTTGTCCATCGGTGTCATGAATTTATTCGACGTCAAGTACGCACTCTGGGCAGATGTGCCGGTGGCCGACATCCACGTGCCTGATTCGAGTTTCGGTCCTGACCGCTATAGCCAGCCCGGTCGCAATGTTTCACTCAGCCTGAGCTACGACTTCAAATGACCGCCTCTCCTCCATGCGGCGCGCTGGACATGCTGGCCTTTCTTCCGGCACGCGATTTCGCGCGGACGCAGCAGTTCTATCTCGAACTCGGTTTCGAGCGGGTGTGGGCCGATGGCAGGCTGGCACGCTTCCAGATGGACGGCTGCGCCTTCATGCTGCAGGATTTTTACGTGGAAGCGCACGCGCACAACTGCATGATGCATCTGCGGGTGGCGAAGCTCGACGACTGGTGGGCGCATGTCAACACGCTCGATCTGGAACACCGCTACGGCAGCCGGCTCGAAGCCCCCGCGCGGCGTCCGTGGAAAATGCGCGACTTCGTGCTCACCGACCCCGGTGGGGTGCTATGGCGCATTGCCGAGCATTGCCGGAACACCTGACGAATATCGCGAAGTCCCTCAGGTGCCGGCGCGTTTCGCAAACCATGCGTGAATCAGGCCTGCCTGGTAGAACGCCACCGGCGCGTCGAAGCCTGCGGACTGGATAAGTGCGGCCACCCGGGCGGGCGGCAGAATCGCCACATCCCGGGCATAGGCGTCCCGCATGCGGGCCAGACCCTCCGCCGGAATGCCGGCCGTCGCCAGCATGTTCATCCACACGCCGAGCAGCGCTTCGTATTCGCCCGACACCGCGTCCGACGCCAGATCGGAGCTTGCGAGCATGCCGCCGGGCCGGAGCCGGACTGCGATATCGCGGAAAAGCGTGGCGCGCGTTTCCTGATCGAGCAGGAAATGCGAGACCAGAAAGCAGGTGGCTGCGTCGAACCCGGCTTCGCGCGGCAGGGCCTCGACATACCCCTCATGAAAACTGCAACGGGCCAGAAAGCCCTCCTCGTCCGCCTTGCGCCGGCACACGTCCAGCATGGCGCCGGAAGGTTCGGCCGCAGTGAAGCGCCAACCGGGAAAACGTCTGGCCAGATAAGCGATTTCCTCGCCCGTGCCGGCGCCGACGCACAGTACGTGCGCCTGCGCCGGCAGCCCGGAAAACACCGCCTCCAGAAGAAAGAACAGGGCTTCCCGAATGGCCGCCGTTTTCCCCCACTGGCCATCGTAATTTTCTGCCTGCCGATCGAAAACCGCCTTGATCTCGTCCTGATTCATACCGATCCGTTTGTCGGGGTCCGCTGGCGAGTCTATCAGGCCGCTACCGGCGCATGCGGCGCCGGACCGCCCCGCCGACCAGCGCCAGCCCCGCCAGCAGCATGAGATAGCTTTGCGGTTCGGGCACGGGCGCGACACGGGCCCGGAGCGCATCGACCAGCAGGCTGTCCTGCACGCCCGCGGATTTGAAGATGATCATGAAGGGATCGGAATCCGCATACTTGGCCATGCCGTTCAGCTCCACCGGCGACCACAGCTGCAGCGTGAGCAGGTAAACGCCCGGCAAGGAAGCCGCATCCAGTTCCCAGTCGAGATGCGCGTGAAAGGCGCCGTTCGATTTGGCATCGTCGATGATCGCGCTCACGGGCCCCTGAATGTCCGCGGCACTGTATCGGGTGCCATCCGCCCAGTATGCATAGTCTGCAATTGCAGTCGGACTGAACGGGTTGAGCAGGTAATTCAGCACCACATCGCCGGGAATTCCGCCATAGAGCCGGATGCCCGCCGCTGCCGGGGCGGCGCTCCAGCCCGTTGCGGCGATGTCCCAGTATTCCAGCGTCCCGAGTGCACGAAAATGAATGGCTTCGCCGGGCAGCAGCGTGCCGGGGAAAGCCTGGAATCCGGGATCGTTTGTCAGTCGCGGGCCGCCCTCCAGATCGTCGAAATAGCCCGGAAAGATCTTGTAGCCGGTGGCGGTATCGACAGGCAGCCCCTCCGCGAGATCGAGGTCGCCATAAAAATCGACAAGCAGCCGACTCCCCGCGACCGGTCCCGCGCTGGTGCGGATTTCGACGTCGTAATGGACCGCGGATGCCTGGAGCGGCAATCCCAGTCCCGCAAGCAGCACGGCGGCCCGGCCCAGTTTGAGAACCCCGGGCGCGTTCATGACAGAAGCCGCCTGGCCCAACCGGCCTGCCCCAAGCCTGCGTTCATGCGCCATGGCGCCGGCGCAGCTTGAATGCGATCAGCCCCAGCCCGGCCAGCAGCATGGCATACGTCTCGGGTTCGGGAACGGGTGCGGCCAGGGCGCCGACGGCCAGTTCGTAGGCTTCGGTTCCAAGGCCGTTGTTGAACACGACCAGAAAGGGATCGGAATTCGCGTAGCCCTCCGAAACAAGTTGCAGCGCGACGTAATAGGCTCCCGCCGTCGGCAGGAAGCCGGCCGGCGCCTCGATGCTCATGTCGAGGTGCTCGTGAATCTTGCCGTCGCTGCCGGCCTGGCCGACCAGCCCCGCCCCGTCGCCCGTCACGCCACCGACGGTCCAGACCGTCGTTTCGCCGAAATTGCCGTCCAGCTGAACCGTTTCTCCGTTCACCACGCTGTTGCCCCAGTTCAGGCCGTTCCAGTACCACAGGCTGCCGAGCGCCTGGTAATTGATGATGGTGCCGGCGGCAAACGTACCCGCCGCACTGTCGTAGCCGGGGTCGTCGGTCCTGTAGGGCCCGCCCGCGAAATCGCCGAAATCGGATTCGAAAATCGCGTAGCCGGTCCCCGATTGCGTCTGCGCGGCGCCATGCGCTACGAGCTGGCCCGCATCGACCTCCACTTCGATATCGCCTGCGTGCAGATGGTCTTCGTCGGCCAGCACGGGCATGGACACAGCCATGAGCGCCGCAAATGCAAGATGCGTTTTCAGCATGAATCTCTCCCTGGTTTGATGAATGGATCGGGCTGCGACGCCCAGTGATGAGCAACTTTGTTGCATACAACTTGGTTGCATATTACGGCAACGGATGTGACAATGCAACAAAGTTGCAATTTGTCCGCCATGACCCGACGCCTGCCCACCGCCCTGCCCCTCTTGCCTGCACTGCTCTATTCCGCATTTGCGCAGGGCCAGGAGGCGGACGCCGCACCCGCCGATGCGACCGTGCTGAAAACGATCGAAGTCAGCGACACGGCGACACCGGGAGCCCGCCGGATCGAGCCGGCCGTCGAACTCGACGGCGCGGCGCTTACCGCGAAAGCGGCCGCCACACTGGGCGAGACGCTGGCGGACACGCTGGGCGTGGCGAATTCGACCTTCGGGCCGAACGTGGGCCTGCCGCTCATACGCGGCCAGCACGGCGCGCGCACGCGCGTATTGATCGGCGGCGTCGGCACGCACGATGCCGCCGCCATGAGCCCGGATCACGGCGTGACAGTCGAACCGCTGCTGGCGGAAAGCATCCGCGTCGTCAAAGGGCCTGCGGTCGTGCGGCATGGCGGCGGCGCCATCGGCGGCGCGGTGGAAATCGAGGATCGGCGCATCCCCGACACCCTGCCCGGCCGGCCAGGTGGCGCCGTGCAGGCGCGCTACAACGCGAATTCGCGTCAACGCGCGGCCGCGGCCGAGCTTCTGGGTGGATCCGGCGTCCTCGCCTGGCACGTCGACGCACACGCCCGGCGGTCCGACGACATCGCCATTCCGGGTCGTGCCATCGACGAGGCGGCGATCATCCGGCAGTTCGGGCTGGTCAACGGGCGCAACACCGATGGCCGCGTGGACAACACGGACGCGCACAGCCGCGGCGGCAGCGTCGGCGCAAGCCTGGTCGGCACGCACGGACATCTGGGGGTCGCCCTGTCGCGTTTCGAGGATGACTACGGCATTCCGCCCGGGCCCGCGCACAGTCACGGCGGCGGCGTGCCCGCCACCGGGGACGCCGTGCGCATCGACCTCGGACAGCAGCGTTTCGACGTCGGCGGCCGGCTCGATACGCCCTGGGCCTGGATGAAAGGCATCACGCTGCGCTATGGCGACTCGCGCTACCGGCACGATGAAGTCGTCAACGGAAGCCCGCAGACCCGCTTTCTGAACGACGTGCGCGAAGCGCGGCTCGAAATGGAACACGCCCTGCATGCACACCTGTCGGGCACACTGGGTTTCACCGGCATGACGCGGGATTTTTCTGCGCTCGGCCTGGAAGCCTTCGTGCCCGAAACCGCCGTCGAGAGCCGGGCGCTGTATTTGATCGAAACGCTGGATATCGCTCCCTGGCAGGTGCAGCTCGGTGCCCGGCGGGAGCGTGTCGAATTCGATCCCCAGCCGCAGAAAACCGTGTTCGGGCCGACCGTGCCCATGCCGTCGCGCGACTATGCGCCGGCCAGTTTCTCGGCCGCCCTGCGGCACGCGCATGCCGGCGGCGCGATCACGCTGACGCACTGGCTCGCCCGGCGCGCGCCCGACGTGCAGGAGCTCTACGCACTGGGTCCGCACCTTGCGACGCGCACCTTCGACACCGGCGCCAGCGCGCTCGGCCTCGAAACCCTGCGCGGCTGGGACATCGGTCTCGAACACCGGGCCGGACCGTTCGACGTCCGCGCCAACGTGTACCGTTACCGCGCCGAGAACTACATCTACCAGCGTAACGCCGGACTCTTCTGGGACACCGAGGAGGAATTGTTCAAGGCCCGCTGCGCAACCCTCGATCTCTGCCTGCCCGTGATGCGCTACGCGCAGCAGGCAGGCCGCTTCAGCGGTCACGAGTTCGAAGTCGGCTGGACTTTCGACAGTAGTCTGCTGCAAAAACCGCGCGTCGCCCTGTTCGGCGATGCGGTACGCGGCCGTTTCGACGACGGCACGGACGTACCCCGCCTCCCGCCTCGCCGCTGGGGGCTCGCCTTCCAGACGGGCTGGCAGGCCTGGCACGGCCAGTTGCGGCTGACCCGTGCGGCAGCGCAGAACCGGCCGGGCGAAAACGAAACGCCCACGCGACGCTACACGCGGATCGATCTCGAACTGCGACGCGTCGTTCCCCTGCTCGCCGGCCTGACGGGCGAGCTCTATGTCAATGCGCGCAATCTGACGGATGCCGAGATCCGCAACAGCACGTCATTTCTGCGCAACTATGCCAGCGAGCCCGGGCGAGCCATCGAAGCCGCGTTGCGCGTCGATTTCTGAGCCGCCGCCGGCACGCGTGATGGTGTGGACGCCGCGCGCTCATTATTTGATTTGACTTAAATAATGCGAATTATTATCATTCTTTGCCTTGTTTCCGTGATAGCCTGATCAAAATGAACGGCGGCCCGGAGTCTCCCCGTGCAAACGGGGCACAGCCAGCCAAGGACACTGTCCTCAGCCCGCATTCATGAACGCAACTGGATTTTCGCCCGGGATGACGCCCTCGCAAACCGTACCGCCAACTTCGACCGCTCGTCCGCAGGCCGCTTCGCCGCGGGCGACCGCGCTGTCGTACGCGCCCCGCCTGTCGCCGGTCGCGCTGGCGGTCGCGGCCGGCCTGCATCTGCTCGTGCTGGCCCTGATGCTGCTCAAGCCCGAAGCGCCGGCGCCCGTCACGCTGCCACACCCGCTCACGGTCAGCCTGATCCAGCCCGAAGTGCCGGAGCCACAGCCCGAACCCAAGCCGGAACCGAAACCCAAGCCGCCGCCGCCCAAACCGGTCAAGCCCCTGCCTCCGCCCCCCGTGCTGGTGGCGGAGCGTCCGGTGCCGACGCCAGCACCCGTAATCGAAGCCCCCAAACCCGAGCCCAAACCGGAGCCCGTGCCCGAGGTGCTGCCGCCGCCCGCGCCTCCGGTCGTGGCAGAAGCGCCCAAGCCGGCGCCGCCGCCCCCGCCACCGCCGCCCACACCGCCGCGGCCGGCCGACTATCTGAACAATCCGAAGCCGCTCTACCCGGCCCTGTCCCGGCGCCTGCGCGAAGAAGGCATCGTGCGGCTCAACATTCTCGTCAATCCGGACGGCAGCGTCGCACGGCTCGAAGTCGCAAAAAGCAGCGGTTATCCGCGCCTGGACGAAGCCGCGGCCAAAACCGTTCAGTCAAGCTGGAAATTCGAGCCGGCCCGCCAGGCCGGCAAACCGGTGGCCGCCTGGGTCATCGTGCCGATTGAGTTCACCCTCAGGAGTTAATCCATGGAAACCGCCAACCAAACCGCCCAGCTGGGTTTCGCCCACTTCATCGCGCAGGCCGATACGCTCGCACACGTACTGCTCGTCATTCTGCTGGCGATGTCGGTGATCACCTGGTATCTCATCGTCTCCAAGACCATCGCCAACCTGCGCATGAAGAAACATGCGCAGGCCTTCCTCGCGCATTTCTGGCAGGCGTCCGGTCTGCAGGCCGTGGCCGCCTACCTGCAACAGAACGGCGTCAACGATCCCTTCTCGCACCTCACGCACCACGGCCTCAAGGCCGCCGAGCAGTTCCGCAACAAGAGCGGCTCGCGGCTGATCGAGTCGGGCTCGGAAGACGAATTCCTCACCCGTGCGCTGCGCCGCGCGATCAACCAGGACACCGCGCGCCTCGAATACGGCCACACCATGCTCGCCTCCATCGCATCGTCCGCACCCTTCGTCGGTCTGTTCGGCACGGTATGGGGGATCTATCACGCGCTGGTCAACATCGGCATGAGCGGTTCGGGCAGCCTCGACCAGGTCGCCGGCCCGGTGGGTGAAGCGCTGATCATGACGGCATTGGGCCTGGCGGTGGCGATTCCTGCCGTGCTCGCGTACAACTTCTTCAATCGCGCCAAACGCCAGATGCTGACCGAGGTGGACGGCTTCGCGCACGATCTGTTTGCCTTCATGTCCACCGGCGTGCGCAACAACACCCGCGTCGAAAAGGACGCCGCGCAGGTCTACGCCGCGCCGGCCGCTGCCGCGAGGAACGCTTAAATGGCTTTCGGCGGACTCGGCAACGAAGCCAGCGACGGCGACAACGCGGAAATCAACATGATCCCGCTCATCGACGTGATGCTGGTGCTGCTTGTCATCTTCATCATCACGGCGCCCCTGATGACGCATGCGGTCAAGGTCGACCTGCCGGTGGCGTCGAGCGCCCCCAACGAAGTGAAGCCGGAGACGATCAACCTGTCGATCAAGGCCGACGGCTCGGTGTTCTGGAACGCCGAAGCGGTCGACGCGACCGCCTGGCGCGCGAAGATGGATCTCGCCGCCCACCAGACCCCGCAGCCCGAAATCCACATCCGCGCGGATGGCGATCTCGCCTACCGCAATGTGGCGCAGATCATGGCCGACGCCGCGCGTGCCGGCCTCACCAAACTCGGCTTCGTCACCGAACCCGAGCGCGCCGCCCAGCCGTAACGCATCGACCAGCCCCGACACCATGACCACTCTCGACCGCGCGGCCGATTTCAAGCCCTACCGCATCGCGCGCGTCGCCGCGCCCGACCGCGCGCCCGAGTGGCGCGACTGGCTGCACGAGCTGGGTTTCATTCCCGGCGAGACGGTACGGCTGATGGCGCGCGCGCCCGGTGGCGATCCGCTGGTGATCCGGGTCGGTTCGTCCACTTTCGCGCTGCGCATGGCCGAAGCGGCCTGCATCCAGGTCGCACCGCTGGAAGACACTCCGACCGCATGAGCGCCTGCCACGATACCCGCCGGCCCGCGGCCGGCCAGACGGCCGTTGTCCACGTTCATCTCGGCGGCCCGCTGGTCGCCCTGGTCGGCAACCCGAACTGCGGAAAAACGGCCCTCTTCAACGTGCTGACCGGCAGCCGCCAGAAAGTGGCGAACTACGCGGGCGTGACGGTGGAACGCAAGGAAGGCCGCTATCAGACGGCCGGGGGCAAGACGCTGCGGATTCTGGACCTGCCCGGCACCTACAGCCTGAATCCGCGCTCCCCCGACGAAAAGGTCACGGTCGACGTGCTCATGGGACGCGCGCGCGGCGAGAAGCGTCCCGATCGCGTCGTGTGCGTGGTCGACGCGACCAACCTGCGCCGCAACCTGCGCCTCGTGCTGGCGGTGAAACGGCTCGGCATTCCCTGCGCGGTCGCGCTCAACATGACCGATCTGGCGGCACGGCGCGGCATCCACGTCGACGCGGACCGGCTGTCGCGCGAACTGGGGCTGCCGGTCGTCAAGACCGTGGGCGTGCGCAAGGAGGGCGCGACCGAACTGCGCGCGCTGCTCGACGCACCCGCCGACCATTGGCGTGCCGACGCGCCGGCTGCAGACGAACACACGCAGTCGGTCGAAGCCGACCACGACGTGGTGCAGCGCATCCTCGCCGGCCTCGGGCTCGACCGCCATGTACCGCATACGCTCTCGGACCGCATCGACCGCGTGGTACTGCACCCGGTATTCGGGATGGTCCTGTTGATCGCGGTGCTCTTCCTCATGTTCCAGGCTGTGTTCGCCTGGGCCGAGGCGCCGATGGGATGGATCGAATCCGCCACCGCCTGGGCCGGCGAAGCGGTCGGCGCGCTGCTGCCGGCGGGCTGGCTGCAAAGTCTCGCCGTCGACGGCATCATCGCCGGCGCCGGCGGCGTGCTGGTGTTCCTGCCGCAGATCCTGATCCTGTATTTCTTCATTCTCGTGCTCGAGGAATCGGGCTACCTGCCACGCGCCGCCTTCCTGCTCGACCGCATGATGGGCAGCGTCGGCCTGTCGGGCCGTTCCTTCATTCCGCTGCTGTCGAGTTTTGCCTGCGCCATCCCCGGCATCATGGCGGCACGCACCATCGCCAATCCACGCGACCGCCTGGTCACCGTCATGATCGCGCCGCTGATGACCTGCTCGGCGCGCCTGCCGGTCTATGCGCTGCTGATCGGGGCCTTCATCCCGAAGCGCGACGTGGCCGGTGCATTCGAACTGCAGGGCCTGGTGCTGTTCGGCCTTTATATCGCCGGGGTGATCAGCGCGATGGGCATCGCCTGGCTGGCCAAGCGTTTCACCACACACGGCCTGCCGCGTCCGCTGATGATGGAGCTGCCCACCTACCACTGGCCGACGGTACGCAATGTCGCGATCGGCCTGTGGCAGCGCGCGGGCATTTTCGTGCGCCGCGTCGGCGGCATCATCCTCGCGCTCACCGTGCTCATGTGGTTCCTGGCGAGCTTTCCCGCCCCGCCGGCCGGCGCGACCGGTCCCGCCATCGAGTACAGCCTTGCCGGCACGCTCGGCCGTGCGCTCTCCGTGATCTTCGAACCCATCGGCTTCAACTGGCAGATCAGCGTGGCGCTGGTGCCCGGCATGGCGGCACGCGAAGTCGCCGTCAGTGCGCTCGGTACGGTCTACGCGCTGTCGGCCACCGGCGACGACACTGCGCTGGCACTGATGCCGCTGATCGCGCACAGCTGGAGCCTCGCCACCGCACTGTCGCTGCTGACCTGGTTCGTCTTCGCGCCCCAATGCCTGTCCACGCTCGCGACCGTCAAGCGCGAGACCGGCGGGTGGAAATGGACACTTGTCATGGCCGCCTATCTGTTCGGGCTGGCCTGGATCGCTTGCTTCATCGTGTATCACCTTGCAGTCGCGGCAGGCTGGGGTTAATCCTCTCCGCCGGATTTTCAACTCATCACCAACCGCCAGCCAGCTATGCGTACGCTTCGCCAGCACCCAGAATCGCGTGATCGCTCCGCCAGCCAGTGGATAACCCTGACCAGGAGCGAACCATGTCCCATCCCCGTAAACCTGCGCCTTCGGGCGCCTTGCGCAGGCTCGTAGCGCGCCTGCATCCGGCCGCCGCGCCCGCCGCGGCCTCGCTGGCTTTCATGATGCTGTCGCCACAGGCCGTGGCGCAGGCCGTGCCGGAAACCACGCTGCCGACCGTCAAGGTCGAGGACACCGCCGATCCGATGGCCGTGAACAATGGCTACCAGGGCACCGAGACGCGCGTCGGCAAAACGAAACAGGACCCGCAGGACATCCCGCAGGCCGTCACCGTCGTCACCCGGCAACTGATGGAAGACCAGCAGGTCAGTTCCCTGCGCGACGCGCTGCGCAACGTCTCGGGCCTCACCTTCAACGCCGCCGAGGGCGGCCGGGCCGGCGACAACATGATGCTGCGCGGCTTCTACACTTTCGGCGACATGTATCTCGACGGCATTCGCGACACCGCGCAGTACAACCGCGAAACCTTCTTTCTCGAACAGGTCGACGTGCTGCGCGGCTCGGCCTCGATGCTGTTCGGCCGCGGCCAGGCCGGCGGGGNCATCAATCTCGTTTCCAAAACGCCGAAACGGGCCGATGCCTATTCGATCACCGGCAGCGTGGGCACCGACGACTATTACGAGACCACCGCCGATCTCAACAAGCGCCTGGGCGAGAACAGCGCCGTGCGCGTGAACCTGATGAAACGGAACGAAGGCAGCTGGCGCGAAAATCCCGCCACCGGCGCCCAGCCCGACGTCGATCGCGCCGGCGCGCAGATCAGTCTGGCGCTCGGCATGCAGACCGACGACGAATTCACGTTCTCGCACGTTTCCATGCGTAACCGCGACATTCCCGACTACGGCTTCTCGTTCGACAACAGCACCCACCGCCCCAACACGAATTTCCCCGTCGATTATTTCTGGGGCATCGACCGCAACTTCGATCACAGCGACGTCAACGTCACGACCGGCACCTGGACCCACCGTTTCGCCGACCAGAGCGAACTGCGCACCAGCCTGCGCTACGGCGACTACGAGCGCAGCTACTGGGCGCGCACGCCGAGCGCCGCCGATGCGCCGGGTGCGACCGGCCTCAACGGCGCCAGCCCCAACACCGGGCCGACGCGCTCGACGGATTACGAGACTTTCACGCTCCAGTCCGACTACAGCCGCAAGTTCCGCGCGCTGGGCATGAAGCACGAGCTCCTCGCCGGCGTCGAATACCTGCACGAAGACAACCACCGCGCGGGCCTGCAGAACCTGGGCGGCACCACGGCCGGCAATCCGCCGGTCTTCCTGCCCGGCGTCGAATCGTTCACCGGCGCGCAGCTGAACAACTTCACCGGCGACTCCTACGCGCTCTATGTGCAGGACACGGTGGAATTCATGCCGTACTGGAAAGCCACGCTCGGCGTCCGCCGCGACGAACTGGACGCCACGTATTCCAGCGCCGCATCGCCCAAGCTCAGTTACGGCGAATGGAGCTATCGCGCCGCACTGTCGTACCAGCCTACCGACGAAGCGCACTACTACGTCGGCTACAGCGATTCGTTCAGCCCCACGGCCGACCTCTACCAGCTGACCGCCACGCCGCAGCCCCCCGAGACCAGCCAGGTCTACGAAGTCGGCGCCAAATGGATGTTCTACGATGGCGACCTGACCTTCCGCACCGCACTCTATCGCGCGATCAAGAACTGGGAGCGCAATACCGATCTCGAATCCACCGCCGCCATCCTGACCAAGAAGCGCCGCACCGACGGCATCGAATTCGAAGCGGCCGGCCGCATCACGCAGGACTGGGAAGTCTTTGCCGGTCTCGCGCTGATGGACGCCGAAATCCTCGAGGTCGCCGAGCAGTCCACCGGCGTGGTGGCCGATCCGCGCTTCAAGGGCAAACGCCCGCGCAACACGCCACCGTATACCTTCAATCTGTGGACCACCTACAAGCTCGGGGGCGGCTGGAAGATCGGCGGTGGCGCAGAGGCCAAGGGCGAACGCTACGGCTACAACCAGTCCGCCGCCTCGGCCAATGCGCAATACACCACCAACGGCCAGCCGAGCGGCTTCAATCCGAATACCGCGCCGGCCTACGTACGCTGGGATGCGATGGCCGCCTACGAGCAGAAGACCTGGAGCGTGCGCCTGAACATCCAGAACCTGTTCGACAAGACCTATTACGACGCAATCTACGACAACGGTCCGTTCACCGTGCCGGGGCAGAAACGTCGTTTCATCCTGACCGGCGAACTGAAGTTCTGACCCTGCCGGCGCCAGCCTTCACACGGCTGGCGCCGGGCGTTGCCGCGCAACGCCCGCCCAGAGAGGAGAACCGAACATGCTGCTGCACATCCCCGACGTTCTCGACGCCACCGCGCTCGCGCGCAGCGACGCGCTGCTCAAACAGGCCGACTGGACCGACGGCCGGATCACCGCCGGCAGCCAGGCCGCGACCGTCAAGAACAACCTGCAACTGCCGGAAACCAGCCCGGTGGCCCAGCAGCTGCGGACGCTGGTGCTGGAGGCCCTGTCGAGAAACCCCGCCTTCTTCAGCGCGGCGCTGCCCAAACGCATCTACCCGCCGCTGTTCAACCGCTACGGCGGCACGGCCAACGCCTTCGGCAACCACGTCGACAATGCCGTGCGTACGCATCCGGCCACCGCGCAGCATGTGCGCACCGACATGTCGTTCACGCTGTTCCTCAACGATCCCGCCGAATATGACGGCGGCGAACTCGTCATCGAGGACGGCATGGGCGGCCGCGCGATCAAGCTGCCGGCGGGCCACCTGATTCTCTATCCCGCGTACAGCGTTCACCGGGTCGAGCCGGTCACGCGTGGCGCGCGTCTGGCCTGTTTTTCCTGGCTGGAAAGCATGGTGCGCGAGCCGCAGCAGCGCGAGCTGCTGCACGAACTCGACATGAGCATTGCCGCCCTGCGCAGCGAACACGGCGAAACGGACGCCGCCGTGCGGCTGACCAGCTGTTACCACAACCTGATGCGGATGTGGGCAACCGTCTGATTCCCCGTTTATTCACCCTCAAGGAGCACGCAACATGACCATTCTGCGCATCGCCTTCGCCGCTCTGGCGGCTGTTCCCGTCATGGCCCATGCCGCGGCCGACTGCGAAGCCCATCCCAGGGAACAATGGATGAAGGAAGCCGATCTCAAGGCCGCGCTCGTGGATGCCGGCTACACGATCAAGAAGTTCAAGATCGACGGCAACTGCTACGAAATGTATGGCCACAACGAAAAAGGCCAGCGCGTCGAAATCTACATGGACACCGTCACCGGCCGGCCGGTCAAGGCTTTCATCGAGTGACGCCATGCGGCTGCCCGTCGTCGAACGCCATTACGTCTGGGACCGTTTCGTCCGCCTGCATCACTGGAGCCTCGCTGTGCTGGTGCTGGCCAACTATTTCGTGCTCGAAGGCCGGCCGCATCGCTGGGCCGGCTACACGGCCCTGGGCCTGACCGGTTTGCGGCTGGCCTGGGGCGTCGTCGGCTCGCCTTGCGCGCGTTTCGCCGCCTTCTTTCCGACGCCCCGGCGACTGCGCGCCTACTTTGCCCATCCCGGCGTCGCCACGCGCGGGCACAACCCGCTCGGCGGCGCCATGGTGCTCGTCATCCTGACGCTCGTCGCGATGCTCGGTTTCACCGGCTGGCTCATGGGCACGGACGCCTACTGGGGCGAGGAATGGCTGGAGGATCTTCACGAAACCCTGGCAGACGGGCTTCTCGCCTGCGTCGCACTGCACGTCGCGGGCGTGATCGCGGCCAGCCTGAAATGGCGTATCAACCTGCCCCGCGCCATGCTCACCGGCTACAAGACACGCACGGTACATTCGGCGCCTTTCGAAGATCAGCGGCCCGGGAAGGATTGATATCGTCAATCTCTTTCATAGAAATAATCTGTTTCACACAGCGGGATCGGGTCGGTAGAGTCACGTTCATTAGCAATTGCTAATGAACAATCCACTTCGCAAAAGGACCCCTGCCATGACCGAAACCGTCGCCCTCCCCCGCATCAACGAACGCGCCCCCGAATTCGAGGCCCGCACCACGCACGGCGTGAAAAAGCTGTCCGACTACGAAGGCAAATGGCTGGTGCTGTTCTCGCACCCCGCCGACTTCACCCCGGTCTGCACCACCGAGTTCACCGCGTTCGCCAAGTACTACCCCGAGTTCCAGAAGCTCAATTGCGATCTGCTGGGTCTCTCCATCGACAGCTACTACTCGCACGTCGCCTGGGTACGCAACATCAAGGAGAAATTCGGGATCGAGATTCCCTTCCCGATCATCGAAGACCTGAAGATGGACGTCGCCAAATCCTTCGGCATGATCCACCCGGGCGCCGGCGACACGTCCGCGGTGCGCGCCACCTTCATCATCGACCCGAAGGGCGTGCTGCGCGCGATGGTCTACTACCCGATGACCAACGGCCGCTCGATTCCCGAGTTCCTCCGTCTGGTCGCGGCGCTACAGACCTCGGACGCCAACAAGGTCGCCACGCCGGAAGGCTGGCAGCCCGGCGACAAGGTCATCGTCCCGCCGCCGCAGGACGTGAACGCCGCCGAAGCACGCATGAACGAAGGCTACGAGTGCACCGACTGGTACTTCTGCACGAAATCGCTGTAAGCGGGGGACAGTAAGCAGCAGACAGTACGGGCGGCGGGATTTCCCGCCGTCCTTTTCAGAGGAGAACGATCATGTTGTTCCGGCAATTCTTCGATTCCGAATCGAGCACCTACACTTATCTCATCGGCTCCGGCGTCGGCCGCGAAGCGGTCATCATCGACCCGGTGAAGGAACAGGTACCGCAATACCTGCAGGCGATCCGCGAACTCGACCTGAAACTGGTGCGCGCGATCGACACCCACACCCATGCCGACCACGTCACCGGCCTGGGCGACCTGCGCGACGCCACCGACTGCGTGACCGCGATGGGCGAATTCACCCGTGCGGAATGCGTGAGCGAACACGTGCGCGAAGGCGACACGATCGACGTCGACGGCGTGAAGCTTGGCGCGATCTACACGCCCGGCCATACCGACGAATCCTTCAGCTTCGTGCTCGATCCGCTGCTGCCGAAAGCGGTATTCACCGGCGACGTGCTGCTGATCCGCGGCACCGGGCGCACCGACTTCCAGAACGGCGACGCCGCAAAGTCGTACGATTCCATCGTCGACAAGCTGTTCCGCCTGCCCGACGACACGCTGGTCTACCCGGCCCACGACTACAAGGGCTGGACCGTCTCCAGCATCGGCGAGGAAAAGCGGCACAACCCGCGCCTGGCCAATACCTCGCGCGAAGCCTACATCGCGCTGATGAACGGGCTGGTGCTGTCCAACCCGCGTCTCATGGACGTTGCGATCCCCGCGAATCTGGCCTGCGGGCAACTGAAGCGGGCCGCCTGACAGCGGCACACCCTCCGTTCCAGAAAGCGGGCCCTATGGCCCGCTTTTTTTTTGCGTCGTTCCGGTCTTCGTTCAGGGGCGCACGGTCATGCGGAGGTGGCGGCACGGACGCGCGCCAGATAGATATCGGCCAGCGCCTTGTAGAGCGGTCGGGGACACATCAGGCGGGACACCGCAGTTGCCAGCAGGGTCGCCAGCATGAGCGGCACCACCATGTCGTGGTTGTCCGTCATTTCCATCACGATGACGAAGGCGGTGATGGGCGCCTGGACCACTCCGGCAAAATACGCCGCCATGCCAATCACGATCAACGCGCCGGCGTCGACAGTCGAAAGCAGTTGCGCCACCGCGTGTCCGATCCCCGCGCCGGCCGACAGGCTGGGGGCGAACAGGCCGCCGGGGATGCCGCTGATGAAGGAAATGAAAGTCGCCAGAATCTTCCATATGCCGTAGCCGGGCGACATCTCGGCCGTGCCTTCGAGCAGGCTGCGCGCTTCCTGGTAGCCGCTGCCGTAGACGGCGCCCCCCGAAGCAATGCCCAGCAGCGCCAGTACGAACCCGCACAGCGCGGCGAACCGTACCGGTCGGGTACGCAGGAAAACGCCCAGACGGCCGGGCAATCCGTGGGTGGTGAACGCGATCACCGCACGGCTGAAGCCGCCGCCGAGCACACCGCCCGCCAGGCCGCAGAGCAGCACGCCAGTCCAGTCGGAAATGCCGTGCGGCGCGGCCGGCGTGGACCCGAAATAGACATAATCGCCCTGCACGTAGATGGCCGCCAGGCCGGCGATGATCACCGCCGTCAACAGCGTGCCGCTGGTGCGCGTTTCGAACGAGCGCGCCATTTCCTCGATGGCGAATACGACCCCGGCGAGCGGCGTATTGAAGGCCGCAGCCACACCCGCGCCGCCACCGGCCACGATCAGGCCGCGCTCCATCAGATAGGACGGGAAGCGCACCAGCCGGCGCAGGTTGTAAAGCAGCGCCGCCCCGACCTGTACCGTCGGCCCTTCGCGCCCCACGCTCGCGCCGCCGGCCACGCTCACACAGGTCAGCACCATCTTTGCCGCCGCCACGCGCAGCGACAGCACGGCATCGCGCGCCTGCCCGTCCGGCATGCGCAGGGCCGCAATGGTCTGGGGAATGCCGCTGCCGGCCGCGCCGCGGAAAAAACGCTGCGTGATCGCTGCCACGCCGGCCAGCGTCAGCGGCGTCACCAGCAGCGGCAGCCAGGGCGATATCGCGAGCAGATGATTGAAAGCTTCGTGGGCAAGATCGTTCGCCAGCGCAAAGGCGGTGGCAGCCAGTCCCACACCGACCGCCCCGCCCCAGAACACCAGGCGGCGCATCCACAGACGGATCGAAAACAGGCTGGCGCGATGGCGTTTGCGAACGCGCGGCAGACGCGGGCGAAGCAGCTTCATGGGCGCAATAGTACCGCGCGCCCGCGCCCCCTGTCCCGTTCAGTGCGCGGAACGGAATGACGCGGGCCGGCCGGTCCCCGTCAACGGCCGTATTGCTGCTGCATCTGGCGCATGCGTTCCATGGTCTGGGCATCCATCTTGAAACCGCCGGGGCCCATGCCCGGCATGCCCGGCATCGTCACCGAACCGTGTGCCTGGCCCGGTTTGCAGGGGCCCAGCCATTTGCCCGTCATGGTCGACTCCATCGTCGTCATGCCGTGCATGGCCGGCGCAAAGCGCGAGACGGTTTCCATGCGGTAGTCGGTCGACAGGTTGCCGGTCAGGGTCATGCGGCTGGTCACGGTGTGGCCATCGTGCGTGCACACCGAATCGATCACCGTCTGCCTGCCGTTCCGGCGGACATCCATTTTCGAGCAGCGCTGCTTCAGGTCGCGCATGTCCTTGGGGTCGGCCGTGACGTCATCGCGTTTCTGGTCGATGCACATCTGCATCGTCATCGGCCCCGGCATGGCCTGCCCGCCCGCCCGGGTCTGGGTCGTCATTTCCCACAGACCGGACTTGCGCGCCGGCACATCGGCTGCGTACAAGGGTGCGGCTGCCGCGAGTGCGGCCAGCGGGCCGGCGATACGGAACAATCGTGTCATGCGTGTTCTCCCCTGGATGGACAGACGCGCATGCTGCCATAAAAAAAGGGGCGGTTGCCCGCCCCTTCCCCTGCGCAGCCGGTCAGGACCGCATGCGCGCCGGCCCCATGCCGCCGCGACCGTGCCCGGACGGTGCCGTCAGCGCGTCGAATACTGCACGCTGCTCGGAGGTCAATTGCATGTAAAACGTCTTGACCGCTTCGTGACGCCCGGCCATGTGCGCGCGCCGCGCATCGGCTTTCTGCATCATGGCGTCCATGCGCTCGGGCGTGCTCAGGGCTGCCATGCGTTCACGCATCGTCTCACGTTCCGCACGGGTCGGCATCGGGCCGGGCTTGCCCGCCTCGACAAAAGTCTGCCATGCGGCCTCCTGCGAAGGGGCGAGCTTGAGCTTGGTCTTCAGGTCGGCCAGCCGCGCATCGCGCCGTGCCTCCCATTTTCCCTGCATGCCCTGACCGTGATGCATCGCATGACGCGCCTCGCAACCGGACTTGCCGCCGCCGTTCATCGCCCACGCCGAAGCGCCCAGCGCACCGCCCCCGACAAGCGCGGCCAGCAGAACGGTCTGTGCGAATTTCATTTTCATCACATACTCCTTTCGATCGGTATCGATTGCCGAACCGGAATGGAACGACATGTGAGCAGTGTGGGCACGCCATGTATCCGCAGCATGTCCGGCACGGACGAAAGTGTTACGGAATGTTTCCAGCCGGGCTCAGAAACCGCCGATGTAGGCGTAGCCGTCGTTCTGCAGTTTGATCAGCCGCGTGTAGCCATCGTGCACGATGGTCACGCCGGGCTGCACGTCGTCCGGGGTCCAGCCCTTGCTTTTCATCACGCTGTGGCAGATTTCGACGTGCACGCCCAGACCGAGCAGGTCCTGCACGATTTTGGCATTGAGATTGACCGCGAAGGGATCGCCCAGCGCCCGCTGGTAAGCGTCGTCGTCGAGCAGGAATTGCGCCGCATCGCCGTGCAGCACGAGATGAATGTCCAGCTGCGCCGGTTTCACCCCCTGTTTGCCGAAAGCCTCGACAAGACCGCGCGCGTAATACAGTCCCTTGCTGATGCCGGCGGCGATTTCGTTCGAATGAATGTCGTAGACAGCCTTGTAGCGGCCGGCCGGATCGACCTTGACCATCGGCCGCGCATCGTTCGCAGCCAGTGCCGCAGGCGGCAGGACCGCCAGGCAGAAGACACACAACAGCGCACGGCTCAGAAAGGACGGCATGGGATTCTCCTGATAACAAAGGGCGGCGCTTCAATCCTCGGGCAGCAGATCGACGCGCGTGGCGCCGTCCTTCCCATCGATCTCGAAGCGCAGCACGCAGTATTCCAGCTGCGATTCGAGCGGCGTGGGATCGTCCGCGCAGCTGCAGCCGCCGATGAAACCGGCGTAGAACACGCCCGCCTTGATCCGCAAACCGCCCGCCGTCGCCTCGGCGGCGATCGGCACGATGCTGAACGGCTCGTCGGCCACGGTGCTCGTCCACGTCAGTCCCTGCTGCAGCGGCAGCAGACCGGCGTCGAGCGCTTCGGCCTCGCGTTTGAAGGTCTCGTGAAAGCCTGGCGTGTTCCAGCTTGCCAGGGTGTGCGGCAGTGAAAATGTCATTGCGGACATGATGGAATCGGGCTGTCGAATGGTGACATGGATTCGGGGTATGGCCCAAGCGCCCCCGCTTATGCCCCAGGCCCCGTTTCACGCGGCCACGCCCCGGTATCCAGCGTTTCGACGTAGGCATGCCAGGTGGCGTGACCGATCAGCGGCAGCAGTACGACAAAACCGAGAAAAGCCGTGGCGAACCCCAGCAGCACTGCACCGCCGATCAGGATCGTCCAGACGCACATCGCGCCCTTGTTGCGCAGCACCGCATTGAAGCTGCTCACCGACGCGGTGACCGCATCGACCTTACGGTCGAGAATGAACGGCAGCGAAAACGCGCTGGCCGCAAACACGACGAAGGCGAACACGGCGCCGACTGCGCTGCCTGCTCCCAGAAACAGCGCCAGATCCCGCCAGCCGGGCTGGTCCGTGGCGGGAAAGAACACATGCACCATCGCCGCCGCACGCGCCCAGACCAGCAGCACGATCAGCAAGGCGACGCCCAGCACCAGCAGCTCTTTCAGATGACGGACGCCCTCGCGCAGACAGTGGCCCAACACGGGCTGCAGGCCCAGGCCCAGCTGACGGCTGATCGAGTAGAGTCCCACGGCGAGCACGGGGCCGATAAAAACGAAGCCGGTGGCCAATCCGATGTACAGGGCCAGCAGGCCGAAATGCCATGCGGACAGCGCAATCAGCGCGCTCAAAAGTGCCAGCACGAAACCGTAGCTCAGACTCAGGCGCGGCGCACGGCACAGATCGGCCCATCCCAGGCGCAGCCAGCGCAGCGGCGCTGCCCGGTCGAGCGTGCGGCAGGGCACCACAAAAGGCTGCGTATCGGGTGCGGGATCGGACGCGGGCAATGCGGACATGGTCTCTCCTGTCGACATGCAGGCACCTGCCGGACGGCCGGGCGTGGTTCCGTTATAGAACACGCCCGGCCAGTACCTCAAAGCAGACGCGCCAGCACGAATACCCCGACCATTGCAAACGCCAGCGCGATCTTGAGCAAGGCGCCGAACAGCAGGCCGAGCGTTGCGCCGACGCCGGCATGCGTCGCCGCCTTGAGCGAGGACCGGCCGCTGAACTCGCCGATCACCGCGCCGAGAAAAGGCCCGAGAATGAGCCCCGGCAAACCGAAGAAAATCCCGACCAGGGCGCCGACGGCCGCCCCCCAGATCGCACGCGTGGACGCGCCGAATTTCTTGGCGCCCAGGGCCGTGGCCAGGAAATCGACACCGTAGCTCGCCAGCGCCAGCACGCCCAGCAGCGTCAGTGTCGCCCAACCGACATAGACGAAATTTTCCGCCCAGGCCAAGAACACGAGGCCGACGAATACGAGCGGGATGCCGGGCAGAACCGGCAGCACCAGCCCGGAAAAACCGATCGCGATGAACAGCGCGGCCAGCACCCAGAGAATGATCTGCATCGTAGGATCCATGGCGAAAGCTTATGCCAAATCGACCGCCACGTCGCGGGGGCGCAGCCGGCCGCGCAATCTGCTTTAATACGGCCTCGACATCATTCGCACCCCCTGCATGTCCCCGTCCCCGTCCCCGCAATGCGTTGCCGTCCTCGGCGCCAGCCACAAGCCCGAACGCTACTCCAACCAGGCGATTCGCCTGCTGCTGGAACACGGCCACCGCGTCGTCCCGGTACACCCCCGGCTCGACATGGCCGAAGGCCTGCCGGTCGTACCCAGCCTGGAAGCCATTTCCGAACCGGTCGACACGCTGACGCTCTATGTCGGGCCCGAGCGTTCGGCCACGCTCGTAGACGCCATCGTACGGTTGCGCCCCGGACGCGTGATCTTCAATCCCGGCACCGAGAACCCCACACTCGAAGCCCGTCTCGACGCCGCCGGCATCCCGCACGAACGGGCCTGTACGCTGGTACTGCTGCGCACCGGCCAGTTCTGATTCTTATTTTTCCTACGGACCATGATCGACACCGCCACGCTGCTCGAAGCCTTCAACTTCCGCCATGCCTGCAAACGCTTCGATCCCGCGCGCCGGATTCCCGATGCACAGTTCCGTGCGCTCCTCGAATGCGCGCGCCTTTCGCCCAGTTCATTCGGCTTCGAACCCTGGCGTTTCGTCGTCGTGCAGGACCCGGCGCTGCGCGAGAAGCTGCGTGCCGTCGCCTGGGGCGCGCAGGGGCAGTTTCCCACCGCCAGCCACGTCGTGCTGATCCTCGCCCGTCGGGACGACATGCTGCCCGGTTCGGACTACACCGAGCACATGATGCGCGATGTGCTCGGCATGCCGGAGGAGGCTATCGCGCGCCGCCATATCTTCTATCCCGGATTCCACAGCGAGGACTTCAGGCTAGACAGCCCGCGTGCCGTGTTCGACTGGAGCTGTCACCAGGCCTATATCGCGCTCGCCAATCTGATGACCGGCGCGGCCCTGCTCGGCATCGATTCCTGTCCCATCGAAGGATTCCATCGCGAAAACGCCGAGACCGTGCTGCGTGAAGCCGGCCTGCTCGAAGGCGGCCATTTCGGCCTCGCCGTGATGGCCGCCTTCGGCTACCGCGCGAGCCCGCAACCGGACAAGCGCCGCCAGTCGTTCGACGACGTCGTGCGCTGGGCCTGAATCCTCACGGTCCCCTGTTCAATCCGTGCCCGGCCGGGCGCGTCAACCACCTCATCGCCTCATGCTGCCCACCATCGAACATCGTCTCGCCGCCGAAATCGCGGCCAAACCCGTCCAGATCGCCGCTGCCGTCGCACTGCTCGACGAAGGTGCGACCGTGCCTTTCATTGCGCGCTACCGCAAGGAGGCCACCGGCGGCCTGGACGACGCGCAGCTGCGCCTGCTGGAAGAACGGCTGCGTTACCTGCGCGAACTCGAAGCCCGCCGCGCCGCGATCCTCGAGTCCATTAACGAACAGAACAAGCTCACGCCCGAACTGCGCGAAGCGATCCTGCTGGCGCCCGACAAGGCGCAGCTCGAAGATCTCTACCTGCCTTACAAGCCCAAACGCCGCACCCGCGCGCAGATTGCGCGCGAAGCCGGACTGGAGCCGCTGGCAGAAGCCCTGCTCGCCGACCCGATGCTGGCGCCCGAAACCGAAGCCGTGTGCTACCTGCGCGATCCCTTCAGCACCGCCGACGGCGACAACCCCGGCGTGCCCGATGCCAAGGCCGCGCTTGACGGCGCGCGCCAGATCCTGATGGAGCGCTTCGCCGAGGATGCCGCCCTCTTGCAGGGCCTGCGCGAATACCTGCAGGATCACGGCGTGGTGCAGGCCGGCGTGATCGCGGGCAAGGAAGCCGCGGCGGAAAAATACGCCGACTATTTCGACCACGCCGAGCCGCTGGCCACCATGCCCTCACACCGCGCGCTCGCCGTCTTCCGCGGCCGGCGCGAAGACCTGCTCGACGTGCGCCTGCGCCTCGACAGCGAAACCGCACAGCCTGCGTGGAACGATCCGCACAACCCGTGCGAGGCGCGCATCGGCGCCCGCTTCGGCATCGCCGACCGCAGCCGCCCCGCCGACCGCTGGCTGATGGACACCGTGCGCTTCGCCTGGCGCGTGAAGGTGGGCATGCATCTGGAAACCGAGCTCATGGGCGCGCTGCGCGTCCGCGCCGAAACCGAGGCCATCCAGGTCTTCGCGCGCAACCTGCGCGACCTGCTGCTTGCCGCACCCGCCGGTCCGCGCGCGACCCTGGGGCTCGACCCCGGCCTGCGCACCGGCGTGAAGGTCGCCGTCGTCGACGCCACCGGCAAGGTCGTCGACACCGCGACGGTCTATCCGCATCCGCCGAAAAACGACTGGGACGGCGCGCTGCACACGCTCGGCCGGCTCGCCGCGAAACACCGGGTCGCGCTCATCGCCATCGGCAACGGCACCGCCTCGCGCGAAACCGACCGCCTCGCACGCGACCTCATCAAGCGCCATCCCGAGTTCGGCCTCACCAGCATCGTCGTTTCCGAAGCCGGCGCGTCGGTCTACTCGGCGTCAGAATTCGCTTCCCGCGAACTGCCGGAACTCGACGTGTCGCTGCGCGGCGCGGTCTCCATCGCACGCCGCCTGCAGGACCCGCTCGCCGAGCTGGTGAAGATCGATCCCAAATCCATCGGCGTCGGCCAGTACCAGCACGATGTCAGCGAATTCCAGCTCGCGCGTTCGCTCGACGCCGTGGTGGAAGACTGCGTCAACGCCGTCGGGGTCGACGTCAATACCGCATCGGTGCCCCTGCTGGCGCGCGTGTCGGGCCTGTCCGGCAGCGTGGCGCAGGCCATCGTCGCACGGCGCGACAGCCACGGCCGTTTCGCCAGCCGCGCGCAGCTGCGCGAGGTGCCGCGCCTGGGCGAAAAAACCTTCGAGCAGGCTGCCGGCTTTCTTCGCATCGCGGACGGCGACAACGCGCTCGACGCCTCCGCCGTCCACCCCGAATCCTATCCGCTGGCCGAACGCATCCTCGCCGACCTGAAACTCGACCTGAAGACGCTGGCCGGCCAGCCGGGCAAGCTGAAAGCCGTCGAACCCGCGAAGTACGCCGACGACCGATTCGGCCTTCCGACCGTGCGCGACATCCTGCGCGAACTGGAAAAACCCGGCCGCGACCCGCGACCCGAATTCACCACCGCCGCCTTCAAGGAGGGGGTGGAAACACTCGCCGACCTGAAGCCCGGCATGCTGCTCGAAGGCGTCGTCACCAACGTCGCCGCCTTCGGCGCCTTCGTCGACATCGGCGTGCATCAGGACGGCCTCGTCCATATCTCCGCGCTGGCCGAACGCTACGTGAAAGACCCGCACAGCGTGGTCAAGACCGGTCAGGTCGTCAAAGTGAAAGTGCTGGAGGTGGACGAAAAGCGCAAACGTATCGCGTTGACGATGCGCCTGACCGACAACGCGTCGCAGGAACAGACGCCGCGGCGCGACGCGCGCCCGCAGCATCGACAGGCCCGGGGAAAAACACCGCGGCCTGCGACGCAACCCGCGATGGGCGGCGCGATGGCGGCGGCATTTGCGAAACTGAAGGCCTGAGTGACGCCGGGATTACCGGACAGGCGCGGAAATCGGATAATCCAGGACACGCAACAGGCGCGAACTGTCGCGCAACTGTGCCGGGTCCCGAATACAACGTACATTGGCCATTCTGGAGGGCGCATCGATGAAAAAGGGTGCCGGCGGGCCGGTGAAAATCGGGATGAAAACCATCCCGCCTCCCTTGACCATCCTGAATCCCGAACGGAATTCAGCCGCTTCGGAGAAAAACTGAGGATCATCGTGTAGCACCGGCTCAGCCGGATACTTCAATTCGACGAAATAAGCCGCGCCCTCATCCGTACACAATTGCGCGGCACGCTGTTTCCATGCGGGTTCAACGTCGGCCATGCTGTCCCCTCTGGCCCCATGGTAGGCCACATAGAATGCATTCGGGCTCAAACGAAAATCCTGGTAACCGCTGTAACCGTTATAGGCACCGTACTCCAGCGCCGCGGCTTGGAAAGGGATACCCACCGCAACACACAGCCCGAACATAAGCGCAGACAGCCTGCTCATACCGCGCTCCCGCCCGCGGCCCTGTTCTGATCCACCCAGACCTTGAAGGCATTCAGGACCGGCTGCATGGTTTCCTTTTCGCTATCCGTCCAGATCACCTTGTCGAACTTGATCTGGAAAAGCAGCTCTCCGGTCGACAGGTCATGCACGGAAAAATCCGTGTAATTCCGGGCTCCTTGTCCAGTCGAATCATATGACACCTGCAGAATTGGCCCGGCCAGCATAGAGAGCCTGCGCACAGCCACTGGATCCGTCAATGAATTGATCGACGCGAGCCGAGGCGTATCCAGAACCAATTGTGTCAGTTCCTGCTGATTGAGGACTCGGACAAACCCATTCCGGAACAGGGCGTGACGCACGTAGTACTCGAAACGGGCCGGATAGAAATTGCTGCGGGTCTGCAGGTAAACATAAGCATAGCGATTCAAATCAACCCCGCTCACGCTTTTTGTTATCCAGACAGGATCGGCGACGGCGTTTCCTTCGTACATCCCGGTTTTCTCATCGATACGGCTGCTGGAATACGTCGCGCAGCCTGACAACAACATGCTCAGCGCCCAAACAATCGTCCCGGTCGCAATAGTCTTCGTCATACCCCTTTCCTCCCGCGACCGATCACGGCCACACGCGCTCACAACGTGGCCATCAGATCGGCAATTATTTTTCTGGCGGCGATGCGCCAGGCTTCTTCAATCAAGGCAGGGTTGGCCCGGTATTCCTCCATCGTATGGCCTTCTGCCGGGTTGCCCAGCGGGGCAACCGAGTCACGTGCGCGCCACACTGTTTTACCCTGCGCGTCGGTCAATGTGCATTCGATGCCCATTGCCGGAACAAGCCGGCTGCTGAATCCGTGCGGGATCGAAAACCCGTAAATCGGCACCTTGATGACCAGCGTAGCGGCCCCAGGCCCTGGCGCTTCAGCTAGTTTCAGTTTTCCTGACGCCTGGAAGGCCCTGATCGCCTCCTCTCGCACGACTCGGTCGACGCTGATGCCTTTCGACTCGGCAAACGATCTGAACTGCTCTCCCGGTGACATGTTTGCGAGCGCAGTTGCCAGGCCTCCAACTGCGCCGAACAGAAACCCCACACTGCTGCCCGCTCCCATGTAATACATCTGGGGCGACACCTCGATATCCGGATTGATCCAGACAGTTGCCAGACGAGCCCGGTCGGCATCGTCGAGCGGCTGCGTCGTCGCGCAACCGCCCAGGACCAGACTGAAGACACACCCACCCGTCACCAGCAGCCGGGACACGCCTATCAGACTTCCCGCTTGCACCAGAATATCGGCGCGACCGCTTGTCGGCATTGCTGTCGAGACAGGCGGGTTTGAGCGAAATCTTTCCCGTTCCTCACGCGCCGGGCGCAATGCAAGACGAAAACGCAAAAAACCGATGACAGACTGCGCTGCCCAATTTTTCAGATATGTAAGCCACCCAGAAAAGGCGGGGCCTGAAACGGCCGGACGAACTGCGGCGCAGCGATGGCTATCCATCGTCTCCTCCCAATGGCGACAAGGCAGATTGTTGTTATGACTGCTCCGCGGCGCGGATTATGACACAGCCCCGGCGAGGCTGAGAACTCCCCTGAACCAGTCCCGGATCAGGCGGGCAGTGCGATGTCCGAGAACGCGCCGCCGGTCAGCTGGCGAAGATCCTCGGGTGCCAGCTCGATCTCCAGGCCCCGCCGGCCTGCGCTGACAAAAATCGTCGGATAGTGTGCAGCCGTCGCATCGATCCAGGTCCTCAGGCGCTTTTTCTGCCCCAGCGGACTCACACCGCCAAGCACATAGCCCGTCGCGCGTTCCACGTCGGCCGGCGCGGCCATCTCCGCCCGTTTCGCGCCGGCCGCCTTCGCCAGCCGTTTCATGTCGAGCTTCGCGGACACCGGCACGATCCCGACCGCGAGCGACTTGCCATCGAGGCTCGCCACCAGCGTCTTGAACACGCGCGCCATCGGTACGCCAAGCTTTTCCGCTGCCTCCTCGCCGTAGGCGGGATGCGCCGGGTCATGCACATATTCGTGCACGGTATAAACGACGTGTGCGGCCTTGGCGATGTTGATGCCCGGGGTCATGGCCGCGATTCGGCAGCGGGATGCGCCATGGGCAGCGCAGTTCTCTCGTCCGGTCTTTTCACGCCGACTGCGAACAGTCCTCCCAGAATCAGGCCCAGCGCATGCGCCTGCCATGCCACCCGAATGCCATCGGGCAATGTGCCGAACGGCAACAGCACGCCGCTTGCATCTATGGCGAGCCTGATCACGGCTGCAGCCGCAAGCAGTCCGAGCAATCCACGCAGCCGCGGGACGTCCCGCCACAACCTGCCGCCAGCGGTGGCGGCCACCAGCATGACAAGCCCCGAAGCCCCGGCATACACACGCATATCCGGAACGGCAAGCAGCAGCCCCAGTGCAATCAGCGGCGCACCTGCCAGCAGCGCCCACACGACTGTCCGCACGCTGCCATGGCGAGCCAGCACCCAGACAACCGCAAAGAGCGTCAGGCTGTCTGTCGTTGCATGTGACCAGGAAAAATGTACGCCATGCGCCGTCCATAGCCGCCAGACCTGCCCGGCCAGAATGGCATCCCGGTCGAATACCAGCCAGGCCGTCACGGCGTGCGGCATCACGGCGAACAGACCGCACACCGAGGCCGCCAGCAGCGCAATGCGCAATGCGCTCATGCCCGTCTGCGTCCCCAGTAGACAGCAATGCCTGCCAAAACACCGGCAAACAGCAGTCCCAGCCAGCCCACATCGCCGCCACCGGTATATCCGGGTTTGTTTTCGACCCGGAAATTCGCATCGTTCCGGATGCGTTCCTTGAAATTGCCGAGTTCGCCCTGCAAGCGCGGGATCAGGTTCTCGACGGCTTGATCATATCCAGCCTGACGCGCCGTGCGGGCGCGTTCGCTGAACCCCGCAAGCGACGCACTGCCCTTGACCTGGCTCGTGCCCGGCGCCCGGAACAGCAGCTTGCGGGAATGCACGTCGAACACGGAAGCATCGACCATGGTCTGGATGTCGTACTGATCGCCATGAATGATATAGGCGCCAATGATCGTCCAGTACAACACGGACAAAGCGTTGCTGTCGTTGAACTGAACCTGATCGTACGAGAGCAATGCCATGACCTCCACATTGAACATGCGTGCCACCTGCTCCAGATTCTGGAACCCGCCTTTCTCGCGCAGGTACTGCGTCGGAATGACTTCGATCCCGCCGATGAAGTCGTATTGTCTGAAGGCCGCCCTGACCTGCTCAAGCAGCTTCGTCTGTTCGGCCTCAGGCAGGCCCGTCCCCCAGCCGCCCCCCGGTACGAATGCGATGCCGACGCGCACCGGCGGCCGCAGATACGTGACCGCCGGCTTCAACTGCGGCGGCTCCTTCGCATCCGGATACAGGTAGTCGACGATGCTGCCCGCCTGCTTGACACCCTGTTGCGGAAACCAGGCGGCGCAGCCGGCCAGCACCAGCGCCAGACCGGCACATACAGACGCGATCAGCATTTTCATGGCATTCCTTTCAAAGAATCGTATGGCATTCGACCCACCTCTCAACCCTAATACGAGACAGAGACGTCTTTGTATTTATCCGACTCGGACCGAGACGGGCATGGCACCGCATCCGAGTGGAAATGATAGCCGCTCGCCATGAGCGCGACCGGTACGATCACCTTCGCATATATGCCCGAACTCGCAATTGTCTACAGACAAGTCCGCTCACCCTTCCATACGCCTATTCCAGCCCGGGTAGGCGCCGCACCCTGCATGCGCACGAAGATTTCGTGACGCTCCACCGGAAACAGCGCATCGAAAAGAATCGTTGCCGGCCGGATCGCGGGCCACATGCATGCCATGCGTCCGTATGCAGCAAAGCGTTGGCACATCAGCCTCCTGTCCAATGTGGGGACCGGTCGTTTGTGATTTTCCGCATGCGGGTTATGTCATGGCAGACCGACACGAAGCTCCACGCACGCACGGCTCGCCCAAGCAAGCTGCGGCACAGCGCTCACGGCTATGTCCAGACTGTCTGCTTCAGTGCCGGGGAGAGGCAGCATGGTCCATCCCGCGTCACCCCCACGGCGTCCCGTACAACCGCAACGTGGCCCTGAAGCCTTTTTCGTTTTGCAGGGGAATCGCAACGTAGGGCCTGCCCTGCGGGTCTTTTTTGTTCTCGGCGATCGTGTCTTCCGCCCCCGACCAGCCGGTGTCGGACAGCACGTAGCCCACGCGCCAGGACTCGTCGGGTGTGAGGGGCGGAATGGCGCTGATCACGAGGGTGTCGCGGAAGAGATATTCGCCGGGTACGTAATGCTGGTCGACCGAGGACTCCTCGCCCATGTAGGTGAGCATGGAGACCGCGAGCTGTACCGAGAACATCATTTCCTTGCGCTTCTCGGGCCGCTTCGAGGTGTCCATGAACACCGAGAACAGGAAGGGATGCTTGGCTGTCTGCAGGAGCGCGCCGTTCTCGTCGAACAGATCGCTGCGCTGGCGCAGGATGGCGCTGTTGTTGGCGATGGTGCGGCGCGTGAGGTCGAAATCGAGCGCGCCGCGCGTCGCCACGGCCACTTCGAAGTAATAGCCCACGCGTGTGCCGAGCAGCTTGCGCACCGCGCCGATGGGCGGCAGCGGCAGGTTTTCCACCTGCAGCACGCCTTCCACCCGCAGATCGCCGAACAGAAAGCGCGTAAGGTTCTGGAAGCCTTCCTCAGAATTGACGATGCCGTGCGCCCCGCTGTGGCTGCGGTGCACATGTGCGCGCGGTGCGCCGTCGACATAGGCGTTGGAAATACGCACCAGGCCATCGCTCAGCTCGCCGGCCAGCATGCGGGAGGCGCCTTTCGCCACGTCGTAGTCCTTGCTGTTGGTGCCCACCAGACAGAAGAAGCGCGCCGGGTCGAACTTGCCGTCGAGCGAATTCGCCGGCGCCTTCTTTCCCTTGATCGCCAGATAGTCGCGCATGCGGTCGCGGTCGAAATTGTTCATGTCCCACAGTTCGAAGAAACCCGGCACGCTGAGGCCGGCCATCTCGATGCCGTTGTGCGGCGTGGCGTAGGTGAACACCTTGTCCACCATCCGGCGCGCCTCGCGGGTGCCGACCGCTTCGTTCTGCAGAAAACAGCGGCACACCAGCCCGCCCATCGAATGCGCCACCAGATAGACCCGGAAATCCTCCGCCTTCATCTGGCCGTCGCGGCAGACCTGGTCGCGCACGCGCAGGATCAGATCGGACAGGCCCTGCGCCGCCTGCTCGATGGTGGGCGCCTTGCCCGTGCCGAAATCGGGATCGGCCACGTCGTAATAGCGGTGGATGACGATGCTCTCCGGCGGAATCCTGCCGGTCTCGAGCTGCAGGCCGTCCTGGTAGATGTCCGTGTAACCCAGCTTCATCAGCCGTACGATCGGCGATTCGAAGAACACCTTGCGCACCGCACCGTTCCACGCCTGGCGCGATTTGGTCGAGCCGTATTCCAGGCCCATGTAGGGCGTCGACGTCGTCTCCGTGATTTCCGTCTTGGTCATCGCGTAGCCGCGAACGTAGATGATGGGATAGCGCGGGCGGGGGCTCATGGTCTCGTTCCTCGTTGTTCGAACAGCCGCATTCTAGTGCGTCCGGGGGCGACGCCGCGCATGGCATGCCGGCCCGCATCCGGTTCGGGCACGGCGGTTGCGGCCGATGGCATCGTGTCAGGCAGGACTGACCGCACCCAGCGCACGCGCGCGCAACTGCCCGCAACCGCCTTCCACATCCTGCCCCGCCGAGTGGCGCAGCTTGGCGAGTACG
>JGI26524J50256_1000193_pt1 | contig 101473 bp, 83 predicted proteins | sample ThiBio_inoc_plan_FD_50256 | JGI IMG/M metagenome (IMG submission 50256) | reverse complement strand
GGCCGAGTTCCGCTGCAGCAGGTTCTGGTCTACGGTGTACCAGGCGATCTTTGACCTGTTGAACCCGTAGGAGAGGTCGTTGATATTGCTGGATTCGGGGAAAAGCGTGGTACCCGCCGCATTTTTGGCGCCTGACGGTACACTGGCCAGGGACCATTGCGGTATGGGGAAGCGGATATCAATGCTGCTGTTGGCGCCTTCAAAGTTATCGAGCGCTATGGAGCCTTCCGGGTCCAGCACATCAATAAAGCGGTGGTGGCCCGGGAATATGCCCGCCACTTCCGTTTTAAAATCTACGAGGGAAGGAGCCGAGGTACTGTAGAAAGGCAGCTTGTCCAGCGCCCTTGTCAGACCCATAAATTCCGACTGGTAGTTGTAGTCCAGTCCGGCGACCGTATTTTTGATGGGATCGTACCCGTATTGTACGGTAGTGGTCAGCGGCCGTTCGCTCAGCCGCATAAAGGTACCACCGAAAGACATTTTTTTATTGAGGAAGTAATCCGCACGGAGACCGATGAAGGTCTGGGGAACCAGCCCGAAGTTGGCATTGTCCTCATAGGAGATATTGATGGGCACACCGGAGTTCAGCAAGGCCGCGTTCAGGATCCTTACCCTTCCCATACTGTAATCCACCTGATAATCCACATTTTCCGTAAGCACCTGACCACCTGCAGAAACGGTCACAGACCCCTGCGGGATATTAAAGCCCAGCGGGATTTCCGACCCGCCGGCGCCTTTGTAGCTGCCCTGGATCATAAAACGGTTGTTCTGGTTGAACTGCCTCGCGATGGTCTTGGTAGAATCATAGAGCATGTCAAACAGGAACCGGCGCTCGAGCTGCGGGGAGCCGCCCAAATGAGCGCGCATCGCATCCCCGAACGGTTCCAGCACCGGGAAGATGATCTTTCCGCTGGCAGGAATGATGGTCAATCCCTCCACGTAGTCGAACACCCCGTCAGGAACAGGATCATTCTGCTGGTTCAGGTTATCCAGGTTCAGCAGCCTGATGATAGGCTCTCCCGCCCTGGGACCTTCCGGAAGGTATCTTTTCCTGCCGCCGCCCGGATCCAGGTACATAACGTTCAGCCTGAAGTCCTCCTTGGTCATCCGGCCGTAGCCGAGGGAGTAGACGTTCTTCATCATCAGCTTCCATATCGGCAGGCGCGGACGCGAGGCCGTACCTTTCAGCATTTTCATGAACAGCACCTTGGAGCTGGTGGAGTCGGGGGAGACGTCCGAAGAGAATTCCCCTACCTGGTAAACCTGGCCGTTGTGGGTGTACCGGTAGGACACGGCGATCACATCGTCCGGGTTAACGGTTGCATTCAGGGACACAAAACCCAACTGGGGATGAAATGTATATTCCGATTCATTAAGCTTACGCATCGTAACGCGGTGGAAGTCCTGGCTTTCCACCAACCCGAGACCCAGCACCACCTGGGAGGCAGTACCCTGCACCCTGGCAGCCGGGTTTTGCTGGATCAGCTCGTACAGCCTGTTGGAATTGTTGTCCGGCAGGTCAGAGCCGCCGTTCACCAGGAAGCTCTGGTAAGGCGCTTTCTCACCCAGGTCCATAAACGCCAGCACGTCTCTCACATTCTGGGTAGCTCCCTGCCTGTTGGTCACCCATACCTCCACCCTGTTCAGTACGACCTGGGAGTTGATGATGGGAATGCGCTCCAGCGCCCTTTCATAATTATCATGGAAGTACTGGGCCAGCAGGAAGTTCCTGTTCTCATCATAATCATCCGCCTTGATGTCAAATTCCGTTTTCTGGCCGCCGCCCTGCACGGAAATGGATTTCCGCTGAGAGTTCTGCCTTGACAGTACCCCTGTCATCCATAAACGGCCGAACTGCAGTTGCGTCTTCACACCGTATAAGGACTGCACACCGTTGATCAGCCCGCTGTTAAGCGGGAAGTTGATATTACCGAGCTCTATCTTTTTTAGTACTTCGTCTTCCTTGCCGGTGAATTCGATCTTTTGCCTTTGCTGCTCCCCGAAGTTAGGGCGGGTGTTCTGGCTGATATTCAGCTTGAGCTTGTCTCCAACCTGTGCCAGCAGGTTGATATTCATATCTATATCAAAGTCAAAGTTCCCGTAGCTCCTGACCCGTTCCGGCAGGCTGGGATTGTCTATTTTATTATGGTTATAGCCGAACATCAGCTCCATGCGGCCCTGCGGCTTTACCGACATGGTCTGTCCGCCGAAAAGACGGTTAAAGAGCCCTTCCTTGTACATGGTCGGCATGTCGGGATTCTTATCGAACATGCTTAAGGCAGCGAGGCGCTGCTGGAAATAGCTTTGCTCATCGCTCCTGGTCCTGTAGCTGAAGAATTCGTCTTTCGATAAGAAGTAAGGCGTCTTGATGTCCTGCTCCCCCACTTTCTCCTGCAGATAGTAGCCATCTTCTTCAGGAACATATTCCACATCCCTTTTCAGTGACTGCGGGTCCTGCAGGTAAAGGGAGTTCTGGTCCTGCAGCACCTCTTCCGGATTGATGCTCCTGGACTGGGGAATGGGGAATTTTAAGGAGTCCTTACGGGCACTTGTGGCAGCAAGGGTATCGTCATCGCTGTAATCATAATCATAGGTATAGTAGGACGAATAGGGATCCCCGTTACCGTACGCGGAAATATACTTTGCCGACGCAACTATCAGGACGAAGATGCCTATTACTTTAGAAATAAAATAATCGTTTCTATTACTTACCAACACTCTATTAATATAAAATAAAAAAACTAGCCTTATCCAGTAAGACCGGGGTTAAACTGACCGATGCAGATTTATTGAGGAGAATTATGATCTATACGCAATTTTTTTAGGGATACAAAGATATAGTAATTATTAGTTATTGTATCAAATTAATATTCCTGATTATTTATCAGGGCCGTCAGAGATTTTTCAACGCCAGCTTTATCAGCTCTTCCACCTTCAGACCCTCCAGGGATTGCTGCTGCTCTATCTTAACAATAGCCTGCTCCGCATTGGCTTTGGAGATTCCCAGTCCTGCCAAAGCATTTAACGCATCTTCAACTATAGTATTGTGTGATGCTTTGTTAAATTTACCGTCTGCAAGCTCATCCGCCGGCACCAGCTTGCCTCTCAGTTCGAGTATGATGCGCTGGGCGGTCTTGGCGCCGATCCCCTTGACCCTTTCGAGGCTTTTATTATCCCCGTTGGCTACTATCCTGGAAAGCTCCGCGTAGGACAGCGAGGATATGATGACCCTGGCCGTTGCCGCTCCCACCCCGGATACTGATACCAGTTGCAGGAATACTTCTTTTTCCCTGCTATCCGAGAAGCCGTACATGACCCAGGCGTCTTCCCGTACCTGGATATGCGTAAAGAGGCGGGTCGTCTCCTGCTCCTTGATCGCTTCATAGGTAAATAATGAAATATGTACCTCGTAACCTACACCATTTACATTTATAAAGGTCTTAGCGGGTGTCAGGTATTCTATCGTCCCTTCTACAAATCCGATCATATCAAAATCGTTATAATTAAAAAACGCCGAATTCATATTCAGCGTTATTTATTAAAAATATCTTATTGTTATCTTCTGTTGGACCACCAGCCGATCTCACGCCATTTCACTTTCCAGGTCAGGTTCAGCGATATGGAAGAGAACATATCGTTATCATCCGGATTGCCTCTTAATTTACCTGCCGGATTGACATATCCCGGGATCAGCTCCCTGGATTTATCGGACATCCGCTGACTCATATATTGCTTGTTGAGACGATCCATAAAGGCGATATCCCTGTGATTGACATCCGCATAGGCGCCGCTGGCATCATCCAGATAGTCCGTAAAGGTATATCTCATCAGGTATTCCACGCCTAAAGAAAGGCCGGTACCGATATCCCATTTAAAGCCGATACCACCGGCCACAGCATAAGAAAATACGCTGTATGGCTTGGGATATTCCTTTCCTTCCACCACAAAACCCTGTCCTTCTGTTCTCAGCTCTCTCAGGTCTACCCACTTTTCCTGATTTGTCACCAGGTCGGTAAAGGTTCCCCTCGGGTTGAAATAGAAGCCGGTAGCTCCTAAGAGGATGTAGGGCTGAAAGCGCATTTTGGCCATTTTACCGAACTCCCAGTTGGAAAATGTCCTTAAAGGCGCCAGCTCTATCAGGAAGCTGCCTTCCCAGATAGTCGTATTGGCATCCAGGTTACGGATATAACGCTGGTAAGGATCTTCTGTAATAGATTTGGCAACAATGGCTTTATCGTAGTTCCACTCATCGGTAGCATATACTTTGCCGTAGTTGACCCCGATCCGGAAACCCAGACCCGGGATATGGGTATATTTGGCATACATACCGCCCATTCCCCTAATATTCTTAAGTATATCCCCAGTATATTTCTTGCTCGTATATTTATCCATCAGTTTATAGGTACCCACATCTCCCCACATATCCGCCAATCCTATATTCCAGCCTAAAGACCAGCCTCTCTGCTCAACATACGGAATATCCCATTGACCCCAATATTTATCCTGAATCACCTGTGCTTGAGCCTTATCCGAGATAACCGTATTGAACCCAAAAGCCATTAAACCGGTAAGAAATATGCCTTGTAATGCTTTCCTCATAATGGAACAATTGTTTTGAGGGTTGAAAGTAATAAAAAAGTTAATAGCTTGTACTATAATATACATTTTTTTTTAGAAAATTGTATATCTAATTCATAGCATCCTGGAAAATCCGAGGCAATATATAAAGATTAATCCATAATAACAAAATATTAATAGATTTAAAATTCCAGTTGCCCTTTCAGCGTGTGATTGCCCTGTAAGCCACCCGTATGGAGCGCGAGCAGCCGGGCGGAGCCGTCAAAATATCCCTTACTGATAAGGTCCTCTATGCCCCGGAACATTTTAGCGGTATAGACCCTGTCCGTAGGAAGCCCCTGCTGACAAAACAGCCGGTTCATATAGTCAATAAGGTCCGGCGTGTGCTTTCCGAAGCCGCCGAAGTGGTAGTCATCCGTGATCTTCCAGTTGCCCTTCCGGCATTGCAGCACCTCATTGAGGTAAGCTCCTTTTTTCATAGGGGCAAACCCGAGCACCTGCCGGTCCTCCGGGATCGTATCCCTGATACCCCGGAGCGTAGTGCCACTGCCTGCAGATAATAATATATGCGTATAGGACGGCAGTATATATTTACAGATCTCCGCCACTCCCTGTCTTCCCAGGAAGCCGCTGCCGCCTTCCGGTATTATATAATATCCCGGGTAAGCTTTTCTCAGCTCTTCTAAAAAAACGTCGTTTTCTTTCCGGTCATATACAGAGCGGTCCACGAACTGCAGCTCCATACCTTCAGCACTGCAGGCCAGCAAGGTGTCGTTAAGCCGGTCCGCAAACTCCCTGCCCCTTATGACAGCTATGGGGTGCAGCCCATATGCCCGTGCAGCCATAGCCGCGGCATGCAGATGATTGGAATAGGCACCCCCAAAGGTAATGAACCCTTTAAGCGAATGGGTCTGTATATATTGTATATATGATTTTAATTTATACCATTTGTTCCCGGACACTACCGGGTGGATCTCATCCAGCCGTAAGACGTCCACCGGCCTGCCCGCCAGTTCCACCGTCATAACGGACGGCTCCCGGAAATCAATAGCCATATTCTTTGAGGTAGAGCTCATTATCACGCCATTTGGGACGGACCTTTACGAACAGCTCCAGGAATACCTTCTTGTCCAGGAACTGCTCAATACTTTTACGGGCTTCTATGCCCAGCTTTTTGATCAGCGCTCCTTTTGTACCCAGCAGGATCATTTTCTGGGTCTCTCTTGTCACGATGATATCCGCCCTGATCTTTACCACGTGAGGCAGGTCTTCAAATGCCTGTATCACCACCGCGGTGTGATAGGGGATCTCCTTATCATAAAGGAAGTAGATTTTCTCCCTTATCATTTCCGATACAAAAAACCTGACAGGCCTGTCGCTGATGTCATCTTCCGGGAAAAAGGGCGGGTTTTCCGGCAGGAATTCCAGGATCATATCAATGATCTGGTCGGTATTGATCTTTTGCAGCGCGGAGATGGCCAGTGTTTTGGTGACCTTTACCGCTTCCGTTATTTTCCGCTCCGCTTCCCTGATCTCCTCCTGGGATTTGACCGTATCAATTTTATTAAGCAGCAGGATGGCGGGCGCTTTGAGCCGCAGCCCGCGAATGATCTCTATAAATTCCTCCACCGGCTCACCCAGGTCGAACAGGAGGAGAGCTACATCCGTATCTTCCAGCGCATTCGATACCTGGCTCATCATTTTATTATGGAGCTTGTATTTGGGACTGATGATGCCCGGGGTATCTGAAAAGATGATCTGATAGTTGTCTTCTGTCAGGAAGCCCAGTATCCTGTGACGGGTGGTCTGCACCTTCGGAGATACGATCGCTATCTTCTCTCCCAGGATAGCGTTCAGCAGGGTGGATTTACCTGCATTGGGCGCCCCGAATATATTTACAAAACCGGCTTTGAAATGCTCATTCATATTGGTGCAAAGGTATGAAGAAAAAAAAACAAGATTTTTTTTGGCAGAACGAAATATTACTCCTACTTTTGCATCCACAGCGCGAGGTAGAGCAGCGGTAGCTCGTCGGGCTCATAACCCGAAGGTCACAGGTTCGATCCCTGTCCTCGCTACAAAAACGGAAAGTCATCAGATCTGATGACTTTCTTTTTTTTCCGAAAACCCTGTGAATATGAAGACCCGGGCGCAAACAGCATTCACCTGCGGAGCCCAAACGTTCTTATTTCCGCGATCACAGACAATTCCTCCAGGGAGCATACAGGGCTCAAATGCCAGCAGTTATTCCCAGGAACGGATAACAGATACCTGCTTTTCCCTTAGCGGCACCATTATTATATTATATGCTTTTCGCCTTCTGCCTGAAGCCGGTTCATAATAAGCTGTATCATTGATGGATATCCGGCAGGATATCGCTTTTGACAAAGATCGTCCCTGATCTATTTTGATACGCTTCAGGATATTGGCTGACAAGAATGATTTAACGGTATTGTATTGCTCCTATCATTTCATCCTTATAAATTCCACATCAAGTGCTTTGTCATATTGTGTCGCTGGCATTCTCAATGTAATAGTCCTCCTGTCTTTATTGTATGTGATAGTTGAGGTATATCCTTTGTCTGTCCTGGTTAAAATGTCTTTTGCTTCATCATAGTAGAAAAAGGCATTCGGGCCATTTTCTACAAGTTCACCATTCTGATAACCGTGCATTCTGTATTTTTCTTCATCCCGCTTTATAACTATATAATTGTTTTCCGAACGGGATTCTTTGGCATATTCTGCCGGAATCCATTTTCCTTCAAACCTGGCGCCGCCTGATGACGATTTTTCTCCGGGCGTATTATCCTGTTTTCCGATAAGACTTAAAAATTGGGGATTGAGATACTCCCGCACATCTGAAAAAGGTACAAATACCGTAGTGGCGTCGCTGGCAAAGGATGCTATTTCATAAATATTATATTGAAATCCTATGCCCTTGTCCGTAACGAAAAAATTCTTGCTCACACCTATATAATCATAATTGTAGTAAGCGTCTTTCAGGGATTGATCGGGCTTTAAGCCTAACTGCTTCCGCAGGTTTTTATTGATGGCATCCGCGACATCAGATAAAGTATAAGGCCGGAATACGTCTAAGAGCTTCAGCCGCCTGCCCGTATTCAGATCATAGCTGTAATAAAACCAATAGTATAAAGCATGCGCTCCTCCATCCTCCCATAAAAAGCGTTCCAGGCTGAGCAAATTATCTGAAACAAAATGCAGCGATAAGTCACCTGATCCCTCACTTGCTTTTACATCATCCAACATTTTCTGAAATGCCGGGGAATCCATGCTTCCTCTTATGATATCCAGCTCCACAATGGTATCCACCTGTGGAATGGTATCCGCTTCCATATCATAATCCGCGCTCATACCATAATGATAGCCAGGATATTCTTTAGTAACGATTTTCTGCTTTAATCCGAAAGTGAGCTTCGCGTTCTTATCCTCTTTTATACCGGCCTTAAAACGGACAGAATCGGGTAAGGGCCGAGGATTGGACTCTGTTGACAACTGCAGACCTTTCCAGCCTTCCATTTGTGTGGCATCGCCATTGATAGTGAGATTAAGAAATCCTACAGTGTCCTTTTTTCCGATATTAAAAGTCAGCCTCACCTGCTTGCTTCCCTTGGCAGTGCTTCCTGAAATGCCACCCAGATATCCTCCGGATTCCGGCAGCACAATATTCCCTGAATATACACTATAAGCCAGAGAATCATATTCTGTAGCTTCTACTACCGTCCTTTTCAGGAATAAAACAGCAGTATCCTTTTCATATACAAGCTCAAAGGTTTTCAGGAAAGGGGTTGTGTAATCTCCTTTTGAGCCGCAGGAGCCTATAATTATCGCTGCAATAAGCAACAGCTTGCAGAAAGGTCTGTACATACCTGTTTTTTTAAAATCATCTTGAATTAATATATAGTCTTTTCCGGAACCAGTACTTCAGAAAGATCGGGGCATTTGTATTCTTTAGTTTCCGTACTTTTAGCTAATTTCTGTTTATAATCACCTGCGTCTGAAACACTTTGCCTGGTAAAGCTTTTCGTCCACTTATGTTTACAATACTTACATTTCTTTCTGTTTGAAGTTAGTCCATAATTAGCTGGATTCTTGTTTATCTTATAGTGTTCTGGTACTCGGCACTCCAGACAATGATATGTTTAAATAATTTTTTACGATTTTTAGCGTAAAAATCATCACTTACCTGCCTGTTGAAATTATACTTTTGTCCATCCCACTTCCAAACCGGATATTGGAAACCCGGACCAGGAATTAACAAATCTGGGAATACAGTACTGGATTTCAGACATTCCGGCGGCAAGCCCGGGAAATCAAAATTTTGCCAATACTTATTGTTATAATCAGGCATTAAAAGCATGATAGAATTACCCGTACGACCAGAGGTGAACGGATTACCATAACTGATAAAAATTTCTTCCCTGCCATCTTTGTCAAAATCAGTATTATAGATATAAGCATCGAATGGAAATTCATTATCGTCATCATAACCGGAAACAAACATACTGTCACTATTCGGATCTAATTTGAAGACTGTAAGTTTAAAAATTTCTACCTTTTGTATAAAATTCAAAGTCGTTACTGTATTAGCAAATAACCTGTCCACAGCAGCCTGATATTCGTGAACAAGCCGGATAGAGTCAGTAGCTTTTTGCTTTGTCAAGCGTTCTTCTTCCGCCTGTCTTTCTTTTTCCTTCCTTATCCGCTCTTCCTGCTGCCTCTTCTCTTCTTCCTGTTTCCTGAAGGCTGCTACCTCCTGAACCATGTGATTATGTACCCTGGCTATCGCTTCGGAATACGCGCTTTTATCAAGCCGTCTATATTCTTTCGCCGGGAACAGGATAAGTTCGATAAAATATGCGCTTTGCCTGGTTTTAGCAGCAAAAGTGCCATACAGGACAGGATAGCTGAACAAGCCGTTGAGAATAGTAAAAGTGTACTCCCCCTTCACCAGTGTACCGGAGGAGTCTATTATCCCGTCTCCGGTAAGCGTGAGTGTATTAACAGAAGCATCAATAGCATTGGAACCGAATGTTATCACGTAAGATTTATTGAGCGCGCCAAATCTTGACAAAAACAAGGTCACTTTATCCCTTTCTTTCTTATTTTGTATAACCAGTCCCACATCACCCGCAGCTTTGATGCCGCCGTCCAGCAGTATGATATCACCCTGCCATTTACCCCTGAAAACATCCTCAACCTGGGCGGATAAGGATAAAGAAATTCCTGATAGCATCAAAGTGAGCAGGATAAATTGTAATGTCTTCTTCATAAATTCCGATTGATAAGAAGCATATGACCGCTTCCCTATTGTTTTATAATGCCGTTATTCAATTTTACGCTGCAATCAGCATTCGACAAAAAAATCAATTCCCGCAATTACGGACCTCAATACTCACCGGTATAGAAATAGTTTCAATACCGTCTATTGTCTGAGTGACATAATATGTAGATGAAACCTTCAGGGCTGGTGTGAATTTGCTTCCTGCACCAAGCTGATTAGTCAACCGGTCATTACTGTACCATTTCAGATTTTTACCTTCTGCTTCGATATACACTTCCTCTCCCGAACAGAATTCCGTTTTACTTATCACGTCCAGCTTATACAGCTCAATATCTCCTTTGTTACAGCCTGGAGTCTCCCATAACCCGGATAATCGCTTCTTTGCCTTGTCATAATTTAATTCAGCTTCTTTGATACACCAATGCCACGCCCCCGTTTTTTCTGATCTTATGCTGCCTTCTTTATATTGCAGGATATTATTTTTGAATTCACCGCTAAAATCCATAATTCCAAAATATTCGGAGCTATTATCTACCCTGATTTCAGACCGGCCATATACGGATCTGCCATCTGCATCAATCTTGATCATAAAAGGAAATTTATGGTTCGGAGTTGATGTCTCCTGGTATAATACGCCCTGCCAGTAACCTACTAAGTCATTCCGGATTATAGTTTCGTCTTTCTTGGTACAGGAAGAGAACACTCCCAGTGAAATGAAAAATGATACGATCGTGAAAAGTGACAATAAAGATTTCTTTTGCATGCTGTGTTTGATTTTAGCTTATTTATAAAGACATTGACTTACCAAAATTAAAATAATATCACCCTTTCAGGGTTCTTCCAAAAGAATACCGCGAAACGGTGATATTATGCTTATCCCGGACGCTGCATTACATAAAATGTATTTCTCAGATTTGCGCTACAGTGTAGCGCAAATCCTTATCTACTTACCACCTTACAGTCAGTGACATTGCCTATTTCATATTTCTTACAATCAGCTTTGGCTTCTTTCTTACCAGATCGCTCATACACCTGCACGGTGGTTTCATCTCCGTTTACCTTGCATTTGCAGCTATAATTGCCTTCTTTAGAGCAGGAGCACAGGATAAAACCCAATCCGGCAATCATTATCACACTTTTGAATACTGATTTCATATTGTCTTATTATTTTATGGTTATTAATTTTGTCCCGACCTGTGTACCTCCCGGCCAAGGGCAGAAAAGATAAAAACAGCACACAATGACACAAATTTTTTAGATTTCAAAAAAGCAGGCGCTTACCTCACAATGGTTATCTTCTGCACCACCTCATTGTCTCCGCTTCGGATCTTCAGAAAGTAATTTCCCGGAGGATAATTCAGCTGCAAGGTTGTTCTGGCACTGTGTATGCTTTGAGCAGCAACCGTCCTGCCGGTAATATCCACTAAGACCATACCGGTTCTTTCCTTTGGCTGTTCTTTAAATTCGATAGTCAGCTCATTGACTGCCGGATTGGGATAGATACTGAACCTATTGCCTGCCGGATCCTGAATACCGGAAGGGTCATTCCGTTTTACAATAGTAAAAGTTTTGGAAGCCGGGAATGACCACTGGCCTTTAGTGTCCTTTACTCTCATAAATAGTGTAACATCGCCCGCTACTACTTCCGTATAAGGAAAGTTGATAACAAAACTGCCGTCTACCGCCGGTGTCGGCATAGCTTTATAAATGCCTGTACCGAAATCGCCCGGCTGATTATTAAAGAATTCTGCAGATTCTACCATATTGAGAGCGATATCATCCAGTATTTCTATGATGCGGTAGGAGGTATGGCTCCACGTCCCGTCACTGTCAAGCGTGCGGAAGTACAGGGTATGATAGCCTTTTGATAAACCTGCTGTATTCACCTCAAAATTAAAAGTACTGTCCCGGACAGGCGTAAGATTTACTATGGTGCCGTTACCAAAACCGTTATCGGTATCAATGGCATATTCAACTGCTGTTATGTTTTGGGCAGATACCGGACAAAATCCCGCTAAGCCCAATGCAGCAGCAAAAAATATTCTTTTCATTTTTAGTTCCTTTTATTGTGCAACAATGGATTTATTCAACCGTTCTGGCCTTGATGGTAATATTAAGCCCGGTGCCTGGTGTGGCTACACCGGAAGTACTTACTTCGTAAATGACCGGAACAGGAGCCAGCCCGGAAGGCGTATACCTGTTGCTGACCGCTGCTCCGCCATATGCGCCTCTGTCCACACCGCCATAGCCGCTGCCGCTGGCGGCAGAGTTGTTGGCTAAGCGGTATTTGCCGTCGGGCGAAGCTGTAGTAGCCGTATTCCAGATAGTGCTGATGTTGGTAAGCACCAGATTATTATTTGCCGTGCCAAAATGCACTATCGAAGATGTTCCGATATTGTGTGATACGGCAGCATTGGGCGTGGTGCTGAAATTGGTGATACCATTGATTTTTACGGAAGCATTGTTGTTAACCAAAATATTATTTCTGAAAGAAGCTGCGTAGAATTGGAGCGAATAACCGGAGGTAGGAACAGCAGCCAAATCAAAAATGTTGTTATTACATTCTAAAAACGTATAAGAAGGGTTGTCTTGGATTACCAGCGGCCGTTGAACGATATTGTTGTTAAAACGAACATTGGTGGGAAAACCGGAAATGCTGGCAGAAAGAGCCGTTCCTGTAGAAGAACCGGTGTTCTCAAAAAAATTCTGAATGATGGTGACATTAGATAATCCCCAGGTAAGATTAATACCAGCCCTGATCTTGTTCCTCTTTATAACAATATTGTTAGTATTAATACTGATACCGGATACGGAATTGACACTGACGCCAATTAACTGGGAATTTTCCGAACCAGCATTAAAAGCAATCCAACTTATATTGGTAGCCAGTCCGTTATTGGAAGTTTTGGGATTATCTGCCAAAAAGTAACCCGGGCCAATTATTATTAACGGCTTTGTAATAGTAACACTGTTATACTCTACAGTAGAACCCTCCACGTGCAGCGTATCTCCTGCCAATACATTGGGGTCTGCGACAGCCTGGTTAATTTGCGCAAAATCGGCTTGGTAGCCCTGGTTGTTTACACGCCATATTTTAGCTTCTGCCCGTGTGGTCGCCAATGCTGCCATAGCGGATGTGATGATTATTGCTTTCTTCATTTTTACGGATAATTTTTTGTATGATAATATGTTTTTAATAAGATTTTGAAGCGGATTACAGCATCATTTTATTCTTTCAAATTCTATGGATTGATTCCCCCATCCGACACCGCCGCCGCGGGGTCCCATTTTAATGGTCTTTTTCTTACTGTTGTATTCGATGTCCATTATTTCCCGTCCTGTTTCCATTGTCAGCACATCCCTGTCTTTATCATAAAGGAAAGACATGCTGTTCCCTTCTTCTTCGCTTCCCTCCCGGTAAGCAGATATCTTATATACTTTTCCTTCTTTTTCAATTTTCATATTGCCTATGCCATAGCTGTTGGCAGCCGGCTTCCATTTACCCTCAAATTTGGAACCGCCGCCGCCACAGGAAGCCAGGCTCAAAAGGAGTAATGCTGTCAGAATAATGTTGCGCATAATCATAGTTATTGTTGTTTTATAGTTTTTATTTTTTACTGATAATTTTTAAATACATAAGTTTTCTTAGTGCCATCAGGAATAATTCCCTTGCCATACCATATATGAACGGCGTGAAATAAGTAACAATGAGAATTATCACAAATCGCATAAAGACACCGGGACCACCGAAAGGGGATACATCCATAAATAATGAAAAGAGTGCGATAAGGCCGCCAATAGGCCACAACAATGCGATAACGGCGTTAAAGCTGTTGGATATCCACACAAGAACAGGAAACTCCGGCAGGGATCTCTCCTCCGAGCCCTCATTTTTACTGTTAGAGAGTGCAGTCAATGCTACCATATAGATTTTGTAAGGCATAGTAAACAGCTTAACGATAAGCTCGTTAATAATAGCTTTAATGACTTTACTGATGTTGATGTTTTGATTGTCCATTTTTAATTGTTTTATCCTGGTTATAAACTTATTTGCTTAAAATGTAGCTCCGGAGCGAATGCCGGTCCGGAAGAGCAGATCATCAGCGGATACAGATATGTAATTGTACTTCGGCTGCCTGCTAAAGAGGTATTATCCGCAACAGCAACGCTTACACAGGTTTGGGAAGTTTTCTATGTTTATAGAAATTCCTTCAAGGAATGAGCCTGCGCTGCTGTTAAATTTCAATCACAAACCAAAAGTAAAACCAGATGAATCAATATGGCACAAGTAGGGATATCTTTATAAAAGTAGGGATGAAAGTGAACCGGAACCTGCCAAAAGCCTGTTCCGGTTATGTAGTATTTAAAGGTTTTATCTTTTTGATCCCGATACAGACAATGATGAGCAGCCTATCGGTTCGTCACGCTCACCTTAACGGTAAGGAATATCAGTATAATAGCATCATGAGCAAAATGAGCCGTCATTCCTGTCAGGCAGCGCTTATCAAAGGCTTTGTAAGGGTTCCTGACCACTGTGCGACAGGTCCTCAATAAGCGCAGAGAGCAATACTTTGTCATTTAACCGGCTATGTAGCCTGTGGTCATTCTATTGCTGTTCATCAATGAGAAATATCGGTGCTAATTAAGCTGCCCGGCTGATATTATTTTATCCTGAGCAGCAGCTTCCTGATTTTTTCTGCAGGAAATGATCCCAGTAATCTTTCCCGATTTTGATTTGGTAACCGTTCACGTTACAGGATCTTCCCGCACAATCATAGCCCCGGACGGAACGGATATTGACAGCCGCGAATTTTGATATTCTGATGAAATCATCGCTCAGCAATGCTAAAAGTTCATCTATTGTATTTCTTACCCTGAAAGCTTTTGACCCGCTTACATGAATGAGATTATAGTTCTTCTTGCCTTTGATCCGGTTATTAAATGAACTGATAAAGTGTATATCCCTGCAATATATTTTTCTTTTGATAGGGAAATGTTCGCTCTCTGCGGAGGCATCGGAAAAGTTATCCGGGCGGACTACCATCTCTACTGCCCTGACTTCTATAGCATCCGGAGGCGGGGTCTGTAACAGTATCTTAGTCCACAGGAAACTAACGGATTTCAGTAATATCTCATTGGGTATGGTCTTGGGTATTTTTTCAATTATGGGAATGCTAGCAAATGTGTCAGCGATAAGCCTGTTCTCAAAAGTATCTTTGCTGGTCAGGAATATCACAGGGATCCGGTAATGCTCATATATGTATTTTCCCAGCTCCAATCCATTCTTATCGCCGTTGATCTCTATATCCAGCAGGGCTATATCGGCAGGTTCTTTCTGCAATACAGCCGCTGCTTTGTCATAAGAATCTATAGGGTTACCATCATTGGCACATACCACCTCAAAACCGGAATCAATGAAAAAGTCCTTCAGATTATTATAGGTAGTGACATTATCTTCTACAATTAAGATTTTAGGGTTCAGTTTTTTTGTACTCATTGTGTCTTAATTTTCGTTCCAGGAAAAAATGATAGCCATTATCATTATATTCAGAAGTTTTAGCCTGTATCGTACGGACAATATCTTCAATGAGCTCTGAGCCTAATCCACGCTCTCCCTCCAAAGGCTTTCCCGCTCCGTTATCCTGATAATGCAGCGTCAGCATATGCTTATCATCTACCGTTACAGCAATACGGATAATATTTCCCCGGTCCACGTCATCATCATTAAAAGCGTATTTGCAGGAATTCTGCACCAGTTCGGAAATGAGTAATACAAGGTTAATACCTACGTTGTAGCCAACGGTAACAGGAGCGTCCACATTGATCTTTAAGAAACCGTCATCATAATTGTAAAAATTTTTCAGATAAGAACAGGTGTTCTCAATGTGCTTTTGTAAATCCACATCATATCCTGTCATTATTTTATTTTTCAGTCCCTGCTTTTTATATGTTTCATGGAACTGGTGGATGATATCCACTCTATTTTTTAAAGATTCTACCGCCTCGCCCGGCTCGGAAGACGTAATCGCTTTGTCTATAAAGCTGCTGATGGATTTCAGGTTGTTTTCTATCAGGTGATTAAGCTGGACCTGTAAGGATTCAATGGTAGCTTTATCCCTCTCTGCCCGTTTTTTGTTTTTCTGCACCACCCTGAGATATATGATCAGCAGTATGGTTAGCACAGCGATAATTACAGTAATGATTATGGCAAACCACAGCCTTGATTCCATTAATCTTTTTTCGCTTTCCTGCTTTGCCAGTTCGGCCTGTATCAGCTTTTTATTGGCGACAGCGTCAATAGCTTCCAGCTCCCGGTAAAAGAGATTAGACGAATCCACGTCACTTACCAAGCTGCTCCTGAGAAGCAGCGAGTCAGGAATACCGGTATCTTTTGATGAGGAATTTTCAAAAAAGGCATGTAGCTTTTCAAAGTATCCCGGATCCTTTATAGTGTTAATAAGATAAGGGAGGCCGGAATCCATTTCCGGATAATCCTGGTGTGTTATCAGCAGATCTCTCAATATAATATTCTTCTCGGTATAAAACTTCCTGAAAAGATATTGATAGTAAGCAAACAATGCCGGACGTTTCTCCTGGTTGTCATTGCTTTTATAATATACAAGCGCCAGCGTCCTGTAATAATCTTTGGTATAGATATTATATTCTCTTTCCGCAATTAATTTCTTCACCTTTTTCAAAAGGTCCAAAGCTTTTTCCTTTTCTTTCAGAAAGGCATAATACTTCGATCTTGTAATGTATAAAATTATATTGCCCTGCGTGTAATCATTATCCCTGAAAATCTCTTCGGATTCTTTTATGATAGCATCAACCGCATTAAGGTCATCTTTAAGCAGAAGAGCATTTGCCAGATCTAATCCTGTGAGGGCGTACTGTACCTGATTTTTATGTTCCTTATACAGATTTCTGGCGTAGGTATAGTTAGTAATGGATTGACCGTAATCTCCATACAGATAATAATACATGCCTATCAGGGCTCTGCAATAGGCAGACTTCACTTTGCTGTTCCTTTCCGCATAGTAACTTACAGATTCCAGCAGATTGCGAAGCAATCCGGGGTCAGGCGGCAATGCCTTTAATGCGGATACGGTGTATTGCAACTTGCAGTCATTCCCAAGAAGATGTTCTTTTTTTTCCTGAAATACCTTAAGGGCTTTCTCCAGGTAAGGCAGCGCCTTGGTATCCAGGTCTATCGTAGCATAATAAAATCCATATACATAATTCACCTTGGCTACCTGAAGCTCATCATTATTTTTCACAGCATATTGCATCACCTCTTCCAAAGCAGGTATCAGGCTTGTAAAATACTCTCCGTCGAGGTAATCCTTGGCTAACGAGTAATATGCTTCAAAAGTGAGATCATTGTCTTTTAATTCTTTAGACAATGCGATGCTGCGTTTTACGTATGGAATGACTTTTTTATAGTCCCTCTTTTTTCTTTCACACCTGGCCAGGGCCAGGTTAGCCTTGTATTCGAAAAGCTTATTTCCCGACTTCTGGGCTATACGTAACATCTGTTCCGCATATTTTCTGCTTTCTTCGGGTTGTGTTTTAAAGTAAGCGTTATGAAGGTCAATACAAATATTAAAACGCAAGGTATCAGAATGAGCATTGCTTAGTGCTGCTTTCAGGCTGTCTGTATTTTCCTGGCCCCAGGATTTGTATGTTGTACAAAACAATAAAGATCCGACAAGCAATATTATTAAAAGTCTATCGTAGGTGTGTCCCAATGGTAATACAGTTAAATATTTGTCAAAAATAAATAATATTTCATGTAAATAATAATTAACAACAATTATTATAGTATTATAACAGCTATGTGGATGCCTTCCTTTTTGCTGAACCGATCTTCCTGGGGTAAAAATGAACGGACCCGTTATGGCCGTTATCTAATATTGTCAGAAATGCAACCAGCCATCTGGATAATGGCTGGTGTGGTGCGGGTTTATCGGTTAAATGTAAGCCTCTAACATATCTTTAATAGAAAAGTTTAGATTTTCTTAATTTTTTTAACAGAGCTCAGCCTCAAAAGTCCTCATTACTGGCAACAGGCCGGAATCAGGCTACACGTCCCAAAATTTGGAAAATTCCTCATCCTGGAAGGCTTCCGCCAGCCCGGTGATCTGCCTGAGCCTTAAGACCTCATCGGGATCCATCCCCAATTCCTCTCCTATACGTTTATTGGACCAGTCATTTCTTTTAAGAAAAGCTACCAGCCTGGCGGAAAGCTCTACCTGGTGGGTGCCCCGGGCCATATTGTGCCGGACGGTAGCAGCAACGCGGTTTTCCAGCGTCTTATCCAGCTTCGCAACAGGTATATAATCTTTCAGCCCGCTCCTGATCTCCGGAGACAGCCTGCACACCGCGGTACGATGAAAGCCATCGACCACCACCCAGCTATCCTTTTGCTTTTCAGATGCCACGACCACGGGCATCGTCATCCCGTCTTTTTTGATGGACAGCTCCAGCAGCTTCATTTCCGGGGGCGCCACTTTATTGGGATTATAATCGTTGCCTTCCACCTGCTCTATCGGCACCAGTTGTACGTTCAGCGCCGGGTGTGCCAGGCCGATAAATTCATAAAGCTGCTGGGTAATGCTATTGAATATCCTGACCTTCTCGTCAAAGGCAGCGTTTTGATGCGCTTCAATTATTTTTGTTATCATAAGTGATCAATAACGATGGTTTCTCAACAAAATATTTAATTGCCTGCTCATCTCCCCCTTAGTCTGGGAGAATGACAGGCCTTTGCACCAATAGTCATTTTTAAGCAACACCTTACAAATCCTCCTCCAGGACGGCGCTTTGCGTGCCGCTTCCAGTCTCGGGTCCGCCGTTTGCGGGATGTCCTGCAGGTAGCCGTACTTTTTCCAGTAATCAAGGAATTTCCTGATCTTGGCATTGTAATGGTCCCTTAAATACGGCGGCATCGTACTTAAAAGGAATTTGGTATAGCTTTTATAGGTGTGCCCTTCCGGGAGATTGACCTTATAGTTCCCGAATACGGTACGGCTATTTTCACTGTAGCGGTTGCCGAAGTTGGCACCTTCCACACGGTTAACTATTTTACTCCAGGTTTCCGGCTCCAGGATCTTATAAAGATACAGCCCTTTCCGCTGGTCATCTCCGTAAGGCTGGCAGAGCCGCATCTGGGAAAGCCGCAGACCGGCCAGATACATCAGGTCATAAATCCTGTTGTAATCAAATTTATATCTGCCGTTTGCAATCCATATATCTCTTGCCTTCCAGTCGTATATGGGGTAAAAATTATAAAGGCCATCCGCTATTTGTGTGCTCCACTGCTTACGCTGATAGCGTTGCTTGGTAAAATTATTGATCGTTCTGTAGCGGTTAAAGCTTTCATCGGTCCGGATCCCTACCAGGCAGGCGGCGGCTTCCCCGTTGGCAAACCATTTGCCAAACTCCACCACAAATTCTTCAAATTCCATTCCTTTCTTAAAGAACGGGAAGAAGCTGCTATCCTTAATAACAGCCGGGTGATCAGGATATTCCCTGACCCAGGCATCCCGCTTGCTTTCATCCCAGCAGATCCAGTGGGACTGATACTGGCTGACAGCATTGCGTAAGTTGAGGGGCAGGCATATCCAGTACGCTTTTACCTCAGGTAAGGAAGCCATCCTTGAAATGTATTCAATCGTGGCAGTATATTGCGCTTCCAGGTCTATTATCAGCACATTCACCGGCAGCCTGTTATGCCGCCGTGCCACTTCAATGGCCATATTGACCAGAACACCGCTGTCCTTACCCCCGCTGAAGGAAACATAGACCTTTTCAAAATGCGTATAAATAAAATCCAGGCGTTCTAGAGTCGCTTCAAAAACTGTAATTTCCTGGTAACGCCTTGACATAGTTTCATATTTTTTCAATATCAATTCAAGGTTGTTTAATAAGAGATACTTTCAATAGCGCCTTTACATCACTTTCTTTTATCACGTGAAAATATTACGGACAAGCCAGGGCTATATGCATAGCTTCCCGGCAATTTTAACTACAATTTATGATTTTTTCAATTAATTGTAATTCATATTTGAAAAAATGGGTGTTTTTCACGTAAGAAAAAGGGTGTTTTTCCGGGTATGGAAATATTACGTTCACAGGGGCCATTTTGATCTAAAGACCGGCTCCGGATATACGCTCATGCCATTTTTTAATAAAAGTTTATAAGGTCAATCAGAAAGTTTCCCTTAATTTCGGCTCTCTTTAACCAAAAAAAATTGCTAAGACATGAAAAAACTCTCTACGCTTCTCTTTGCGGCTTTCAGCACATTGGTGCTTGCAGACACGGCAAACGCCCAGATCAGGAACATCGACATGGAAATTTCCGTAACAGAACCCGCTTCAGGAACTGTCATCCAGCCTAATGCCAATTTTGTGTTCAAGATCATTTTAAAGAATAACGGCCCGGACAATTTTGTAACCGGCGATACTATTTTTTACCAGGCCTCTTTTTCCAGCCAGGTACAAATAGCGTTACTCAACAGGAATATCAATATGGGAGAAACGGCAGAAATTCCCATTACTCTGACCAATTCCAATAAAAGCGGGCAGGACCAGACAGCCAACATCTGTGTAAAATTCTTTGACCCGAATTCAGAAGTTACCATCAACCAGCAGCCACCTAACCTGACCTACCAGGATACTGACACTTCCAACAACCTGGCATGTGTTACCAATATTACCCTGAAAACAGCTCCTCAGTCCATTGAAGGCCTGGAAACTGTCGGCAATGCGCTGAACCTGTATCCTAATCCTGCATCCGACAGGGTATCCTTTAACTACACAGCAGCCAGGTCCAACGAGGAAGTAAGCGTTGTGGTAACGGACGTCCTGGGACGCGAAGTGCTGGTGCAATCCCTGGGTACCACACAGGCAGGCCTTGAAAAAACCTATACCGTAGATGTAGCTTCACTGAAAGCCGGCAATTATATGATGATCATCAGGAGTGGCCAGGAGCAGGCTACAGGCCGTATCATCATCACTAAATAATGTGAGCCTCTTATATTATGCCATGTCACATTGAGCCTGTCGAAATGTGATCTGTGATATATAAAAATAGAACAACCCTGTCATATTGAGCTGAGTCGAAATATTGACAGGGTTGTTTGCTTTTTTAACAGCCTTACAAAGCGGGAAGCCGCTATGCTTCCTCATTGACCTTTTGCGCATTGGCCACTTTGCCGATTGTGAGGCCCTGCACAATAATCGAAAATACCACCACGATATAGGTAATGCTCACAATCTGGTCCTTGAAATGACCGGGCGCCATAGAGAGGGCCAGCGCAATGGACACGCCTCCCCGCAGTCCGCCCCACACCAGTATCTTGATGGTCTCCGCGTTGAACCGCTTCCTGAACGGGATGATCCTGGACGGCAGCCATATAGATAATAGCCTGGCAAACAGCACCACGCCTATAGCAATAACGCCACCCAGCCAGTATTCCCGTACCGTAGTGATCACAATCAGCTCAAAGCCGATCAGGAGAAATAATATGGCGTTCATGATCTCATCTACCAGCTCCCAGAACTTATGCAGGTAATCCTTGGTCTGCACCGTCATTTTCGAGGCTTTCTTATCAAAATTGCCCAGGTACAGGCCGGCAGCCACCATAGTCAGCGGGCCCGAAATATGCAGCATGTGCGCTATCAGGTAGCCTCCCATGACCACGGAAAGGGTTATCAGCACGGACACCTTATAATCGTCGATCTTTTTAAGCGCGCCTGCCGCCGTAATACCCAGCAATACCCCCAGCAGCAGACCGCCGCCGGCTTCCTGCAGGACCAGCTTTGAAATATTCCAGGCAGTAAGCTCGAAGCCTTCTCCCTCCGCCATTTTCAGTATAATAACGAATACCACAACGGCAATCCCGTCATTGAACAGCGATTCTCCCGCAACCTTGGTCTCCAGCGATTTGGACACCCTTGCCTTTTGCAGGATGCTCAGGACCGCAATAGGGTCTGTCGGCGAGATCAGGGCGCCAAACAGCATACAATAAATAAACGGCATCTCTATTCCTATCAGGGGCAGCACATAATACATGACCAGGCCCACCACGAAGGTAGAGATCACCACGCTGACCGTGGCAAAGGTCATAATAGGCGCTTTCTGCTCTTTAAGATCGTTAAAGTTGATATGTATGGCGCCGGCAAAAAGCAGGAAGTTCAGCATAGCACCCATCAGCACCTCGGTAAAGTCTATATCTTCCATAACGGTTTTCAGCGCTATCATCTCCTTTGCCAGGAAAGAATTCCCGAAGATCACGAGGACGACAGATACCAGCATCGCGATGATCATAATGCCGATGGTGGACGGGAGCTTCAGGAAGCGGTGATTAAGATAAGCAAAACAAGAGGCCAAAACAATAAGGATCGAAAAAGAGTAGTATAGTTCCATATAAAAAATAATTTACACATTAGAGCCGGTATCTTCCACTTCATTACCGTCGGATATCATCCACAATAAAGTAAAGAAAAGAAATATCAGTATGCCGAACTGGATCTCCAGGTGGGCATCTACCATAAAGTACAGCAGCATCATCAGCATATTGATCCTGATATACAGCCTGTGCCTGTAGGAAAGCAGCAGGGGGGCTATGATAAGACCCACGATGCAGATAAGCCCTGCCGGAATGCCGATGGCCATGGCCGAAGAAAGCACCTGCATATGAGGCACCCTTAAGATTCCTTCCTCCGGGATAGCAGGAAATTTTTCCCTGTAGGTAGCTGCCATTCTATCTCTCAGGTCGCCTGTGCCTACTCCCAGCCAGTAATGCTCCTTAATATTATCCCATGCAGCTTCATAAGACAATATCCTGTTGTTATCACTGTAATTATATTGTACGGCAGCCGACTGGTCTTTGACCCTGGTTATCTCGTGCTGCATGAAGACCACCTTATCCGCCAGGCGGGGGGAAAGCTGCACCGCAAGCACCGGCACCAGCAGGCCCGCTGCAACAACGGCCAGCGCCCATACGCGCTTCCGCTGCCAGGCCTTTACCAGCAGCAAGGTCCCTATGCCTGTATAGGCGCACAATAAGCCTGTCCTGGCGCTTAAGAGGTGTAAATAGGCAAAGAAGAGCACGGACAGGAACAGGAGCATTCCCTGTTCCGTCCGGACAAGGAGCCGGCCCTTTTCAAACAGCAGGTACAGGTTAAAGATGACCGTCAGGGAGAGCAGGAAACTAAACCTTATATGGTCGCCGTACCTGGTAGTATGCAGCATATAGGCCGCATGGCCGCTTTCCACATCGCCCAGGTACACTATAAGGCTATGGACCACCGTGATAAAGGCGAAAATATTGACGGCGTATATCACCCGCTTCAGCACCTTCATCTTGGAAAGGCCGCCCACTGCAAACCCCAGCGGCAGCACCAGGAAGCTGAGCTTGGTGACCGTATCCTGCTGCCAGGCGTTTATATTATCGCTCCACAGGACGCTCACCGCCGATACCAGCAGCAGCAGCAGGGCGATCCTGTTGAACGCCACGGCCCAGTAGCGCTTCAGGGTCGCCCTGATGCCAAACTGGTAGAAAGCGGCCGCCACCAGCAGGATGCTCCCGATGGAAACAAATGCCCGCGATACGAAAAAGCCCAGTATTGTGATCATGCACAATAGGGAAAAAAGCCAGTCAAAAGTGTTTACTGAAAGGTGCTGTTGATTATTATCCACTGTTAACAGATATAAAAAAGCTATCTAAGGAGTTTAGATAGCTTCATAAAACATTATGAAAATGCAATTTAGAAAAATAAACCCAATCTCAGGGCAAAATTGTTCAATCTTACGTTACCGTCCTTGAAGGTCCCGCTCTGTCCGAAGTTGTATTTTACCGTATTCGTGACATCCGGCGCAAACCCGTTATTAAAGAATATGCCCACATAGCCGCAAAGCTGATCGCTTAAAGGATATTCCATACCGACACCGATATTCATCTGGAACAATAAAGGCGTAATGGTAAGCGCCCCTTTAAGCTTCACGTTCTCATCTGCGTGACGGTTCAGTTGCGTGCCGTTGTATGAATCAATGCTGTAAGCGACCTTTTTGCTGATATTGAAGGCCGGCGTAATGCCCAACTGCCCGAAGAAGCGGACACCGGAGATCAGGTTGGTCCTCATTTTCAGCCCCAGGGGTATCTCCAGGTATTGCAGCGTGTAGCTGAAATCGGTGGCAGTAACAAAGCCCCCGGCAGAATCAGCAGGAGCGGCATCTCTCTGGGTAGTGATCTTACCGCCTCCCATATTTACCTGCAGGCCGGTAACAAATGAATAGTTTTCGGCAAACCTGTACTCGGCCATCAGGCCGTAAGTAAAGCCCACCTTGCTGCCCCCGTTACGGGTAAGATGCTCATTATCATCACTTTTATTGGCGGTAGGCCGCATCCAGGACATCGTAGGCGCTACAAACACCCCGAATCTCAGCTTCTTGGTATCAATATCCTGTGCCTGCGTCATGGAAGCGCTGCCCATAATGCCCAGCATTGTAAAGACGGTAATCAGTTTTTTCATATTTCCTATACTTAGATTATAATAACCTCAATATTACAAAAATAGGGCCAAAATACCTGAATTACGGATGAATAATTACCTTTTTATTAATATGACCGTATTTTGTCTGGATCCCGATCACGAACATACCCGGCGACAGGTCGAACCCCTGCAGCGAATACAGGTGCTGCCCTTTCTTAACAGGCCGGACCGTGCTAAACATTCTTTTGCCGCTCATATCGTAAATAGTAAAGGCGGCATCATCAATGGCGTCATTGCTGTACAGTACAATATCGATCTTATCTGCCGCGGCAGGATAGGCGACATAAAAGCTCGGTATCATATTGTTTATATGTTCCATCCCGGTAGTGGTATCCACTATGATCCTGAAATTATCAACAGACCATTTCCAGGCCGAGGCCTCGGAGGCATCCCTCTCATTCATATATACCAGCGCCAGGTACACCGGCTCATTCCGGATAGCGGTGTTGTTAAGATAAAGACCGGTCTCCTTCCAGCCATTGTCCGTAAAAACATCCCTGATGGTCCACAGTTCCGTCCAGCGGGAGGTTGTTATATTCACGGAGAAATGATTGGTGTACATCAGCTTTCGTACCACATTATAGCCTGTTCCCATTTTCCGTTCGGAAAAAAGGATATAGGGAGCCTTGCCCATGAAATCGAACTTGAGATAAGAAACCAGCCAGTCTTCATTCGCCACAGCCGTGTTGTTATCCGAATTGCCGGTCATGGAGATAAATTTGTTGCCACTCTCCTCTTCACAATGCCATCTCCTGGAACCGTCCTTTACCGAATACTGCTGAAAGATGCCCATCAGGTCCCACTGGTCACAGTAATCGAAACGCTCATCCACGTTGGTAAGCACAGGCAGGGTCACATAAAACGTCCAGCGGGTGGAATCGTAGATACCGTCGGACATGTCGTTGAAGAACATAGACCTGATCAGGGTGGAATCAAACAGCACATAGTAGCTGTGCAGCGGTGTAAGCGTCACATTATGGATAAGCAGCGAATCCCCCCATCCCCTGATCTCGAGGTCAGGGTGCTGCAGGTTATAGGAAGTGGCTGTATTGCTGGTAGCATCCACCAGCGTGATCGTTCCGCTATCCCCGGCAATGATATGCTGATCGAACTGCAATACCAGTTTATCTATGCTGGGGTGCGTTCTGCCCCTTGGAGTAAAGTGGCTTATAGAAAGGTCTTCCGGGGGCAGGTTCATAGGTATGCAATAGATACTGTCGATATTGATCCTGGCATCTGACTGGTCCACTTTGGATATCCTGAAACGCACGTTCCCGAAAATGTGCTCGTGTATCTGGTAGCGGGTGGGCGTATTGTTGGGAGCAATCGTAAATGTATCCGCACCAACCCAGGAAGCCCCGTTATCCTGTGAGTAGGCTACTGCCAGCCTGCCGCCCGCGTCGTTGCCATACATGGCGGCCATAAAGCCGAAGTATTCAAACCCGAAAGGATAATCCTCCTTCATTTCCAGGTAGCCGTTCGCTCCCGTAGCGTCATTCAGTCTCCGTATCCTGGCAGAGTGATTATCTATTTTAAAATCCGCGGCATCAGGCACTCCCAGGTAGACACCCGGCAATATCCAGGAAACCCCGTTAAGGGAAAAGCCCGAGGTGTTATTGTAGGCTTTCGCTGAGGGTACGGTCACTGCGGTTTCAAAAGTAACCACATCATAGGACTGGCTAAATGCCGCAATTCCCGAAACAACAGCGATTAGCAGCATAAAGATTTTTTTCATAGATATCTATTTTTTAGTAAATACTATACATCTTTCCGTATAAAGATAAGGATTTCTGTTAAAATTAGGATAACATATCTTAATAACAAGAGCTATCCCACATCGTCCGGGAAGGTCCGGCACACTATGGTACCCTTATAATAAAAGCAGTCTCTGAGCCACAAGAAGCACTACCCGGCCAAGCGCGCAAATGATATACCCCTTATCACAGTGCAGAAGAAAAGCCGGTAAATATATTTACCGGCTTTGAGCTGTTCTATCTTATAAAAGTCACTACAATGTATAAGCTGTTTAATGTATCTCAAAAATATGACGGGCCTCCGCTGTTTTACCTTCGCTGTTCTCTGCCTGCACCACCAATTCCAACTGCTGGTGCGACTGCAGAACAGGAGGTACGAAATAAGTATCCAGGACAATGGTCTTAGCTCCATGCACATGCTTTTTCTCCTTCCACAGCGTATCCTGCTGCGGCTTGGCTATTATCCAGTACAGGGCCTCGTGCATTTCCTTACTGTCTGTAACGACCACATTGATCCCTACCGTATCTCCCGCTTCGTAATGGTCGCCGGACGGCTGTTTAATCACGATCTGCGGGATTGGATCATCCGTTTTCCCTCCCGGAGAAGGGTTCTTTTTTTTAGTACAGGCACTCAGTACCAATAACAGCATAGCGGCTGTGAATAGCAATTTATTTTTCATAAGCTCACTTTAATAATAATTCAGAATATCAATCATTTAAAAAATCACCCTGTTACAGCTTATTGACTTTAATGCCCACCGCACCGGCTTCACTTACCAGGGAAAGGACATAGGTGCCCGCGCCCAATCCTTCAAGGGATACCTTCTGCGCATGGGAACCGGCATCAAAAGCCTGCTGCGGGATCACCCTTATCGTTCTGCCACTCATATCCATAAGGCGGAACTCCACTGCCGACCGGTTGTTGAGATAAAAAGGAATGCTGACCTCATCACCGGCAGGATGGGGATAAGGGGCCATTACACGAAGACCGTTCTGTGTAACGGAACCGATCCCTACGTTTTCCATTTCAACGATGGGATACAGTGCTAAGTGCGTGGCAACAGGCGCCGCCGTGGTATGGTCTGCATAAAAATCTTTCCAGTCAATAGATGATCCGTGACCATGAGCCTGGTACACATTACGGTAAGGCACATTGGCTATATCGGCTGCCGACCTGCTGCCGTGGGGTGCATAATACAGGCCTACGGTGTCCCCGTCCAGGCCGTCGTGTCCGTAATCTCCAAGGTCCATGGTCACAAAGAACGCATCTTCCATACGTACCTTATTCGCGAACATAATTACCGTGGCATCTCCCAGGTTCGCATTACCCAGCTCCAGGACACCAGACTGCAAGCCGGAAGTACCGGAGGGCCTGCCGGAGATCGGATCTTCTCCCCACAGGCGGAAAGTGATCTGCAGACCCGGGTCAGTGACGGTACCAGTGGAAGTAGCGAGGTAAGCCACGACACCGGACACCTTCACAGCATCTTCGATATAGTATTTCTCCCCGAACTGCTGCTGCTCTTCGGAATTGTGCCCTGCAACGAACCCCCATTCACCGGGACCGGTATACCGGCCGGCTTCCAGGATCACGCCACCGGCATGATTTTTAAGCGTATCGTTATTGGCCCTGAGCTGGGACACACATCCGCAAAGTCCTAACAGTAGAAATAAATGCTTCATGCTAAAAAATTTTTATGGTTTACAAATAATTACCGCAACAATGTTGCAAATATAGCGCAATGATTTATTAATGCAACAATGTTGCAAATATTTTTTTTCTTTTAAATTACAGGTCCTCCTGCTGCCGTAAGACAAAAAAAATACCATCCTGTTTCCAGGATGGTATAAATATAGCGATTATTAAATTGTATGAATCCGGTATTATTCAGCGATGAATTTCACCACTTTGGAACCCTTGGAGGAATCCAGCTTAATAACGTACATACCTGCGTTCAGGTTAACATTATGGATGGTTACTATCTGGGTACCGGTCTTAAGAGCGGCAGGCTGCGTATATACTTTACGTCCGCTGATGTCGTAAATGGTCAGTTGCGCTGTCATATCCTCTACGGAAGCCACCCTTACATTCACCTCGCCGCCACGGGCAATACCCAGAACGTCCATATAGATGCTGTTCGCTTTCAGGGGATTGATAGCAGTTCCTTTTTCAATCACTTCCATTTCGATATCATCCAGGGACCATGACCAGTTAACAGAAGTGTCGGCATCTTCTATTGACTCGTATTTAAAGGCCAGGTAAACCGGCTTAGTAACATCGATCTTGCTGGTAATATCTTTTGTCCTGCGGATGAAGGTACCTGTTGTTGCGATAGCTTCCAGGTTGCTTTCAATGGCCGTCCAGGTAGCTGTAGCAGCGTTACCGGCATAATCGGCAGAATAATAGATGCCTCTTGTCACGCCATTGCCGCCGAACCTGCGTTTCTCAGCATAGTATAAGTTCACCTTTTCAACATCCATTCCTGAAAGATCCACCGGTATGGAAGTGATCAGGTAGTCTTCATTCTCAAAAGAAGCGGAACCTGTACCGCCATTGATGGTAACGTAAGGAGGGTTGAAGTTGGAAGTAGTATCATTGTAAGTATCACAGAACCACGTCTGCGTGCCTGCCAGGGACTCCGCCACGAAAATACCCATTGCGCTGGCGTTACAGTTGTCAAAGTTTTCCTCGAAGTTTTGTAAGGCCAGTGCTGTAGTGGAGAATGTCCAGGTAGTGTTGTCATAGATACCGGGAGCCTTCAGGCCGCTTACATCACCTACGATGGCGGCAGAATCGTAACGTACATAGTAGCTTTTGTTAGGCTGTAACGCTACATTACTGATAGTCACCACATTATTTACAACGCTTACGTCCTGGCTGGTCGTAACATCATATTGTACGGAGCCTGCACCTGCTTCAAACAGGGTAATGTTACCTGTACCCAGCGCCACATCCTCGTTAAAGGTCATAGTGATCACATCAGTGGACGGATGCACCATACCTGTAGGAGAAAAGTTGGTCAGGACAAGATTGGTAGCCTGGGCTGCGGGTGTCACCCTGATATCATCAAGGTTGATCCTTACATTGGTAGATTTAACCTTGCTGAACTTAAAGCGTATAGGAGAGCTGATGTTTGGAATCAGGGTCACTTTCTGACCGGCAGAGTGTGTTCCGGTGATCGCGATCTGGCTTAAGTTGGTCCAGGTAGCTCCCTGGTTGGTTGAATACTGCACCAATACGGAGTCGCCTGTTTCCGAACCGTACATGGCCACGTAGAAGGACAAGGTATCTGCTCCCAACGGCAGGTCTTCCACCATTTCCAGGTAACCCTGGGTTCCGGTAGAATTGTTCGTTAACCTTACCCTGGCACTCTTTGCATCATTATAAAAATCAGAACCACTTACAGGTGTTCCCAAATACGTGCCCGGCATCACCCATTTCAGGTTGTTGCCCACGATAGTATCGGTAGAAGCATATGCTTTTGTAGCAGGATTTGTATTCTCAAAATCCATCACATAGGGATAGACGATCTGTGCGTCTGCCGTCGTTGCGCACAGGGTCCCTATAACCGCCGCGGATAAAACTTTAATAAAATTTCTCATAAAATTCAATATATGTTGGTTTTTAAAATTTATTCTCATCTGCCGTCCATAACATATTATATGGCCGAATAATGCGACAAAATTAAAAATATAAAATAATAACCGCAAATGTCTTAACACAACGATAATCCATATTAACCTTTCATTTATATTTCAGTTTCCTGCAGATTATTTCTAATTTTGAAAACCCAACGACTATGGCAAAAGCAAATAAATCTACAGCGATCAAAGAAACACCCCTGATGAAGCAGCACCGGGAAATAAAGGACCGGTATCCCGATGCCGTGCTGCTGTTCAGAGTGGGCGACTTTTACGAAACATTTTCCGAAGATGCGGTGATCGCCGCCCGGGTACTGGGCATTACCCTCACCAAACGGGCCAACGGATCGGCATCCTTTATAGAGCTCGCGGGCTTTCCCCACCACTCCCTGGAAACCTACCTGCATAAGCTGGTAAAGGCCGGCTACCGGGTAGCGATCTGCGACCAGCTGGAAGATCCCAAAGCAGCCAAAGGCATTGTAAAAAGAGGCGTGACCGAGCTGGTGACCCCCGGCGTGGCCACTAACGATAAATTACTGGATAACAGGACCAACAATTTCCTGGCAGCCCTGCATATAGATGAGGACAACTGCGGCGTTACTTTTCTCGATATTTCCACGGGAGAGTGCTTTGTGGCACAGGGCAGCGTGGAGTATATGGATAAATTATTACAGAGCTTCCAGCCTTCCGAAGTCATCCTTGCGAAAAACAAGCTGAAGTTCTTCAAGGAGCACCTGGATCAGAAATATTATACCTTTTGCCTGGAAGAATGGATCTTCAGGCATCATTACGGCTATGAGACCCTGCTAAGGCATTTTGACACGCAGTCACTGAAAGGTTTCGGGATAGAGGAATGGGACGCTGCCGTCATTGCCGCCGGAGCCGCCCTGCATTACCTCAAAGATACCGAGCACCCCAACCTCCAGCACCTTATTTCCATACAAAGGATCACCAATACGGAGTTCCTGTGGATGGACAAGTTCACCATAAGGAACCTGGAGCTTATCAGCAGCAATACGGAAAACGGCAATACCCTGCTCAAGGCCATTGACCAGACGCTTACGCCTATGGGCGCCCGGATGCTCAAAAGATGGATCATTTTCCCGCTTACGGATATCGGGCAGATACAGCAGCGACAGAGCTGGACCCATATTTTTATCCGCTACCAGGATATACAGCAGGCTACCCTGCAGTCGCTGAAGCAGATAGGCGATATCGAAAGGCTGGTGGCCAAGATCCCTTTGAGGAAAATAAATCCCAGGGAGATCCTGCAACTGGAGAAAAGCCTTTCCCATACAGCCTGCATCCGGCAGAGCATCCTCGAATATCCCATAGAATCCGAACAGGACAGGCAGCTCCTGGCAGACCTGGTATCCCCTATCAGCGACCTGGAAGCCATCCGGGAAAGGATACAAAAGACCCTGAACGAAGAAGCGCCCGTGCTGGTCAGCAAAGGGAATGTCATCAGGGAAGGCATTGATGAAGAGCTTGACAAGCTCCGCAGCATAGCCTATAACGGGAAAGAATACCTAGTGCGGCTGCAGCAGAAGGAGAGCCAGGAGACCGGCATCCCGTCGCTCAAGGTAGGCTATAATAATGTTTTCGGGTATTATCTGGAAGTGACCAACACCCATAAGGACAAGGTGCCGGAACGGTGGATACGCAAGCAGACCCTTGCCAACGCGGAAAGGTATATTACGCCCGAGCTGAAAGAATATGAGGAGCAGATACTCGGCGCCGAAGAAAAGATCAATGCCATTGAGCAAAGACTGTTCGATGAGCTGACCACCCTGCTCCAGGAAGACCTGGCCGCCATGCAGCATAATGCCAGGACACTCGCCCAGGTAGATTGCATCGTTTCATTTGCCCGGACCGCCCAGCTCCATAATTACTGCAGGCCGGAGATCGGCACGGAACAGGTGCTGGACATCAGGCAGGGCAGGCATCCAGTCATAGAGCAGCAGCTTCCGCCCGGCGAGCAGTATATCGCCAATGACGTCCGGCTGGATAATGCAGAGCAACAGATCATCATACTTACCGGTCCGAATATGTCCGGTAAATCCGCGTTGCTGCGGCAAACCGCGCTGATCACGCTGCTGGCGCACACCGGCTCCTACGTCCCCGCCCGGTCTGCCGCCATAGGACTTACAGATAAGATATTCACGCGCGTGGGCGCCTCCGATAACCTGAGCGGGGGAGAATCGACCTTTATGGTGGAAATGAACGAAACCGCGAGCATTATCAATAATATCAGCAGCCGCAGCCTCATTATACTGGATGAGATAGGCAGGGGAACCAGCACCTATGACGGTATCTCTATTGCCTGGAGCATCGTAGAGTATATCCATAAGCATGCCGACAAGCCCAAAACGCTGTTCGCCACGCATTACCACGAGCTGAATGAGCTGGAGAACAGCCTGGAAGGAGTAAAGAATTATCATATTTCACATAAGGAAACGGCCCAGAAAGTGATCTTCCTCAGGAAGCTGGAAAGAGGCGGCAGCCGCCACAGCTTCGGTATACAGGTAGCCAAAATGGCCGGCATGCCGCCGGCGCTCACCAAAAGGGCGGACGAAATACTGGCGGTGCTGGAAGAGAAGCACGCTTCCGGTCCTGCCGGCGAGGCCGTCAAGCAAATCCCTATGCAGACCTACCAGCTGAATATCTTTGACAGCATCGGGGAAGACCTGAAAAAAGTAAAGGAGACCCTGTTTGCTACTGACATCAATACGCTGACACCGGTAGAGGCCCTTTTAAAGCTCAACGAGCTGAAAGACATCGTCAAAGGTTACCAGGTATAGGATAGTGCATACAGGTTGACTGTCTATAAGCCAACCTGTATGTTAGCGGTCAGCTTAAAAGACACCTATCACGACAATGAAAACGACAGTTGAAGATAAACTTGACAGAATTGCTGACATATGGAATTATTTCATATGGGACTACAAATACTGTTCAAACAAAATTAAGTTCAACGAAGATGTAAAAACAAACTACTTTGGTGACATTCTTGGGTATTTCAAAGATACTCTCGATATTGTATTTACCAACACGAAACACTCTAACTACACAGACAAATTTTCTTTTACGATAAGTTTTTTACAAGCCATTTATATTCAACAGGATTTCGTTCAAGAGATGTTAGAAATTTTCAAAACTGGCATTGACAAGGGTGCTTTGAAAAAAGACCCTACATATTACATAAATCGAGACCTAAGGAATGAACTCGTTGGACATCCTATTAGAAAGTTTAAAGACAACTTGATTTCATCAACACTTTTTAGTTATCAAGCAAATGAAGACGAAATTCAGTATCTAAGGTATCATAAGGATAACGATTTTAAATTCGAGAGTAAGACCTACAAAATTTTAGAAATTCAAGAAAGACACCGTCATTTCCTCGAAAAATATTTTGACGTAATACTTTTGAAACTTAAATTAATATTAGAAGAGTATTTGTCGGAACTTGACAAACTGGAAAATGTAATAAACAAACACGACTTTAAAACCGTATTGAAACTTGTCGAACTTTATTTTGAAGCAATTTTTAAATCAGATTTCGTCTATGACAAATTTTCACTAAGTAAAATATATGACCGAAGAAATGAACATATACGTTATCAAAACTTTATCAACAAGTTTTACAATGACCTGCAGACAGCAATAGTTGATAAAAGAAACTCTGTGAAGGATATTTTTGAACGAAAAGTAATTGACAAAACTTCTCTTGACAGTTTATCATTACCTCCAATAGAGATTGTATTTGCAAGTTCATACGACACATCTGAAATTGAAAAACAACAAAAGGTAACTTATCATTACGAAATCGGTAAGATTGCAACTAAAAGAAATTTGCAAGACTTTGAATTTTTTGGTGGAATGCTTAAAAGCAAATGTGAAAGCAATGACTTGGTGTTAAGCGAACTTGAACATATGGAACATAATATCACGGACGAAATTGAATACTATACTTCATTGCGATTAATATGTGCGGAATTAAAAGAAGAATAGAAAGCCGAACCGCTAACACGGGTTCTGCGTCAGGCGGGGTGACGTGCGAACTTGGAGTTTTTGCTTCTATTTAAGTTCAGTGCTGGTTGACAGTTTTGTGCTCCGAAACCCGCCCGGACGCAAAGCCTAAAACGCTGTTGTCAACCGTCCGTTCACCGGATCAGCAGCCGGCTACTGTCTGTTAAACCCTCCCCACTTCCGTTCCCGGTACAGAATTTCTTTTTGTATTCCCAACTTATCAATACATTTGTCCGTATTATAAAAATCTAGTTAATATGTCCGGCAGCTCCACTATTTTACTGATCATTATTGTGGCATACTTCTTATTGCTATTAGGCATAGCCTTCTATACTTCCAGGGGAAGCAATAATGATTCTTTCTTTATAGGGAACCGCAAAAGCAACTGGATGCTGGTGGCCTTCGGTATGATCGGCACCAGCCTCAGCGGGGTGACCTTTATATCCGTACCCGGTACGGTCGGCAAGATGACAGGAGGCATGTACCCGTTCGGGGGATTTGAATATTATATGATGGTGGTCGGCTTTTTCCTGGGCTATTTTATCGTGGCGGGCGTCCTGCTGCCGCTGTATTACCGGATGAACCTGACCTCCATTTATACCTATCTCGGCAACCGGTTCAATACGGAAGCGCATAAGATAGGGTCTGTATTCTTCATTATTTCCAGGAGCATAGGCGCTACGGCCCGGCTGTACCTGGTGGTGAACGTCCTGCAGATCTTCCTGCTGGAAAGCATGGGCGTTCCCTTCTGGCTGACATCCGCCATCCTGCTGCTGATGGTATTGCTTTATACCTTTGAAGGCGGCGTAAAGACCATCGTGATAACGGACACCTTACAGACAACATTCATGATCGTCAGCCTGCTGGCCTGCATCATCTTTATCCTGCAGCACCTCCAACTGGATTTCGGCAGCGCATTCGCAGAGCTGCGGGACAGGGATTATACCCGTATACTCAACCTGGATGTCAACTCCAAGACCTTCTTCCTTAAAACGATACTCGGCGGGATGTTCATCACTATCGCGATGACCGGCCTGGACCAGGAAATGATGCAGAAGAACATTTCCGTGGATAATGTAAAGAATGCCAGGAAGAATATGATCTCCTTTTCTTTCATACTCCTGGTGGTCAATCTTATCTTCCTTTTCCTGGGCGGCCTGCTGTACCTGTATGCCATTAAGAACGGGGCCGCCTATACAGCAGATGGCTTTGTCCTGGCTGATGCCGCGCACAATGTGATGGGGGATGACCTTTTCCCTTCCCTGTCCCTGCAGGGCTACTTTCCTTTAGGTATTTCCATCATATTCATCATAGGCCTGATATCGGCCTTATTCCCCTCTGCCGACGGCGCACTGACCGCGGTGACCAGCTCTTTCTGCGTTGACCTGCTGAAGCTTCCCGAGGACAGCACCCTGACCGAAAAGCAAAAGAAGCGGAAAAGGATGCGCATACACCTGGTCTTTACCGTGTTGTTCTTTATCCTGATCATGATCTTCAAGAGCATCAATAATAAATCCATTGTTTACCTGATCATGGAAGTGGCGGGATACACCTATGGTCCGCTGCTGGGCCTGTTTGCCTTCGGCATACTTACCAGGCGGCAGATACACAAAAAATACGCTATCGGTACCGTGACCCTGCTGGCCCCCGTGCTGACCTTTCTCATCAATTACCTGGTAAGCCGGTACAGTACCTACCAGATCGGGGTGGAGCTGATCATTATCAACGGGCTGATCACCTTCGGGCTCCTGCATGCCGTATCCGGGAAAGCGATTGTCAAATCTCTGTCATAACTTAGCGCATTGTTGAATGCAGGCCGTTTTATAAGCTATTTTTGTATCCGTAATCTTATTTAGTTAAATAATAAATACAATAGTATAATGAAAAAAGCTTTATTATCCGGCTTAATTGCAATCGCTGCAGCCTCCGGTAATCTTCACGCACAGTGTACTCCGGTAGCTACCCTGGATCAGAATTTTGAAAACTTTACCGAGTTCCCCGATAGCTGCTGGTACGGCAGCGGCACCCCCGGTGTCAATTTCTCCTTATTAGATGACAATAGTAACAATGTTGTCCGCTTTTACGGGATGTTCAGCGTCAATACACCCTTCTATCTGGTAACACCTGAGCTGAGCACTATTGACGGCAATCACTATATGACCTTCGATGCGGTTCCCAACAGCGGGCTGGCCCTTGGCGTGAAGGTCGAGGTAGGCACACTGGACGCTCCTACCAATTATGCATCCTTCGTGGCTCATGGTCCTGAGATCATCATCAACGACACGGTATCTTCCTACAGGTCTATCAATATACCTGCCAACAGCAGCTATAAACATATCGCTTTCAGGATCACCACTATTTCACAGCACCAGGCGGTGAAGTTTGACAATTTCAAATGGGAATTGGATCCTCCTCCGGTACAATGCAACCCGGTAAGCGCCATCAACCAAAGCTTTGATAATTTTACCGCATTCCCGGACAGTTGCTGGACCACCAGCGCAGGTACGCCTAATTTTTATCTGAATGATACCGCTGCGGATAAAGACATTACCTTTTACTCTATGAGCTCGGTAAATACACCGTTCTATCTCACGACTCCTGAGCTGAGCACTATCGATGGCGAGCACCATTTAAAATTCAAAGCGGCTCCGCTCGGTGTTCCGGGTGACATCAAGATCCAGGTAGGCACCCTGGCTGCTAATGATGATTACAGCTCCTTTACTGCACACGGCAACGAGATCGTCATCAACGGCGGCGCAGAGCAGGAATATACTTCCATCAAGATACCCGCTAACAGCAACTTCAAATATGTCAGCCTGAAAATTACCGCTACTGCAGCCCACCAGGCTTTATTGCTGGATGACTTTGTATGGGAAGCGGCACCGGGCACCGGCATATCCGATGCGAACAATATCATTGCCAGGCTCTATCCTAATCCTGTGAGCGGAGATGTTATCACCGTTGAGGCCGGCACAAATATCCGGACTGCAACCATCTACAGTGTGACCGGTAAAGTGGTAAGAACGATCGACCAGCAGCCCGGCGCTACGGTAACCCTGCCTGTCGGCGATCTTACAGCCGGTATGTACATTGTACAGGTGATCACAGATAACGGCAGCAGCACTGCTAAATTCACCAAGCAATAATTTAATAATTACTTCATCAAAGGTTGTTCATGATACTGGACAACCTTTGTTATTTTCACGATGCTATAATCCTGCTATTTTATGAATACCAAGTATCACAATATCCTGCGCTACCTGCATGCTGTTATCGCGATTGCGCTTGCCGTATTCTTCATCTCCAAGGGGCTGGATAAGTTCGGTGCGGTCAAGCTCCGGGACAAGCATATCAGGCAGGAAAATACAGCCGCGATCGTACAAAAGATCATCGTAGAGCAGAATTATGAGGCGCCGTACGGCTATGATATTACCATGAACACTATGCGCCAGAGCGGCTTTATGAAGTTTATCGGGCTGTTCCAGATCATAGCCGGGGCATTGATGTTCCTGCCCCAGACAAGGATGGCCGGACTGCTCCTGCTGCTGCCCATTATCCTGAACATATTCCTGATGCATGTCTTCTTTGATAACCGGGCCCATGAGAATATAGAGACCGGCAGGCTGCTGGGCGTCAATATCGTATTGTTACTGTTCTACTATAAAGAGCTGGCAGCGCTGGTATGGCAGAAGAAAAAGAAATTCTATTGACCTTTCACACGCTGTTACTTAATCAGGCATTGTGTGATCCGCAACATCCATAAAGAAGAAGCCCCGCGAGTATCGCGGGGCTTCTTCTTTATGGATGCAAAACTAAAATACGTATTTTCCGTCTTTGGTGTACATTACAGGAAGCACCTTTTTATGCGCCTCAAAATAGTCATACCCGGCTTTAAGGTTCAGCCAGAACCTGTGCTTGTCCTCATCCTTACCATATTCCTTGGCAAGGAACCCGACACTGGCCTTGTTAAAGCGCGTGGGGAATATATGGATCGGGATATTGTTCTGGCCCTGGAACCTTGCATTGAGGCATAGAATATAAAGCTCCTTGATAATGTTATCCGTCATAGGAAGACAGCCCACGGTATAGCAGGCCCCATGAATATAGATATCGCCGCCGGGCTTGTCCTTATTGCCCAGCACCATATCCGAATAGTTGGGATAGCTTACCAGCATGGACAGGTGGAAGTCACTTTTAGGATTGAAATGATTGATGAAATACAGGCCTTCCGGTACCTGCCGGTCGCCTTCCCATCTTTTGGGACCTAAAGACCCGGAAAGCGCGCATACCTTATACAGCTTGAAGAAGCTGAAGGTATCTGCGCCGGGATTTTTCACCCACACTTCCAACTCATTCTGCGCCTTGAAGGACCTGAGATAAATATCCTTAGGAGGATACACCAGCCCTTTCTGCTCAAACTCTTTCTTTAAGACGTCATTAAACTGGCTGAAAGCCTGGGACACCCTGGGCATGCTCATCTGGTAAGCCTTGAATACGGAAATGTCCGTATTGACCTGCGCCCTTACCACTGCGGTCACTGCCAGGCAGCAAAGCACCGCAAATAAAAAAAATCTTTTCATTTATAAGGAGAAGCTATGTGATATTATTGTTTAGACTCTATCTGTAAAGATAACAAATTTATGAGGCATCCGGACACAAAAAAACGCACTTTTATATCTGGTTATATAAAAATGCGTTAATAAATAATATAACGGGGATGTGTTGCTTAGTAGTCGGCTGCGTCTTCCAGGATCAGCTCAGACAAGGCCGTTTCCAGTTGCGCATCGCTCGGAGCTATACCGTGCCATTCATGCGTACCCTGCATAAAGGAAACACCATAACCCATTTCGGTATGCATCAGTATACAGATAGGCCTGCCTTTTCCTACGAAAGAGCGGGCCAGCTCCAGGGTCTCCAGGACATTCTCCATATCATTACCATTCTTCATCTCCAGCACTTCCCAGCCAAAAGCCCTGAACTTAGCGTTCAGATCACCAAGATCCATTACCTGGGCGGTAGGGCCGTCTATCTGCTGGCGGTTGACATCTATGGTAGCGATCAGGTTATCCACCTTATGATGCGCGGCAAACATGATAGCCTCCCAGTTCTGTCCTTCCTGCAGCTCTCCGTCACCGTGAAGGGAGTATACGATACGGCTGTCGTTATTCAGCTTTTTCGCTTTTGCCGCACCGGCCGCCACGCTCATACCCTGTCCCAGGGAACCGGAAGCGATCCTCACACCGGGCAGGTGCTCGTGGGTGGCAGGATGCCCCTGTAAACGGGAATTCAGCTTCCTGAAAGTAGACAGCTCACTTACCGGGAAATAGCCGCTCCTGGCCAGCACACTGTAAAATACCGGGGAAATATGACCGTTCGACAGGAAGAAAAGATCTTCTCCTATACCATCCATATTAAAGGCAGGGTCGTGCTTCATCACCTTGAAATAAAGCGCGGTGAGCAGGTCCGTACAGCCAAGAGAACCGCCGGGGTGCCCGCTTTGTACGCCATGTACCATTTTCACAACGTCCCTGCGTACCTGGATGGCCATGTTTTTTAATTGTTGTAGTTCCATTTGATAGAAGAATTGGAAAGCTATAGTATTTGTGCAGGCAAAATTATCCATTTATTCCTTTGCATCAAAGTCCTATATAATATTGTTTTGATATTAATATAAAAGGACGCAACGAAAAATCATTGCGTCCGGGTTTATGATACCATTTTAATAATAAAATACTTATTCAGCCTCTGCCACCACTTCCTTTACTTCCGGGATCATCCGTTTCATCATACCTTCGATGCCCGATTTCAGGGTCACCATGGAAGACGGGCACCCGGAACAGCTACCCTGTAACATGAGCTTTACCACCCCGTCATCATAGCCGCGGAAGCTGATAGCGCCGCCGTCCATTTCAACTGCGGGCTTCACATAGTTTTCCAGCATTTCCTTGATGCGGGTCACCACATCTTTATCGCTGTCATTGATAAGGATCTCATCCTCTTTCTTCTCCGGCACCAGCTCTTCTATAATGACCTGCTTGCCTTCTTCCAGGTAGGCTTTCAGGAATTGTCTCACCGTCGGGATGATCTCCTCCCACAGCGCCTCGGGGCTTTTGGTGAGGGTCACAAAGTTACTGGCGATAAACACGCCGCGAACAAAGGGAAAGCCGAATAATTCCTGCGCCAGCGGAGAAGGTTCCGTCTGGTCCTGCTCTGTAAAATCAATGCTCTTCCCGGGATAGAGCAATTTGTTGGCCACGAATTTCATGGTTTCCGGGTTAGGGGTCATTTCCGTATATATGCTGACGATCATGCTGGACATAATGCAAATAGTTTGTTTGTTAGCGTATGATAAGCCGAATATCTTATATTATATTACAAAACTTATGATGCAAAGATACGGATTTTTAGCCGCAACGAAGTAGATATTAGCAATAGCAGGTTAGAAAATAACGATAATGTGACAATTTTTGCTGTTAATTTTTCATAATAAAATTAACCGTCTCTTTGCATTTTAAACAGGACATAGTACCTTTGTGCCGATCCAGCGTGATCAGACTGTCAAAAATTATGAAATATATGTATCCAGATATGCCGGTAATGATGTGGTAACAGCCGCAGGTTTCTAGATATTATACATTTCAATGTTTATAAAAAAATCAAGAACCTGCCCGATGGCAGGTTTTTTTAAATCCCGGCCGGAAAACCGGAGCGGGGTAACTGTTTAAAAACTATATAAAAATGTCTATTCAACTCCAGACCCTCCTGGCGAACATTCCCCTGTACGCCGGACTGACCGATGCCTATGGTGCCACGCACCTCCCTGTGTACAACACTGCCACCTACGACCTTAAACGGCAGCAGGATACCGAAAAAACCTATGATTATTCCCGGAGCGACAACCCCACGCGCAACGCGCTGGAAAAAGTCTTTGCCCTGGCGGAAGAAGGCGCTTCCTGCACCTGTGTCAACAGCGGGCTTGCCGCAATAAAGCTCCTCATTGAAGCCGCCACCCGGGCCAACGATACCATACTGGTAGAGAAAAACTGCTACGGGGGTACTTTCCGCATGCTGAAGATCGCGCTGGAACAGTTCAATATACAGACCCTGTACGTGGATTTTACACAGGAGGACGCTGTGGAAGCCCATTTAAAAAACCATGACGTCCGGCTTGTATGGTGTGAATCACCCACCAATCCCAACCTGAAAATCATTGACCTGGTCCGCATAGCTGCCTTATGCAGGCAGTACGACGCTTTACTGGCCGTGGACAACAGCATGGCCACCTTTGCCAGCCAGCAGCCTTTACTGGCAGGCGCTGATTTTTCCATCTTTTCCTCCACCAAGTTCATATCCGGCCACGGCAGCGTCACTGCCGGCGCCGTAGTGAGTAAAACGCCTGAATGGGGTGAAAGGATCGCTTACCTGTCCAATGCCTACGGGCTGGCGCAATCGCCTTTTGACTGCTACCTGGTATCCCTCGGTCTTCCTACGCTGATACAACGTATGAAAGCACAGGAGCAGAGCGCGCTGCAGCTTGCCCGGTACCTGGAGCAGCAGGACTGGGTGGAGACCGTATTATTCCCCGGTCTCCCTTCGCACCCGCAATACGACCTGGCGACAGCGCAGTTACGGATCATACCATCCATCATATCAGTAACGCTCCGGGAGGCAGGTATGGTAAGCGGTATCGTCCGGAATCTCAGGCTCTTCGGGCAAAAAGTCTCCTTCGGGTGCGCGGACTCCCGCATAGAGCTGCCGGCTGATATGAGCCACGCATCCTTGTCTGAAGCAGAGTTGAACGCGCATGGGCTCAGCCGGAGGCTCATACGCCTGTCCGTAGGCCTGGAAGACAGCCGGGACCTGATCAGGGATTTTGAGAATGCCGTTAAATTATGTGCCATATGCGAAGTCTGTTAAAGCACATCCCCGCCGGCAGCAGCATTCCCCTTAATAACCCGTTTGCAGTGTCCGTATCGCTGCCCACCTTGTCGGACGTTATCAAATATGAAGAAGGGGATGCGGCATTCCTGGAAAGCATGGAGACCGGCTACCCGCGTTTCTTCACTCACAGGTATGTAAGGCTGTACCTGCAACATATACGGGAGCAGCACCGGGTACCGGAAGACCGGCAACTGATCCCCGTCAACAGCTATAACGCCGTATGCCGGGTGGAAGAGCTGCTGGGCAGTCCGGTAGCGCATATCCGGGCAGGCAACTGGTATTGTATCGTTACCGCACAGGATGACCCGGATGCCGGCCGGATCAGGCATATCATACGGAATTGCGGGTTCCTGATCAGCAGCAGGGCGCTGGCCGTTTACCTGCATGAGCTGCATATCCTGCCGCAGCTTTACCACGAAGATACTGCTCCTTATGACCAGGGCGAAACGATCATCAGGGAAGTGCTGGCCTCCTCTTACCAGACCCAGCCGGAGCATGTGCTGCTGACCAATTCAGGGATGAACGCGCTGTATGCCGGTATCAGGGCGCTGTGCGAAAAAGCTGCCGGTAAGCGGCAGATCGTAAGAATGGGACACTGCTATATAGATACGCTGGAGCTGCTGGAAAGATGCGCATCGTCCGTATATGTGCATAAAGACATTCATGATCTCCAGGAACTGGAACTCTATCTGCAGCAGCATGCACAGCATATCGCGCTGGTATTCATCGAATCGGTCAGCAATCCTTTATTGCAGGTAGCGGACCTCCCGGCCCTGTACAGGCTGTGCCGGCAGTTTGATATCCCGCTGCTGGTAGATGCCACCTTCTCTTCCGGCTTTATCACTACCGTATATCAGCACGCGGATGTAATAGTGGAAAGCCTGACCAAGTTCGCATCGGGCCACGCCGATATGCTTGCAGGCAGCATTGTTACGGTCAACACGGATGTGCTGACCATTGCGGATTGCCTGCCTTACAGGGAAGCTCCTGCTATTTACGATACGGCACGGCTGGCACTGGAGATAAAAGATTACAGGAGCAGGCTGGAAAAGGTCTCTCATAATACGAAATTGCTGACAACCTATTTCCGGCAGTTCAGCCATATCATAGAAAGCATTTATGTGGCTTCCGGCAGCGATGCCTACGCCCGCATCCGTAAAGATGCACTGGAGCCTGGCCTGATATCCCTGGTCTTCAGGGACGACCTGAGCCTGTATTACGACCGGCTGCCGGTCGCCAAAGGACCCAGCCTGGGCACGGATTTCACGCTCGTGATGCCTTATGTGTACCTGGCCCATTATGAAGCCTGCAAGAATGAAAAGGCCTATGCGGAGCTTTTACAGGCCGGCCTCAATAAAAATATGATCCGTATTTCCGTCGGTACAGAACCCATTGAGGAGATTACCGGAGCTTTCGATGCAGTGCTGACAAATCCTGGCTGACACGATGCAGATGCCTATATGATCGCTTTGTTGCTTACATATAGATAGTCCGTTAAAAAATGGTCGTCTAATAGTCAACCATCCCGTCACATGGAATTCCATATGACAGGGTGGTTATGTGTACCCGTCACATTTCGACAGGACTCAATGTGACAAAACAAGCTCAATATGACACGACAGAGCTAAATGTAACACGACAAGCTCCATGCGGCAATAAAAAGAGGCCTTTCAGACAGCGTCCGCCGTTGTAGCTTACGCATTGCTTTTCCTGTAGGCATAGTAAAATACTACAGGCAATATGGAAAAAGAGAGCACCAGGCATATCAGCAATCCGCCCACGATCATTATGGCCAGGGGCTTCTGGATCTCAGAGCCCATACCGGTGGATAAGGCAGCAGGCAGCAATCCCATAGCGCCCATGAGCGCTATCATCACCACGGGTCGTATCCTGCTCCTCACACCCTGCTCAATAGCTTTCATCAGTCCTGCCTTTTTCCTGAGATTGTCCCGGATGACCCCTATCAGCACAATACCGTCTATCGTTGCCACGCCGAACAGGATAATAAAGCCTATACCCGCGGAGATGCCGAAAATAGTATTGGTGAGCCACAGGGAAATGAAGCCGCCGATGAAGGCAAACGGCAGGGTAAGCGAAGCGATGACCGTATCTTTGATATTGCCGAAATTGAAGTACAGCAGCACCAGGATAAGCGCCAGTGAGATCGGGATAACGAGCGCCAGCTGTGCGGTCGCCCTTTCCTTGCTCTCAAACTCACCCGCCCACTCCATATGGTTTTCTTTGGGCAGCTGCACTTCCCTGGCAACCGTTTTTTTTGCCTCCGTGATGGTGCTGCCCAGATCCCTGCCTTCAATGCTGAACCCCACGCCTATATACCTGCTGTTGCCTTCCCGGTAAATAAAGGCCGGGCCTGTCTGGTAACCGATAGTGGCGATCTCCTGCAGCGGTACGTTTTGCCCGTTGGCAGCAGGAATGAGGATATTGCCTATCTCTTCCGGCGTATTACGGTAAGACTCCTGGAAACGCAGCACGACATCGAACATCCGGTCATTCTCATAAAAAGAGGTGGCCGCCTGCCCGCCTATGGTCATCGCGATAACGGCCTGCGCATCGGCGGTGGTGACACCGTATTTGGACATTTTGGAATCATGGAGCTGAATACGGAGCTCTGGCAGTCCTATGTTCTTGTACACATTGATATCGGTTATACCTCTTACTTTGCCTATCGCTCCCGCTACTTTACCGGCGTATTTCTCCAGGTCATACAGGTCATCGCCGAATATTTTTATAACCAGGGAGCTTTTCACCCCTGCAACAAATTCCTCCACATTGTCCTGTATAGGCTGGCTGAACCCGAAATTGATGCCCGGGTATTGAGAGAGCTGCTCCCGCATTTCCTGCACAATGGTCTCCTTGGAAACTTTCCGCTTCCAGGTATCCTTATCTTTCAGCTGCACATTGAATTCTATGTTGAAAAAGCCTGTAGGGTCCGTACCGTCATTGGGCCTTCCCGTCTGTGTGAAGATATAGGCTATCTCATCAAATTTACCCATCAGCATCTCTTTCATCTCGCCTGTCAGCCTGGTGGATTCCTTAAGGTTCACGCTGTTAGGCAAGGTCGCGCGGATATAGATGGCACCTTCATTCAGCCGGGGGAGGAATTCAGAACCGTAATGCATGAATTTAACGATACATAATGCCAGTATGCCTATGAATATCCCGATAGTAGCCTTCTTATACCTGAATGCGGTGGTGTACAGGCCGTAAATGGTTTTTGTAAAGAACCGGGTCACCACATTCTCCTTTTCCTCGATATTCCTGGTAAGCAGCAGCTTACACATTGCTGGGACATAGGTCAGGCTCAGCAGCAGGGAACCCAGCAGCGCATACCCCAGCGTAAAGGCCAGCGGGCGGAACATCTTGCCCTCCACCTTCTGGAAGGAGAATATAGGCATCAGCGCCACGATAAGGATCAGTAAAGCGAAAAAGATGTAGGAAGCGACACTCCCGGCGCTCTTTTTTATGATGCCTACCTTACTGATCCGGGCGAACTTTTCCTGGCCCAGCTTATGGGCGTGATGGGCCAGCGCCACGAAGACCGTCTCCACGATCACCAGCGTACCCTCCAGCAGCAGGCCAAAGTCCAGCGAGCCCATAGATATCAGGTTGGCGGGCAGACCCTGTATCTTCAGCATGATGATGGCAAACAGGAAAGCGAGCGGTATCACTGAAGCCACGATAAGGGAGGATTTCAGGTTATTCAGGAATATAAATACGATAATGGAGACCAGGATGATGCCCTCCACCAGGTTCTTGGAAACCGTGTGCACCGTATTATCCACCAGGTGGGTCCTGTCTACAATAGGAACGATCTGTATATTGGCTGGCAATACCCGGCTGTTCAGCTCTTCGATCTTAGCCTTCAGCTTCTCAATGACCGCAGACGGGTTCTCCCCTCTCAGCATGATCACGATGCCTTCCACCAGGTCATTCTCCTTATTATAGCCTACCTGTCCCAGCCGGGGCTTATTGGACACCACGACCTCTGCCACATTCTTTATCAGGATAGGCGTGGAGCCGTTAAGGGTAATGGTAATATTCTCAATATCATCAATGCTTTCCAGCAGACCGACACCCCGGACCACATACGCCTGATTCCCCTGCTCTATGACATCTCCTCCCACATTGATATTAGATTTGGATACTGCTTCATATACATCCAGCGGCGTGAGGCTGTAGTTCTTCAGCTCCGTGGGATTGATACGTATCTCGTATATCTTTTCCTCCCCGCCGAAGCTGATGATATCCGCGATACCCGGAACGCTCAGCAGCTCCCGCTCTATCACCCAGTCCTGTATGGCAGCGACCTCCTTAATAGGAAGGTCGCTTTTGAGTATATAGCGGAATATCTCGCCGGTAGCCCCGGACGGAGGCTCGATAGCGGCTTCCGCCCCTTCCGGCAGCGATACGCCGCCCAGCTTATTGGACACGTATTGCTGGGCATAAAAATCATCCACATTGTCTTCGAACTGCACCGTTACCACGGACAGGCCGAAAAGGGATATGGAACGGATCACCGATTTCCGGGGGATGGTATTCATGACCTTGGAGATGGGCAGGGTTACCAGCTTCTCCATTTCCTCGGCGCTCCTGCCCGGCCATTGCGTGATGATCCTGGCACGGGTATTGGTCACATCGGGAAAGGCTTCAATGGGAGTATGCTTAAGACTGTAGATACCCGCAATCAGCAGCCCTACCGTAGCCAGTATGATGAGATAGGCATTCTTAAGGGAAAACGCAACTATTTTCTGAACAAACTTCTGCATGCGATTACTTATTTAAGGCTTCAAAAATCAATAAGGCGTTTGTCTTCACTACCTTATCATCGCTTGTTATACCCTCCGTGATATAGGTGTACTGCTCATTCCGCGCAACGGGCGCAATACGGTAGATCTCCATATGGCCGTCGTTCTTATACAGCACAATGAATTGCCTGTTATTGCTGAATATCACGGCCTGGTTAGGTATGGCATAAGCAAGCCGGCCCTGCGTATTCTTATCTATGATAATATCCGCCGCCAGGCCCGGGTGCAGGTTCAGGTTATTATTTTCCAGCACCACCCGGGCTTTCAGCACATGCTCATTGTCATCAAAGACATTGTATATCTTATCTATCTTACCGCTATAATACTGGTCAGGATACGCGATGGTCCTCACTTTCACCTCGTTGCCTTCCTGGATGTACCGGAGATTATTGGCATATATATTCACCATGACCCATACCTGCTTCAGGTTGGAGATGGAGAAGAGCGGTGCGGCCTCCTGCGTCCCGATGGTCTGGCCCGCGCTCATGCTCTTCTGGATAATATACCCGTTCTTCGGCGCAAGGATGTGAAAGGAGCCATTCCCTGCCGCGCTGTATATCTGCAGGCTCTGGCGGATCTTGTCCAGCTCTATCCTGGCTCCCTGCAGCTCGTGCTCCGTTTCCAGCACTTCCGAAGAGGCTATCATACCATCCTGCAGCAGTTCTTTTTTCTGCTGCAGCTTTTGCTGCAGCAGGTTGATCTGGTTCTGGTAAATTTTTTGCTGCTGATCCAGCTCCGATATCTGGTTGGACTTGATCGTAGCCAGCACCTGGCCTTTACGCACATAATCTCCCAGCTCAAACCTGACCTGCTCTATGATGCCGTCTATCAGGCTCCTGTAAGCCACCATGTCATTTTCGTTGTATTCGATCTTACCGGAAAGCGTCAGTTGTTCCTTTACGGGTGTTTGAGTGATCTCAGCGATCTCCGTTGATGCTTTAAGTTGTTCGTTCAGCCGGAAAGCGCTGCCGGCCGGCTCTGAAGTAACCTCTTCCTGGGGCGCGGCACATCCGGAGAGCACCAGCAGGCATATCCCGGCTATATATAGTGTATGTTTCATTTGTAAATAATTTGTACGGGTCTGGTAAGGAGCGGAAAGCTATCAGATATCTCTTCCGATAGTGTATTGCAGTTCTTCAAACACCCTGAGGTAAGAGGATTGCAGGTTCCAGATGCTTTCCTGGGCCTGCATAAAGGCCTGTGAGAAGTCCAGGAATTCTATCAGGGATATCTGCCTGGTCTGTAAATGCCTGAAATAGTTATCCATCATCTGCTGGTATGCTTCGGCAGAAGTGATCTCTGCTGTCTGCAGCTCGGATTCATACAGGCGGAGCTGCTGTATCAGCCTGTCGATAGTATGCCGGATAGCTGCAGCCCGGTCGTCTTTCAGGACCGACTGCTTCAGGACCTCGTAACGGGCCGCCCTGATATTGCCCTGGTTCCTGTTGAATACCGGCAGGTCCATATTGATACCTACTCCAACGAAATCATGCATGATATTGCCCCCGCGGTCGTAGTTGAGCTGCAGCCTTATATCCGGTTTCGCGTTCGCTTTCTCCAGTCGCAGCGATTGTTCGGCCATTGTATAGGAGAGCTCCTGCTTTTGACGGCTGATATTATTATCCATCGCCAGATCCACGATATCCGCAGGTATTTTTTGCGACAGGCTGCTCAGCGCATCCGCAGGCAAGGGCAGTACTTTTTCGATCGTGCTGTTACGGGTAAACATCCGGAGCTCCTGCAATAATTTCAGCTTTTCATCCCGGACACGGATCAGCTCTTCCTTCAGGCGCATCAATTCAGACTGGATGCGAAGGAAATCCGCTTTTGCTATCAGTTGCTTATCAGACTGCTTTTGATAGCTGTCCCTAAGCTTGTTGAAAAAGGTGACTATCTGGACCAGCTGCTGCTCCCGGAGCTGGGCTACCTGCAGGTCTATATAGGTATTCCTGAGCTCCCATTTCAGCTCCCGCATTAGCTGCTCGAAATCCAACCGGACGTCTTCCTTTTCGTACTGCTTCAGGGCCACCCGCTTCTTGCGTTTGCCGGCGGTTTCAATGAGCTGCTCCAGGTCCACTGATATCTGCTGGGTATTGCCGTAGTTTCCCCAGAGGTAAGGCAACTGCTCGCTGCTGCTGTTCGCCCAGAAGTTGATCTGCGCTACCGTGAGGCTGGGATTGTTCCATAATTTTTCCTGTAAGATCTGCGCATCCTTTACATCCACATCGTAACGGGCTGCAAGCAAAAGGTAATTATGCTGTAAAAACTCCTTTTCCAGCGCCTGGAGGGTGAATTCCTGAGCCCGGGACGGTATCACGGAAAGCATCCAGGCGCCACAAATCAAAAACCAACTCCTGACCATTGTTCCATTTTTAAGAATCGGTCAAAAGTAGCTTTCTAAGATTAGCGCAAAATTGGAGTTGTATTAGAATTCGATTAGAAAGGACGTATTTGGGAAGAATAATGTAATGATCCCGTTAAACCTGATAGGTGAAGGCACCATCAGGGGAATACGATCTCCACGCAGGTACCGTCGCCCGAGGAACGGATACCCATATCTATATGATGCAGCTTAAAGATAATGCTGGACAGGGACAGCCCTATGCCCTTCCCGGTGATCTTACTGACATTCGCACCCCTGTAGAAATTCTGTGTCACCTTGCGGATATCCTCTTCCGCGATACCGATCCCGCTGTCCGTAATGCTTACGGTAACCTTATCATCCTTCAGGTATATTTTTACGGATACATCCCGGTAATCCGAGTATTTCAGGGCATTTTCAATGATATTGTTCACTGCCAGCTCCAGCAGCACCATATTGCCGTTAAAGCGGAGCAGGGCCGGGTCCTTTACCTGTATATCCACGTGGATCTGCGCCTTATGGATATCCATAGCAGCGGTCACACAATTCCAGATGATCTCATCAATATGCAGCGGCTGAAATTCCAGGCGGGTCCTCGCGCCCGACAGGATCAGCATATTGTCGATAGTGCTTTCCAGGCTGTAGGTACAGGCCACCAGCTTCCTGAAGGCTTCCTGGTACTCCTGCTCGTTCCTGGGCCGGGACCCGGTTACTTCAAGCGTCCCCAGCATAGCGGTGAGCGGCGTTCTCAGCTCATGCGACACATAGTCGATAAAGTTCTTCTGTATGGTAAATGTCTGGGATATGGTATTGATAAAGGTATTGTAGGTGTCTACCAGCGCATCAAGCTCTTCGTACGACCGTTCCAGGTGAACGGGATGGGACAGGCCGGCGCTGTCCTGCTGCTTTATCTTTTCGGTAAATTCCAGTATAGGCCGGTAGGCCCATTTTCCCATATATCTCGCGAAGATAAAGATGCATAACAGGGAGACTGCAAAAACGGAGATAAGGATATACAGCAGTCCATGAAGGTGCTGACGGAAATCGTAACTGCTTTCGCGGATCACCACCACGAAATCCCCCTGGTTATCCTTATAGTAGATGCCGAAGTAAAAATAATCGTCCAGCTCGAGGAAGTAAGAATGATCTTTCCTGATACGCTCCAGCACAGCAGCGGAGATATTAATGTCCCCGGTCATCCGGCCGTAGGCCACCTCATCCCGGCTGTTATACACCGCAATATTCTGGCGGGAAATAAGCCTGCGGAGCTCATTGGTCACATTTTCATGCTCCGTATGGCTCTGCTCATCCTGCTCCAGGTAATAGACCGCCGCCACTAATGCCGTTTTGTTCAGGTTGTTCTGCTCATTCTGCAGGGCCCAGTTCCTGAATAAAAAATAGATAATGGCAATGGTGATACTGAAGAGTATCCCGAAAAATGAAATGGTAAAAAAAGCCAGCCTGTTCCTCAGTTTCATAGTATCATTCCTTTATCATATAACCGATCCCTTTTACGGTATAAATATATTTACGGTCCGTTTCCAGCTTGGTCCTGAGATAGGAAATATAAACGTCCACGATATTGGTCTGACTGTCAAAGTTGATGCCCCATACGGCGTTCAATATCTGGATGCGGGACAGGGCCTTGTTCCGGTTGGCCAGCAGGTATTGGAGCAGCCTGAATTCTTTGGGCGACAATTCAATTTCCTCATTACCCTTATAGACCTTATACTGGTCCAGGTCTATAAGCAGGTCCAGGAAAGCCACGCTGTTCTTATCCGGCCGGATATCCCTGGAGCGCCTGGTAAGGGCCCTTACGCGCGAAAGAAGCTCATCAAAATGGAAGGGTTTGATCATATAATCGTCCGCACCGTAGTCCAGCGCCTTTACCTTATCGTCCACCGCATTCAGCGCGCTCAGCACCAGGACCGGTGTGTTATTCTTTTTATAGCGCAGCGTCTGGATGAATTGTATACCATCCATACCGGGCAGCATGATATCTACTATGATAAGATCCCAGGCTTCTTTAAGATAAAGATTGAGCGCATCTTCCGCAGTTGTGGCCAGTGTTGCCTGGTAATTACTCTCTTCCAGTCCCTTAAGTATGAAGTCACTGATCCTTTTATCATCCTCTATAAGTAATATCTGCATAATACGCTCCCGGGTTTTAATAGTATGTTATAAATAACACCTGTATAGAAAATCCGTTACAAATATCCAATTAATATAAATTAAGATTATTATTTTTGTAGGAAATTAATAAAAATTAAAATAAAAAAGAATATGAAAAAAGGCACCATTGTATTATTAGTAATCCTGGCATTAATAGGTATAGGCGGTTGTCAGACCTGCGGTGTACAGAAAACGCTGGTAGATCAGGACGAGAACGTCAAAGCTACCTGGGCAGAGGTGGAGAACCAGTACCAGCGCCGTTTCAGCCTTATAGATAACCTGGTGGCTACCGTAAAAGGCTATGCGGCCCACGAACAGTCCACGCTGACAGCCGTGATCGAAGCAAGGGCAAAAGCTACGCAGATAACCGTGAATGCCGATGACCTGACCCCGGAAAAGATCGAACAGTTCCAGGCGGCTCAGGGACAATTATCCCAGGCATTGGGACGGCTGATGATGGTGCAGGAACAGTATCCTGACCTGAAGGCCGACCAGCAATTCCTGAAGCTGCAGGACGAGTTGACCGGAACGGAAAACAGGATCGCTACGGCAAGGGGCCGCTATAATGTAGCAGTTCAGGGCTATAACTCCTACCTGCGGAAATTCCCTACTAATTTACTGGGCGGGATGTTAGGGTTCCAGGTGAAAGGAACCTTCAAAGCAGAGGAAGGCGCAAGCACAGCACCCAAAGTACAGTTCTGATCCAAAATTATATAAGGCGGTTTCCAAAAGAACCGCCTTTTTTATAAATTACAGGAAAATCATAAAGTTATGTTTTCGAAAAACGCCAAGAAAGAATGGTTGTCCAAGCGGGAGCAACAGGCCATAGTAGCAGCCATACAACAGGCGGAGCGCGCCACGTCGGGCGAGATCCGCCTGTTTATAGAAGCCGGGTGCGAAGGAGAGGCGCTGGAGAGGGCAAAGGAGATATTCTTTAAGCTGGAGATGAATGCCACCCGTTTGCGGAACGGCGTGCTGGTCTACCTGGCCTATGACGATCATAAGTTCTGCCTGCTGGGAGATGAGGGCATTTATGCCAAGACGGGCGGACAGCAATATTGGGAGAAGGAAGTGAATATTGCCTTAGATTTTTTCAAAAAAGGAGCATATGTAGAAGGACTTCGCCAGGTCATACTGGACATCGGCAACAGCCTTTCGGAACATTTCCCTTTTGATCCCGGATGTGACAAGAACGAGCTCCCGGACGAAATAGTTTTTGGATAGATTAAATCAAAGCAAGAGATGATGCAACGCATATACAGACGGACGATATTTTTGATAACCATGCTCCTGACGCTTTCAGCAGCCCTGGCAACAGGACAGGTCATCCCCAAAACGGATTTCCCGAAGCTGGATGAGCGTTTCCTGGTAGTGGACAGCGCGCAGGTCTTTTCCGAGGCAGGCAGGAGAGCCCTGGAGGATAAGCTGGTGGCTTATGCCCGGGCGCAGTCCACGCAGATAGCGGTGGTGACCATACGGAACCTGGGACCTTATGAAATATCCCAGTATGCTACCGAAATGGCGCATCATTATGGGATAGGCCAGAAAGGGAAGGATAACGGCATCCTGATCCTCTTTGCCCTGCAGAACAGGGAAGTGAATATTACCACCGGCTACGGTACTGAGGGACGTATCACGGATGGTATAGCCGGCACCATTATCAGGAATGATATGATCCCTTATTTTAAACAAAATAAGTATGAGGCAGGCCTGACCAAAGGTGCGGAGAGCGTCATGCGCTATCTTGACGGTGAGTACACGAATGACCGGAAAGCCGAAAGCGAGGGCACAGCGCCCGTTTTCACGCTGATCGTTATCATATTCATCGTGTTCATTGTCATGATGGTCATGGGAAAAGGCGGAAAGGGCGGCCGTGGCGGCGGACAGTATATGAGCAGAAGAGGCAGTGATTTCATTACCGGGATGATATTAGGTGAGCTGCTCCGCGGCGGCAGAAGAGGCGGCAGAAGAGGCGGCGGAGGCTGGGGCGGCGGTTCCGGGGGATTCGGGGGAGGCAGCTCAGGTGGTTTCGGCGGATTCGGAGGCGGTGGATTCGGCGGAGGCGGCGCAAGCGGTAGCTGGTAAATATAACGGTATAATATATATAAATCAGCAGCCCGGTCCATACGGACCGGGCTGCTGATTTATAGCCAATGGCACAAATACCATGGAGATTTATTTTCCCTTGTTCAGGTGCTTAAGGTTAATGATCTCCTGCTTGGAAAGCAGTCTCCATTTACCTCTCGGTATGTTCTTCTTGGTCAGGCCGGCGTACATGACCCTGTCCAGCTTTTCCACCACATAACCGCAGGATTCAAAGATCCTTCTCACGATCCTGTTCTTACCGCTGTGTATCTCTATGCCTATCTCGTTCTTTTTTTCCAGGTAAGCAATATGATCTACCGGAGCGATACCGTCTTCCAGCTCCACACCCGCGGCGATCTTATCAAAGTCCGTCTTGGACAGGTTCTTGTCCAGCACCACGTGGTAGATCTTCCTGATCTCGTATTTGGGATGTGCCAGTTGTTGCGCCAGATCTCCGTCATTGGTCAGCAGCAGCAGGCCGGTCGTGTTCCTGTCCAGGCGGCCTACCGGGAAGATCCGTTCTTCTATATGGTTGCTCACCAGGTCCATTACCGTTTTCCTGTCCTTAGGATCATCCGTTGTGGTAATATATCCTTTAGGCTTGTTCATCAGCACATACACAATATTTTTCTGTATGCTGAGCTTTTTACCGTCCATCGTAACATTTGTATCCCTGGTGACCTTAAAGCCCGGCTCCTTACAGACCTCGCCCTCTACGCTTATTTTACCGGATTTTATCAAAGGTACCGCGTCTCTCCTAGAGCAGACCCCACAGTAAGCGATGTATTTATTCAGAGGCATTTCCTCTTCCTCGCCCACAGGCTTCCTGTAGTTATTATCCATGGCGTTCTCTACCTGCCATTTTTTGCCGCCGGCCGCTTCGTATGCGATCTCGTAGTCCGACTCATCATCAATGTATTTGGTCAGCCCGTAATCTTCACTTTCCTTATTCTTTTCCTTACGTCCTCTCCTTTCTTCTTTCTTTTTCTGCGCCTTTTCCTTTTTTACGGCATCGAAATCCTGGTCGATCTCGTCTTTCAGCTCTTTCAGCACGCGGTCCTTGAATGCTTCTTCCCCGAATAGTCTTTTCCGGTCCTCTTCGGTATAAAAGACCTCACGCTCCGGCTTATCCTTTTCAAAAATACGGGAAGCCGTTTTTTTAGCCGGCAGGTTCTTATCGGATCTCCTGTCGCCGTCCTTATCCCTGGAGCGTCTTTTATCCTGCCCGTCTGCGGATCCGGAAGAGCCGTAGGCTCTCCTTCCCGTATCGCCGTCCCTGTCACCAAAGGGCTTCCTGCCTTTACGGTCTGAGTCTCTCCCTTCTTTGTCAAACGGTTTCCGGTCTTTACGGTCGGGCGACCCGGCATACCTGTCATTAAAAGGCTTTTTATCCTTACGGTCGGCATCTCTCCCTTCTTTGCTGAAGGGTTTCCGGTCTTTACGGTCGGGCGACCCGGCATACCTGCCGTTAAAAGGCTTTTTATCCTTACGCTCGGCGTCTCTCCCTTCTTTGCTGAAGGGTTTCCGGTCTTTACGGTCAGGGGATGCGCCATCCTTATCCCGGTAATTCCTTTTATCTTTCCTGTCTGCTCCCCCGTCCTTTGCAAACAGCTTTTTCCTGTCCCTGGCTTTATCGAACTGGTCCTGGTATTCCCATTTATCGTCCCCGTCGCCGTATTGCTTTTTCAGTTGCTTTTCCTTTCTCGCGTCTTTAGCCTTTTCCACTTTGGGATTCTTCTTAAAGCCGAATTTTTCTTCAAAGAATGATTTTTTATCTTTAGACATATAGTATGTAACTTTTTATAATTGATGAATGTGGTATTGTAAGTGTGTATTAATTTTTGTTGGCCAGCTGTCCGCAGGCAGCATCAATGTCCTTACCCCTGCTGCGGCGCAGCCTGGCATTGACCCTGTGCCTGTCCAGGTAGGCCATGAACCTGTCCGTAACCGATTCTTCGGGCTTCCTGAAGTCGGCCTGGTCTATAGCGTTGTATTCAATAATGTTCACCAGGTCGGCAGGGATCCTGCGATATACTTTGATGAGCTCGTCCGCATCCCGGAGGCTGTCGTTGAAGTCTTTAAATAGTATATATTCCAAGGTGATCTCGTTCCCGGTCTTCTGGTAGAAATAATTGAGCGCGTCTATCAGCGATTGCAGGTCATTGCTTTCATTGATCGGCATGATCTCGTTCCGCTTCTCATCATTGGCGGCGTGCAGCGATAATGCCAGCTTGAATTTTACATTATCATCGCCCAGCTTCCGAATCATTTTGGCCACTCCGGCAGTAGATACCGTAATACGGCGGGGGCTCATGCCCAGCTTATCCGGCGCTGTAATGGCGTCAATGGCCCTGAGCACATTGCTGTAGTTGAGCAAAGGCTCGCCCATGCCCATAAATACGATATTGCTCAGGTGCCTGCCATATTGCTGCAGCGCCTGCTCATTGAGCAGCGTCACCTCATCTACTATCTCATCGAAATCCAGGTTCCTGCTGCGGGGCAGGTAGCCCGTAGCGCAGAATTTACAGCTCAGGCTGCATCCTACCTGCGAAGATACACAGGCAGTGACCCGGGTATCGGTAGGGATCAATACACCTTCAATAAACCTTTCATCATGCAGGCGGAACCTGCTTTTAACTGTGCCGTCATTGCTGAACTGGCTGTGGTCTATGCTGACCTTGGGAATGTAGTAAGCTTCATGCAGCTTCTCCCGGAGACCTTTGCTCAGGTTGGTCATCTGCTCTATAGACCCTACATGCTTCTTCCATATCCAGTCGTGGATCTGGGCGGCCCTGAAGCGGGGCTCTCCCCATTCTTTAAATTGTTGTTCCAGCTCTTCCAGCGGAACCTGCCTCAGATTTTTCATCTGTGAAAAACGTTTAGTATTGTTATAAGTTAATTACCGGCATATCTCGGCTCTTTATTCATCAATGTCATATTCCTTGATCTTCCGGTATAATGTACGCTCCGATATACCCAGGTCCTGGGCGGCATCCTTACGTTTGCCACGGTGCTTCTGCAATGCTTTTATAATGTATTCCTTTTCCCTGTCCTGCAGCGAGAGGGATTCTTCCACTTCCTCATGCTGGGCGGTGGTAATATCATCGCCCGAGTTATGGAGCACGAACGTAGGGTTGCCGCCTTCATTTTTATAGTCCGTGACAGCGGGCGTATTGAAAGCCGGCTCCGGTAAGATATTACCGCTGCTGAAAGGAGCAGGGTAATTGCCCATCCCGGCAGTACCGGAAGCACCAGTCCCCGGGCGCGACATCATTTCAAACATAATGGATTTAAGCTCATTCATATCCTTTTTCAGGTCGAACATGAACTTATACAGTATTTCCCGCTCCGTAGTGGAAGTGCCGGCGTCCGCATGTTCCTGCGCCGGGTTGACGATCGGCATATTACTGCCGGCGGTGCCGATGGCCAGATCCCTGGTAATATTATCTTTCCTGGGTAAGAATTTGGTCAGGGTTTCGGCATCCACTATCTTGTCAGAGGATAATACGGATATCTGCTCCGCCAGGTTCTTCAGCTCCCGGATATTACCGGGGAAGCTGTAGGAGCTCAGCAGCTGCTGTGCTGAAGTGTCCAGCTGTACCACGGGGGTCCGGTACCTTTCCGCAAAGTCTCCCGCGAATTTCCTGAACAGCAGCGGTATATCGCCCTGCCTTTCCCTTAAGGCCGGCACCCTGATGGGCACGGTATTCAGCCTGTAATAGAGGTCTTCCCGGAATTTGCCTTTCTGGTGCAGCTTCAGCAGGTCCTTATTGGTCGCCGCGATCACGCGCACATTGGTCTTTAATACCTTGGAAGAGCCCACACGGATGAATTCGCCGGTTTCCAATACCCTTAGCAGCCTGGCCTGTGTGCCCAAAGGCATTTCTCCTATCTCGTCCAGGAAGATCGTACCGCCGTTGACCGTTTCAAAGTAGCCCTTCCGCTGCCCGTCGGCGCTGGTAAAGGCGCCTTTTTCATGCCCGAACAGCTCCGAATCTATGGTACCTTCCGGTATCGCTCCACAGTTCACGGCAATAAAAGGCTCGTGCTTCCTGGGAGATAAGTTATGTATGATCTGTGAAAATACTTCCTTTCCTACCCCGCTTTCTCCATATATCAGCACGCTCAGATCCGTAGCGGATACCTGGGCAGCCACCTGCAGGGCATAGTTAAGCTGCGGGTCATTGCCTATAATTCCAAACCTGTTCTTGATACTTTGTATTTCCATTGTCAGTGTATTTTATTGTCGGGTACCAATACCCTTAAGTTTCAGCTTTATCCTCTCCCTGATAAAGCGATCCATGTTTATTTTCCGGGCTGACCGGGGATAACAAATAAATATCACTATTGTTGATACATTATCTGCTCCTCTGCTTCCCGATCTTTCCCAGATGCGTGTCTGTAAATCCTGAAAAATATTTAAGCCCGTATCCGAATACCCTGTCCATACAGCTATGCGCCAGCAATATCAGCCCTGCCGCCATCAGGTATTCCTCCTGCAGGTACCAGCCCCATAGCAGAACCCCTATGGCCACAGCCTTATGATGCACAATATTATATACCGCCGCACCTGCTTTAGGCCCGAAGATGTAGCCCACCGCGCTGATATCAGGAGCCAGCAACAGGATCCAGAACCATTTGCCGGGAATGTCCAGCAGATCAAAGAGGATCACACAAAGGACAAAAAGCGCGGCTTCTTCCAGCCTGACAAGGTATTTCATAGGCGGCGCTTATGCAGTTATTTCTCCCAGCAAGGTCGCTCCCGTTGTCCCGGTAACCTTCACTTTCACATATTCACCTTTATTCAGCCCGTAATGTCCTTTATCGAATACGATCACCTTGTTCTGCGAATTCCTGCCGCTCCACTGCTCTTCGCTGCGTTTAGAGGTGCTTTCTATCAGCACCTCGAATACCTTACCGATATCCGCATTATAATTGGCACGTGTCATTTTATTCTGAAGCTCGATCACTTCCGTCAGTCTCCGCTTTTTCACGTCCTCAGGAATATCGTCCGCATACCTTCTCTGCGCCAGTGTGCCGGGTCTTTCCGAATAGGCAAACATATAGGACAGGTCGTAATTGGCATGCTCCATGATCATGAGGGTATCCCGGTGGTCTTCTTCCGTTTCCGTGCAGAACCCGGTTATAACGTCACTTGATAAAGCGATATCCGGTATGATCTCCCGGATACGGTCCACCTTTTTCATATACCATTCCCGGGTATAGGTCCTGTTCATCAGCTGCAGCACACGGGTGGAGCCGCTCTGAACGGGCAGGTGTATGTATTTGCAGATATTATCATACCTGGCCATCGTGTAGATCACCTCATCTGTAATATCTTTGGGGTGCGAGGTGCTGAAGCGTACCCTTAATTTCGGGTCAATCTGCGCCACCATCTCCAGCAGCTTTGCAAAGGTGATCACCTGCGCATCTTCCTCTTTCGGGATAAAGTAATAGCTGTCCACATTCTGCCCCAGCAGGGTCACTTCCCGGTAGCCTTTGTCAAACAGGTCCCGGCATTCGGCAAGGACAGACGCCGCATCCCGGCTCCGCTCCCGGCCGCGTGTAAACGGCACCACGCAGAAGGTGCACATGTTATTGCACCCGCGCATAATGCTCACAAAGGCGCTTACCCCGTTACTGTCCAGGCGTACGGGAGAAATATCGGCGTAGGTTTCCTCGCGGCTCAGCAATACATTGACCGCCTTCTGGCCGCCTTCCGCTTCCGTGATGAGCGCAGGCAGGGTACGGTACGCATCCGGTCCGATCACGATATCCACCAGCCTTTCTTCTTCTAGGAATTTCGCTTTCAGCCGTTCTGCCATACAGCCCAGCACTCCGATCAGCAGACCGGGATTCTCTTTTTTCAGGGAACGGAATATCTGCAGCCTGTTCCTGACGGTCTGCTCCGCCTTTTCCCTTATGGAGCAGGTATTGAGCAGTATAAGGCTGGCCTCTTCCAGGTACCTGGTAGCTCCGAAACCTTCATTGTGGAGAATGGATGCCACGATCTCGCTATCGTTGAAGTTCATCTGGCAGCCATAGCTCTCTATATAAAATTTTTTTGTATATTGATTGGGGTCCTCCGCAAAAGGTGCATAGGCGGAACCCTGACGGGTCTCGTCTATCGTTTTTTCCTGTAGTTCTAACATAGCCTTCAATGTTGTAACCTGCAAAGGTACACATTAATTACTGACATTTTAGCAGTTTTGATGTATTTGAAATGTTATCAGATTTTGTATAATATATAACCGGGCTCGAATCTATATGCTCAGAGGCAATTTGTCAGAGGCTTTTAAATTCGTTCAGCAATACTTCCAGCTCTGAAAGCACCATAGCCGTAGCCCCCCATACATATACCTGCTCATTGATATTATAGACCCTGGAATGCACATACATACCAGGACCTATGGCGATCTGCATGTCAGATTTATTGCCGAAGAGCTGCTCAATATCCACCCGGATGATGTCTGCCACTTCCGTATCCGAAGGCACCAGCGAAGGAGTATGCTGCATAAAGCCGATAAAAGGATAAAGGATATACCTGCTGACAGGAATGTAAAGCGGCGTAATAGCGCCCACGTACTCCACTACATCATTCAGGAAGATCTCTTCGCGGCTTTCCCTTACCGCCGTATGCCAGAGCGAAAGGTCCGTATCTTCCATCCTGCCGCCCGGGAAGGCGATCTGGCCGCTGTGATGGCCCCCGTCTTTCGTACGTTCTATCAGGACGATCTTATAAGACCCGCTCTCAGGATATAAGAGCAGCAGCACGGCGGATTTCCTCCCGTCATCCGGAAAGCGGTCCGGCAGCTCGCGGTTGGTATGCATCATCAGCTTATGCGCTGCTGTTCCGGGGAGCGCCTGCTCAGCCAGCCTTTGCTTTAGCCAGGATATAAAGATACGCTGTTCCATTGTCGTTCTGTTATCATGTTTCCGTTGACCGCAGGGCTTATAATGCCCTGTACATTTCCCAGAGGTCTACGACCTGCCTGGCTTCCCTGACATCATGCACCCGCAGGATATGCACGCCCTGCTCCAGCGCCCAGGCATTGACGACACTGGTGGCATTCAGCGCCTCTTCCGGTGTGATATGCAGGTATTTATACAGCATGGATTTCCGGGAAACACCCGCCAGCAAGGGGGTATCCAGGACAGCGAAGGTGTGCAGCCGCTTAAGCAGCGTATAGTTCTGCTCCAGGGTCTTCCCAAACCCGAAGCCGGGATCCGTTATCACATCCTTTATCCCCGCATCCCGGCATTCCAGCAGCTTGTCCGCGCAGGCCTGCAGCACTTCCAGCGCTACGTCATCATAACGGGGATCATCCTGCATATTGGCCGGGGTGCCCTGCATATGCATGGCTATATAGGGAATGTTCAGACCTGCCACCACAGGGATCATATCCCGGTCCATATTCCCGGCGCTGATATCGTTGACCATATCCGCACCGTTCTCAAAGGCTGCCTTAGCCACACCGCTGCGGTAGGTATCCACGCTTATAAAAGCCTGCGGGAAGTATTTTTTGATCATAGAGATGACCGGCACCACACGGTCCGTTTCCTCCCGCTCCGTCACCGCCGCGCTCCCGGGTCTTGTGCTCAGCCCCCCGATATCCAGTATGCCCGCTCCCGCCTGCAGCATCCTGTCGGCCTTATGGAGGATCTCCCGGATATCGCCGTCCCTGCCACCCGAATAAAAAGAATCGGGAGTAGCATTGATGATGCCCATGACGACAGGACTATCGATAACAAAGAGGCGGCCGTTACAATTAAGGGTGTACACTTTCATCCTGATGAGATTTAAACCTGGGAAAATCCATGGTAAAAGTAGGAAACAAAGACCGCAAAAGCAATCCGGGACGTTCTGACATTACTGTTCCAAATAATTTGGATAAAAAATGAATGCTGATTATCTTTGTGGCTGAAAAAGATTCATCAGTTTAAAAATATAAGATAATGCCTAAAAAATTACCAACCAGCAAGAAACAGGTTTCTATGTGGTTTTTACACTTGGTCGTATTCGCAGTGGTTAACGCGATATTATGGTACATATGCTATGCGGGTAAGGAGGGTTGGCAATATCCATGGCCATCCTGGATCACAGCGGCCTGGTTCCTGTTATTGGTTGGACATGCCTGTATGATCTGGGCTAACTACGAGGATAAAGGCTATAATGAGTGGAAAGAGCAGTTGACAAAGTAATACTTACACTTAATATATTAATCGAAATTGCATAGGTACCAATTATACAGATTGTATCTATGCAATTTGTTTTTACAGCATGAAGAGCTTTATCGCCAGGTGGATAAAAAGGGCCTCCATTGCCGCCGTCATTGTTGCGGCCATCGTGTTCTTTATTGACAGGAAGGTCACCAGGGACGCAGCGCCCTACCTGTATTCGGATGTCCGGGATATGCCCCATAAGAAGGTGGGTCTTTTGCTGGGCACCTCCAAATATATTGCCTCGGGCTATGTGAATTCATTTTATAAGTTCAGGATAGAGGCGACGATAGCGCTTTACAAAGCCGGTAAGATAGATTATGTGCTGGTCAGCGGCGATAACGGAAGGAAATCCTATAATGAGCCGGAACAGATGCAGGAGGACCTTATAAAAGGCGGCATACCCAAAGAGAGGATCTTCCTGGATTATGCAGGCTTCCGGACCCTGGACAGCATCGTGCGCTGCAAGGAAATATTCGGGGAAACCGATATTACGATCATCAGCCAGCAGTTCCACAACGAAAGGGCCCTGTTCCTGGCGCAGAGCAAGGGGCTGGACGCCATAGCTTTCAACGCGAAGGGCGTCAGCACCAGGACAGGCTTAAAGGTATATATAAGAGAGTATTTTGCCCGGGTAAAGATGGTAATAGACCTGGTATTCAACAAGCAGCCCAGATTTTACGGCCCGGGGATAGAAATCAAATAACGATGCATTTTACAGACACCCATGCTCACATGTATGATGAGCAGTTCACAGACCATATAGACGTATTTGTACAGCAGGCGCTGGACCAGCAGGTAAAGGAAATTTACCTGCCCAACTGCGACAGCCATACCATAGCCCCGATGATGCGGCTCACGGAGCAGTATCCCGGCATCTTCAAGCCCATGATGGGCCTCCATCCCTGTTATGTGAAAGAGGATTATAAAAAAGAGCTCGAAACCGTTGCATCCTGGCTGGATCGTTATGATTTCGCAGCAGTGGGAGAAGTGGGCCTGGATTATTACTGGGACCTGACGTTTGTAGCGCAGCAGCAGGAAGCCTTCCGTTACCAGGTACAGCTCGCCTTAGATAAGCATTTGCCTGTTATCATACATACCAGGGATTCCATTGATGACGGTATCGGCATCATCGGGTCTATGCAGAACGGAGATCTCAGAGGTATATTTCATTGCTTCGGCGGAACATTGGAGCAGGCGAAAGCCATTACCGGCCTGGGATTTAAGCTGGGCATCGGCGGTGTAGTGACCTTTAAGAAAAGCACCCTGCCCGAGATACTGCAAGAGATCCCGCTGGAAGATATCGTGCTGGAGACCGATGCGCCCTACCTGGCCCCGGCGCCTTACAGGGGCAAGCGAAACGAAAGCGCCTATATTCCCCTGATAGCCAGTAAAATAGCAGACATAAAACAAACAGATATAGCTACCGTTGCAGCGGTCACCACGGCTACTGCCCGTACCTTATTCAAATATTGATTTACTTAAAACATTCTCAAACATGTCCATACATTCTGAAGTAAAAAGAGTTACCACCCATACACTGCAAAAGATGAAAGCCGCAGGGGAAAAGATCTCTATGATCACCGCCTACGATTATTCATTTGCCGGTATTTTTGACGAAGCCGGTATAGATATTATCCTCGTAGGCGATTCCGCAGCCAATGTGATGGTCGGACATGAAACAACATTGCCCATTACGCTGGACCAGATGATCTTTATGGCCGGCAGCGTGGTACGGGGCGCCAGGCGTGCCTTCGTGGTATGTGACCTGCCTTTCGGCTCTTACCAGGGCAACAGCAAGGAAGCCCTTAATTCTTCTATCCGCATCATGAAAGAGTCCGGCGCGCACGCTGTAAAGCTGGAAGGCGGTGTGGAGATCGCAGATTCCATCAAGCGCATCGTAGACGCCGGCATACCTGTAATGGGACACCTGGGCTTAACGCCGCAGTCCATCTATAAATTCGGGACCTATACCGTCCGTGCCAAGGAAGAGGCAGAAGCGGAGCAACTGATAAAGAACGCCAACCTGGTGCAGGAAGCGGGCGCGTTCGCGCTGGTGCTGGAGAAAATACCGGCGGCGCTGGGCAAGCAGGTAGCGGAAGAGGTCAGCATTCCCGTCATAGGCATAGGGGCCGGGATGCATGTGGACGGGCAGGTGCTCGTTATGCACGACCTGCTGGGCATCACGAAGGATTTTTCGCCCCGCTTCCTGAGAAGGTATGCAGACCTGCGGACCGATGTACTGAACGCCACGCAGCAATATATCCGGGATGTCAGGAGCAGGGATTTCCCTAACGCAAAGGAGCAGTATTAATAACCTGGCCAGCTTGTGAGGTATTGCACCCGGATCAACGGTATCCTTAACTATTCCGGTAATCACCGGGACAACTGTACCTGAAAGCGGCACGTAATCAATTAGTAACCATACACTTTGTGTATAACCAGGCAATGGGCTGGTTCATGGCCCCTGATGATAAAGACAGATATCCGTCTGCTCCGATAAGTATTTTGATTAACTTTGCAGTTCTTACAGATAATCATTTTGACAGGTGATATCAAACACTTTTCAGAACCATAATTTTGAATTTAAGATGCAACGTATTTATTTAGATAACGCAGCGACAACCGCCCTGGACCCCAGGGCGCTGGAAGCCATGATGCCCTACCTGACACAGCATTTTGGCAATCCTTCCTCTATTTATTCTTACGGCAGAGAGACCAAGATGGCCATAGAGGCTGCACGAAAATCAGTTGCTAAGATATTGGGAGCACAGCCGGCCGAGATATTTTTCACATCAGGCGGTACAGAATCTACGAATACAGCCATAACGGCAGCAGTCAGGGACCTGGGCTGCAACCATATCATTACTTCTCCTATTGAGCATCATGCCACCCTGCACAGCGCGGAGCATACCTCCCATTGTAATAATATCCCGCTCAGCTACGTGGAACTGGACGAAAAAGGACATGTAAAGCTGGAACACCTTGAGCATTTACTGTCATCCCATAACGGCCGCTCCCTGGTAACGCTGATGCATGCCAATAACGAGATCGGTAATTTATTAAAGGTAAAAGCGGTAGGCGAGATCTGCCAGAAGTATGATGCCGTTTTCCATTGCGATATGGTGCCTACAGTAGGCCATTTTAAGATCAACCTTTCGGAGCTGCCGGTTCATTTTATTTCGTCTGCGGGCCATAAATTTCACGGCCCCAAAGGAGTAGGCGTACTGTATGTCAGGCAGGATGTGCAGATAAAGCCCTATATCCAGGGAGGCGCCCAGGAACGCAATATGCGTGCAGGTACGGAAAATCTCTACGGGATCGTCGGCTATGCCAAAGCCCTGGAGGTAGCCATGGAGAGCTATGAAGCGGATTGCGCCTACGTCACAGACCTCAGGAATTATATGACAGCACAATTGCAGCAGGAAATACCGGATGTGTCCTTCAACGGCGACTGGAACGGCAGCTGCCTGTACACGATCCTGAATGTCTCTTTACCCAAAACGGAAAGATCAGAGATGCTGCTGTACAGCCTGGATATGAACGGTATCTGCGTATCCGGGGGAAGCGCCTGCAGCAGCGGCGCCAATCACGGCAGCCACGTTATAGCCCAGGTGAATAAGGATACCAACCGCGTTGCTATTCGCTTCTCTTTCTGCAAGCACAACACGCGTGAAGAGATAGATTATGTCATCAGCAAGCTGAAAGACCTGATATAGCCAATCATATACCACGATATGTAGTAAGGCCGGGAGATTTGCTATCTTCCGGCCTTACTGTATCTATAAACGACAGAACACGAATAAAGATTACTTTTAGTGTTTGCGATAACCGCCGCTTTTAAGGTCATCAGTTTTTGTGTGCGGTAAGGCTCACTGTATGCCTAAAGCTCCCGGTCATCGGATCGGCCGGAAACGCCTCCACCCGGATGACGTAATGGTATTCTTTAAGATACACGCTCCTATGTCCTGAAGGGGTAATGTCTAAAAAACAACCCTGTCATATTGAGAATCACAATATGGACAGGGTTATTTCTTTATGCAGATCACATTTCGACAGGCTCAATGTGGCAATACAGCAAGCTCAATGTGATAATACAGGAAACTGTTTGGACAGTCTTTTCTATTTATTATCAGGACGATGCTTATTTTGCACCCACCAATTCTTTGGCGTATTCTGTAGTGATGGATTTAGGACGTTCGATAGGGAATCCCAGCGCCCTGTCCCAGCACAGACTGGCCAGCACACCTAAAGAACGGCTTACCCCGAACAGCACGGTATAGAAATCTTCTTCTACCAGTCCGAAATATTTCAGCAGCGCCCCGGAGTGCGCATCCACGTTTGGCCATGGATTTTTGATCTTCCCGGTAGCACCCAGGATATCCGGAGCCACTTCATATACATTCCATACACATTGCACCAGCGGTGAATCCGGGCAATGTTTTTTGCCAAATTCCATTTGCGCGGTAAAGCGCGGATCCGTCTGGCGTAAAACTGCGTGTCCGTAGCCCGGCACCACTTTACCGGCAGCTAAGGTATCTTTGATATATTGAGAGATCTGCTCTTTGGACGGCAGCTCTGTTCCCAGCTCCTGCTGCATTTCCTCAATCCAGCGGATCACTTCCTGGTTAGCCAGGCCGTGCAGCGGTCCTGCCAGGCCGTTGATACCGGCAGAAAGGGCCAGGTAAGGATCGGAAAGAGCGCTGCCTACCAGGTGAGTGGCGTGGGCAGATACGTTACCGCCTTCGTGGTCGGCATGGATGGTCATATATAAACGCAGCAGGGCATAGAAGCGCTTATCGTCATAGCCCATCATATGCGCGAAGTTCCCTGCCCAGTCCAGCATACCATTAGGCTGAATGTGGTCTCCGCCTTTATACTTACGGCGATAGATATATGCAGCCACACGCGGCAGGCGGGCGATCAGGTTCATGGAATCTTCATAAATATAATCCCAGTAGTCTTTCTTGCTGATCCCCTCAGAGTATGCCTTTGCAAAAAGAGATTCTTTCTGCAAAGCCAGGATAGCCACGCTGAACTGTGTCATAGGGTGCGTGGAAACAGGCAATGCTTCTATTACATCAAATACATAGTTAGGAACATGAGAGCGGCGTGCCCAGGTAGCAGACAGGTGATCCACCTCATCCTTTGTAGGTATCTCTCCCAGCAGCATAAGATGGAACAATCCTTCCGGAAGCGGCTCAATCCCTCCTTCTGCTCTCGGCAGCTTCTCTCTCAATTCCGGAATGGAAAAACCCCTGAACCTGATGCCATCGTTGGCATCCAGTAAAGACGTTTCCGTAACCAAACCAATCATACCGCGCATGCCCTGGTACACTTGCGCCAATGTAATCTCGCCGATTTTTTTGTCTCCGTGTTCCGCAATTAATGTCTTGATTTCAGCAGCAAGAGTTTCCGCTTTTACCTTGAAGGCATCTTTTATAACTCCCATATGATTGATATTTAATTGTTTTGTTTTTTTATCCTCGCAAAGTTAATTAATGCAATTTAGAATAAGAAACAAGAAAATATTTTATTTTAATTAAAAAATAAGAATTGCATCCAAAATAAAACAATAGTGCCGGATCTGATAAGAGCCTATCCGGGAACAGGCTTAAAGAGATATGCACAAAAGAAATGATACTGTCTAAAATGCCGCTTGCCGTATCGCATTGAGGCTATTGTATTGTCATATTAAGCCTGTCGTGTCACATTGAGCCTGTCGAAATGTGACAGGCATCAATAACAACAACCCTGTCCATATTTCGCTGAGCTCCATATGACAGGGTTGTTGACTTTCCAAGTGGCCCGGCAATATAACATACCGGGATACGACTTATATCTTTGATACCTGCACCTGCGTGATCCTGTAGCCTTTGATCTCCTTGATCAAAAATTTAAAGTCTTCATATGCCAGCTCATCGCCTACATTTAAAAACTTACCGGACAGCTCAAGTATCAGGCCGGCCAGGGAATCGCTATCCCCTTTTATCTCATCAAAATAATCGAAACGGATGCCTAATATACGGCAAAGATCCACGATAGAGATCTTGCCGTCGAATACATAGCTTGTATCATTGATCTTAACGAATTTCGCATCTTCATCATCAAATTCATCCTTGATATCCCCCATTATCTCTTCTATGATATCCTCCAGGGTCACTATGCCCGAGGTCCCCCCGAATTCATCCACCACGATGGCCATCTTTATTTTTTTATCCTGGAATTCTTCCAGCAATTCGTCGATATGCTTATTCTCAAAAACAAAGTAGGCAGGTCTTATCAGCGAATGCCAGTCAAAATCATCCATATCCGTATAGGGTATCAGGTCTTTGGTATTAAGGATGCCTGTAACCTCATCAATATTGTTCTTATAGATAGGCATGCGGGTATAGCCCGTATTGGTGATCTTATTCCGGACCTTCTCAAAGCTCCAGCTTTCCCTTATACCGCTGATATCCAGGCGGGGCTGCATGATCTGCTTGACCGTAAGATTGCTGAATTTCAGGATGCCTTTATAGATGTCTATTTCTTTCTGGGTAGCTTCGTGCCCGAGGCTCAGCAGGATCGCATCCTCAAAGTCCCTGCTCTCCGTCATGTTCTTACGCAACTGCTCCTTCTCCGTAAGATGATGCAGCGAAGTGGTCATAAAGGCTTTACCCAGCTGCCCGAACAGGCGGTACAGCACTTTTGTTATATTCGATACGAACAGCGCCACGCGGACATTATTCTGCCGGGCATACACCTTGGGCAGTATCTCCCCGAACAGCAGCAATATGAAAGTAATAACTAGCAGTATGAGCACAAATGTCAGCACAACATATTGCTTAAAGGGGATGAACAGGTTGGCCAGGTAATTGCCCGCTATGACAATGGCAATAGAAAAGACGATCTTGGCAACACGTAATGACGCCGACAGCATTTCAGGATGCTCCAGCAACTGTATCACGCTCCTCGCCTGCGCCGTTTCCTTTGTTTTGAGGTAATTGACATCCTTGGAGCTGAGCGTAAAGAAAGCCACTTCAGCCCCGGCGGTCAACGCAGTCAGGAACAAAAGCGACATTATGATCAGAATAATAACAGTAGCGTGGGTGGCGGGTAGTATACCTAAATTTGCGTCTAAAAGTATTATATGCATAAAACGATACATCATCTTGGGATAGTAAACTTCTTTTCCAAATCCGGTTTTGTCGGCTCCAATGCAAATCCAGGATCATACCGGTCCGTCAGAACGAAAGCAAGGTATCATCATCCTTATCCGCACGGGGCGGCAATTCAAAGTCTATATTTTCATCGTTACTTTCGGCAGCGGGGTTAATGGCGTCCCCGGTCTCATTCCCGTTTTCTTTTCTTTTTTCAAGCATGATCAGATTTTCACCGATGACCTCTGTCTGGAAGCGTTTGATCTTATCCTTATCTTCCCAGCTACGCGTACGCAGCTTGCCTTCCACATATACCAGACTGCCTTTTTTCAGGTATTTATGAGCCAGGTCGGCCAGGCCTCTCCACAAAACAATAGTGTGCCATTCCGTTTCAGAAATTACGTTACCGTTCACCTTCCTAATCTCCGTAGTGGCCAATGGAAATTTCGCAACCGGAATATCTCCTTCTATGTATTGAATATCCGGATCCCTGCCCAAATTACCTACCAGTACTACTTTATTTACTCCTCTCATAATATTCTTTTTTTCCTGTTTAAAAAATCTGATTTTATGAATAGAACTTAAAAATAATACTTATTATCCAAAAATGAAATAATTGTTTTGGGAAATGCGATTTTTTTTAACTTTTCAAGCGGCACAAACAGGGCGCTGTCCAGGAAATCCGGAACGGCATTAAGCTCCGCCTCATAGAACAAGGAACGGATATGCTGGTGCGTCAGCTTTTGCTGTATATCAGCCACCTGCAGGACATCCGATTTCAGGTAGGGATCAAATAAGGACCGGAACCGGCGAAACCCTTCCGCTTCCTCCGCCTCGATCCTATAAAATTCATGGAGGTTATGCCAGATATCCCCGGCCTCACGCTTCCGGATATAGACACGGTCCCCGTAGCGGCATACAAAGAAAAGGAAGGTACGGTGCCTGATCTGTATCTTCTTTGATTTTACGGGCAGGAGCGCCTGCGTCTTGTTCAGGTACGCCCTGCACTGCTTCTGAAGACAGCAATGCCCGCAATCCGGCTTTTGCGGCGTACAGACCGTTGCGCCCAGGTCCATAATGGCCTGGTTGTACAAGGCCGGCTGCGCTCTATTTAAAAAACGGTCAGCCAGGGCCGTAAAGGTCTTCTTACCCTCCGTTGTATCAATAGGCGTATCAATATCCTCATACCGGGCCAGTACCCTGAAGACATTCCCGTCCAGCACGGCATGAGGCGCATTATAGGCGAAGCTGGCAATGGCCGCCGCGGTATAGCTGCCGATACCTTTCAGCTGCAGGATAGTATCATGATCCCGGGGGAATATGCCCCCATAGGTATCACGGATCACTCTTGCAGTGAACAGCAGGTTCTTGCACCGGTTATAATAGCCCAGCCCCTGCCACAGCCTGAACACGCTTTCATCCTCCGCATCCGCAAGGTGCGTAACGGTAGGATAGGCCTCTGTGAATTTCAGGTAGTAAGGCAGTCCCTGCTCGGAACGGGTCTGCTGAAGGATGATCTCGCTCAGCCATATCTTATAAGGGTCTTTCTCCTGCTTCCAGGGGAAAGACCTGAAATTCTGTGTATCGTGCCAGAGCGCGAGCTGCGCCCTGAAAAATTGTATGCGCTTGTCCGTTTTTTCCATTCCGCTAATGTGCATCTAACCAGTTCTTACCCATACCTGCCTCCGCTATCACCGGCACACCGTTCGGGAGCACCATCGCGTTCTCCATATTTTCCTTTATAAGGGTGGTCATCATTTCCGCCTCCTCGGCCAGCACATCAAAGATCAGCTCATCGTGCACCTGCAGGATCATTTTAGAGCGTACCTGCTGCGCTTTCATCGCCCGGTCAATATTGATCATGGCCATTTTTATCATATCCGCTGCCGAACCCTGTATCGGCGCGTTGATGGCTACTCTTTCCGCGAATCCCCTGACAGTGGCATTGGCGGAATTAATATCTGTCAGCCTGATCTTCCTGCCCATAAGCGTTTTCACATAGCCGTGCTCCTTCGCAAAATCAATAGATCGGTTCATATATGCTTTTACCGCTGCGTATTGATCAAAGTAGTTATCAATGATCTCTTTGGCCTCAGACCTGCTGATGCCCAGGGTTTCAGACAGCCCGAACGCCGATTGTCCGTAAATGATACCGAAATTCACGGCTTTGGCATTTCTCCGCATTTCAGACGTCACCTCGCTTTCCGTCACACCGTACACCCTGGCAGCCGTAGCTCTGTGAATATCTTTGTTAGCCTTAAAGGCAGCGATCATATTTTCATCACCGCTGATGGCTGCCACTATCCTGAGCTCGATCTGAGAATAGTCCGCGGATATCAGGATATGCCCGCTGTCACGGGCTATGAACGCTTTTCTTATCTCCCTGCCGTTATCGGTACGGATAGGAATATTCTGCAGGTTAGGATTGTTGCTGCTCAGCCGGCCCGTAACCACCACCGCCTGGTTGTAGGAGGTATGAATGCGGCCGGTCTCCGGATGCAGCAATACCGGCAGCGTATCCGAATAGGTGGATTTCAGCTTGGACAGCTCCCGGAATACAAGGATATCCTCTACTATCTTATGCTTTTTGCGGAGCTTCTGCAAGACGTCCTCACCCGTGGCGTACTGGCCGGTCTTTGTTTTCTTTGCCTTTTCATCCAGTTGCATTTTCTCGAACAGCACCTCACCCAACTGCTTGGGAGAGGCCAGGTTAAAGCTCACACCGGCCTGCTCAAATACGCTTTGCTGCGCCTTTTGGATGGTCACCGCCAGGTCGCCTGAGTATTGACGCAGGAAGTCCACATCCAGGTTGACCCCTTCGTATTCCATATCTGCAAGGATACGCACTAGGGGATTGTCCACCTTTTCAAAGAGGTCCCTTACATCCTCCTTATCCAGCAGCGGATCCAGTTGCTGCTTAAGCTGGAAGGTAATATCAGCATCTTCTGCGGCATATTCCGTGATCTGCGGCAACGGCACATCCCTCATATTCAGCTGTCCCTTGCCTTTCTTCCCTATCAGGGATTCTATACTGACCGGCTCATAATTAAGATATTTGATGCTCAGCATATCCATGCTTCTCTTGCCGTCCGGCTCTATATCATAATGCGCGACCATCGTGTCGAAATACGGGCCCGATATTTCCACTCCATATCTTTTCATGACCAGCAGATCGTATTTAAGATTATGCGCGATCCACAGCACACCCTCTTTCCGGAACAAAGGCTGCAGTATCTCTATATACTTCCTGGCAGCGCCATCATTGCAGTTGATGTAATAAGCTTCATGGGCTTTCCAGGAAAAGCTCATACCTACCAGCTCTGCCAGCAGGGGATCCAGGCCGGTAGTCTCCGTATCAAAGCAGATCTCCTCCTGCTGCAGCGCCTTTTCAAGGAAAGCATGCACTTCTTCTTCGGAGTTGATCAATATATATTCGTGAGGCGTGTTGCTGACGGTATTGATATGGGCGCCTCCCACGCTGTTGTCCGTGATACCGGGGGCCTGGGCAGCAGCACCCACCACATTCCCGAACAGGTCTGTCTGGGTAACAACGGGATGATCGCCGGTAAGCTGGGACATCTCTCCAAGGATGCGTCTTCCCAGTGCCCGGAACTCCAGCTCCTCAAATACCGCTCTCAGATGGTCCGTATTCCATCCGTCCACTTTCAGGTCATCAATATGATACGCAATAGGGACATTGGTAATAATGGTTGCCAGCTTTTTGGAAATGCAGGCGCTGTCGGAACCCGCCAGGATCTTCTCACCCAGCTTTCCTTTGATATACGGAGCATTGGCGAGCACATTCTCCAGGGTGCCATATTCTTTCAGCAGCTTGGACGCCGTCTTTTCCCCGATCCCCGGGATGCCGGGTATATTATCTACCGCGTCACCCATCAGGCCGAGAATATCTATCACCTGTCCCACATGCTCAATGTCCCACTTCTCGCATACTTCCTTAGGGCCCAGTATCTCATAGGTACCGCCCTTATATCCCGGCTTGTATATAAATACATGGTCTCTTACCAACTGGCCATAATCCTTATCCGGGGTCACCATATATACGTCAAAGTCCTGTTCCGACATCTGCAGGGCGATGGTACCCACCACATCATCCGCTTCATAGCCATCCAGCTCCAGGTTGGCTATATTAAACCCTTCAATGATGCGTTTGACATCCGGAATGGCATTGAGCAGGTCTTCCGGGGCTTCCTGGCGATTGGCCTTGTAATCCGTAAAATCCGTATGCCGCTCTGTAGGCGCATGGGTGTCCCATACTACCGCCATATGCGTGGGCTTCTCTTTTTTAAGGAGATCATATATGGTATTGGTAAAGCCGAACTGCGCATTGGTATTCTTTCCTGCAGATGTAATACGCGGACTTTGTGCCAGGGAGAAATACGCCCTGTACACGAGCGCCATTGCATCCAAAAGGAATAATTTATTTTTAGCCATATTTTTTATTAGTGTATTGAACGGGATAGCTAAATTACAATAATCCTGAGTGAATGAGCGAAATTTATGAGATTGTTACAGTAAATTCCAGGGGGCTTACAGCAGGCAAATCAGCACAGAATAAACGCGTACGATCGTCCTTTCTTGTCAGATAACAGGCAATATCCTGAAAATCAGCACAGGAATATACACCCCCACAGTAAGAGGCCGGATATGGCTGTCCGCCGCGGGCTATTCAGCACCCTGTTATTTTAAACCGCAGGACAGGTGTACCTGCTCCCTTTCTGATACCGGATCTTTTGCCTGACAGGCAGCAGTTGCCAGGCTATCGTGGCACGTATGGTGTATGTACTTAATTGTGTCCGGTAGTCTGCAATGATCTTACGGGGCTCTGAAAAGCTGTACTGCCTGAACGTAAGATCGGACTGGTGAGATAAGGGTATATTGACATCCATTCCCAGCTTCAGGTACCTTTGGTTCCTGAGCAGGAGATGAAAGCTCAGTCCCACGGGGATGCTGACCAGCGGCCTGTTGTATTTCCCTGTCTGCTTATTGGGAGTAATAACAGCGTTATAGTCGTGCTGGATATGGGTCAGGTTGTCCTGGGTATATTCCCTCGTCAGACGATCTGAAAATACCAGATGCTGGTATTGGGCGCCGGCATGGATACTTACGAGGGAGTTTATGTTGTACTGCGCCAGGAGACCGGCATATAGCTGGTGAAAATACCAGCTGTTAATATACGTAAAGGTCTTTCCCATAATAACATTATTTGTTATTCCATGAGCCGGTGTGATGAATGCATATCCCGCCTGCGGTATCAGCTGCATATTTTTCAGCACAGGCTGCACATATTCGAGCGCCAAACCCGCAGATACATCAGCATTGGTCTTTGAGAAAAGAGCTTCCCCTACAGGCTTATAACGATACTGGTTGTAATTAAAAGACGCCTGTGCATATAAGCCTGATGTGGTCTGGGCGCCGGCTGCAGCAGCAGCCAGCAGGCCGGAGATCATAAAGGAAAAGACAAGAGGGCTGCTCATAACTTCAAGGACAACGTTAATTAATTATTTTTTATTTTATTTTGTTCTACTTTTATTTCCTTACTATTATACCAGCACGCAATGAAAGACAAAGTAAGGGTTGTAGCGGTCAATTACCTGAATGCCAAGCCGCTGATCAAAGGCATCGTACAGCACAGCATCCTGGATGATATCGTCCTTACCACCGAATATCCCGCAAAGGCGGCCCAGATGCTGATAGAGGACAAAGCAGATATCGGGCTGATCCCGGTAGCGGCGATGCAGCAGGTGCCCAACGGGTATATCGTGGGCAACTACGGTATTGCTGCCAACGGGCGTGTGGCATCCGTCTGCATTTTCAGCCAGGTACCTATGGAAGAGATCACGCACGTTTACCTGGATTACCAGTCGCGCACCTCGGTAAAGCTGGCCCAGATATTGCTTAAAAAATATTTCGGAAAGGCAGTGGGCTATATCCCCGCCACCGAGGATTATATACAGCATATCAAAGGTACGGTGGCCGGTGTCATTATAGGAGACCGCGCCCTGGAACAACTGCCTAACTTCCGGTATATCTATGACCTGGCAACAGCTTGGAAAAGCTTCACCGGTCTGCCGTTCGTATTTGCAGCCTGGATAGCGAACAAGCCCCTGCCTGATACCTTCATTACGGCATTTGATGAGGCTAATAAGCTGGGACTGGATCATATCGGGAATGTGGTCGCGGAAAACCCCTGCCCGTATTACGACCTGAAAAAGTATTATGAAGAGGATATCCAGTTTGAGCTCACCGATGATTGCCATAAAGGCCTGGAAGCCTATTTCGGCTACCTGCAGGAATTAAGGGAAGAGCTGGTATAAGTATTTTGGATTAAATTTGAGCCATGATAAATTTCAGGAACCTGCCCGAAGAAGACGAACCGGAAGATTTTTATTATGACGAGAGAGGACGGTTTGTAATGACAGCACATTACCTGCTGAAACGCGGCTACTGCTGCGGCAACGGCTGCAGGCATTGTCCCTATGATTATAAAATGGTACCCGAGCCCGGCAGGACTAAGCTGCTGGAAAAAAGGAAAGCCGAACAACAGCAAGACAACTATTATGACGACCCGGACCACGAATAAGGATATACTGGAGCTTATTTTTGAGATCGTCAGGATGATCCCCAGAGGGCGGGTCACCAGCTACGGGGCCATAGCCGCAAGCATTGGCCTGAGGAGCAGCGCCCGTTTTGTAGGCTGGGCCATGCACCAGGCGTCTCATTATAAAAACGTTCCCGCCCACAGGGTGGTCAACAGCCAGGGCCTGCTGAGCGGGAAGCACCATTTCACACCACCCGAAGCCATGCAGCAGCTCCTGGAGGCGGAAGGCGTAGCGGTCAGCAATGACAAGGTTGTAAATTTTAAAAAATTATTCTGGGATCCCCAGGCAGAGATACAATTATGAGTACATTAATCACCAATATCAGGCAATTGGTCTGGACAGAGAATGAGCACAGCCGGCTCCAGCGCGTGCCTGGCAAAGAGATGCATACGATCCCTTCCCTGGAAAATGCCTGGCTGCGTATGGAAAACGGCATTATAAAAGGATTCGGGACCATGGATTCCATCCAGGACACCATTCACGATACAGAGGTCATCAACGCTAAAGGGAAAATAGTGCTGCCGGCCTGGACAGACAGCCATACCCACCTGGTATTCGCCGCGACAAGAGAGCAGGAATTTGTAGATAAGATCAAAGGGCTTACCTACGAGGAAATATCCCGACGCGGAGGGGGCATACTCAATTCCGCCGCGAAGATGCAGGATATTGACGAGCAGGAATTGTTCGAGATGTCTGTAAGAAGATTGGAAGAGGCTATCAGCCTCGGGACGGCCGCCATAGAGATCAAAAGCGGCTACGGGCTGTCCACCGATTCGGAGCTGAAGATGCTAAGGGTCATCAGGAGATTAAAGGAATTAAATAAGATACCGGTCAAAGCGTCCTTCCTGGCTGCACACAGCTATCCTATGGAGTACCGCAGCAACCACGATGCCTATATCCGGCTCATTATTGATGAGATGCTGCCCCGAGTTGCCGGTGAAGGACTGGCAGATTATATAGACGTATTCTGCGAACAGGGCTTCTTTTCCGTGGACGAAACGGACAGGATCCTGCAGGCTGGCGCCAAATACGGCTTAAAGCCGAAGATACACGCCAACCAGCTCTACAGGTCGGGCGGCGTGCAGATAGGTGTGCAGCATAACGCCGTAAGCGTAGATCACCTGGAAAGTATGGGACAGGAGGAAATCGACTGCCTGGCAGGCAGCAATACCATACCGACCCTGCTGCCCGGCGCAGCGTTCTTCCTGGCGATGCATTACCAGCCCGCGAGAATGCTGATAGATGCCAACCTGCCCGTTGCCATCGCATCCGATTATAACCCGGGCACCTGCCCGTGCCTGAATATGAATACCATACTTTCCATATCCTGCACGCAGCTGAAGATCACACCCAATGAAGCCATTACGGCACAGACCATTAATGCCGCCGCGGCGCTGGAGCTGCAGAATGAAATGGGTACGATCAAAGTGGGAAAAAAAGCCAGCCTGATCCTTACCAAAGAGGTCCCTTCGCTGGATTACCTGCCCTACGCCTTAGGCAGCAACTGGATAGAAAGAGTATTCATATAGCCTTAAGAGCTATTCATTAAAGGTATTATCATTATCCACCGGCTGGCAGGGATGATAATACCTTTGATCTTTTAAAGCATGATAATATCGTATGCTTCGTTCAGGCCCAGCTTTCCATCCCGCTTTTCTCCGCCATCCGTTTTAAAGCCTTTGATGATACCGGTCTGCTGCTTCACGACCAGGTCGGCGATTTGCTTATCCGTCAGCTTCTTACCGCTAAACTCAAAAGGTATCTTAAACCCGCAGACCCTGAAATTCAGGCAGCCGTAAGCGGCATTGCCTTTGACCAGCTTATGCGCCTTGCATTTGGGGCAATCCAGCGTTGCTATATCCACCTTAACCTTTTCCGGTGCCTGCTTCACTTCTGGTAACGGTAAAGAGCTGTCTATGGCCACTCCTCTCCGGGAAAGGTATTTCACTTCGTGAACCAGGTCGGAAACCATCTGTGTAAGCTCCTGTTTGAACTGCTCTATGGTCAGCTTACCCCGCTCTATCATCCGCAGCTTTTTCTCCCATTCGCCGGTGAGCTCCGCACTTTTGAGCAGGTCGTTCTGGATCACATTGATAAGCTCTATGCCGGTGGGCGTAGCAATGATATTTTTCTTTTTACGGGCAATATACTGGCGCCTGAATAATGTTTCTATAATATTGGCCCTGGTACTGGGTCTCCCGATACCGTTATCTTTCATCAGCTCTCGCAAATCCTCATCCTCTATTTGCTTTCCCGCCGTTTCCATAGCCCTGAGCACCGTGGCCTCGGTATAATACTTGGGGGGCGTTGTTTTACCCTTATGTATGAGGGGGTCATGCGGACCACGCTCCCCGACCGTAAAGTGAGGAATAGCCTGTTCCTTTTCTTCTTTCCCGTCCTCTTCCTTTACCTGCTGGTCTTTAGGATACAGCGCCTTCCATCCCGGTTCCAGGATCTGCTTTCCTGAAGCCTTAAAAGGTATGCTTTCTACCTTTCCTTCCACCGTTGTATTGGAAATTTTACATTCCGGGTAGAATACCGCTACAAATCTCCTGGCGATCAGATCATAAATATGCCCTTCTTCCTCAGCCAGCCGGGGCGCTGTAATATGGGTCGGTATAATGGCGTGGTGATCGGTGACCTTGGCATCATCAAAAACATTTCTGGATTTAGGCACCGGCTGCTGCAACAATGGCTGGATATAGCTGCTGTAGGCATTCATAGACTGCAATATGCCGGGGATCTTGGGGTACATATCATCCGGCAGGTATTGCGTATCCACGCGCGGGTAGGTTACCAGCTTCTGCTCATATAAATGCTGGATATACTTAAGTGTCTGCTCAGCGGAATAGCCGTATTTTTTGTTGGCGTCCACCTGCAGCGAGGTAAGGTCATATAGCTTAGGCTGCTTCTCCTTGCCTTCCTTGATCTCAAAGCTGACAATTTCAAATTCCCTTTCCAGGAGGTATTGAAGACCGCTTTGCGCCCTTTCTTCCGTTTTCAGCCGGGGAATGGCCGCTGTAAATTCCACCTCGCGGTAACGGGTCTTCAGCTCCCAGTAAACCTCCGTCACAAAAGCGTCTATCTCTTTCTGGCGTTCCACTATCATGGCCAGGGTAGGCGTCTGTACCCGGCCTATGGATAAAACGGTCTTGTTAACGCCGAACTTTTTTGTGAACAGCCGTGTGGCATTGATGCCCAGCAGCCAGTCCCCTATGGCACGGGCAGAGCCCGCCGCATAAAGATTGTCATATTCCGAAGCGTCTTTCAGGTTGTCAAAGCCCTCCTTTATAGCCTCTTCCGTAAGAGAGGAGATCCACAGGCGCTTGACCGGCACCCTGCACCGGGCTTTCAGCAATACCCAGCGCTGTATCAGCTCCCCTTCCTGCCCGGCATCCCCGCAGTTGACCACATAGTCACATTCATTATTGATAAGGTCTGCTATGATACCGAACTGCTTCTGCACGCCTGCATTGTCCATGACCTTTACTCCGTACTGCTGCGGAATAATGGGCAGGTCCTCTATTCTCCAGTATTTGTAAAAGGGAGCATAGTCATGAGGCTCCTTCAGTGTACACAGGTGCCCGAACGTCCACGTGACCCGGTAGCCGTTCCCTTCCATATAGCCGTCTTTTTTCATACCGGCACCCAGTACCCGGGCGATGTCCTTAGCTACGCTTGGCTTTTCGGCTATACAAACTATCATAGGCTTCCAGAAGGCTTTACTGATGCGAATGTACACCAATAATTACATTTTGCCGGGAGACGCGGGACAAGGCCGGAGACCACGATAACTACATTTTAAATATTAATAGTGGAAATGTATGTAAATTGCTTTGATCCTGTATTTTTTATATCATACGTTATGAGTAATTATAGAATAGAATCCGATCTTTTAGGAGAAAAAAATGTTCCGGAAGAAGCCTATTACGGTATTCAGACCTTAAGGGCCGTAGAAAACTTCCGGATCTCGCATACAACGCTCAGCACCTATCCCGTATTTGTGAAGAACCTTGTATTGGTGAAAAAAGCCGCAGCGCTCACCAACTTCAGGCTGGGGCTGCTGCCGGAGCAGGCATTTAAGGCTATAGACGAAGCCTGCGATAAGATCATGAACGGCACTTATACAGACCAGTTCCCCATAGATCTTTTCCAGGGAGGCGCAGGTACCTCTACCAATATGAACACCAACGAGGTGATCGCCAATGTGGCGCTGGAAATCCTGGGACATCGTAAAGGCGCCTACCAGCATATCTCTCCCAATGACCACGTGAACCTCAGCCAGTCCACCAATGATGCCTACCCTACCGCGCTGAAGCTGGCGATCTATGATATGAATGCCTCCCTGCTGCCTGTACTGGAAAGACTGGAGCAAAGCCTGGAGGCTAAAGCAGCCGCCTTTAAAAACGTTATCAAAATGGGACGCACGCAGCTACAGGACGCGGTACCCATGACCCTTGGGCAGGAATTCGGCGGCTTTGCTTTCCTGATACGCCAGGCCATAAAGGACCTGCAAAAGGCCGGGGAGTCTTTACTGGAGGTCAATATGGGCGCTACAGCTATCGGGACCGGCATCAATGCGCCCCAGGGATTCAGCAACGGCTGCGCCGCTGCGCTGAGTGAGCTGAAAGGCGTAACAGTGATCCCTACCGAAAACCTGATAGCTGCCACATCGGACACAACAGTATTCGTGGAATACGCCGCTTATCTCAAAAAGCTGGCGCTGAAGCTCACCAAAATATGCAATGACCTTCGCTTATTATCCTCCGGTCCACGTACCGGGTTTAACGAGATCCGGCTACCTCAGCGTCAGCCGGGATCTTCCATTATGCCGGGTAAGGTTAATCCCGTTATCCCTGAAGTTGTAAACCAGATATGCTATAAAGTGATCGGCAATGAGCTGACCATCACACTGGCGGCAGAGAATGCGCAGCTCCAGTTGAATGTCATGGAGCCTGTCATTGCTCTCAGCCTGTTTGAAAGCATCCATCTCCTGTATAATGGCATCAATACCCTTACAGATGAGTGCATCAACGGTATTGAAGCCAATGCGGAGCAGACCCGGGAAATGGTATTGAACAGCATTGGCATCGTGACCGCCCTGAACCCGTATATCGGCTACAAAGCAAGCTCCGAGGTAGCCAAAGAGGCCCTGGCTTCACATAAACGGGTGTATGATGTGGTGCTGGATCAGGCATTGCTTTCACGGGAAGAGCTGGACCGCTACCTAAACCCGGAAAAAATGGTCTGAAATACAAAGAACGCAGCATTAGCTGCGTTCTTTGTATTTCAGGTCTTTACTTATCTCCCGGCTCTCCTCATTTCCTCTTCGTTGGAGACCGGTTTTTCTTTCTTCGCGTTCTGCTGCCCGTATTTGAAATTATAGCGGATAGTCAGGGCGACAGACTGCTGGTCCCTGTAAACGGAGCGTTCTCTCAACGTTTCGTTGACAATGGAATTATAACGCATGCCTGATGTTCTGAAAATATCATTCGCTGTAATGCTCAACTGCCAACGGTTATCAGCTATGCCATAAGTTATCGTTGCCGACTGTGCCCAGAGTGTTTTGAACTGCATCACCCCGTAATTGCGCGGCGCATAATAATAGGTATTCAGATCCAGCAAAAATTTTCTTTTCTTATCCAATGCGATCTGCTGGTAGACGGCGGCATACCCGAAATAGCCGGCCGAATATTGGAGGTAATCCACTTTGGAAAATACCCGGGTATAGCTTACTCCGGCCTGCGGATACAGCAGCCAGCGGTTCCGGATATTAAAAGAGGTGCTGACCTGCACATTGTATATATCAATATCCAGTATATTATCTACCAGGGTTTCGCGGGTATGCCGTACCGGATCCACAAGATCTATTTCCGAGAACATCTGGTTCACACGGCTGTAACCTGCATTAAAATTCCATTTCATCTGAAGCATATAATTCAGCTCTATATTGTGACTGAATGAAGGCTGCAGCGAAGGATTACCATGCGTAAAGGCATATTTCGTATGATACCACCGGAAAGGGTTTACCTGCACAAACATAGGCCTGTCTATCCTGCGTGAATACCCGGCATTCAGTACATTGCCGGGCGCGTATTCATAACTGATATCAGCGGAAGGGAATAATTTGAGGTACCGATTCGTATTTTCAATCTTATATACTTCGCTGACGCCCCGTGTCTGCGTATTTTCAGCCCTTACCCCGGCCATAAAGGTCCATTTCCCCACTTTCCTGTCCGCCTTAGCATACAGCGCCTGTGTGTTTTCAAAATACCTGAAATGATCGAAACGGGAATGGTCCGGCTGCCAGGTCGCCCCCTTACGCTCATAAAAAGATGTACTATTGATATTACGGATGGACGTCAGCTTACCGCCAAAGGACAGCCGGGCCCACCGTACAGGAAGATCTACCGCAAGGTTAGCCGTAGTAATGGCCATCAGTTGCTCATTCCCAGATTCATACCTTTGAGCAGCTTTGGTTTCATCACCGGCATTGTCATACTCGTAATTGGTAAAATCCTGCTTCCTGTCGAACCACTGGCTGAAATGATCTATATCCAGGCGCAGCTTTTTACCGGAACTGTCTATATCGAAGGTATAGTTAAGGTTGGCAGATCCCATGTTGTTCAGAGAGGGATTGATGCCCGTAGTACGCAGCATGGAGTCCAAAACAGTATAGCTTTTATTATAAATACCGGAAGGGTTATTTTCAGATACAGATACCGGTGTCCGGCTCCAGTACAGGCTACCGCCCACAGCATGCTGTTCACTGATACGATAATCCGCATTTACAGAGAAGATAAGAGGCCGGGACGATGTGACCTGCCTGCTGCTGTCCACCCAGTATTTATCAGGGAAATGAAGTATATTACTGCCATTGGTGGTATTCCTGTCTTCAGAAGCGCTCACATTAAGCCCGTATTGCCATTTACCCGTATTACCATTCAGGTTGATGCCTGCACCGTAAGAGAATAGCGAAGCATTTCTCGTATGCGCATTGGCAGTACCCGAAATACCGCGGTCCCATTTACCTTTCAATACAATATTGATATAACCGGACCGGTTTTCTGCATCGGTCTCGGCATAGGGGTTCCTGATGATCTCTATCTTTTCCACCCGCTCAGCCGGGAGGGATTTTAAGTAATCTATTACCTGCGCAACCGGCATACGCTCCCACCTGCCGTTGATCATAATGCCCGCATCACCTTTGCCGCTTATCTGTATCGATTCATCTGTGGCAAATACATTCGGGGCCGTCTTCAGGATATCAAAGGCCGAGCCAACGGACTGCATAGGAGGGTGATATACCAGCTTACCCTGCTCTATGCTTAACACCTGCTTCCGTTCCCTGATGCCCGTACCTTCAAGCACGTCTGACGCTGCCGTATCTATCAGAATCACACTCAGGTCAACCGGACCGCTTACGTCAATCTCGCGGCTCCAGCATACATTGCCGGCAAATACCGCTTCAAAGTTATACCTACCGTCCTTTACCGTAAAGGTAAACAAGCCGGCACTGTCTGTCAGCACAGATGTAAACCCATTTGATAGGCTATCCTGCGGGTAGCAGGCAACGAGAACATCCCTCACCGGGTGCCGGGCGGGACCGGTTACCACTGTTCCGGTGATACGATGCTGGCCGTAAAGGTCAGAGCCGGGATAACAGTAAGAAATTATAAACAATACAGCAGCACACAGCCTTAATATCATACGACGGAATATGAAATCAAATAAATTTTACCTAATGTGCAGGGCCTGCAGCAGTTACATACCAGACCCATACATTACAAATGTATCAAAAACCGGCATACAAAACCCGGGAGCGCATAATATTCACAGTTTCATCCGTCCCTACTGCCATACCAAAAAATGTATCTAATACATTTCCGGACATATCCGTGCTCTTTTGAATATATTTTTTCACATTAAACAGTTAATACTTCTTAATTTTACCTGATACCCAACAACAAATTTGTATTTACCGTCTATAATCCTGTATAGAAGAAATACACAACAACCAAAAAACATATATCATGATGAGAAAATTTATACTTTTAGCCTTAATACTGTATATACAACAATTGAGCCCGGCCTTCAGCGGATATGTACCATTGGTTGTCAATACGGGCTTTAACGCCGATGTTATTGCCAACGGAACGGGAAGCGTAACGGCACTGACCAATAATGCAGTGGATAACGGGACCTTCGTACTGGTGGAAATTGGCTGGAAGCTCAATGCTTCCAGCAATCCTTTAGCTTACGGCCTGCCTGCAAACAGGATCATCAATAACACCAATCAGCCTGGTCTCAGCTACCAGATCGCTTCCTATGATGCCAATAATACCCTAAGACTGCCTACCAATAATACACCGCAGCAGGTATCTTTCCAGCCACCTTACAGGATCGCATCCAAATTATACCTGCTGGCCACCGGGGGATCGGGAGCCTGCGTCGTATCCGTAAAAATCAACTTTACAGATAACACATCACAGACGCAAAGCAATATTGCTATCAACGACTGGTTCAACGGTACCCCTTTTATAATCGGTGGAATAGGAAGGGTAGGAACACCTTCCAACCTTCCGGAAAACCCTTCCAACGGTCCCCGCCTGTACCAGTATGAGGTAAACATCGCAACTGCCAACCAGACCAAGCAGATAAGCAGTGTGGAAATTACCAAAACATCAGGAACAGGTATTGCCAATATATTTGCATTTGCCATTAAAGAGCCTTCCACCTACACCCCCTGGGTAGTGTCTAGCGGCTTTAATACAGATGTAATAGCGGACAGCATAGGTACCACACTGAGCAGGACCACCAACGACGTAGATGCGGACAATAAGGTATTTATAGCCACAGGCTGGCAATATAATACCACCTTTACCCCCCATTCTTTCGGGCTGCCTGCCAATGGTATCATCAACAGCCTCATTGACAACGGGCTCAGCTACCAACTGGCACCTTATAACGCGAACAACTGCCTGAGACTGGGCACCAACAACGCCGGCGGAACGCTGACCTTCCAAACGCCCAGGGCTGCGGAGAACATATATCTCCTGCATACTACAGGTAACGGATCCTCCACAATGAACATCACCGTTAATTTCAGTGATAATACTTCACAGACCTTCAATAATATAGCCTCCAATGACTGGTTCTTCAATACACCGTTTGAGATCGGGCAGACCGGCAGGATAGACAGGAATACCACCTCTACCAACAGCAATATTGAAAACCAGACAGGAGGACCCAGGATGTACCGCAGCATCCTTGCCCTGAATCCTGCTAATTATAATAAGCCGGTAACCAATATACAAATAACACGCGTTACAGGCTCCGGTACGCTCACCACGCTTTGCATCTTCGGAGCCAGCGGTGAAATAACCATTCCGTACCAGTGCTCCGCACCCACCGCCCCGGTGGCAACAGCAATTACTGCCACTACTGCTACCCTGAGCTGGGTCTCCCCTCCTGCTGCCATCAACTGGCAGATCGCTTACGGACCTCAGGGGTTCAATATTAATTCAGGAGGCACAAGAATGATCGTAAATACCAATCCCTATCTTCTGAACCCTCCCTTAACGCCCAGCACAACCTATGATTACTATGTAAGAGCTATTTGCGGTCCCGGCGATACCAGCGCCTGGTCTGTAGTCCATACCTTCACCACAAGATGCCTGGCTCCCGACATAACAAGGGTTCAGGACAGTTTTGTATGTGAAAGCGGAAGGGCAACCCTTGAAGCCTACGTTTCCGGCGGTGTGGTCAACTGGTACAGCTCCGCAACAGGAGGGCCCCTGCTGCATACCGGCAATATCTTTATAACCCCGAATATCACCGCTACCACCGTTTACTATGCGGAACCCGAAGGAGCCAATGCCTGCAAGGGAGACAGGGTACCGGTTACGGCAACGGTCAGGAATAAGCCCGTAGTCAGCTTAGGAAACGATACAACATTATGCCCCGGCGCAACGATCACGCTTACTGCTTCCAGCAACACTTCCAACAATACTTATCTGTGGAGCACACAGGCCACCTCGGCCTCCATTTCTGTCAATACAACAGGACAATATGCAGTAACAGTTACGTCTCAGGGGTGTTCGCAATCAGATACGGTAGAGATAATCAGCGGCACAGTACCTGCAGGTGTATTGCCGGACTCCGCCAGCCTGTGCGTTAACGATACGGTGATTTTAAACGCAGGTAATGCCGGCAGCACCTATTTATGGAGTACCAATGCAAATACACGGACCATTACCGTCTCTACACCCGGTACATATACCGTCAGCATCACCAGCAGCGACAAGTGCACTATACAGGATCAATGCTTCGTTGCCCTCCGCAACTTACCGGCTCCGCCTTTTGCGCAGCCTGTGGTGGCCAAATGCCCGAAAGACACGATTTTCCTGGATGCCTTAAACCCCGGACATACCTATCTCTGGAACACCCGGGCTACCAGCCGGACCATCGGCGTACGGGATTCGGGCACTTATGAGGTAACGATCACCTCTCCATACGGCTGCAGCATTACGGAAGACATCAGAGTGATCTATGAAGGACTTCCGCAATCACAGGGGCTGAGCTATGTGCCCTATTTCTATAATCAGATGGGCGAGGTCCAGTTCTCAGTGATCAGTCCTTCTAACTACTCAAGCGTTCAATGGGATTTTGGCGACGGCACGCAAAGCAACCAGCTCAATCCGAGACATCGTTACAGTACATTAGGCATATACACCGTGACCGTAACACTGTTCAATGATTGCGGCAGCACCGTATATTCCCAAAATATAAAAATAGATTTCTCCACACACATTGATGCAATAGCAGCTACCGGTATCATCAGGATCTATCCGAATCCCGCACATTCACAGCTATACGTACAGGCTACGGATAAGCATACCGTTATTAATGATTTAACCGTACTGGATATACAGGGCAGGAAAATCCCTGTGGACTTCACAGACCGGGGCACTCACTACGAAGTAAATACCGGGCATCTGCCTTCCGGCCTATATATACTTGCCTTATCTACAGACCAGGGCGAATGGAAAGGTAAATTTGAAGTTGTGCACTAAAATATATCTACCTTTTATCAGCATCAATGCCCCCGGAATATCCGGGGGCATTGATGCTTTTGTGCTTCTTTAAATGAACAGGTATATAGTGTGAAGCACACCCGCAATGGTGAAAAGATTTCCTATACATGAAAAGGCCTCGGCGGTATGGCTTTCACCGCGGCAGCTATTGACCTGATATGATCCGGGGTAGTGCCGCAACATCCACCCACGATGTTTACCCATCCTTTCTCCGCCCATTCTTTTATCAAGCCGGCTGTAATTTCCGGGGTTTCGTCGTAGGCCCCTAAAGCATTCGGTAACCCGGCATTGGGATATGCGCTTACGGCACAAGTAGCAAGATCGGATATTTCCTGTATGTGCGGCTTCATCTCGATACCACCAAGCGCACAATTAAATCCGATGCTTATTGGCCGGGCATGTTCCATAGAGATGTAAAATGCTTCGAGTACCTGCCCGCTTAAGGTGCGGCCGGACGCATCCGTAATGGTACCCGAGATCATGATCGGCAGCTCTGTCTGGTGATCCTCAAAATACTTCCTGGCAGCAAAGACAGCCGCTTTGGCATTCAGGGTATCAAAAATAGTTTCAATAAGCAGGATATCAACTCCTCCCTTTACCAGGGCGTCGATCTGTTCGTAATATGCCTCTGCTACTTCATCAAATGTAATGGCCCTGTAGCCCGGATTGTTGACATCGGGAGATAAGGACAATGTCTTGTTCATAGGGCCGATTGCTCCTGCAATGAAGATAGTATCTGGTGCTGATCCAGGGTGCTGTTCCAGGAAGCGCTTCCTGGCCGTTACGGCACACTGCACCGCTGCCAGGTTGATCTCATGAGCCAGTTCCTGCATATCATAATCAGCCATGGAAACACGCTGGGCATTAAAAGTATTGGTTTCAATGATATGAGCGCCCGCTTCCAGGTACTGGTAGTGAATATCAGTAATAATATCCGGCCTTGTAATACTTAAAAGGTCATTATTCCCCTTAATATCCTTATGCCATTCTTTGAACCGGGAACCACGGTAATCCGTTTCCTCCAGTTTATACCGCTGGATCATAGTGCCCATGGCACCGTCCAGAACAAGGATCTGCCGCTGTAGTAGCTGTTGAATTTTAAACATGATTTTATAATTTGAAATATACAGTATTCTGCAAATGTATTAAAAAAGCGGCGTACCGACAGATCATCCGGCTCCCGATTTCAGAAGCGGCTATTGCTCTCTTATTTACCTATGCTATATTTAAAGGCACCGGATGATGTGTAAGAGATCATTCCCTGCAATGCAGCACGTGGAGGAGCATGATGCAGAAAGGACTCGTCGAAGCTTCCAAGAGCAAGCATATCTTCGTCTGCAGGTGCAGACTGAACGGGCAACATTTGCTTTCTGTATTCCCGGTGATTGGAGATAGGCGGTGGCAGTTGCTGTATAGCGCGCTCACAACCCAGCAGGAGCATTGCCTGTTTTTGTACCCAGCAGCAAAACTTATTGCGTACCTGCAGGTGATTAATAAATTCAGGCAGTGACAGCACCTTCAGGCTGACCGTGCCAAAAAGCGCACAGTCCGCTATTGCCTGCTGCCTCACAGAAGGACTCAATACAGCCTGCTCTGTTACCATTAACAGGCTGCATTCAAACTTATGTGCTGTGGTCCTTACAGGAGATGCGCAATAGTTTCGTTTCAGATACACTGAGAGCTTACTGTTGTACAGGTACAGCAATAAGGGATTACAGGTTTCTTTCAGTATTTTCTTAATATGGTGCAGCGCCATCTGCTCTTTCCCGTGTAAATGACCTAAGGATGTTTTTAATTTCATAGTGTTATAGTTTTTAAAAGTTAATAATTCCATTCTTCCAGACCAGAATAGAATGCCGGGTGCATTTGTCGCTACCTGCGGTCAGCATAAGCAACAATACATTACAACGGCATCAGGAACACAGAAGATGTTACCGCTGCGCCTCTGATCATATTTTCTTACTTTTAAAAACCTAAACCGGTTTACACTAATCATAAACATTGAACAGGTGTCAACTGCTTGTTCATTACTAATTTAGGCCGGGAGCACAGAGCTCAATTAAATACTTGTTTGGGATCTTATTCCGGGAAATAGCACCCTGTCGCTTATTCCCTCTACAAAGTAATAACATTCCGCCTGGGTATATTACAAATTGCATATGTATTTTACAAAGATAATCGTGTATTTTACATAGACACAAGCTCAGATTTTGTTCCTGTATAGTGTAAAAAAATATGTAATTTTAAGCATTCAATTTACTTCTAACAATACAGATTATTCATATGGAGATGGCTGTTCCAAGTAAGAGAATCCACCAGGGAAGAAATATCAAGAGATTCAGAGAAATGCTGGGTATCAAACAGGAGGCCCTTGCCTATGAGCTGGGTGAGGACTGGAATCAGCAAAAAGTATCTTTGCTGGAGCAAAAGGAGGTATTGGAACCTGAGGTACTATACATGGTTGCCAAGGTTTTAAAAATGCCCGAAGCCGCCATCCAGAACTTCGATGAAGAGCAGGCTGTAAACATTATCGCGAATACATTTGAATCAGGATCAATAGGTTACCAGCAAAATTATCATCCCGTCTTTAATCCGCTGGATACCATCGTACGGCTGCATGACGAAAAAATAGCCCTTTACGAGCGTATGCTTCAGGAAAAGGAAGATATGATAAGACGTCTGGAGAAGCTCCTGAAAAAATAAAAAAGGCCTGTTCTTTCCCGTTTCCGGATACCGGGGAGTCTAGCATTCCCTGGCAATGCTGCTGTATCATTTTCAGCATTCTTATTTTCAACTCATTATGAGGTGCGGCAGCCTTGGAGAAATGCCGTATGCAGGGTCTGTCTTTATTTACACTATTATCGTAACTTTGCAGACTATTTTTAATATATTTCCACCCGACCATAACGGTCTTATTTATATTCAGCAATACAATGGAACTCAGTAAAAATTACGAATCGCAGGCGGCAGAGCAGAAATGGTACAGCCATTGGATGAACCGGGGATATTTTCACAGTACCCCGGACGAAAGACCATCCTATTCCATCGTTATTCCCCCCCCCAATGTAACAGGTTTGCTGCATATGGGACACGCTTTGAACAATACGGTACAGGATATCCTGATCCGCCGGGCCCGTATGCAGGGCTATAATACCTGCTGGGTGCCAGGCACCGACCACGCTTCTATCGCCACCGAAGCCAAGGTAGTGAATATGCTGAAAGAACGGGGCATTGATAAGAACTCCCTGACCCGGGAAGAGTTTCTGAAATATGCCTGGGAATGGAAAGAAGAGTATGGAGGCATTATCCTTCAGCAACTAAAAAAATTAGGCTGCTCCCTGGACTGGGACAGAACGAAGTTTACACTGGACGATGATTACTATAAAGCGGTGATCCACGTCTTTATTGACCTGTACAAAAAAGGATTTATCTATCGCGGTGCTAAAATGATCAACTGGGATCCCCAGGCTAAAACAGCACTGAGCGATGAAGAGGTTATCTTTAAAGATACCAATTCCAAGCTGACCTATGTACGCTACCGGATAGAAGATACTGAAGAATATATTACCATTGCCACCGTACGCCCCGAAACCATCCTGGGAGACACGGCTATCTGTGTGCATCCTGAAGATCCGCGCTATGCCCATCTGAAAGGGAAACGCGCCATTGTTCCGCTGGTAAACAGGAGCATCCCTGTCATTTTTGATGATTATATTGATATGGAGTTCGGTACAGGCGCCCTGAAAGTAACACCGGCCCATGATACCAATGACAACGTCCTGGGGCAGAAGCACGGACTGGAAGTAATAGATATCTTGAATGAAGACGGCACTTTAAGTGAGGCCGCTGCCATGTTTGTGGGTGAAGACCGGTTCATTGTCCGTAAGAAAATAGTGGAAGCGCTTAAGGAAAGCGGCAATTTCGTAAAGCAGGAAGATTATAAGAACCAGGTAGGCTATTCAGAAAGGACCAATGTTGCCATAGAGCCACGTATCTCTATGCAATGGTGGTGTAACATGGAAAAGCTGGCAGAACCTGCCCTGGCCGCTGTAATGGAAGAGCAGATCAGGTTCTTCCCGGAAAAATTCAAAAACCTGTACCGTCACTGGATGACCAATATCAAGGACTGGTGCGTAAGCCGTCAGCTATGGTGGGGACAGCGTATTCCCGCCTGGTATGATAAGAACAATAATATCTATGTAGGTGAAACATTTGAAGAGGCCGCAGCACAATATATAGAGCAGTTCGGAGGGACAATGGAAGAGGCCGCAACCTTATTGTGCCAGGAAAGCGATGTACTGGATACATGGTTCTCCTCCTGGCTGTGGCCTATGCAGGTGTTTGGCTGGAACGGTAATCCTGACAGTGAAGAGCTGAACTATTACTACCCTACCAAAACACTGGTTACCGGTCCGGACATTATCTTTTTCTGGGTTGCCCGGATGGTAATGGCAGGCTATGAATACAAAGGTATGAAACCGTTTGACCAGGTGTATTTTACGGGCATTGTAAGAGACAAGCAGGGCCGTAAGATGAGCAAGCAACTGGGCAACTCTCCCGACCTGCTAAAAATGATAGATGATCATGGCGCAGATACCGTACGCTTTTCCGTGCTGATATCTTCTCCTGCGGGCAATGATATCTTATTTGATGAGGCATTCCTGGAACAAGGCAGGAATTTTATCAATAAAATGTGGAATGCCCTGAAGCTGGTAAAAATGTGGGAAGCCCGGGTGGATACTGCTGCTCCGGCAGGCGAAGCCGCAACATTTGCAATACAATGGCTGGGTAACCGGATCAAAGAAGTACGCAATAACCTGGAGTCCGACTTTTCCGGCTTCCGCCTGAGCGAAGCGTTAAAAGCCATCTATTCCCTGATCTGGGATGACTTCTGCTCCTGGTACCTGGAATGGGTAAAGCCCGGGTTTGAGCAACCGGTCAGCAAAGCGGTATATGATGCTACCATAGTACATTTTGAATCATTGCTACAATTATTACACCCGTTCATGCCGTTTGTAACAGAGGAGATCTATCATCTGTTAAAAGCACAAGATGAAGATTTAATCAATAAGCAATTACCAACGGACAATACGGTTGATAAGACCATCACTGCCAATGGCGCTTTACTGCAGCAGCTGATCAGCAGCATACGTGATGTAAGGAACAAAAACCAGATCAAGCCTAAAGAAACTATCAGCATTTGTGTGGATACGCAAAATGAAGATTTTTATACGGCCGTAGGCACTATTTTACAGGGCCAGGTCAATGCAGAGGCGCTGCATATCGTGAAGGAGCCGGTAGCCGGTGCCATTGCCGCGGTGATAGGCACAGAAAAGCTGTATATCCAGTCCAATGCAGCAGTTGACCTGGATGCCCAAAAGGCCAAGATGGAAGAAGAGCTGAAATATCTGCAGGGCTTCCTGGTAAGCGTGGAGAAGAAGCTTAGCAATGAAAAATTCGTAGCCAACGCCAAACCGGAGATCATAGAAAATGAACGCAGGAAAAAAGCCGATGCCGAGGCCAAGATCAAAACGCTTGAAGAAAGCCTGGCTAACCTGGTATAGTTTTTCTTTCACGGCATATATATTTTCAAGACGCGATTAATCGCGTCTTTTTTTATCCAGGATAATTCCTGACAACAACTATGCGTCCTTAAACTTTCAGTGTCAAAAATATTCTAAAAGGCAGGCAGTACGGGTAGAAAATTGCGTTTATCTGTACTTCCGGCCTTTTTTTTGCATAAATTAGCATCAGAAAACAGAATTCTTATGACGTCTAAAAAGCTGATAGGACTATTAGGTATCATTGCGGCAGGCACATTATGGGTACAGGCACAGGCCACCAGAAAAGCCCCTGTTCAGAAAAACAGGATACACTACAATATCCAGTTGGGTAAGGCGCCTGCTGATTTTACCTTTGTATCGGTACGTCAGTTTGATTCGATCATAGGCCTGCCCTTACACTTAAGGGACAGTACCGGCAATATGTACGAAGCTACCGCTTTTGAGGTCATCTATTCCGAATGGGGCTTATTTGAGGACAGTACCGGCAGGGAACGGATAATGACGGAATATTACAATATGAATGTCCTGGGCTCCAAGATGCCCGGCTACTTTCAGAAACAGCTTACCGGTATGGCCAAAGTAGGAGACACCCTTACATTCCAGAATGTCTGGGCAGAAAAAAAAGATGCTACGGGAACAAAGACCATTGTCAACGAAGCATCTTCTAAAAAATATATTATCAACTCCAGGTAAGAGCGGTTACTTTACAATTGTTCCTACCGGCTTTCCGGAAATCACGTCCAGCAGATTACCCTTTTTATTGGCATTGAAAACAATGATGGGCAGCTTATTCTCCTTACAGAGGGTGAATGCGGTCATATCCATGATATTCAGCCCTTGCTGGATAGCATCATCATAGGTAAGCTGATCGTACTTCACGGCCTGGGTATCCTTTTCCGGGTCGGCAGAATAAATGCCATCTACCCGGGTACCTTTAAGGATCAGGTCTGCATTGATCTCTATCGCTCTCAGGGATCCGGCGGTATCTGTCGTAAAATAAGGATTGCCGGTACCGGCTCCAAAGATCACAACACGGCCCTTTTCAAGGTGCCTGATAGCGCGCCTGCGGATATACGGCTCAGCCACCTGGTCCATCTCTATAGCGCTCTGCAGCCTGGTCTTCACTCCGATCTTTTCCAGGGAGGCCTGCAGCGCCATACCATTAATAACAGTGGCAAGCATGCCCATATAATCTCCGTGGGCTCTTTCGATCCCGGTTTCAGATTCATTCATGCCCCTGTAGATATTACCACCACCTATCACTACGGCTACCTGTACTCCTAATTCGGTAACTGATCTGATATCTTCTGCATAATGGGACAGCATTTTAGGGTCTAAGCCATAATTTCTCTCTCCCATTAAAGACTCTCCGGAGAGCTTTAAGAGAATTCTGTTATATTTTGGTAGCATAATTTGTGAGTGGATTTTTATTTGACACTGCAAAACAACAAAAAAATCAATGAATTTTAAAACTAAAGTCAATTATTCGATACCCGGGCATATCTTCCTGTCCCTCCCTGCTCATACATCGGCCGGCATTGGGTGCTCTTCCTGCAAGCCGGCGATAGCCCATCCCGGGGAAAACAATGACCATTCGCTCCGGAGAAGGCTTCCTTAAATATAAAAATGTTAATAGATGCCTAAGAGTCCAGAATATCGCAGCGGGGTGCTGCTCCCCGGTAGGAGCGGCACCCCGCTGTTGTGGCAATTGAATGGCCCGGTGATCCAGGCAACATTAAAAGCCCGGGTATTACTGTATTTTGTTCTTGATCTTGTCCAGCATACGGATCAGTTGAGCGCGCATTTCATCCGTTATTTCCGCCGACCGGTCCTCCAGGGTAGCCAGCAGATCCTGCATTTCTTTTTCTTTTAACCCGAACATATGATCAATCTGATCTTTGATATCACAACAGGTATCCTTCAATTTCGCCCTTGTTGTACTGCCTTTATCCGGCGCAAACAAAACACCCAGTATCGCCCCGGATATAACACCGGATAGGAACTTATTACATCTCATAATTCAAAAGTATTTATTGCCTTTAAAAGTAACTAAACACATTCGGTATCCATATTGTTGCAAAACCTGCTAAAATATATAAACTTTAACTTTAAAGTTCTGGTGGAAGACCCGTAAAAATTCTGGGATAAAGGTTATTTTTGGATTTAATTTCAGAGCATCTTAAGCGCAGCCGTAAGTATGAGCAAAGCATCCAGAAAATCAACTCCCCAGCCGGTACAGCAGGACATAGTGGTACAGGGAGCCAGAATGCACAATTTAAAAAACATTGATGTACGATTTCCCAAAAATAAGTTTATAGTAGTGACCGGAGTTTCAGGATCCGGCAAATCTTCGCTGACCATGGACACCCTGTTCGCGGAAGGACAGCGAAGGTACGCGGAGAGCCTCAGCTCCTATGCCCGTCAGTTCCTGATGCGCATGGACAAGCCGGATGTAGACTTTATTCATAATGTGTGCCCGGCCATTGCAATAGAGCAGAAGGTAACGACCCGCACTCCGCGGTCTACTGTAGGCTCTATGACAGAAATACAGGACTACCTGAGGCTGCTCTTCGCACGTGTGGGGATTACCTACAGCCCGGTCTCCGGCAAGGTGGTCAAAAAAGATGAAGTAGCAGACGTTGCAGATATCATTCAGAAGCTGGAGCAGGGCACGAGGATATATATTACGGCGCCGTTCACGCTATGGAATGGCAGGAACCTGAAAGAAGAAGCGGACATACTGATGCAGAAAGGCTTCACCCGGCTGGCATGGTACAGTGCGGACAGGCTGAAAATAATAGACCTGGAAGATCTGCTCGGGGATGAAGGGCTGCAGATCGCCATGGAAAACGATCTTATAAACATCCGCATACTGATAGACCGCCTTGTTGCCAAAGCAGTATGGGAAGAGGATGAGCTGCACCGGGTAGCCGACAGCATACAAACCGCCTTTTACGAGAGCAACGGCAGTTGCAGCCTGGGCATACAGCACCAGGAAGGATTACAATGGGAACACTTCAACAATAAATTTGAAGCGGACGGCATGGTATTTGAAGTGCCTACCCCTAACTTTTTTTCATTCAACAATCCCTATGGGGCCTGTCCCACCTGCGAAGGATTCGGCAAAGTACTGGGCATAGATCTGGACCTGGTCATTCCTGACAGGACCAAAAGCGTCTATGAGGATGCTGTGGTATGCTGGAAAGGCGAAAAGATGAGCGAATGGAAAAACGAATTTATAAAGAAAGAAGGCAGGAAAGGATTTCCGATCCATCGCCCGGTGAATAAATTATCCGCAGCGGAGTTTGCCCTGCTTAAGGCATGGATAGATGATTTTTTCCGTATGGTGGAAGAAAATATCTATAAGGTGCAATACCGCGTGATGCAGGCAAGATACCGCGGCAAGACCACCTGCCCCGCCTGCGGGGGCGCCCGGCTCCGTAAAGACGCACTCTATGTGAAAGTAGGCGGCAATGATATCGCCTCCTTGTCCAACCTGCCGACCGACCAGCTGTACCAATGGCTTAAAGACCTGCAACTGTCTGATTACCAAAGGAAAATAGCCTATCGTATTCTGATCGAGCTGGAACAACGATTAAGTACCCTGCTGGATGTGGGATTGGGATACCTGACCATGGACAGGCTGGCCAATACCCTTTCCGGGGGAGAAAGCCAACGGATACAGCTCACTAAATTCCTGGGAAGCAACCTTACGGATTCATTATACATCCTGGATGAGCCCAGCATAGGTCTGCACCCCCGGGATACAGACAGGCTGATCGAAGTATTGAAAAAATTAAGAGATCTGAATAATACCGTGGTGGTCGTAGAGCATGATGAAATGATGATGGAAACAGCAGACCATATCATAGACATGGGTCCCCTGGCAGCCCACCTGGGAGGTGAGGTCATCGCAACAGGTACCTATGACGAGCTGATCCGGAATGAGAACTCCCTTACGGGCCAATATTTATCCGGAAAGCTGCAGATCAGCACTTCAAAAAAACCGGAATTCCCCAGGCACCCGTCTTTTATAAGGCTGGAAGGCTGCCACCAGCACAATCTGAAAAATATAGATGTATCCTTTCCGCTCAATACGCTCTGCGTAGTGACAGGTGTAAGCGGAAGCGGCAAAACCACCCTGGTAAAGGGTACGCTTTATCCTGCGCTTATGCGCCATCTCGGCCTGGGAGGAGATCGTCCCGGCGCGCATACCGCGCTCAGCGGCGATATCAATGATATTTCCATGGTGGAGCTGATAGACCAGAATCCTATCGGAAAATCCTCCAGGAGCAACCCTGTGACCTATATCAAGGCTTATGACGAGATCAGGTCCTTATTCGCATCGCAGAAAATGGCAAAAATGAGAGGCCTGGACAGCAAGCACTTCAGCTTCAATACGGATGGCGGCAGGTGTGATAATTGTAAAGGGGAAGGAGAAGTGATCGTTTCCATGCAGTTCCTGGCAGATGTACACCTGGAGTGTGAGGTCTGTAAAGGCAGGCGCTTTAAAGAGGAAGTGCTGGAAATCGTTTACAGGGATAAAAATATATATGATGTGCTGAACATGAGCGTAGATGAAGCCATTGCGTTCTTCTCAGATAAAAAAAGCGTGCAGGCCAGGCTACAGCCCCTCCAGGATGTAGGTCTCGGCTACATTAAATTGGGACAAAGCTCCAGTACCCTATCCGGCGGGGAAGCGCAAAGGGTAAAGCTGGCTTCTTACCTGGGCAAATCCGGGGCCAGGGACAAGATCCTGTTCATCTTCGATGAGCCCACTACCGGTCTGCACTTCCACGATATCAGCAAGCTGCTTAATTCTTTTTATGCGCTTATCGAGAACGGGCATTCTGTTATTGTAATAGAGCATAACACTGCGGTCATCCGGAATGCACAATGGATAACCGATATAGGACCCGAAGGAGGCGAAGGCGGAGGGCAACTGGTATATGAAGGAAAACCGGAGGGGCTGAAGTCCGCAAAAACGAGCATCACAAGGAAATACATATCTTTTTCATCAACAAAAAAAAGTGTATAAATATTGCCCTGATTAATATTTTGACTATCTTTAACTCCGTTTATTTGGTAATTTGGATGTTAATTGGTGGGGTTCCCAACCTTTGACATTCATCTGACGTCTTTATAATATAAGCAAACGATATAATTGATATTTTATATGAAAAAAGTATTACCCGTTTTACTGCTATTCTCGGTATTTGCGTTCAAACTGGCGGCCCAGGTACCTTCACACTTAGGATATCTGTTATCAGCTCCCATCGATACTGCCGGATGGACCTTCTCCAGTACAGTACGCTTTGATGGCCCGGGCCAGGATGAGATCGTGCTGGTTGAAAGAGCAAACGAGGTAGGATATGTTTTCTACCAGCAGCCCCAGCAGATATTCTTCTGTGATTCCACGGTTGTCGAATTCGAGGTAAAAATTGAGGGTGCTTCCAACGGGGGATCCGATGGCTTCGCATTCTGGGTATTATCTTCCAAGTCAAATAATTACGCAGCCAGCCCGGGATTGGGTATTCCTACCAATTCCACCGGACATGTGTTTCTTGCTGATATGTTTGATAATGACAATAACAGCAATAACCCGATCCTGGGGTCCAGATACTTTAATAACCAGAACTATACGGAAGGCTCTACCGTAGGTCAGCTTCCCGGTAATACAGACCAGTTGAATTCCCCAATAACCACAGGCGTATGGCTGCCGGTAAGACTGGTATATACCTGGGCCGGCGGTACCGTGAACAACGTACAGCTCACTGCTACTGTAGGCGGTGGCCTTTGGACAGGTACGGCTTTTGCGACATTGGCCAGCATGAATACCTATTTCGGGATCAGCGCTTCTAACGGAGCAGCCAACTTTTCCAAATTATCTATCAGGAACCTTTCCGTTAAGCCTCATGCGCTGCCTCCTGAAACATTAATACCTATTTTGTGTACAGACCAGACCCCGCTGCCTTATGTATTTCCTAACGGAGGAAATCCCGTATGGTATGACGATATGTTCGATAATACACCAAGCGTGGTAGCTCCGACCATTGATGTAACTACTGCAGATACCAATGATGTGTATGTAGCCTCCAGGGTTATAACTTCCACCGGTATCTGTTACGGCCCCAGAATGAGACTCAGGACCATTGTGCACCAATCACCGCTCATTGACTTTGATTTTACCAAAGCAGAAGGCTGCGGAGCTGATACAATTGATTTTAAAAACCTCTCACAGGATGCAGACATCTATTTCTGGGATTTTGGTGACGGTACAGATACCTCCGTATTTGAGACCAACCACATATTTGCAGGTGCCGGTGAATACAATGTTGTCTTAAGAGGTCAAAATGATTTCTGTACGGACTCTATGGTACAAAAAATAAAATTAGAGAATCCCTTTACTGTCAGTTTCGATATCTCTGCCGATAGCATCTGTCAGAACGGAAGGGTGACATTTAACAATACAAGTGCCGTAAGCGATAAAAATGGCATTCCTACCTATTGGAAATGGGACTTTGGCACCGCCGACTGGGATACGGTGATCGCCAAAAATCCCCCGGCCAAATGGTACTATGAACCGGGCTCTTACGAAGTGAAGCTGACTGTGACGAACGGCCTGCCCTGTACCGATAGCTTCTCAAGGATAGTTCGTGTGGATCCTTACCCGAGCGTGAACTTCACACGTATCGATACGGTTATCTGCCAGGGTGATGCTATTAGCTTCAAAGGAACGGTACAAACAGAAGGACTGGATAACCTTACTTGGACATTCAGTGACGGTACACCTAACATCACCAATATGACAGAGTTTAATAAATCTTTCGATATTCCTGGAGTATATGATGTTAACCTGACAGCTATGTACAGGATATGCCACGATAGCACCTTTAGCAGGAAAGTTGTCGTAAGGACTGTTCCTAACATCAACTTACCTAAAGATACCGTACTTTGCTACCTGGGACAAGGCTTTGAAGTAGGTGACGCCATCAACGCCACTAATCCTGCAGCTAAATATTTATGGAGCACCGGAGATACCGGTTCGGCCATTACGATCAAACATCACGGTACTTATAAGGCCACTGTTACAATTGACGGTTGTTCCGGTTCCGATGAGATCACCGTGAGCAAGGATTGCTACATCAACATTCCTAACGCCTTCTCTCCGGATGGGGATGGACTGAATGATTACTTCTTCCCTCGTAATATGAGCGAACAAAGTATCAGGGAATTCAAAATGCAGATATACAACCGTTATGGTCAGGTGGTATTTGAAACTACCAACGCGGAAGGACGTGGATGGGACGGAAGGTTAAATGGAGTAGAGCAGCCGTTCGGAGTATATGTATATACGATAGAGGTGACCTTTACAAATGGCGCCAACGAATCTTACTCAGGTAATGTAACGCTTCTAAGATAAGATAATCAAATCGTTTCTTTATGATCAGCCGGTAGTGATTGACCTCACTACCGGTTTTTTTATGCCCTGATCAATTTAATTATTATTTTTACAGTACCCGATTAATCACCGGGAAACAATAGAATTATGCAATTAAATATCTCCAGACAAGCTGCAAACTATCTGAAATACTTACTTCCCTTTCTTATATGTATATTTGGAGATATCAGCTTCTATACCTTCTGGCGCAATGACCTGGGACCTCATATTTCACCTGTTATATTTACACTGTTTGGAATAGGCGTGGGCATCACTTTTTTCAGGATATTATTTGCGGGCTATAAAGGAAAATTTCAATACGACCGAAAATTACCTTCTGTTACCGGTAAACCTCAACGTTATACCTATGCATATCTCATTCTAATCCCTCTCCTGGCTTACTGGTATTTTGAATTATCCGGGGTTTTTCAAAGCCTGCCTATAGATTTTGATACCAATCCTTTTAAAACCCGCTCTGACGTTATACCGAATGTGATGAGCTATGTAAAAAAGACGGTGAACGGGGAATTTCCCTATCAGCCGATCCGGGGAAAAGAATGGACCTATGAGCTGATGCCCACCTATCTTACAATGACCTGGCTTCCTTATATTCCCGCAGAGCTTCTGCACGCGGATTACCGCTGGGTACCCGTGATAGCGCTGACGATCTGTATATTGGTTTACTATAGACAAAGCATCCCGCTAAAAAGCAACCCGCTGTTCTTCTGGTTAGCATTTATTGCCCCGATCCTGTTCCTATACCTTCAGACCAAGTTTAATATAGAAGACTTTAAGCTTACAGTAGAAGGGCTGGTTACAGCTTACTACCTCCTGCTGGCATTTGCCTTGGGCAAAAAGAAATATACCTGGATCGTGCTGATGGTGCTTTTATGTCTACTATCAAGGTTTTCGCTCCTGTTCTGGCTCCCGCTGCTGGTGCTCGTGGTATGGCAGGAATACAGTATAAGATATGTGTATAAAGGCATATTGGCAATAGCTGCAGGCATAGTATTATTATATGGCATCTTTATGATAAAAGATCCAAATATCTTCATCAATGCAGTCAGATATTATTCCAGCGCCACAGTAGGAGAATGGACCATTGCCGACTGGCTTAAAGAGCAGGGCGGCCAACATCCGTTCTCTCTTAGCAGGGGTACGGGCTGGGCTATCTGGTTCTATGATTACCTGGACGGAACGCTGGAGGAGAAAATCGCCATCCTGAAAAAAGTACAGCTTATTATTGTATCAGCTACCACGCTCGTATTATGTTGGCATTACTGGCGACACAGAATGCATACTAACGGATGGCTGTATGCCCTGGGTAGCTTAAAAATAAGCCTTGTGGTATTCTATGCATTTATACAGATCCCGTATGCCTACCTGTATATTCTTCCCGTATTTCTCAACCTCCCCATGCTTATTTACGGGCTAAAAATACTGAACGGAGAACTACAGCCGGTTTCGGCGACCAAACCTGACCATCATCAATAAACCTCAATATTATACACAATGACGCAGGTACTGCTTCCATTACAGGATATTGCATAATGGTAGCGTATGCAGCTTTAACTTATAAAGCATATCAGCCGATTTTTCCAACGATTCCCCGAATCTCATTATTAATTAAACCCAGTAAGTTATATAGCTATTCCATCACTTTGCCAGTATAGCACTTCCGTTCTGCGATTCCCGGAGATACAAAGATATTTCTTAAGTAACTTAAAGATTAACTGCCTATATCTGTATATAAGGACAAAGGTATCTATGGAAGGCTCAGAAACGCTATGGATATGCTGCTAACCGGCATAAGAACGGATCTCACATCCCTTCGGAATAACCGGCAAGACACCACCGTGCCTTTATAAACAGCAGCGGTCTATGATCCGCAGAGAAGACATTATCCAGTAAAGCACAACTGCAACAAGAGATTATTACCTATATACTTATACTTTTTCATTTCCCAGACATTATGGCCCTTATTCAAGATCAATGGGACGGTAAGGGAGTGGACTTGTCTATAACGGAGTTTGGCCTGGGAGTTTGAATGAGCTCTGTTTGTGGAACGGGTTGTTGCCGGTTGATGAGAGCACCGTTAGAGTAGTTAGGAGCACGAGGGACTCCCCCTCCAAAACAAAAA
>JGI26524J50256_1000114_pt1 | contig 140500 bp, 30 predicted proteins | sample ThiBio_inoc_plan_FD_50256 | JGI IMG/M metagenome (IMG submission 50256) | reverse complement strand
TATTCACTATGACCGGTGGTGCATTTTTTTTTATTCGTTTAGTTAGTATTATGATTCAAAAATTTCGTCGTCAATGGGCTATGATGCAATATACTCACCAGGTATTGAATTTAGTTCGACTTGGTTTTTGGTATCATGCGCATATCCAATACCGATTTTCAATGTTGGGCCGTTTTGGCGGTGTTATGCGTGCTGCTAAAAAAGTTATTGGGCAGGGTGCATTAAAGCTTTTTAACTGGCGGGGGGTTTTAGAATATAGCCAAATGGATGTTCCTACTAAATGGGGTATATTTGGTTTTTCTTTTTGACTTCAGTTTCGTGATGTTCCTCAACTTCGTTTAAGCCGATTTATTCAACGTTATCGTAAAGTTTTGCGAGGACTAGCACTTGGAGCTCTTGAGAATAAGGTAGGAAATTTTATTGATGTTGAGTTTGTTGTCGAACCAGCTTCTGAGTTAGTAGTATTTAAGGCTGCTGCATTACCAAGTTTTTTAGATCAAGTTAATTTTGCACGTACAGATATTGCTTTAGATAGTGAGGCACTTCTTCCAGAGACTATTTCTCAAGTAATGAATACTACAAATCGTTTACGGTCTATTGGTTTGCTTACACATAAAGCTTCTCAATCTTTAGTTGATAAAAATCAATTAGCTCGTTTCGATCGCTATCGAACATTTATAACTCGAGCAGCTATTTTACCAGCAGCAGGTTTAGTTTCACGATCTGTAAATAAATCTAAAGTTATTGGTTTATACAGACTAAATAAACGTCGGTTTAGCCGCTCAGTAACTTTATTGGTATTAAAAAAATCAACATCAAAACAAAAAAAAAGAGTAATTAGATACACGCGTTCGGCCATTAAGCGATTACGTCGAATTACTTTATCCAGAACTCAACTGTAGTTGAAATAACTAAGTTAAAAAATTTGATAAGTAAATAATAGAGAAATTTAGATGGTTATTAGTCATGTTGCAAAATTTAAAAAATATCATAAACAGAAAATTCGAATTAGGTCAGTGGCTTGTAAACTTCGTGAGCCTATCTTTGGAACCTTTGCTATTCGTGCAAAAGAGGCAAGCCGTTTAACTGAGTGGCATTTTGAAACCGTTCAAAAAACACTTCGCCGTTCTTTAAAAAAAATGGGATATATTTGATTTTTAGGAAATCCTACAATTCCAGTTAGTGCTAAACCAACTAATATTCGTATGGGTAAAGGTAAGGGGGCTGTTTCATTTTGATCGCAAATGGTACCTACTGGATCAACTATGTTTGAAGTTGGTGGCCAAAACCGTGATTTTGTAGCGAGGGCAGTTAAAGGTGTTAGCAAAAAATTACCAAATAGGGTTGGTTTAGCTTGAGCGCGGTTACGTTTACATAAGTAATACGTATTTATTGCTTTAATGTCACTTAATTACAGTACTGGTTTATTTTCGATTTTACGTTGAACTTTTAGTAATAAATACCAATCTGATGTATCTACTACTTTACCATTTTTTAAATTATCTTCATGTCCTTTGGCTTTAGGTCAACAGGCAAATTTCAATCATCCTGTTGCCATACGCCGTTTACTAAAGCAACGGGCTTTAGGTGTACGGGTATTTAATTGACGTAGCCGATTTTTAGATTTGCAGCAATCAGGATCTATTGGTTTAACTCTTCGTGTAACAAAAAATAATGTTTTTATCGTAGTTTATACTGCAGAAGGTAAAAATATGTTTTGATTAACACGCGGTCGCCAAGGTCATAAATTTAATTTATACACCTCAATTAACCTTAGTTTAATTCGTTTAATGTTTAGTACCGTATTAGATATTTTAACAACTAAACGCACGTTAATTGGGCCAATGATTCATTGTTTAACAATTCGTGGAAGAGTACCAACAAAACGAATTTTACAAGATTTACGTAAGGCACTTTGTGTAGTTCGTACTATTCGAATCTCACAACCATTGCCACATAATGGTTGTCGGCTACCTCGTCGACGTCGTGGGGCACGAAATTAATAGTTATTTTTTAATTAGTTATCTAGGAGTATAGTTTATACTAGTTTAAAAAAAAATAACTTCAGTGGGTGAATGGCCGAGCGGTTTAAGGCACTTGCCTTGAAAGCAAACGTACTTGTGTACCACGGGTTCGAATCCCGTTTCTCCCTATTTTATAGTAATTTTATTACTATAGGGTATCAAATTTTATAATTAACCCCTTAAGGTGAATTATAAAGCCGTGTATAGTTATTTAAAGTTGTGTTTTATACCTATATTCGTATATCTTAAGTATTTTTTTTAAAGGTGGGTAGGTTAATGGTAAACTCGTAGTCTCCAAAACTGTCAATGCTGGTTCGAATCCGGTCCCACCTGGCGTTTGATAGGTAAGAGATATGTATATATATCTAAAATAGACATTTTTTAATTATTTTTTTGTATAAGGGTAATTTCCTTTTAAAGGGCCGTACTTTAATGGTAGAAGATACCGCTCATAATGGTTCAGTTGCAGGTTCGATTCCTGTCGGCCCTAATTGTCATATAGCAGTTTGTTATTTTAGTTCTATTATGTTTGTAGCCCATTACGCAATTTTGTATTGGGGTGAATAGCTTAAATGGTAAAGCTATGGTCTTCAAAATCATTGATTATCGGTTCAAGTCCGGTTTCACCCGAAATCACTATTTTAGTGATTGTTTGAAGAGTGGCCGAGCGGTCAAAGGCATTAGATTGTAAATCTAACGGACTATTCCTACGTGAGTTCAAATCTCACCTCTTCAAGTTATTAATTAGTTGGTTTTTAATTAGTCACTATTTTTTTTATGTAATTAAATTTATGAATATACTACTTTTAAAGTTATTATAAGCTTAGCCTCTAGATATGAATAAAATTCGTTTATTGTATAATTCCTTTAGTACTTTTATAGAAATTGGATGTATTGTATTTAAGGAAGATAAATATAGGATCCAGTATTGTTTTCTATTTGTTAAAGGAAAGCTGATTGTACTAATTATAGTATAACCTGTATACTGGAAATTTAATTATAAAATATTTATTCTAATTTAGAGTAGATTTAGTTTATTATTATAAATACTCAATCAGGAAATTCCTAATTATTTTTTTTTATTTCGAAGGCTTATCTGGTATATTAAAAACCGATATAAGTTCTTAATAGTAGTTGCTACTTTATGCCATTAATAGTTTATTAGTAGCTATTATAAAGTACTTATTTTTTACTAGATTACTTCTATATTTAGTTTTTTTTAGACTATTCACATATGTATATTTAGATTATACTGCGATTGCTTATTACTTAATATTTAAGTAGGTTAAGATTAGGCCGATATTTTAACTAATTTTCTAATTAATTGTTTTACAAACTATATAGGCTTATTGTACTATTATTTTTTATTTAGGCCTTTACGTTATAATTTATATTTAGATTTACTGATGTATTTAATTAAAGTTATAGTTTAGATTATAAAGTAATTAGGAATAAGGTGTTGTTGGGGGGGTAAAGTTGTATACTGGAGGGGGGGCTGGTATGCTGTAGAAGAGGTGGGGGTATACTGGTTATTTGCAGGGTGGGGTAGTATACTGGTTATTTATGGGTGAGGTTCTTATTTAATCCTGTTATTTTTAGAAGTATCGTTCTAAAATGGCAAGATTAAGTAGAAGCCTTTGCCTCTTCTGTGAAATAGAAAGGTAAAGTGCACTAATTTATAAAAATAGGTTATACCCTCTTTCTTATTCTTTAAGCTTATTACGTATTACATTCATGGAGTATAATTTTATCAAAAATATTATTTTTATTGCATTAAGTAGCTTATCGCTATTAAATATCCATATAGTATTTTCTTAACTGTTTAGAAAGTTTTAGGTATAATGGTGAGGAGGTTATATTATATATATTTACTATTTATTTTATTCTTTGACTAATTTTTTTTAGTTATTATATTTATTCTAGGGGGTATCCCAGCTGGACGATTAGGTACTATAGGTACTCCATTGTTTCCTCATTGCTTTTTTTATATTTTTTGTGAAGCTTTGCCAAATTTTATTAATTACAGGTAAGCACATTAAGCTATAGATTAGGTACAATTCTTACCAAGAGGGGGGGAAAGGCATAAGTATCGAGTTTTATAAAAAATAGCTCGTTTGTTATTTATTTTCCAGCTAATTGCGTTACAGGCAAACGTGGCTTTTAGTGCCCTAGAGCAATTTGATAATTTTAACTTAGTCTGCTTACCATTTCTTGGCCATTTCAATAATGTATGAATTCTTTTGTGTGAATTTAAGACGTATTTTGTATTACTACAAAAAAGTGCTTATTCTTCGGTTTTTAGCTTTTTTTTAGTTGGTGGTATTATTTGTAAATCTTGAATTCTTATATTGTATTTTTCAACTGACTATTTATCTTTACGGTATGCTTTATCGAAAGGATTAAAGTGGGGGGTTTTAAACTTTTTTACTTATATTTTGGGATTAACGGCTACAGTGTCTAAAACTCCAGGGAAGTTAATGTTTCTATCTACAGGAAGACTGGGGGCATTTGATCCAGGAGAACCCCCATTTTCAGGGGATGACGGAGAACCGGAAACAGCAACACCTTCATTCATTTGGGGGTATTTGATTGATAAGCATCGATATCATCTTAAAGAAACAGAAAAGATGGAATTTGCAGATAGCTATTTAACCTTTTTACTACAACCATATTTCGATCTTTATCGAGAAAAGCTTCAAGATGCTTTTGCTGCTGAGGTTCTTATTGATCCTTTTATTGCTAAAGCCAATCAAAAATTACTAGATCGTGAAAATCCATATGATTATCCATTAGTAGATGGTACTGATCAGGTAAAACAGTTACAGTTTACTAGACTTGCACCTGGTGCTTTAAGTATGCCAAATCGGACTAAACAGTTAACTCGATTTTTAGCCTCTAATCCAGAAAGCCGAATTCAATTACGTCCACGTATCCGCCAACTTGGTGGTTTTTTAGGTGGACGAACTCCCTATTCATGAGAACCTATAACGGATCGTCAAAGTTTAGGGATTCGACAGCCAAATAAGATTTATCAATTAATGGAAAAAGTTTCAGATACCAATGTTAAATTCATGGGCCCAGAAGCTACTAATGGTATTTGGCGATTATCTTTTGAATTTGAACCTTTACCGGAATTACCATCAGAGGAAGAGGGTATTGAACCAGTTTCGATCGATGATACTAGGTATGCTTGAGATGTTGTTCCTAATTTATTTTATCGTTGACGTTGGCATAATAGTAAAAAAGTTACCCCTAAGATCTGGGCTACTACTCAAATACGAACAGCTTTAAATTCAATTGCTGTTGAGGAAAATCGTAGCTATACTGAGCATACTGATGTTGCATGAAAGTATATGCGACAAACTGAGTCACGTAGGCCATTAACCTTACTTCGTGACGTTGACGTGGTATCTGGCCATTTACCTCTTCGCGATGGAACGAATAGGTGGCCTGCCGCATTTAACTCAATTTCCGGATCTGGTCAACCTATAGAGTCTATTTCAAGGCCCTTTACGGCATTTCGAGGTGCTGCCCTTTTAGCCGATATGTCGTTATTTGCAACGAACCGTAATACTAAAGCTGACGAAGTAAGTCAATCGGCGACGACTAGCCCAATTATTTCGCAATATTGCGATACTCGAGTTAATATGACTGGATTACCTAAACTATGAAATCCATTTCCACGATTAATTCGTATAACTCAAGATAGGCTGGAAGTATTTAGTCCTTTTTTGCATTTAAAACAAATTTTACATAATTCGATTACTTCGGTATTTAGTCCATTACTTCCGGTTTCTTACGCAGTAGGGATTGGTGCTCCTACAGTACAAAGTGGTTTAGCCCTTACTTCTCAAAATTTAAATTTAACAGGTTGCGGGCCAAAATCTTATAGCTCTTATTGACTTGATCAAACTCGAGTAGTTAGACAATCAGCTGCACTTAATTATGAGCTTTCTGAATTTATGCGTTTAGGGGGGTATTTTTATCAGTGCAGTCCCCGCATGCCACATAATCGTTATTCTGAAATGTTGTCTGTATTAGGGTATAGGGGTACAAAAATTACGCCTTCTAAGGCATTGTCACTTTCTGATAAATTCTTACAAGATATTGCAATTTTAAATAACCCAGTAGGGCCATTTTTTGGACAATACCCACAATGCAGAAATCGACCATTACGGTTTAATGTCCTTGAAGAGTTTACTCGACGTAATCGCTTACCTCGTCAGTCCTCTATGCCAGAAATTCAACAACACTACCTACGGGAGCTTTTACCTTACACTTCACCATATACTGACCTACAATGACGATCGCTTCCTCGCCCCGATGAGTCCCATATGGCAGCTCTTTCTAAATTAACAGGAGCCGCTCAGCCAATTTCGAGTACTACTATCGAGCCAACCTCTTCTGCAATAAAAACATATGATTCTATTTTACATCCGAAGTCAGATACACCATCAACAGATTTTACTTATCCGCGTTGTGACTCTCAGGTTTTAGGGTTAGGTGGCGGGGGGTTTGCTGTTAAGTTTGAGTCTACTTTGGCAGAAAAAATTTTACGTGATGGGATTACTAAGGTTAACTCTACATTTAATGATCTTTATAGTCGATTCTTATCTAAGGGCGGTAAGCTTCCAGTTGAATTAACCGCCATAACTGAGGTTAAAAATAATTCAATTTTATTACCAGTCCGTCCAATTTATAGTACTGAACGTGTTCTTTTAGATACTATCAGAAATCCAATAGGCGCAGTTAGTGAAGATTTATTGTTTACAATTAAAACGTTACGTGCACGCTATGCTTTTGGTGTGGGTGGCTCAATTTTGTTTCAACATGCTGGCTTGGGGATTGACCATACTCTTATTGGCTTATTTGGTTTAATTTCGAATACCGAAAAGTTATCAGAAACTAATATATTACGCCAATTTGACAGAACTCATGGCATCGCAGGGCTATCAGCTTTAATTGGGGAAGATTTTATGCATAATGCACCAGATCAACTTTACACTTCAATATTGACAGATAATTTAATACCACTTCCTCAAGTTTTTTTTACAGCTGGATTCGGACATAATAATTCTTTTGAGGGCTGACTTCATAGTCTTTTAAATTCAGCAATATTACCACGTTTAATAGCTTCTGGTGCCTTTTATAATCAAAGGGAAATTTTAGACTTATGTACATTACGGGTTAATGGGGAGTCTGTTGGGGCTATTATTGGCGGTGCTCGTTCAACCCTTAGTCAACTATTAGCGATAATGAAAATTTTAATACCTCAAGAGGTATTACTTAATTTAGTTAGCAATATAAAACAGGATATTTTAACCCAATTTATAAATTTTACAAGTCAACGTTCTCACTCATTTGTTGAGGCTGAACTTCAATGGTTTTTTAACCAATTACCACAAACTGAACTAACTGCTCAAAGTTCTAACTTTGATGAACTTCGTCAGATTTGTACACGTGCTGGTAATGGGGCGGCTATTGCTACTATTCAAAGTCTTGATATTCAAAATGTTCTTATACTACTGGCATTACGTTCAAGTTTTACTCATTTTTTACCATATCTAACAAAAGAAAATTTTGTACATCTTTCTGGGTCAATTGGACCAATTTCTGACCAAACAATAGCATTTGCTAAGGTAGCAGTAAGCCAAAATTCAGATCTCTTTGCTAATTTTTCAAATTTTACAGTTTCTGCAAAAAATTGAATTGGCTACGAGCAGTATTTACCGACTAATTCAAATCATCTTGAAGAGGTTATAACTAGTGCTGGGTTGGTTCAGGCTGTACAGGCATTAGACCAATTTTTAGCTCAATCTCAACTAGGTATATCGACAAATATCCCCGTAGCGGTTAGTCCACGGGAGCAATTGCTATATCGTCTTTTTATTTTAGATTATTTTTTAATGCATTTACTAACAATACAGCAGTTAAATACTGGTACTCATTATGCATTTAGCGATAAACTTACCCAACTTCTACATTTTCCAGTTAAAGCTGTTTTAGACGCATTAACCCCAATTTCTAATTATAATATTAAATTCCCAACATTTTCAGCCCTTGGTATTGACACTTCAAACTTAAACTATATTACTTATAATAATTTAAGTTTAACTCAGTTAAATTTAACTTCACAAAGTGAAAAAGCACTTATCTCCGCCACGCTTCCACTTTTATGCTACAGTGGAGAGATGCTAACGGCAGATTTTGTTAAAACTTGAATAACTAGTGTATTGTCTAGTCGACTAGAGTCTGATATAGGATCTCTTAAGGCAACTACTTATTCTTCTATAGGTTATCCTGAACTAATAGTAGAATCCCCATCGGAGGTTGGAGATGTTCGTCCTTTTATTGAAAATTCTCTATTGGAGATTACACAAAGAGTAACTAAAGAAACACAATCGGTTACTTTTTCAAATTTAGGCGTGAGTGCGGTAAGTTTACTTGAAGCTCAAGCTCCTACCCTCATCGATACGTATTCGGAACTTATTGATTATGTTTTTGATTCGTATGCTAAATCTCACAGTCAAGTAAAATCATTAGCTCATGTTCAAGCAGTTAGGGATTTTGATTCAGAAAGTGCCGTATTGGGTCTACAAGCTGGTTTAACAAATACGTTTCTAATGCGTTCTGGCCATATGGCTACGATGGCAATTTACCCATTTAATGGGGTTACGTCCTCTTTAACTAATTGCGCACCAAAAGTTTTAGCACCTTTATTTGAAAGTGCAAATTCTAATCTTTTAACTAGAACGGTAAGCAGTACTTCGACGGTTAATTTTGTAGAACAGGCTATAAATTGGGGATTTGGGGTAACTTATGATTTTTTTTTTTCAGCCTTTAAGAAACGTAATCTTATAAATACTATACTGTTCGAATCTCTTTCCATTCCTTCACTTTTTGATACTATTCAAACTTTAAGGGTAAGTTGTAAATTTGGTGGTATTCCGTCTATATCTTTAAGTACGATTGCCGATACTCGTAAATCGGAACTTGAGCAATTTAATTTAGTATTAAATACGTTAGCGCCAACTAGTCTAAATGGTAACTTAAGCTTTATTTATCGTACGTATGAAACTACTCCAATACCTCAGCCTACGTTAACTACTTGCTATGCAGACTTATTTTCAAATGTAACCGATACTGGTAATATTTGTAATTCTATACCGATGTTTAGCATTACTAGATCGGATAGCTCCTTAAAGTATGCTATAGTAAATCGTGAATATGCTTCAAGTTTATTAATTTTACTTGCACGTGGCTTTACAGGTTCTTCCGCAATACCGAACTCTAGTCTCGCAGAAGTATTATTTACTTCACAGAAATCTTTAAATACAAAATCAGATTTATTTATGTCATTTTTACAATTATTGGGTCAAGTTGGGTATGATAGCGTATGGTTAAAGTTGGCATCTAAATCTATACATACCTTAACCGATTCAAGGACTATTTTGGCAATTCTTGGTACTAGTTTCATTGATAGTAAAAATTCAGATTGAAACCGCAGAGAGTCACCATTAGCATCAACGGTGCCATTATTATCAAAACTTTTTTCAGCTGAAAATATTTTCTTACCTTTAGTTTTATGTAACTTAGCACCTCAAAAACGTTTTTCTTATCACTCTTTAAATGCTGCAGAGGTAATAATGGCTGACTGAGTATCCCATAATCAAAGCTTAGGGCAAAAATGTCAAAATACGATAGTCCGCTTATTTACCCACTACGGTAGTGGTATTCTTGACCGATGGGCTGCAGGACAGGCACTAGATATAACTTTATTAGAATTTCAAAAGTTAGCTTATGTGCTACAAAACTATATTAGTCGTTTAACCGCTGGGGAAACTTTTGAATTACAAACTAATACTGCTTCAGTACATATCCAGGACCTTGCAGAGAAATTATTTAGTTTTGAGGTAGCATTGGTTAATAACCCAATGAGCGTATTTACCATAATTGACCTAGTTAAGCCTGTAAATAGGTATGATGTACATATGTATGATTTTCAAACTACAGAAGTTAATTCTGAAATGCTATTTAATGGCTTATCGAACAACTTAAATCAGACTGTAGACTGAGATGCGTATTCAAACATATCTTCAATGATAAATCAGTATTGTATGCATCATCATATAAAATCTCTTGATAAAGCTGTATTTTATAGTACAGGGTATCCAACAGATTATGGGTGAGCGCAGTCAAATAAGCGTTTAGCTGAGTTAGTGTATACGGAATTCTATACTACCGATAACTACCTATTTAAACAATCTACCGATACTACTATTGATAAATCTCTATATAATACAAATGGGATATACCAATATTGGGCATATACTCCTCAATTAGCAATGAAGCAAAATACTCAATTTTCTCATATTATGGAGATTTTTAGTCAAACACTTGCACCACAGCCAACAGTGGGTTATTGGCAATTAATTAGGGAATTTAATAGTCTCTTGCTAGGATACCATCCACGTTTACTTTGTCGATCTGATTTTACGAAACATTGGGCGAATACGAGTATGCGTCCAGCATTAGTTTATGAAATTATTTTATTCGAATTTTCTTTATTAGCGCGACGTGAGTTAACCTCCTTTACTTTTACCAATACTGGATCGAAAAATATGTTAACCCTAGGGCATTTATTCCGTCAGGCACTTTTTGCATACGAGATGGGTGATGCGTCTATTCGCTGTCAAATTGAGAATTTTTGGTATAAACTAGTCTTAACCAATCGAATTCCATTATTAGAATCAAATAGCAATATTGCAAATTTTGTTAATTTGGGTTTCTGTAATACCCCATTCACACTATCAGGGGTGTGATGTGATACTTTACTAACAGCCGCATTAACTAGTTTACGTTTGGTTATAGAGCGGGAACAGCCAGGAGTTATAGCCTATCTCTTATCGTCTAATGTAGAGCAGTCTATGGCTGATTGTATTTCGGCTGTCTTAGCAATTGCTATGCGTTTAGATACTATTGGGGTTTCGTATTTTGATTTTATTGTTGCCCCGGTTATGCTTCAAGCAATTCACTCAATTGATTTAAAAGCTTGACGGGAGTTATTACTTACGAACAGCGGATTAAAATACCAGTATGATCCAATATATCAAATTTTGGTAAAACTTATTACTTTTCAAGAAGAATCTTTAATACTAAATTCGAAGGATAAGTGTACACACTTGGGGCATACTCTTCAAGCAATTTCTGGCATATTGTCAAAAGAGGCCACTACTTCAGCATATGCACCTACTTGAGAAACTAGTTTGCGTATTGCAAGCCTAAGTAATATTTTTACTGAAGTAGTGGATAGCGCATCTATGCACCAAATAGAAGTTTTTAAGGTAAGTCTAGGGTATCAATTTTGTCCAAATTACGAAATAGAGCGAACCACTTTAATTAATAGTATTAGCCGTACTTCTTTAGGGTTACTTCCACTTTCAGACTTATTTTCAAGTCGAGGTAGTAGGTTGACCAATAACTCGTTAAAACACCTTCTTAACTCTCAATTAGCTACTCAAAAAAATATTTTAAATTCAAAGGAAAACTTTATTACACTTTCAAATCCAATACAGTATGGTACGATGGTTTTTTCAAAAATACCAACACCTGCACAGATCTGAGGTTTACATTCCGTAGAATTAACAGAAGATTGCTATAGGATTTTAGGGCCATTTCTTATTAAAGCTTTCTTAGAAAAATCATATAACTGAAATCATATTTTTGATTCTAAAGAAAGCCTATTGGCCTTTAACTCTTTTGCAGGAATGGCGCCATCGGTTTTAGATTTTAGTTTAACAGGGTCACTCGGTTGGGCAAAGTATAACTTTATAACCCCAATTCCTGAACTTAATCCGGAAGCTGCCCTATTTCAGTATCTGAGCCCATCGGTCAAGGCCCATATTGTTCAGCTTTATGAAATTGCAAGTATTGCTGTTTTTAATAAACTGCAACGTTATAATTTTTCAACTATTGAGCTTTCTAAGTGAACCTATCAGTGAGTTTGGGAGTTTTTCTATAAAACAAATCTTAATTTTGAGATTGTAAATTTATATTCTACTACTTTACCTGTTACACATGTAGCCGAATTTATTGACTTTATTAATACAAAATGCTATACTTTTTCAACAGTTTCAACAAATAAAGTTTTTATGCTATATGATAGTACCGCAACTCAACAAATAAATGCTATTGCTAATTTTTATTTGAACAGTCAAGCATTAGAGCGCTCATATTTGCAACCTGAGCAACGTCAATTTGAGCATCAATTGGCACTCTTTTTTAATACTGCATTTCCCGAATATACTAGTACTGAGTTAGGTGGAAGTTTATTGGGTAGTAAAGATAAAACTAATCGACAAAACCTTCGAACTATTCAAAATTTACAAACTGTTGCAAATACTATTGATCACCACTGTCATGTTACAACTCCACAAGATTATAGTCAGATTGGTAAATTTAGGACTAAAACTAATTCAGATGCTGATTGTTATGTACCTGAGAATATAAAACCACAGCAACCTCGAGCATTTGGGCGTGATACGTTTGCTTATCGTGATCATATAACAGCTAATCCGAAGTCAACATGAGTTAAAACGTTACGTCAAATGCAGGAGATGACCTTAGAAGGTACCGCTGAAACAACTACATTGTGACGTTTTGTTGCTTGGTTAGAACGCCGAAAATGAGAACGTCAAGTTGAGTTTACGTCTTTTTGTACAACACTTGGTGATTGGGTTCTACAAACACCATTATCTGGAATTTGGCTTGCATTTTCTGAATTTCAAGCCTCGAATGCAACAATAATTACAGTTATAACAGCATATTTGAACTATTGGCATACACGTTTTATAATTCCCCTTATTTACGTTAAGCGTCGTTTTTGAGAATTGGTTGAACTTACCCATAGGCATTACTGGTACCATAAAAGTGAGCATATACGGCCCTTAGATAAGTTTGATCAATTATACGATTGAGGGGACTGGGAAGCTTATGGTAATGCACTTTTAGAGTATTCTATTTTTCATGATTTATTTATTCTTGGGGGAATACTGGGTTTTCCGACACTTATTTATTTTATCTATCTAACCTATACGGCAAAAACGGCGGTTGAAGAGGGGCTTTATCAGCGTAATGCCCTTCATATACCTCTTAGCTATTTAGAACGTTTTGATATAACTGAAGTTATGGAGGATCGGGATACGGATCCTATAATTGTTGAACATTTTCCAGATTTTGCATACACTAAACAAGATTCAGTGCACCTTATCCATCCAGAACAAACATTACAGTTTACGGATTATGATAATCTTCCGGGTTCATTAGAACCAACACCGGAATTAGATCTTTTTTATGGTCCACGTTATATCGACGAAGAGGCTCTTATAGAAAGTTATGTATCAGTAGGGTATGAATCTCCTTTAACCTCAGAAATGGTACCGACATATGCTAAAGCTGTAAATCACTATGGTGATACTGATGGGGTTGAGGGGTATATTGATTTATTTTTTAAGGTAGCTACATCACCAAAACAAAAAGATCGTTTAACTAGATGATGAAAGTGAGATACTGAGCTTGCTGCATTCGGTAATATGCCAGGTATTAGTGATGAAGATTATGCAGATATTGCATATTTTAATTATAAAAAAACATTTTTTAATCAATTAGGTACAATCTCTCGTGCATTTGTTTGACTTTGACTCTCAACATTTTGATTATGGGGTACTTTTATTCTTGTAATTGTAGCTGAAATTGGTATGGTACCTCAGTTCTCAATGTGAAATTATGCTATGGATTTAAATACCCTATACTCACCGCAGTTCTGATTTGAGTATTTAGCTGTTCGTGCTACAGTTCCTGTACATTTAAAGCCAACCAGTACAGCTCGTTTTCATATGTTAGAGTATGTTGAGTATACATTACCAACGATCTTACACCGACCAGATTTACATACTCCTATTTTTGATGCAATGGAGCGCGACAAAGTTCGAAGTTTATACTCTCTTAATTTTGGATTAAATTTAAGTGATTTAACGCCAGAAGATACTACTCGTATTATTCGAGGGACATTTGTTCCGAGTATATATAGTACACATTGAAATATTGAGGGAAATGCAGCTATTGAAAATTTTGCACTTACAAAAGCTCAAAGTTGGCAATTACGTAAGTTACGTAAGCCATTAGAACAAATAACTTCTCGTTATAGTTGAGAAGAGGTCGATAAATTTCTTAATACCTATACAGAAGATTGGTCATTTTGACCAATGCATATCTATCACGATTATAAGGCATTTCGAGAAAATGTTACATTCGATGCCTTTAAGTTTTTTAATACTGAGGACTTTATGCCAAAATTCTATAAAGAAACCCCTATCAGGCCGGTTCAAATGACTAATCGTAATTGATTCATTCATAATATGAAAAATGCCGCATTTATAAATTCCCATACGTGCTCAACAAAACGTCGCCGAAAAGTAGTGCATGCTCGTGAGCTTGGTCAATGGGATTTTGATAAGGATTGGTTTGCTGCTGATGTTTTTAGTACATCTTTACATGAAGCTATGCGTTTTACTTATAATCCTTATTCCGAGACTCCAACAGGTGCAGCGTTTAATGAGGATTATAAACAAGTTTGGTCAGAAGGATTAGATGTTTTAAATTTTGAAAAGGGGTTAAAGGTAGACGAGGATGTTGATGAATTTTATCCAGACCCTAAGCTTACCCCAGCACTTTTTTGAGTTAATGCACGTCTACGTAGAGCACCGATTGCAAAAGATAACTATTTAAAGGATGTTCCACGTGGTCATCATGCTGCTGATCTTGAATATCCAGAGTTTGCAAATGAAAATACATTTTTATCAAAATATCAACTTTGGAAAAATCCCCTCTATTACGGTATGTATTCTACTATCTTCGCGCATGGGGATGACTCAGAAAAAATTTCAACTTATAATATAAAAACACGTTGATGGCGAAAACATAGGCGAAAAAAATATATGTTTGCACGTTTAGATAACATTGATCAGTATACTCGAGTAGCAAAAGTTAAAATTCAGCGTAATGGGATTGATGGGTTCGAAGACCGTTCTAATTTAGGAATTTTTAGATGATTAGCATCTCAGGTATCTAAACCATTAGATACAGTATCTGCAACAGATCGTTTTCGACTAGAATTTTTATATCACTCGACACCTGCCAGTTATACAGTTAAACACTATCAAAGGAAGTTAAAGTCTAGAAGTGTTGATTGGCATAGCGGCCATCGACGTCGTTCTGAAATTTACTCAGCTCACGTACCGCAAGATGATAGTGATGCGGATAAATTAACAAATTATTCAGATTTAACATTTAACTGAGAATCGCAGAGTGGTGGGGAGGAAACAACTAAACCGCATTATCATTGATTTTTTGATACAGCATCGGAGATTTTTGATCATGGTGCTGAAAGTCATACTTCAGGTTTACCAGTTTCTAATCCCATAATTCAAGATCTTTTATGAACCTTACGCTATTGAGAAACTCCGTTGGGGTCAAAATTTGCACCAACCACTGAAGCTGATATTTTAGATTTAAATGATGAAATTTTAGAAAATCAGGGAATTGGGGATTTATGGACATTTTCAAGCGAAACTCATAATATAGCATCGGTTTATGCCCGTAAACAGTATTTGCGTTCCCTAAAAGAACACTCCGATAGGGCTCACGTTCCACCACTTCGAGCATGGGATGCGGCTATTCCGTTAGTTAGTCCATTTTGGTGAGGTTGACGTGCCCAATTTGCACGTTTTATATTGCGTCATGTTCCGGATAGCTGATACGGTCGAGCTAAAAAAGATAAAATTTTAAAAAACCTACACCTAAACCCATTAAACTATGCACATACTGACTGAAAACGTTCCGTAGGTGCTAAAACATTAGCTTATCCGGATACTCTTCATGAGCCAATTGAGTTTGACTTTGATCCAATAGCAGATGAAGTAGAGGAAGAATTTAGAGAAAACACTTTACCTTCTAATCTAAATAACATAACTCTATCACTTACGGAGGTACCAGTACGGGGAAATCGTTCGTTTTTTCCGTTTAAGATACAGACATTTATTCGTAGTGGTCAATTACTTGGTGCGCAACAACGTTTATTTAAGTTATTGCAGCATAGCCGTACGCTGATGGTTGAAGAAAGTAAGTTTGAAGGTACGGTTGATCATGAAGAGATCCCACAATTTCAGCTTGCAAATGAACCAATATCGTTTTGACAAACATTTAAGTTGTTAATGAAGTGAGCTGAGCTGGATGATGCAGAATTTGTTACTATTCAGTTACAGACTTTAGAGGCAATTAGCGGATTAGAGGCTAATCTACATTCTGTTCAAGAAGCTAAAAGTTTATTAGATAATGCACTGTTATTCAATACACATCTTCAGGAAAATTTAGTACAGATAGATCCTAGTATGCGAGAAGAGTTACGCAAATTAGCAACAGCTAAACTTCAGTTTGCAATTGAATTAGTTAATACGGTTATTGTAGATATTTTACCATCAGAAGATAAAGTGCTTATGTCTGAATCGGATATGTCAACTCTTCAGTTTGTTAGTGATGATAATTGGGGGCGACTTAAAAATACTATGCGCATATTACCCCATATAACTACACAAATTCAGGCTGAATTTAGCTTTTTACGAGACTACATAAATCCTAGCTATAGCGATTTGCCAGCGCCGTATAGTCCAAAAAATCTTATTTATAAAATTTGTAGGTATTTGTGAAATTATGCTATTACTCCATTTGAAGCAATTACTCAATTTCTATTTGCAACTAGTCGTATTCTTTTTGCATTTGGGTACCAAATACGAATGGCCCTTGGATTTGATACGCGAACTCGAGATGAATGGAAATACCACCAACAACAAGTTCGGGCTAATAGTAATGCGGCTCAGCGGAGATTGGCTATAATTTTTAAGTCAATTCGTAATTTAACTTTTGGTGAAACTACTTGGGGCTATATCAAAACCTCATGACTTAATTTACCCCCACAACCAAAGTGAACGCCATTTAATAAACTATTAAGGATAACTACTAAGGTTCAAGATAAAGTAATATCCCAGTGGCGTAAGGATACGCAAACAAGACTTCAGTTCAAACAAACTCTATTAAGTAATTTTTTATCCGTAACTCCGACTAAGTCTGTACAGGTATGATTTAATCCATTTAGGGCATTAAAACCTATAATTAGTCAGTCAGTTAATAGTGTAGTTGGGGCAGTATCGGCGATTACTTTTACAGAATCGCGTTATTTTCAAGTCGATAACTATTTAAAAAAGAAAAGTTTAACTACCAATATCGGTTTTATACTATTAGGGCGTATACTTAATTTTATTTTTTTTGGTATTCCTTTAGCCCTTATATCTTATACCCGTATTGGCATCCTTATCTTTATAGAAAGTATTAAACTAATTGGTGGCCTATTTGTATTATGTCGCCATGCCGTTTTAAAAAACTTTGAAATTATTTACATTACTGGTATATATTCGGTTCGTATTGCAGTTGAAAAATGTACAGCTTTAGTTCTATATACTATCTATGGGGTAACATCCTCTATTACAACACTAATTAGCTTATTTAAAGCAATACTGTTAACCGTTGAGGGGCTATCAGAAATACTTTTAAAACTTATTGGCGGAACAACTTTATCTATTTATCGACTTTTTAGTTTAGCCTTAAAGGCTCTATGTTGGCCATTTTTTATCCTTTGAGAACGTGTTTTGATTTTATATGAAACATATACAAAATTAGTACAACTTTTAGGAGCTAAAGCACCGGTACGTAAAATTTCGAAACATAAGCGAAATTGGTGGGTAGGGAAGTTTCAAGGTTCGATTTATTTTAAAACATTACTTATTTGAAAACGTGGGGTTAGGCGTTTTACTGCATTTAAGCGTGCAGCTGGGTATGCGTTTACAGTTCAAATAAAACCTATTTCAAAATTACCTAATAAGGTTATTCGCTGAAGCCGACCATATGCCCATTGGTTTAATCTTTGATATCTTACACCAATCAAAAAACAATTAAATGGTGCAAGTACAAAACACTATAATCCGGCAAAAATTCAATGATGCCCAACTTACCATAAAGTATTTATTGGTCTTAAAGAAAAACCAAATTTACCACAATGAGCAGCAACACCGCGTCGAAAAAAAAGTGGTGGCTTGCGGCCATCACGATGACGATCATTATTAGTTACTAGACCATCAGATGATCTTCCCCTGTTTGAATCACCATGGGGCAATACCCCCGGATACTCTTCAGTTCCTTTAGGGGCTGAATTTACTTGGCAAAATGATCAAAGCGATGCCGATAGCACGAGTTGGTGGCCATTTAGTTAGGGAGGGTTTTAGTATATTTTTAGATTTAGTTTAGGCGCATCGTTGGGCATTAAATAACAATATATCGGGGGGTGTAGGGCAATTTAGATTTACATTTTTTTGTAGTCTAATGAGATATACTACCCCCCTAGTCATATTATTCTATAGTACTGATTTTTTTTTTAAATAATTTAATTTTAACTTAATAAGATATGAAATTTTTAGCATCAACAGTAAAATTTTTTAATTATGCAAGTCCCCGCCACGGTTTTGTAAAGAATGACGATTTGGGAACTCACCTAACTACCGGTACCTTTCGTCAAAGCGCAGGCGCAGCTGAAGTAAGCCGCCACTCCACCCGGTATCCGTCACCATTAGATTTAAATTATTTTTGAGGTTTTGGTTCAATGGCTTTACTTTGCTTAATAATTCAGTTAATTTCTGGAATTATATTAGCAATGCACTATACGGCCCATGTTGACTTAGCTTTCGCAAGCGTTGAGCATATTATGCGAAATGTTAATGGGGGTTGGTTTTTTCGATATGTGCATGCAAATGGGGCTTCTTTTTTTTTTATTGTAGTCTATGCACATATTGCCCGTGGTTTATTTTATAGGTCCTATATTACAAATTATGTTACTTGGGCAACTGGAGTAATTATTTTTTTACTTTTAATTATAACTGCATTTATTGGTTATGTTTTACCTTGAGGGCAGATGAGTTTTTGAGGTGCAACTGTAATTACTAATTTATGCTCAGCTATTCCATTTATTGGGGATAACTTAGTACAATGGCTATGAGGTGGTTTTTCTGTTGGAAATTCAACTTTAAAACGTTTTTTTAGTTTACACTATCTTTTACCTATTATCGTAACTGCTCTAGTTGGAGTTCATATTTATTTTTTACACTTAAAGGGCTCAACTAATGCATCTGGAACTGATAATTTCCGCCAACAAGCACCATTGTATCCATATTTTTTTATTAAAGATACTGTTGGTGTATTCCTGTTTTTAACGGTATACTTTACATTTGTATTTTTTTTCCCAAATACACTTGGTCACCCAGATAACTATATTGAGGCAAATCCCTATGTAACGCCTGCACATATTGTACCAGAATGGTACTTTTTACCATTCTATGCAATTTTACGATCAATTCCCGATAAATTAGGTGGTGTTATTGCTATGTTACTATCTATTTTAATTTTATTAGCCTTACCGCGTTTAGATTTTGGACGTGATAGCGTAAGTCCACGTTTTTCATTTTTAGGTTTATTTTTTTATTGATTTTTTTTATTTACTACCGTTATGCTAGGGTGATTAGGTGGTATGCCAGCTGAAGAGCCATATACTACAGTTGCGCAACTATCATCATTTAGTTATTTTTTCTATTTTTGTGGGGCTTTACCAATCCTATCATTTATAGATAAACGTAAACATAGGCTAGATGCGTAAGTTAAATCCTCGCCAAGGGGGGAATAAAGAGGGGTGTTAAGTTTTCGAAAAATTAGCTTGTTTGATGTCTGTTTTCCAGTCAATTACGTTACAAACAAATGTGGCTTTTAGTGCCTTAGAGCAATTTGATGTTGTTAGCCTAGTCCGTTTACCACTTCTTGGTCATTTAAATAATGTATGAATTTTTTTAGTCCTAGCTGCGATAATGATTTTAATGCTACAGTTAGCATTACAAAGCGGTTACTTAACCTCAGCCGTATTTGCAGCAATTGCAATTATTAGGTTTTTAGAGCAATTATTTAATGAAAATATTTCATTAAAAAAAAATATTTATTTTTGAGGATTATCTGCATTATTTGTATTTATCCTATCAAGTAATTTTTTAGGATTAATCCCATTCGGATTAACATTAACTAGTTTTTTACTAATTACTTTTTTTTTTAGCTCTATTTCATTTTTTAGTAGCGTTTTAATTTCACTCTATGCCCACGGATTAGGTTTTTTTGGTGCGTTTATTCCATCTGGAACCCCAACTGCATTAAAAGCGATCTTAATTGTAATTGAGTTAATTTCGTATACTGCTCGACTTTTTAGTTTAGCAATTCGACTTTTTGCAAATATGATGTCTGGCCACTCTCTTTTAAAAATTTTAACAGGATTTTTTTTAAACTTTTTAACCTCTTTTGCTGCATACGGAATTCCAGCCCTTATACTATTTATCATATTAGCGGCTATTACAACTTTAGAAACCGTTATTGCTTTTTTACAGGCATATGTTTTTTTAATCCTAACCTGTATTTACACTAACGAAGCAATTGTTGGTGCACACTAAGCTAAAAAATAGGGAGAAATCCCAAGATCTTTTATTTTAACTAATATTAGCACAACCAATATTACTAGTTTAGTTTTACACATAAGAAGTACTAAACTACCTGTATTAAATATTTCCCGAATTTTTAAAAAAGTTCAGACACCAGTTAAAGTTACTAAAAACTTAGCGCTAATTAAAAGCTATGGGGTACGTTTAGCTTTTTTAAAACCACGTAAAAAAATGCACAAACAGTGCCATACAACATTAAAACGACGTTTACTGCGTATCCGACACATTCGTTTTAATTTAAAGGTATTGGAAAACATCCGACGTACTAGTATTCGTATGGCACCACAAACGCAAACACTAGTGGCATTACAAAAACATATGACATTTAGTTATAAATTATTTAATAACTTTGTTATGGAAACTGTGCCAGAAGGTCAAATATTTAATCGAATTTGACGAAACTCACCATTAAAATATGTAGTTACTGGTAAAACCCCAACGGCTAAGGTTTACTACGATAAAACAGCTCAACGCTTAAAAATCGTACGTTTTTGTAAAAAAATACAGAATAGACGCTCCCTTCGTCGCCATATACGCCGAAAACGTACACTTTACCCTAACCCATTACGTCATAATTTAGAAATACACACAACTAAGGGGGGATTGAAAAGTTTTAAAAAATTTCACCTATCGAAATACATACGTCATCACGCATACCGACAACAGCCAACCCGCTCACGATTTAACCGTAAGGCAGTAGCACGAAATGCAGTTCAATGGACTAAACAACTACCTGCGCTTAAACGTAAATTAGTAGCTAAACTAAGTACTAATTCACAAAAGCATCGTTTTGGACGTTTTAATTCCTCAAACAGTGGGCAGATAGGTACAGTACTTAAGAAAAAACGTAAAGATTATCGACCTACTGGAAATCCAAGAGTAAAGCGCTATAAATGATTACAAATAAATTTTCGTAAACGTAAGAATACTATTTTTTTTAAATCAAGTATGGCATCTCGGAAAGGGTATAGGATAAGCAAATATAGCCATTTTAGGCCATTTTGAGTAAATAAAGACCTTAAACAAAAACGTAAAAAACATTTATTAATCGGAAATGCAATGCGATTTACGCGACTTAATTCCCGTGCTCAGGTAATAACACTCTTATCCACCACCTGAGGACATACTAATACAATACCAACCCTAAACCGTATACCCTGAAATGGTTGATTCTTTGAAAATCAAGATAGGTATATTACAATGGGCATAAATCGAACAATTAAACGGGGGCATATCGATAACAAATGGCACCTACAGGCACTAATTACACGACTTAATGAAGCTAAAGAGAAATTTTTAGAGCACTTAAAACAACAACAACTACGTAGGCGTCAAAAACGACAAGGACAAAAAACTAAGCAATACTCTTCTCTCGCATCGCAATCTAAGATAGAAACCTCGTTACAGAAGAAGCGATTTACTAAAAAAAAAAGCTTTGAACTTCAGCTTAAAACTAGATTATTTTTAGCAAATAAAAAAATAAGTCCGCTTAAAGCATGAAAACTGCGACAGGTCTTAAATTCTCGTAATGCACACTGGCACAGAGATGACAGTTTACGTTTTCTTTACAAGCAATCGATAAATAGGGCCTATTTACCGCGTATTCACGCACGGCTACCTTATAACCCAAAATGACGATTACGCCAAAGAAAACCGACACCTAAAAAACGCGCAATACTGTATACTACACGTATGTGTGCAGTTAAATATTTAAGTCGAAACGCTAAACTTAAACACCAAGCATTACTCCTTGGCGGTCAGCCAAGATTAACACTTCGACGTTGGTATATTCGTACCTTAACATCAAAACGAAGCCGTCGACGTGCTCATCGAAAAATTTCACGTGCTAAAAAAACAGTTGCACGATACATACGCGCCCAAGAACGGCGCTATGCTCTTATTTTTTAATAAAAACCGTACAAATAGAACACTTTATGCTTACACTTTACCTTATATTCTCAAAGTTTAACGTAATTGACTTTATGCGGGATCAGACTATTTGGCCACCGGCAATATTTATTCCAGAATTCCCAATGCCTATTCCGGCATCGCCGTTGGTAACAACATATATCGAGCGTATTGATATTTTAATTTTTTTAGAAACTTTAGTATTGCAATTAAGAAATATAATATTTGCGAGTTTATTGGGGCTGGTAACCTTAGTAGGAAATATTGGTTTCTATATACGCAATACCGTACTCTTGGCACAGTACGACCCTATAAACACGAATACCTTAACTATGTTTGATTATGCCTTACAGCTATCCGAAGAGCATAAAACGTGAATTAACGATATCTCCCTTACGTTTAGGTATACTGCACTACAAGAATATCATGAAAATATAACAAACCCAAAATATACCGTAACAGAGCTGGGGTACTTTGCAGCATATCTAAAATTTGCTATGTTTGCACTATGATTACCACTCTGTTTACATAACTTTGACCACGATAGGCCTTTTTCAATTGCACCAGGAACACGTGTTCTTTTTTTGAATAGTATTATACTTACCGTAAACTATTGTATTGTATTACCACTTATTGCTTATTTCTACCCGCGCGGTTACTGCTATTCAGACATTAGTTATATATTTATAAAAATATATGCAGTAACATCAATTGCTTGACTCTTTATTGGATTTCCGACCATACTCCTATTTTTAGCATATCGCCAAAAAGTAAGGTTAATAGTAGAAAATTCTTGACTTCCACTACCATCACTACTCTCACTTGATGATAAAATAGATGAAGATTATATAACAGATACCAGATCTTTACGTGCACCGCAGTGGAAAATTAACATTCAAAAGTATAAACATAAACATGAGAAACAAAAAATACTATTCCAGAATAAACTTAAGGAAAATATGCAATAAGGTTTTATAGAAGATTATTAAACATTCACAAAAGCATTAAACAATATATATACATACATTATAATTAAAAAATTCATATAAAGTATAAATTATATATAACTAAAAAAAACACTAAAATAACAATACGGACTACCAAATGGTGGTCATAATAACCAATCTTCTCACTACCAGAATCGAACTGGTACTCCTATAGGAAATAGATTTTAAGTCTACCGCGTCTACCACTTCCGCCAAGTGAGATTTCTAAAAAAATTAAAAAAATAACCGCAGCAATAGTAACTATTTTTAAAAAAATTTTTCACTATACTCCCGTAAAGCCCGCTCTCCAGCTGTTTCTCCACCCAAAATAACCTGTCAGTACTTATGGCCATCTGTTAAGTTAAGAATATTCCAAACAAACCATCCAGATGGAATACTAAAAGACCAAAACGATAATCGTTTTGATGCATATAGCATATAGGAAAATAAAACCTCATGGGATAAATTTCGTAAACTAAAAAAAAAACGTAATTGCATTTTTGGTAAATATACCTTAAATGTTGATTTAACAAGTGGTCGAAGTCCCAAACTACTGAATCGCCCAACTTTCGCTAAAAATCGCCAATAAGTGCCGTAAATCTGTGTTGCTCAAAAAAATCTCGTATGAGCCAATAAACTAGACTCATGCTGAGGAGACGATAAAATAGGTAATGAATTAGCGATCAACCTCACCAAATACAATATCTTGAGTACCGATGACAGTTGTTACATCGGCTAAAAAGTGGTTAAATGTCATATAATCAAGACTTTGTAAATGAAGAAAACCAGGAGATCGAATTTTACACCTATAGGGTAAACTTCCACCATTTGCTGCTAAATAAACACCAAATTCACCTTTTGGTGCCTCAATCCCACAGTAAGCCTCAGATGGTCCTGTTTTTTGTGTATTTCCGTAAATTTCAAAATGCGAAATTAAAGTTTCCATCGATAACTTAAAAAACGAACGAAAAAGAGAAACAGCTTTTGATGAAGTAGTTTTAATTAATCCCGATGATAAGCTTAAAGCACACTGAGCCATAATAGACGTACTTTGGCGCATTTCCCATAAACGTATCAAATACCTATCAAAACAATCACCAAAAAGCCCCATTGCTGCCGTAAAGTTAATACCTGCGTATTGTTCATAAGGCTGAACCTTACGCAAATCTCAAAGAACTCCAGCAGATCGTAGCATAACACCAGTAATGCCACGATTTGTGGCCTCTAGTGCACGAATAGTACCAACACCAACTAAACGTTTACGTCAAATACGATTAAACGTTAGAAGCTCCTCAATTTCGTCTAATCGATATTTAAATTGTTGACAAAAAATTTCAATCTCATCTAATAAAAAAGAACTAATATCAAAAGCAACCCCTCCCGGCCTAAAGTATGCTGCATGCATACGGGCTCCAGAAACTTGTTCATAAAAACCCATAAGTTTTTCACGCTCCTCAAAACCCCATAAAAATGGAGTTAATGCACCAACATCCATAGCATGAGTAGTAATTGCCATTAAATGGTTCAATAGGCGTGTTATTTCTGAAAATAAAACACGAATAAAACCTGCCCTAAACGGAACTAAATCTCGTCGAGAGGCTTCAATTGCTAAAACATATGCATGTTCTTGAGTCATCATAGATACATAATCCAAACGATCAAAATAAGGTAAACCTTGTAAAAAGGATTTAAACTCAAGTAGTTTTTCAGTCCCTCGGTGTAAAAAACCAATATGAGGATCAGCCCGTACTACAATTTCACCATTAAGTTCTAAAATTAACCTTAAAACCCCATGTGCTGCCGGGTGTTGTGGTCCAAAATTTAATTTAAAGGTTCGTAAATTCGTATAAGAACGTATATTCCACAATGGTTGTATAAAGTATAAAACTAAAACCAAATATAAAAAAACTAATTACATTCCTCAGATATGAGAGGATTTGGGCCCAGATGGAATCGAACCATCTCCAAACGCTTATCAAGCGAACACTCTACCGTTTAAGTTATAGGCCCATATTGATTTAAGTATAAAAAAAATTAAGCTATTCAGCTATATTAGAAAAAGTCAAATGCGAATTATCTAGAGCTGATAAAAAGCGTGTTGATGTCGTAAATGGTACCTGAAGAGCTCGAATTGTTGTTTGAAGAAAATATAATGAATGTTGGAATGGTGAACGAAAATAACAACGAAAAAAAATTGATTTAGCACAACGTTGTGCTAGTCCAATTTGCCCCTCAAAAATACCCTCTAACTCTAATAAAGTTGGAACAATTAGCTGTCAGTTTGAATACAAAACATAACGATTTACAAAAACCATTTCAAATAAAAAGTCAGATACAACAGTACTACTATCAATATCGGGAAAATGAAAAAATTTACATTTCTGTAAAAGTTGAAGCCCAGACCTTGAAAATGTATGGCTATAGGTTACAGTTAAGGCCATTAAAGAAGTTGAGTGCTTACCCATACGCTGAGAGCGTTGTAAACGTTTATGTGATGGTCAACGCCCAGTAGTAAAAAAAACTAAAAGCATTAACATTGAAAAATATGAGGGTTTCGCTATAAATGTTCAACGCATACCACCTAAGAGCTTTACAGCCCGAGCATCAAAATATTTAAATTTAGATATAAACAAAGAACGTAAATGATAAGAATAAAATCGTTCTAATGAAGTCAAAGTTACGTAAAAAAAAATGTGTGAAAATTCTAAATTTAGTACTTCTATGCACATTTATAAATTAATATAAAGTAAATATTTGCTAAAACAAATACCCACGCCCTCACAGACATCTATACATGAAGCCTACTCAAAGCTTTAGACTTAAGCTTTAGATTGTATTCTGAATAAAGAAGCCTTCCTACCTAGATGCCTTCAGTAGTTAATGCCTTCTAAACTTAGCTACCCAACATTGCTTAACAAAACAACTGGTACACCATAGGTTTACCCTTCTCGGTCCTTTCGTACTAGATTTAGCTCCTCAAAGAATACAGTATTATGACGGTAGATAGGGACCAAACTGTTTTACAACGTTTTAAACCCAGCTCACGTACCACTTTAATCGGCGAACAGCCGAACCCTTGGGATCATCTTCAACCCCAGGATGTGATGAGCCGACATCGAGGTGCCAAACGACTCCGTCGATAAGAACTCTCGGGAGACATCAGCCTGTTATCCCCGGCGTACCTTTTATCTGTTAAGCGATAACCTTTCCACACAGAATTATCGGGTCACTATGGCCGAGAAAAATCTCACTGATTAACTTAATTGGTTTCTCAGTTAAGCAAACTTATGCCATTACACGCCACAATTAGGAATATCTAATTTGAGTTTACCTTTTGCACGCCCCCGATACTTTTTTGGAGGCGACCGCCCCAGTCAAACTGTCCCATACACACTGTTTTAAAAGATTTTTCTTCTTTTTGTTATAAACTAAAAAAGCAATAGGGTAGTATTGCAAAAGTCAAGCAACTTATCAGCCAAAACATCAAAGTTAAGCCCACTACCTATTCTAAGCAACTGCCAATTTAGCCAAATGTGTAATTACAGTAAAGGTGCACGGGGTCTTTCCGTCTAGCCGCCATTATTTCGCATCTTCACAAAACATTCAATTTCGCTGATAATATTCTGGAGACAGCAGGGAAGTCGTTAGACCATTCATGCACGTCGGAACTTACCCGACAAGGTATTTCGCTACCTTAGGACCGTTATAGTTACAGCCGCCGTTTACCAGAGTTTGAATTCAGCGCCAAAACGCCCCCTCTTATCTTACTGGCACCGGGCAGGCCTCAGACCCTATACGTCATTTTACAATTTAGCAGAGTCCTGTGTTTTTAATAAACAGTCGCCCCCCTCTATTTATAACCACCCCAAAAACGTAAAGTTATATTTCAAACCCTACATTTGGGACCCTTACTCCCGAAGTTTCAGGGCAATTTTGCCGAGTTCCTTCAGAATACTTAAAACATACGCCTTAGTGCTCTACGCACCCACCCACCTGTGTCGGTTTATAGTACGGTTTAAAAACTAAATATTTCCTGAAAGAAGTATAACTATTTAAGAATGGGCACTGCTCAACCACCTATAATTATAAAACTCTAACCAGTAATAAAAATAAAATTAAAACGGTTCATTTAGTTTATATGAGAAAGTATTCATAATCTTACACTCATTATTACATCGAAAACAACAGTTCGTTGTATATTCCTTAGTAACCGAATCACCCAACGCAGTTTTACTGAACGTTGGAAACCTTAGGCTTTCGGCGACATACTTATAGCAACAATACATACACATATGTGAAATGATTGACGTGCCTAAATATGTTATACGCTACTCATACCAACATCTTCATCTCTATTAAATTACCTTTCGGTTAACTACTAGTAATACGATAATATATTACCAAACAATAGAGCGTTCTGCTACCGTAGTCACAATAAATACTTATTTAAAAATAATTTTAATGTTAACTACTTGTTGTTTCGGTAAGTTCATTTAGCCCCGTTTATTTTCGGTGTACCCCTTACATAATTTAATGATTTTTTACGCTTTCACTAAAGGATGGCTGCTTCTGGGCCTACCTCTTAAATGTCTTTGTAACTTAACACCTTTAATCACTTATGAACTTTTTAGGACCTTAACATACAATCTGGGCTGTTTCCCTCTTGACGCCTGACCTTAGCGCCCGGCGTCTGACTGGTATTGTAAAATTCAATTAGTATTCACAGTTTTTTTAAATTCAGTAAGGCTGGTGTGGCCCCCCTCAAGTAAAAAGTGCTCTACCCCCAATTAAAATAATCTATACATATTGACAAAAATTAAGTTATTAAAAACCTAATGTCAAGTATATACACATACCGCTTTACCTACATAGATTTCGCAGAAAACCAGATATCACCAAGTTTGATTGACCTTTCACCCCTATCCAAAAATCATCCTAACATTTTGCAACATGTAGAGGTTCGGTCCGCAATGACCTGTTCTTGGATAGATCACTTGGTTTCGGGTGTAAAATTGGTAACTAACAACTAATTAACGTTGTTTGCCTTCACTTCGCGTTCATTTTATAACTTACGCTTGCTACCAAGTTTAACTTGTTGGCTCATTATACACAAGGTACGCTATCGCCCTAAACCTATAGAAATACTATAGGTAATACAGCGATCACTGCTTCCTTAACTTTCAGTTTAATTATCTTTTAAAAACGCTTATACATCGCTTCTATTTCAACATTCCCTCACGGTACTTGTACGCTATCGAAAAATTTGACCATTTATGCTATGAGGGCGGTCCCCCAATATTCTATCTATTTAAGCAAAATAGATATACTCTAGCGTATCTTTAACTATAAACGCAATAGTATAAAAACTATTTTTTTAAGTTTACGGGACTTTCACCCTCTCTGGCCTTCTATTCCAAAAAGTTCAAAATACACGTTATAGTACATATCCACGTTCGCTCACCGCTACTACCGGAATCTCGTTTGATTTATCTGTAACAGCTACTGAGATGTGTCACTTCGCTGTATTCTAAAAAGTTTTTCTTAAGTATTCCTTAACTAATTAAGGGCTCAAAACTTTTTACCAAATAATTTGGTATTTTTCAACTTTAGGAACAACGTATATCAACCACCCCGATTAAAAGCGTCAATACGCATTTCGCAATACCTGCGCCTATTCTCAAATTTTCAAGCAAACTACTAAAAGCTAAAACAACTCACACCAAAACTAATTTAAATAATAAATAAACAATCAACTTTTAATTAAAAGCTAAAGTTCCAACTAAAATACTAAGACTAAATCACAATATTTATAAAAATTAACCTTCTAAAAAAAACCTGATCTCCAACCGCAAGTTCCCTTACGATTACCTTGTTACGACTTCACTCCGGTCAAAGACTTGCTGTACGTCACCTTCACACTAATAAACCTAAAAAGTAAAAATTAGAGCAAATTCAGCAACTTGAAGCAAATCGACTCCCAGAGCGTGACGGGCGGTGTGTGCAGAGCTAAAATGGAATTCACCGCAGCATGCTGATCTGCGATTACTAGCGATTCCGCCCTCAAATTCTCGAATTGCAGAGAACCATCAGAACTTAAGGGAGTATTTTGGTATGCTCTTGCAACCCATTGCAACTCCCATTGTAGCACATGCCTAGCCCATACTATATGGGCCATAACGGCTTGACGTGGCCCCTTCCTTCCTTCGTCTATCACAGACAAATTTCCTCAGCCTCACTAAATATAAGTTAGATAACTGCGACAGGGGTTTCATTCGTTACTTAAAATTAATTAACGACCTCACGATTACGAACTGACGACAGCCATGCAGCACCAGTATAACAACACGCAAAACCACTTGCGCGAATACGTTACATCAAAATATGGTAAGATTGTCCGTGTGTTATCAGATTAAAACACATGCTCCACCGCTGGAATGAAGCTCCCGCCAATTCCTTTGAGTTTCAACCTTGCGGAAATACTCCCCAGGCGAGATGTTTAACGCGTTAGCTATAAACTGAAGACCTAATCTCCAGAAAAAAACATCTATTGTTTACAGCATAGACTACCGGGGTCTCTAATCCCGCTCGCTACCAATGCCTTCGTACCTTAACGTCAGTAAAGTGGCGCCACACATTTTCACATACGGTGTTCCTTAGGGTTTCTTAGCATTTCAGCACTCCTCCGAAAATTCCACCAGCGACCTAAATTACTCAAGTTCTAACATTTGTTGTTTGTATTCTGAGAGATTTAATTTCCCAGCCTTTAACAAAAAACCTAAGAAACCGCCTACGTACCCTTTACGCCCAATTAAGATAAATAACGCTTGCCCCCCCTGTATTACCGCGGCTGCTGGCACAGGTGTTGGCCAGGACTTTTTCAAAATGCACAAGTATCAAAATGTATGCAAAATAAAAGGGCTTTACACCAAATAGCTTCATCACCCAACTAGCATCGTTGAATCAGGCTTCCGCCCATTGTTCAATATTCCCCACTGAAGCCTGCCCACGCAGTATAGACGATTTCTCAATTCTATTGTGACTGGACATCCTCTCAGACCAGCTAACGATCATCAGCTTGGCAGCCATTAAACCACCAACAACCATAATCATACATCAACCCCTCTGTACCCCAACTCAGTTATCAATCTCAACTACTATAGGCTAATCAAAATAAAACCTATATCCCAATTAAAAGGTTTTTAACCTTAAGCTAATACAATACTTATTTCTAAAAAATTAAATTTAATTGAATCTTTTAATAAATAAAGACAGGAGGGCATTTGATAAATCCTCACCCGGATGCCGTTCGAAAACTGACTCACATGTGTTAAGCGTGCTTGAAGCGTTCACTTAGAGCCAGGATCATACTCAAACATTAATTTTAAAAAAATCCAAATACTACCCAACATTACACTAAATTAAAAACTGTTAACTAAATAATAAATAATCCTCCGAAAATTAAGATACACATTGAACTTGCAACTACTAAATTAAAGGTATAATTACTTAAAATATTAACAAAAAAAATACTTTTATACGAATTACAATCACCAATTCACAATATACGGATAATACGTAAATAGTTATAAACCCCAATTGGCATTGAAGCTAAACCTACAAAACAGCCTAATATTGAACTAAATGTTAATTTAGAAATACAAACTGAAAAAAATCCTAATTTTGTAAAAAAACCTAAAAAAGGCGGTAATCCTGCTAAAGAAAGCAATGCAACTGAAAAAGCTAAAGTTCTAGGTGAACGAAAAATTGAATTACCATTTAAAAATGATAATTCAGATCAATATACAACTGAACGTGAAACTGGATAAAGTGGTCCAGAAATTCTAGCACTTGAAACAATTGATAAAATAATAAAGTTTGAGACCAAATAAGCCAATAGATAGTTTAAAGTTAAGGTAAAATTCGAAAAGTCTAATCCCAATAAAACAAGCATAAACCCAATATGTGAAATAGAGGACATTGACAAAAATCGTTTAATTTTTTGTTGAAAAGCCGCACCAATAGTTCCAATTAATAAAGACAAAATACCAGAAAAAAACACAATTGGACCTAAAATTACGCTAAATCCACTAAAACAAAATAAAGATTTAATCAATAAAATTAAAAATACAGGTTTAACGATTAAAATTAAAATCGATAGTGCAAACCACGACGAACCCTCATAAACATCTAAAGCTCAAGATTGAAATGGAAAAGCAGAAAGTTTAAAAAGTAAAACTGCCAAAATTAACATTGCCCCCCAAATACCTAATAGTGAATAATTACCGTTTAGCGTAGGAACAATAAGTGCAGTTAAGGCTGAAAAATCAATCGAGCCATATGCAAGATATAGTAACCAAATTCCAAATAAAAAAAAACCTGCTGAAATTAATCCTAAAATAAAATACTTAATTGCAGCTTCTTGTGCTTTTAAACTAAATGAAAATTGAGCCAAAAGGCCATATAATGATAAGTTAAGACCAACCCATACTAAAAATAAAAATAAAAAGTTATCAGCAATTAATAAAAGAATTGAAAAGATAATTGCCATACTAACCAATACAATTTGATCAATAATACGATTTTGTCAAAATAACCGACGAATACTAGAACCTGAACTTACTAAAATAATACGACTTGCTAAAAAAATAATCGTAAATAAGCTAAAACTAACAATCCCAATAAACGAATTAAATTTAACTATTTCTGCAAAACTGCTTAAAGTATTAACCACTGAAACCGAAATAGCCGAAAAAATGCCTACTGTAGGAATAGTTATTAAACTCAAAATTATAGAAATTAAAGTACTAGCTACAAGCTGTAACGTTCGAATTCCAGTTAATACTAAAATTAACATTGAAAAAGGGCCAATAAGAGCAAATCGATTTGATTCTCAAAAATAGAAACAAAAAGCTAAACAAAAAGTAGCCAATCAAACACCATCACCGAAAGCTGTAAGTAAATCAACACACAATAGAGCTGTAAAATAAAATCCAGTATGATCAAAAATAAAAACTGTATACGCTAATGGAATAAAAATAAAAATTAAAAATCAGCATCAAAGCTCACCTACCAACATTTCAGGTAAAGTTAAGCCCCTAATATCCATACATTGTTTAATATGCCTATCTACTAAGCGTAAAGGCTGTATATTGGTATTAACTCATCAAGAATGTACTGTATTCGGAACTAAAGAAAAAATTTGAATAAATTTAGACATAATATTTAACCTCAAAAGGAATATACTTATTTTTTAAACACGCTAAAGCAATGTTTTAAAAATAAATGAATAAATAACTCAGATTCCGTAACTTTTTTAGTTACGTTAATAAACGAACGTAACGGTGCATATAAACAAGCACGTAAAATATAATTTTTAACTAATGGTACAGAAGTAACTGCTACGTTATCAAAGTATCCACGCATTCCAGCAAATAAAAGAACTAATTGGGTTTCAACAGCTAAAGGTGCAAATTTTGATTGTTTTAAAATTTCTAAAAGACGTAATCCTCGATTTAAAGTAACACGAGTAGTTTCATCTAATTCTGATCCTAAAAACATAAATGCCTCAACTTCACGAAATTGTGCTAACTCTAGTTTTAAAGAACGTGCAACATCTTTAATAGCTTGTGGTTGTGCAGCAGATCCGATACGGCTAACAGATAATCCAACATTAACAGCCGGCCTAACACCTTTATTAAATAATGAACTTTCTAAAAAAATTTGACCATCAGTAATTGAAATTACATTAGTTGGAATATATGCTGAAACATCTCCTGCTTGAGTTTCAATAACAGGTAAAGCAGTTAATGACCCATTTCCGTAAAAATTATTAAAACGAGCAGCTCGTTCTAATAAACGAGAATGTAAGTAAAAAACATCCCCTGGATAAGCTTCACGTCCTGGAGGACGACGTAAAAGTAATGACATTTGCCTATATGCAATAGCTTGTTTAGTTAAATCATCATAAATAACTAAAGCCGCATATCCTAAATCCCTAAAAAATTCACCAATAGTACATCCAGTATATGGAGCTAAATACTGTAAGGTAGCTGAATCAGAAGCAGTTGCAGAAACAACAACTGTATAAAAAAATGCACCTTCAGCTTTTAAACGCTCAACTAAATGAACAACAGTTGATCGTTTTTGTCCAATTGCAACATAAACACAAAATACTGGAGTAGCATTATCACGTTGGTGGATAATACTATCAATTGCAACGGTAGTTTTACCAGTTTGACGATCTCCAATAATTAATTCACGTTGACCACGTCCAATTGGAATCATACTATCGATTGCTAAAATTCCAGTTTCTAATGGCTCATTAACAGATTGACGGCTTACGATACCAGGTGCTTTAATTTCAACAGCTTTTAAGCGTGAAACAGCTGCAGCTACAGTACCATCAATACGGTTTCCTAATCCATCTACAACAGTTCCTAAAAGAGTAAAAGATACCGGCACAGTAACTACTGAATGGCAACGCTCTACAGTGTCACCTTGTAAGATTAAACGATCATTTCCTAAAACAACAACACTAACAGAATCATTTAATAAACTTAAAACTAACCCACGAACACCACTTTTAGGAAAAATAACCAATTCTCCAGCCATTGCACCGCCAAGACCCATTACGATTGCAACACCATCACCAATACTACGTACTGATCCTACATCAAAACGTACAGAACGCATAAAAAAATGTACAGATAAGTTAGTTAACAAATAATTAACAAATAGCTATAGAAAATTAACTATAAACTCTTGTTAATAAATACTGCCCAAAAGTGGAATTGAACCACTGACCAAAGGATTTTCAGTCCTCTGCTCTACCAGCTGAGCTATTCGAGCTAAATACAAAAACTACATACTTAAAGAAGTAAAACGAGCTAATGGAGCTATAACTGATAATTTAAAAAAAAGTGGAAAATACCTCACAGAAGAGACATTTGAAACTAATAAAATAATACTAAAAAAATAAACCCAAAATAGCAAGTACGTAGATATAGAAGAATCCCCATAAGTTAGGAGGTCAATCTGTGGCATTTACTAATATTCTAAATTGGCGTAACTGGCAATGTAAGGAATCGAACCTTAAAAGCCGGATTATGAGCCCGGACGGAGACCACCTCCCCATTACCATAAGATGAATCATAAATTAAAAACACACCTACAGTTCCTCATAAAACAAGAACTATAATTTTTGGTTAGGGCCAGACGGGAATCGAACCCGTAATCTACCGATTAACAGTCAGTTGCTTTAACCAGTTAAGCTACTAGCCCCTAGTAAACCAATTCTCGCTACCAGAATTGAACTGGTATTCCAAAATATGGAAATAGTTTTTGAAACTATCGCGTCTACCAATTCCGCCAAGCGAGAGAATCTCGCCTATAAAAACTATGCCCCCTGCGAGACTCGAACTCGCGTTGTCGCCGTGAAAAGGCAATGTCCTGACCAACTAGACGAAGAGGGCGCACATAAAAACAAACATATTTTATATATAAATATAAAAAAAATTAAATAAATAGTTTATATTTTTTTTTTCGAGAAGGACAGGACTCGAACCCGCACCAAACAGCTCGACAAGCTGATGCTCTACCATTAAGCTACCCCCCCATCCACATAAAGTTTTAAAACCAAAATTAGTACAATCTGAGCGCATTGGGGATCGAACCCAAGACCATTAGGTTAAAAGCCCAATGCTCTACCAACTGAGCTATGCGCCCGACCAAAACCCACAAATATTTGGTAAAAACTAAAACCCAAACTACGGGATTGGGGCAGGGGGACTCGAACCCGCAAAATGATAGCACCAAAAGCTACTGCCTTACCAATTTGGCTATGCCCCATAAATACTACTAAAAAACTATAAGATTAAGTATAACTAAATTTAGCACTTACCACGCCCCCAAAATAATATAACAGCTATTTATTGCTATAGTTTATATTTTTATTATTACATAATAAATTTGAGTAACATTTTTTTTGGTATCTGCTCTTCCAACTAATTATTAATAACGGTATGAAAATTGGATATGTATATAAATACAAATTTACCCAACTACACGTACAAAATTAGGATTTATAAAAGTTATTGAATCTCAAACATAGGCCAATACCAATTATTTTCAAAAAAAAAATAAAAATTATAGTAATTTTTACATTTTTAGAAACCTATGCGTAAAAGAAACACCGTTAAACAACCGGCATATTAAATATTCAAATACTAACCTATAATCCATTAAGTATTTAGTATATATTAAAATTTCTAATATACATATTAATTTATTCGTAAAAAAATACAAAAATTTTACAATTAATAAATACTTCTAAAAACAAACGTCAAATATATGCTATTTGACTAAAAATAAACAGTTAAAAAAAAACACTAAACCCTATATAAAATATATACCAAAATATTATAAAATAGGTACTAAAATGACTACAAGCAAACGGAAGAAAATAACCAAATTTAATTAACTATAAGAAAAATAACTAAAATAAAATCAACTAAAAAACTATTAAACTTATAATACAGTAAAAATGATTAAAACTAAAATAAACAAGATCCTTGTACCTAAGTATAGAAACTAAAATTTAAAAAAAGCCAAATCCCATTAAAACCCATTAAACAAAAAAAAAATAAAAACTAGTTTAAATTAAAACTTTAATCTATAAAATAAATACGGTATTTACAACAGTATATGGAAATAAAGCCAACCAAACCTGCCAAACCATTAGTAAAGTTACAACCGAAACTTCTAAAGCCGATAAATCTATTAAATACGAAACTCCACCTGTCGGAAGTACGGCGGTTCCACAACCCATACCAATAACACGAATCATTCCAAAAATAATAAAAAAAAAACCAGGTAATACTAAAACTAATAAAATTGGATCATAATGCCATAAAGATAATAAAGCAAAAAATTCTCCAGGAAAACCCGCAAATAACGGTAAACCTGCATTTGCAAAAAGAAATAAACTAAAAAAGAAAAATAAACGTGGTGAGGTTTGCGCTAACCCGCTAAATAATAAAACTGAACGACTTTCCCCACGACGATATAGACAACCAATTAAAAAAAATAATGCTGATGAAATAATTGCATGTGAAATCATAGTATAAACTGCTGCACCAAAACCTAATGCGCCGGTTGAAACTAATGCAATTACTAAAAAATTCATATGCGAAATAGATGTATAAGCTACTAATCGTTTTAAATCATTAATAACATAAGTTAAATATGAAATAAAAGTAAATCCAAGTAAGGGTAAAACAACTGAGATTGAATTTCAATATTCTACCCCTAAAGGACAAAGTTGAAAGCCAAAACGTAATAAACCATAAATACCAAGTTTTAACATTAAACTAGCTAAAATCATAGACCCTGCCGTTGGTGCCTCAACATGCGCAGAGGTTAACCATAAGTAAACTGGAAAAAAAGGTACTTTAAAAGCTAATCCAAAAAAAACTAATGGAAAAATAAAAAATTGAATTTGCGGATTTATAATACAAAAATCATACAATTCTCAAAAATTAAATGTCCCGGTAAAATTATATAAAATAACAGTTGCTAGTAAAAAAAATACTGACCCTACAACCGTAAATAAGAATAATCGCATGGCTGCTGGAACACGTGAAGGGCTTGACCCAAATACCCCTACTAAAAAAAAAGTTGGAATTAAAACACCCTCAAAAGCACAATAAAAAACTAGCATGTTAGTAGTTATAAATGCAATAATCATACAAATACCAATTCAAATAAGCGCCATACTAAAATAACGTAAGCGTATACCCCGTTCATAGGCAGAAACTGCACATATAAATATCGATAATACAACTAAAAGTACTAATCAAAATGAAACCCAATCAGTAAAATAAAATAATTCAGTTACACTACTTGAAGCTTTTCCAACAACTGATAGCACTCCTTTTGAATTTACCCAAACATTAGCAGTACTCCAATGTAATCAAAAAGTTAAATTACTATCAATAAATGCCATATTAATACCCTGAATACGAGCAGCATCAATAACCTCTATTACTTGAGGTAAGGTGCTAACTAGATCTGCCAAATTATACTTAACTATACGCCACCAAAGACCAACTCTATAGCTAAATTCGGTACGCCAAATTAACATTAAAACTGTTAAAAATCAAATAATTCCAATATTATATACAATTTTAAAATGAAAAGCACGATTAAGATGCGTTGGGCACGTACGTAAGCCCTCAATAAGTGGCAATAAATAAAATAAAATAAGTATAAAAAAAAATCCTTGGATATGCATAGGAATTGAATTTAAAAAATCTTGAAATACAGGAAAATAATAATCTACAGGTGAAACAACGATCGGCCTAAGATTTCCAAACAATATACGATTAATTAAGTAAACTAACATAAAATTTAATAGCCTTTAAGTTAACTTTTAGCGCGCCCCGCTTTTAATGTCGCCCCTAAAAACCCTTTAATATCTCAGCACATTTTTAATGAATAAACAATTTCTACAGTTCCACGTACTGACCCAGATACACACCCAACTAATGGACCAGTTAATGGAAAATCGCGACGGAATGGAAAACCAGAAAAACAATAGTTATTTAAAATTTTTCGTAAATCTGGGTGGTTAATAAAAAAAATACCAAACATATCAAATACCTCACGCTCTAATCAGCTAAAACCAAAAAATAAATTTGATACAGTAACTAGTGGCATAATTTCTGAAATTTGAGTTCGAATTAAATATAAGGTATTAAAAGTAGTACTACGTAAAACATAAATAATAAAAAAACGTAAAAAACATTCTGGGCGATCATAAACTACAAGATCCACCACTAAATCCAATAAAGTCTGTGAACTGTACCTAAAAAAAGCTAAAATATTGAAAATATCTAAAACCGAAACAATAACAGTAAAACAACGTAGAACACAATCAACGGCAACTAAAAATAAAGTTGGCCAAATAAGTAATAATTGTTGTGCATTAAATAAAAATACAAGTCCAAGAAGTGTAAATTTTTTATAAAACGTATGGAATGTAGCTACTAACCCCAAATTACGATTTGAATTTACAATAAAAGACTGAATACCCAATAATAATGCAAAAGAATACTTAGTTACTACTGTATTTTGTGTAAAAGAAATACTACCTAATCGCCTAACCATAGATTAAAAATAAACTATTTGCCAAAAAGCTAATATGCTTTCAAACAAAAAGTGGAGAATAAGGAAATGCATCGAAAAAAGTAAAAATACCAAAAATAAAAATAAAATAACCAAATACAAAAACTAAAAAATTTTTCCAACCTAAAAACATTAATTGATCATGCCTATATCGTGGTAATGCACCACGTACTAAAATAAAAAAAAAAGCCCAACCAAATACTTTTACTAAAAAAAAAAATAAATTCGAACCCCAACCCCCAAGAAATAAAATAGTTCCAAAAGTTGACATTAAAACCATATTAGCGTATTCAGCTAAAAAAAACATCGCAAATGTAGTTGCAGAGTACTCAACATTAAACCCTGCCACTAGCTCAGCCTCAGCTTCAGGTAAATCAAATGGTGTACGATTAGTTTCTGCAAAACCAGAAATTAAAAATAAACTAAAAAGTGGTAAAAACGGTAAACAAAATCAAGTTGCTCGCATTTGAGCCGAAACAATCTCGATTAGGTTTAAAGAACCAGCTACCATAGCTACAGGTAATACGATTAACCCCAAATTTAATTCATAGGAAATTAACTGTGCAACTGAACGAAGTCCCCCAATTAGAGCATAATGCGATGAACTAGCTCAACCAGCACCTAAAATTCCATATACCCCTAACGAAGAAAAACCTAATATTAAAACTAAACTTAAATCAGAGTCAATTAACGCTACATTAAATGCTAATGGCATAAAAACTCAACAAGTAAATGCTAAAATTAAAATTGCCAATGGAGCAATAAAATAAACTATAACTGATGAAAATCCAGGAGTAATTACTTCTTTTAACGCCAATTTAACCCCGTCAAGAATTGGTTGAGCTAAACCCCAAAAACCAACTGCATGAGGACCACGACGACGCTGTAAAGACCCCAAAACTTTCCTCTCTGCCAACACGTAAAACGCTACTACCATAAGTAACGAAATTAAACCAAAAATTGAACTAAGAGTATAGATAATTTTAAATAGTCAACTACTTTGAAAACCGAACATATTTAAAACAAAAACACACTTAAATAACTAAGCAAACACTTGAGGCATTTGCTCCCCACCAGTAAATAAATAGTAGAACAAATAATCAAATAACATCTACAAAATGCCAATACCACACTGCACCATCAAAAGCAACACGATGGGTAAATACCCTAAATAAGTTACCAGCTGAAAATGAAAAAGTTGATAAAGTCGATAATGGATAAAAACTTACAGGTTTCGTTAATCCAAGTGAAAATAAAGACATTGCTAAAAAAATAACTCCAACAAAAACATGAAAACCATGCAAACCGGTTAATGAGAAAAATAAACTTCCATATACTGAATCAGAAATAGTAAAAAAAGAAGCAATATACTCAAAAACTTGAAAAACTAAAAAGGCAGTTCCTCGAATTACTGTATCAAAAACCCATAAAATTGAAAAACCTGCAGTACGGCTAGTTAATGAACCTGTTTGAGAGAAAAAATAGCGTTTACCTATTATACCGTTAAGGTAAGAAATCGCAGAAAATTTTGAATTTAAATATACTAACTGAAAACGGTCAGCATCTTTAGAAGTATTAACCAAAACTTCACTTGATTTACTTAAATTTAGTCCAGTTACCCCAAAATACGAAATTAAGCGTACGCTCCATAATTTTAAACGAGATAATTTATCATTAGAAACTACTCAAAAATGTGCTACAGTTAAAGATAACCCCGATGAAAGTAACAATAGGGTATTTAAAAAAGGAACACGTCACCAGTAAAATGCCTCAATCCCTACTGGAGCCCATACGCCACCAATTCAAATACTTGGATTTAAGCTTACGTGAAAATATCCTCAAAAAAATGAAATAAATAACATTAATTCAGAAACAATAAATAATAAAATCCCAATCCTAAATCCGCGCTGTACTTCAATAGTATGTGCTGCTGAATTTTCTTCTGTAAAAGCTTCAAAACACCAAGTAATAATAACTGCAGCCAAAACTACTAATCAAAACCCATGAGCAAAAGCTGAAATTGAGGTTAACCTTAAAACTGAAATTAAATGTAATGCAGAAAAGAAAAAAACTAAACTTAATACAAACGGTAAAGGACTACCATTAAGTAAATGAAATGGATGACCAAACCAATCTTTCCTAACGCTTGCTAAGATATCCGTTACTGCAGAATTAGCAATTTGAGACTGAGACCTATATAAATTTAAAAGCCCAGAAGATTGTGCTTGGGTATTTTTAGTAATAAACTGATTAACAGTTGATTGGTTAATAAAATCACTACCTACTTTAGTAGTATTAACCATATGAGATTTAGTAGAACTATTCAATTCACATTCAGACAAGCTCGTTAATAAGACTTTTCCAGGAATAAATCCAGTCTCAACTGAGAACAAACCAATCTAGCATAGTTATAAAAGTGATTTTAATAAATAAAGTATAAACAAATATTAGAAATAATAAAAAACGATATCGCAAATGTTGATACATAAGCAGTTAAAGATCCCATATGTAAAATACCGATAAATTTCGATAATCGTGCAGTCATAGAAACAGGTACCTCTACAACAAAAGATTCTAACAAAAATCGTTCAATTTCAATTAATAATATAAAATAAACATAATTTAACAATGGACGAACTAAATAATAATAATAAATATTTTCAAAAAAAGCTCGATTTTGAAAAAATGCATAAACAGATTGAAGACCAGTAACCCTACGTAAAGAAAATTTGTATCCACCGAATTCACGTTGTGAAACAAATCAAATACAAAATAAAACTGGAGGAATTAACGTTAATAGTTTATAAGACATAGGTAAACTTTCAACGCCCTCCAGTACTAATAATGTAGTTTCTGAAAATCCTGAAGATTGCATAGAAACTCACATTCAGGGATAAAATTGTTTTACAACCCATCCAGCAATAATAGACGGAATAGCTAAAAGTACAATTGCTAATCAAGCAAATCCATTTAGCCTAGTAGCCTCAGCAGCCCTTAATATATGATTCAAGGGAGAACGGCGAAATCCAAAAAATATTAAAACTAGTGTATTTGCTGAGTATAAAGAGGTCAAAACTGCAGCAATAAGTATAACACCAAAAACAAATAAGTTTAGTAAAGAATTAGAAGAAACTAAAATCCCAAAAATTGTATCTTTCGAATAAAATCCAGCAAAAAAAGGAAACCCTGCTAGTGCAACAGAACCAATGAGCATTGCCCCGAATAGTAAAGGTTGGCTAAAAAAAAGCCCACCCATACGACGAACGTCTTGATCTCCATCAAAACAATGAATAACGCAACCAGCACATACAAACAGTAATGCCTTAAAAAATGCATGAGTAATTAGATGATAAAATGCAATATATGGAGCACCTACGCCACAAGCTACGAACATAAAACCTACTTGACTTGAGGTTGAAAAAGCAATTGTTTTTTTTAAATCAAATTGGAAAAATGCAAAAAGTGCAGAAGTAAGTGCGGTTAAACCACCAATCAACGTACAAGCAATTTGTGCATGTTCGCTTAACAGCATAAGCGGCGATACTCGGATTAGTAAATAAACCCCAGCTGTAACCATTGTAGCAGCATGTAAAAGTGCTGAAACCGGAGTTGGACCCTCCATGGCATCAGATAACCAAATATGAAAGCCTAACTGTGCTGATTTTGCAGCAGCAGCAGTTAAAAATAAAAATCCTAATAAGTCAATTGTTGATAAAGTAACATAGCCTAAGATAGAAATAGTAGATGAAGTGTGATTAAACGATAACAGCTCTAAATCAGAGAAAGAAAGAGTATTAAACTCAAATCAGGTTATAACCATAGCAAATAAAAATGCTGTATCACCAACACGATTTAATGTAATTGCTTTCATAGCTGCCTTAACAGCTTGTAAACGAGTATTTCAAAAACCAATTAATGCAAAAGAACAAACACCAAGTGCCTCTCATCCACAAAACATAATTAATAAATTTTCAGAAACAACGAACATAACCATACAGCCTGCAAATAGAATTAAAAAGTTTAAAAATTTAAAAGTAAATGGATCAGTTGCCATATAATAAATAGCAAACATTAAAACAGCAAATGTTACCCATAAAACAACTAAACACATTAACGATGAAACGGTATCAAATGTAAATGCTCAACGTACCCATACCAAATATTCAGAAAAGGGTAATAAGTCATATATAACAACTGTTGAAGTTGGGGTATTTAAAATATAAGTTAGCATTAATAATGCAAGAAAGGCTACCGGTGCAGTTGCAACTAACTGACAAATTTTATACGGTATTGACCTAGAAAAAAAATAACAAAATCCAAAAATCGCAAATGGTAAAAACACCAACAGGAACAAGGGAAAAGATTCAGAAGTTATATTAAACAAATTAAACATTTTTAATTAATTATAAATATGATTTTCTAAATAGTTTGTACGATATAATTATACCTACAATAAGTACCTAAAAAAAACCTATACGTTAAAGCCTACGGAACAACTTCAACAACAATTGGCATAAACCCGTGCCTAACTCCACATATTTCGCTACACTGACCATAGTAAACCCCAATACGAGTTGGAACAACGGTAACAACATTAATACGACCTGGACAAGCATCAACCTTAACACCCATTGCTGGAATTGCTCAACTATGAATTACGTCATTTGAGGTAATTAAAAAACGTGTTGGTTTACGAAATGGAATACTAATAGAGTAATCAACATCTAATAAACGTAAAGATTTATCTTGTAAAACATCATCTTCTAAAATCATACTTTCATAAGAAATTTTATCACCTGCTGAGGATAAAGTTGAAAATTCATATGTCCAAAACCACTGATTTCCAATAACTTTAACCCACAATCAAGGACGAATTTCTTCATCTAACGCTAATGCTAGTGTAAATGAAGGAACTGCAATAATTAATAATAATGCACATGGTAATAAAGTTCAAATAAACTCTAAAAATGTTAAATGTTTAAAATTAAAAAATGGACGATATGACGCAGTAAATGATTTAAATTCTTTATGCTTATCAGATGTAGTTGATGCAATTTTAGTATTTCAAAATGATAACCCAACAATTAGTAAATATGCTACTAACACAGCAACAGCAACTAAAATTGCCATTACATCAGAATAAAGATCAACAATACCTTCCATTTGTGCTGATGCTGGAGTTTGAAAACTTCACTGTCAAGGACGAGGTGATTCCGCGCTTACTAAACGAGTTGGAGTTGGTACGTACACTGAATCAAAATCAAATGCAGTACGGTTAAACTCCAATACAAATAAATTAATACATACATAATCTTGCCTAAATAAACGAGTAAAACCAGTAGTTTCTAGTAACTTATCTGCTAAAACTGCTAACCGTCCAGCTAATGACCACTGATTACGTCCAGCTAAGACGTTACGTCCCATAGTATCAAAAATAATATAAAAAAATAACACTAAAGAAGCAATAGTTACAACTGACCCAATTGAAGCAATAAAATTTCAAGCTGCAAATGCATATGGATAATCAGGAATTCGGCGAGGCATTCCAGCTAACCCCATAAAATGCATTGGAAAAAAGGTTAAATTAACTCCTAAAAAAAAAGTTCAAAACTGATACATTCCTAAAATTTCGCTATAACGCACACCCCAAAGTTTACCTGATCAAAAATAAAATCCAGCAAAAATTCCAAAAATCGCCCCCATTGATAAAGTATAGTGAAAATGACCAACTACATAATAAGTATCGTGAACTGATAAATCTAAAGAAGCATTCGCTAAAATAACCCCCGAAAGACCTCCAACAGTAAAAAGTACGATAAACCCAATTGTATACAATATAGGAGTATTCAAGCGAAACCTAATAGGACCTTCTCACATTGTAAAAATTCAACTAAAAATTTTAATTCCAGTAGGTACGGCAATAATCATAGTTGCAGCAGAAAAAAATGAACGAGAGTCCACATCTAAACCTACAGTATACATATGGTGCGCTCAAACAATAAACCCTAAAAACCCAATTGAAACCATTGCACTTGCCATACCAGTTGCCCCAAAAACAGGACGTAATGAAAATAATGATGCAATATTACTTACAATCCCAAAAGCTGGTAAAATTAAAACGTAAACTTCAGGATGTCCAAAAAACCAAAATAAATGTTGGAATAGAATTGGATCCCCACCACCCTCAACAACAAAAAATGAAGACCCCATAGATCGATCAAGTAATAACATAGTTAATCCACCAGCTAAAACAGGTAACGATAATAGCAGTAAAACAGATGTAACGAAAATACCCCAAACAAATAAGTTTAAACGTGCATAAGTTAACCCAGGTGCACGCATATTGATAATTGTTACAATAAAATTTAATGATCCAAAAATAGACGAAATTCCAGAAATATGTAATGATAAAATTGCAAAATCAATCGAAACAGTATCATGTCCAATTAAACCAGAAAGTGGTGGATATAAAGTCCACCCCGTTCCTGGCCCAGAACCAATTAAAAATGAACAAACTAATAAAGCCAAAGAAAAAGGTAATAACCAAAAACTTAAGTTATTTAACCTAGGAAAAGCCATATCAACAGTTCCACACATTAATGGTAAAAATCAGTTTCCAAATCCACTAATTAAAATTGGCATAACAGTAAAAAAAATCATAACTACGGCATGTGATGTAACTACAGTATTAAAAAATGCATAATTAGAATTTAAAAAATGACTACCAGGAAAAGCTAACTCTAATCGAATAATTCAAGATAAAATCGATCCTAGTAATCCGGCAAAAGTTCCAAAGATTATATATAAAATTCCAATTTCTTTATGATTAGTTGTAAATAACCATCGACCGATACCAGATAACATTGGTTTAGTTGATAGTGGAGTAACATTACTAAATAGTTCTTGACCCAAAACCGAGCGATTAATAGTTAAAGTTCCTAAGTTAGAGCGCTGTGACATTCTTACTTAAAAAAAAAATAGCTAAAAAAACTAACCGCGTAAAACTGTCAAACGTGCAAATGATACTGATTTGTATAACCGATAAGTATTTAAAGTCAATACTAGTCCGATCGCTGAGTCTACTGCTGCTGAGCACAGTAAATAAAGCCCATAGCCCAATCCAGCCGAATCACCAGTAACAACTGCTAACGTAACAAACCCAATAAAAAGTCCTACGAACATAAGCTCAGCAAATAAAATTGTCACTAACAAATTAGTTGAAAAAAAAAATAAATTAAATAATCCGGTAAAAAATAAAACTAACGCAATTAAAACCCCCCCACTTACACCAAAACTACCGGTAAGCGCATTAAAAGTAAAATTTATGTAAAATAAATTATCTAAACAACTACTAACAAACATAAAAAAAAATCTAGTTAACTAAACTAGATAGCAAATACTAGTTAATTAAAAGAAAAAACTAGTTTCCGAATAAAATAATAAAAGTAATCATTAACCCGAATAAAGCGATAGCTTCAGTTAATGCAAATCCTAAAATAGTATAAGTAAATAATTGTTTGTGAACAGCTGGATTACGTGCAGTTCCTAAAACTAAAGATCCAAAAACAACTCCGATTCCTAATCCTGATCCAGCTAATGAAATAGTTGCTAAACCAGCTCCAATAAATTGTCCTGCTTTTAACATAATTAACTAAAATGTATAAAAACACACAAGTTTAGATACCAATTAACTATCTCGCTTTAATAAAAAAGTATACACACATACCCACGTATATATATTAAAAACGTTTAACCCGCTCACGCACCTAATGAAAAAACTAAAAATTTTTCAATACGATTATATAGTTTAAGTAAAAAAAATAGATTCCCAAGTTAAAACTTAATTATACAGCTTTATATTACTAAAAAACAGAATTACGTTTAGCATAAAAAATTGGCCATAAAAGAGCTCCGCGAATTCATTCAAAAATAAACCCAATTAGCAATAACCCTAAAAATGGTAAAACAGCAAAGGAAACAAGTCAGTTACTTGTAGGGGCAACAACTCCTAAAGGAAATAAAAAAATTAATTCTAAATCAAATAGTAAAAAAAGTACACCAACTACTAAAAAATGACTCTCAAAAACTTCATTTTTACAAACAAAAGGCTCAAACCCACACTCATATGATGAATTTTTTTCAAAACCCGGTGTAGATGGTTTTATAATTAATGGTAAAATAAGTAAAAGTAATGCTAAAAGGGTAGAAATTACTGCAAAATACACAATTAAGCTAAAATTCGGTAAAAAAGAATAAGTACTAAAGTATGAAAAACTAGCAATTGTAGAGTCAAATCCAGAAATTGAACTAAAATACTCAGCACGATTTGGCAACAAATATGCAACTAGTGCTAATAGATTACTACATAAAACTGTACTTAACTTAAAAATAGCTGTCAGGCATACAAATAAGTTTACAAAACCTGCCAACACTAAGAACCAAACGAAACTAAATAGTGAAGCAAATAACTTCGACCCGAATCCAAATACAATAAAACCTAAAAATGAAGATCAAATAACTTTATCAACATTTGATTTAGAAGCATTAACACTAGAAGATAAACGTTTTAAAGTTTGCATAAAAAATTAAATTTAATACCAATCGATAACCTATTTAAAAAAAAATACTACTCATTATTTTTTTTAATTTGGAAAAAACGGGATTCGAACCCGTGGTGTTAAGAACACGCCAGCTTAGCAAACTAGTGCCTTAAACCGCTCGGCCATTTTTCCATTAAACAGATTAATTACAATGAAATAAAAGAAGATACTAAATAAACATACAATTTGATGAAAGTTTATTTAAAATAGACATTTCAAGCCCTTTACGTTGAATCTCACGCCCCGCAGGACCAAAAATACGAGTACCTAATAATTTATCAAAATCGCGATCAGAAAACAATACCCCACGATTTTGGCTAAATTTAACGCAAAGTCCATTTGAACGACGAATTAGCTGTTTTGCAGTTAAAATCAAACAAGCATATTTTTTCTTTTTTTGAAGTTTTTTTGATCGATCAAATTGACGCATAACAACTGAAGTACGCACTCCTAAAGAGTTAGTTCGTCGTGCATATACCTGTGTAATTTTTATAAATACTGCCCCGGAATTATCCGCACACTCTAAAATTGAATTCTTAAACATAAAAAGTATTAACTAGAAAAGCCTACTAATGGTCGGCGCCAACCTTCTCTAGTTGGTGTTGTCATAGCAATTACTCCAAAAATTGCTACAAGTAGTAGTAAACCACATACTCAAAAGTACGTAAAATGGGTTTTATATAGATTTAAACCTAAAAGTGACAGATCTTGTAATCAAACATTCCCCGCACCCTGAGCCAAAAATTGACCTAATAAATTTGTCGTAAGTAATTGTTGACTAAACAAAATAGCCGTACTAAGCATATATGTTTTATATAATAAAAATAAAGCATTAATAAAACCAATATAAAAAAAAATAGATTTAGTTCGTTGAACCGTACGAACTGAAACTCCAAGCACCATCAAACCGAATACAATTAAAACAGCAACTGCTCCTACATAAATAATTAGAAAACTAATTGCTAAAAACTCTACCTTAATAACTAACAATAAATAAAGTGCAGTTCAAAAAAATAAGATTAATAGGTTTAATGCTAATGCAGTTAAAGACTCAAATATAAAAAAACAACTTAAAGCTGTTAAAAGTCCAATAGTAATAAATCCAGTTAGCATAGCTTATATAGTTAATAAAATAAATTAAGGTATGTTAGATAAATAATAATATACGCATATTTTTCTTATCTTTTATTTAAAAATTTTAAAAAATAGATTTAAGTTAAAAAGAGTTATGTGGCTAGACACTAAATATACCAAATACTCTCTTACTATTCTATAAATATAAATATATAGGAGATAGGTACATATTACTATTAGATACACTCTTTATAAAGATAATATTATATATTTATATATCATTATATATATATATATGACCCAACCACCTTCCCCAGCCCACAGGGCTTATATTGAAAGTTTATTTCTAGTTTAATGTTATTTTTTGTTATATATTACGTAAATTGTATAAATTTATAAAGTTATAATTTTTTATTATTTAAAAATAATCTCTCTAATTTAGCTATTTAATTTTAAGTATTTAATAACTTTTTTTTAAATTAAATGATATTTATATGGGTTTATTGGTTATTTTAGTTGCCTTTTTTAAGATTTTTCTAAATAATAAAAAATGTTAACTTTACAAATTTACGCAATTTGTGTAATATATAATATTTTAATTAAATAGTTTTGTATCGTATTATGAATTAAAGGGATACCTGCTATATATAATTATATTTTATATATGCTGCACAATTCTCTTTTATTTTTAAATTTTTATATTATAAAGTTTTCTTTAGCTCTTAAAGGGGTATATGGGATGTATGTGAGATACTTCTATTGTAAGCATATGCTATAACTTTATAAAAGAGATTATTGTAGTTATTTAGTAAGAATGACACCAACGACATTAGCCCTATTATCGGCAATTAAGGTAGCCAAGACACGTTTAAATTTAGTTTGCGTCGTGAAGCGCTCTTCTGTAGTTTTAAATGTTATTAAAGTTTTAAGGAAACATAACTTAGTTTACGGAGCTGTACGCGGTTCTGAATGAAAAACATTAGTTTATTTACGTTATTTTCGAGGAAAGGTAGTTTTAAATAATATATCAACTTTATCAAAATCTAGTAGACGTCTTCATGTTACTGGGCGATATGTTGAGTCAATGGCTCGATATCATCCTGCTTTAATCTTTTTATTTTCCAATTCATTTGGTGTTACGTCTCATACTGGGAGGTCAATGCCTATGCTTGCTAAGCAAGTAACTTCTGGTGAACTTTTTGCAGTAATATGGTAGCAGTTCGCCGTCAGTGGATTAAACGATTAGAGTTACCTGTTGGGTCAATTTCAAATCTATATTATGAATTAGGAAGTGGATTAGTTATTTTACATTTTTCTTATCAAACTGTTCAATATGCTATAAAATTACCACTTTCTGTTCGTATTCGACGGTTGGCGACTGGGTTAGTTGAGTTCTACGCATATAGCTTTATAGCGTATAGTTTACTTGTAACTTGAACTAAGACATTACGCCATTTACTATGGGGTGGGCTTCTTCCATATTCCGTACTTCTTGAGGTTCGTGGGCTTGGCTATCGACTAAATGCGCGCTCACCTAAAATTCTTGAATTTGCAATGGGTTTAAGTCATTTAGTTTTTTTTACCTTACCTTCTCAAATTACAGCAAAAAGTGCTGGAAATAAATCAAGAGCTGTTCAATTATTTTGTTCGGAATGGTTACTATTAACACAAACTGTTTCAATTATTAAAAAACTTAAACGTGTTAATTTGTATAAAGAGCGTGGAATTTTTTATAGAGGCGAAGTTTGCCAAGGTTTAAAAATCAGTCGTAGAAAAAAAGCATAATATATGTCTTTATAGTAGTATCGATTTAATTTTATTTATGTTTAAATCAATAAGAAGAAAAACTTTGTATTTGAAAACACGACGTCAGTTGGTAGCGCTTAAGATTCTATTGGCCACCTCTCAGCGTTTTAACTATATTAATCGAGAACTCGTTGGAAAATCGGCATTAACTCGCCGGGTTGCATTTTCACGCTTAGTCGGTATTAGGTGTACTCACACTGGTCGTTTACGCGGATCTGTTTCATTTTTCCATATGTCTCGATTTAGGGTTAAAAAATTAGCTGAATTGGGTTTATTGCCTGGAGTTAGGCGTTTATCGTGGTAAAATTAATAGTTTTATAGTTTTTTATTTATTAGCATTAATCCGTATTTTAATGCTAAAAATCAAATATTTATTTTTTATGAATTTAGTTACTAGCTATTAAGCTTTGATAAGCTGCGCGATATTTTATTGAAAAATATACTTAGTTTTAATTTAGTAGGTTAGGATTTAAATGCCAACATTAGTTCAATTAGCAAAAGGTATACGTAAACAAACACGTAAACATTATAGGACAATTTCACTGGCACATTGTCCGCAAAAACGTGCTTCTTGTCTTCGAGTTCTTATTATGTCACCTAAAAAACCTAACTCAGCACAACGTAGGATAGCTAAACTACGGCTCTCTACTGGTGCTCGAATTACTGCTCATATTCCTGGTATTGGTCATAACTTTCAAAAACACGGGGTTGCGCTTGTTCGTGGTGCTCGTGTTCGTGATTTACCAGGAGTTCGGTATAGGGTTATTCGTGGAAAATATGATGTAACGTCTATTGTACATAGGCGCCAAGGTCGTTCGAAATATGGCATGAAAAAAGTTTAAGCAAGATGAAAAGCACACTCTTTTAGCGGGTTATGATTCAAGATGAATTGTATCAGATACGCGTCGATGTCAGGATCAACGTAGTAGCTGAAAAAATAAACAAAAATTTAAAAAAAATGAACTAACTGTTGATACAAAGTCTAGTTCTCGTCGTTCTGCTTCGGGTGCACGTGCACAATTAGTTATGGCGTTAGGTGAGTACCAAACCTTTCGAACCTCAACTGCACATTATTCATTTTGAATGCAACGGTTTTTTAATACATTAACGATTAGGGGGGGTCAAAAAGTTTCACAACGTTTAATGTCAACTGCTCTTTGGGGCTTAAGTAAGTTATTTAATGAAGATCCCATTTTATTAGTTTTTGAGCTTTTTGAACTTTATCGTTATCCGTTTTTAGCGGTTCAAGTTCAACGAGGTTGATCTTCTTTTATTCGGTTAACTTTTTTACCTTGATGGCGTCAATATCTTGTGTTAATGCGCTGATTTACGCGATCTCTTTATTCAACAAAAGTTAATAAATCAATTGGTATTTTAGCATTTAGAGAGCTTTTAGCTTTATTAGTAGATCCGACTACTAGTAATACTGTTCGTCGTAGGGCTATTGTTGTAACTTTATCGACACAAAGTAGGCTAGCATTAAATTTTCGCTGAAAATAAATAAAAGTTTTTAAAAATACGGGATGTAGCGTAATCGGCTAACGCGCCTGCTTTGGGTGTAGGAGACTGTGGGTTCGAGTCCCGCCATCTCGAAAATTTAGATATATGTATTTATTTTATTAGATTTGTTTTATTTTTTAATAGTAAGGCGAAATAGTTTAAATGGTAGAGCACCGGGTTCATACTCCGGCTATATAGGTTCAATTCCTATTTTCGTCAATTAGTTTTTATTTTATTTTTTTTAGCGGGGGGTATTATTGATAGAACCTCAGTTAAGGTTCCGTTAACTATTATAGCTATATTCAGCTAGTTAAGTAAAATTGCATAAACAAAATTTAAGTATAGTTTTGGGCAAAAGGGAGTCTAAGTATTTATTTTATTTGGTTTTTTTAGTAAATATCGGTTTAATCCTGGTAGCGGAATTGGTAGACGCAGTAGATTTAGGCTCTAAAGTTTGTGGGTTCGAGTCCCATCCGGGATATTCCTAGTTACATATAAATTTATCTTAATATAAATTATCCTAAGATAATTTATTTTTATAAATTTAATATTCTTTAATATAATATAGTGTATAGAGTTATTTATGTTTATTAATAAATCAGTTGCAATTTTTTTAATGGGGTCGACAGAAAGTTATTTTGCAGGGCGAACTAAAAAACTTGGAGTTTTTTCTAGTTATTATCTTTTAGGGTATCGTGAAGGTTTTATGGTTGGAAGGTTATCGTCATTTAATGACTTAATTGTACGTGTAGCACGTCTTTTGGCCTTAGGGGCCGGATTTAATTTAGATTTTTGAGTTTTATCTTGATCTGTTCGTAGTTTACCAATACTTATTTGATTTGCACGTGCAGCACAGGTTAATTTATTTAGTAACTTAAGTCGAAAATATTCTTTAATATTTCAAAAAGGACTTTTTTTTAGTTCACGAACGGTTGTTTTTAATATTAATACTATTCGTTTTTTAGGAATTGATATTGCACTTTTATTGACGAAACCAACAATTATTGGACAATACCAATTAAATTCATTTCAAAGTTTTGGAATCCCTGTTGTTGGCTTAAGCTATAATTTTTTAAATTTTAGTAGATATTCTTATCAATTTTTATGTGCTTCAGAATTTTCACGTTTATTTGTTTTTTTTTTACGTTTTTTTATTTGTTTTTTACGTAAATAATTAATTTTTACTATAGTATAAAGAGTAGTATTTTATTTAAGTTAGGGTTACTATGGCTCAATGGTAGAGTAGTTGATTGTGAATTAATTGGTTGCGGGTTCGAATCCCGCTAGTAACCTAACTCCTGCATAGTCGGGAACCCCTTATTTTATAAGGTTCTAGTATTTTAAATTTTTAATTTTATATGTTAATTTTAAACTATTCTGCAGCATCACTTATTGGTAACTCGTCAAGTATGGTGTTAACTCGGGCTAAGAAAAGTGCCCTAAATTTATTTAATTTTTCTTTTTTGAGTGACAATACATTAGTTAGCATTACCCCCTACTTTCGAAATTATCTATTTAGTCGTCGAGATGCTGGGTTTGGCTTAATAGGCCCGTTATTTAGCTATCGACATATTTCAAAAAGCTCTAAGTGACGTTTACGTTTTTTTAAAAGTTGAACATTTAATGGTCAAATTTATAGCCATAAGACAATTCGTCGATCTATAGCACCTCAGAGTTTGTTTATGGTTAATCGATTTACTTTACCATTTTTTAAAAAATTTATGAAAAGTATTAATAATCCGCAGAATCCTCAATGGCTACCATCAGTAGCTCATTTTTTATCGTTTTCTGTAAATAGGCTATGGTTAACGCAGGTATGTAGGATGAAAACTTTAGCTATTTCGGGAACTTTAGGTCTACTTCGTAATTTATTTTTTAAAAATTGGCTTTTAACTCTATATGGCTTTGATAAGTTATTATCAAAATTTATCTATACAGTTTATACACGAACAGCATTTAGTATGCCACGCCAATTTTTATCAATTGGATTAGATTCTGGGTCTTTTAGTCCATTAGGTGCTAAACGATTTGTATATGGGTCATGGCATGCTCGATATTCAAAACAAACTAAATTTTATAAACGTAAACGTTTAATGGTTACCCGATATGCACGTTTTCTTTTTGGTGTACGACGAACTAGATTTGTAAAAAAAATTTGCCAAGGCGTACCGCATAGTGCTATTGATCGTATTCATACTTTTAATGTTATGTTTCATACACGTTTAGTTACTTTTATTTCATTATTTTTTAAAATCCGTTCTCATATACGTATTTTACTTTTAATAAAAACTGGACATATTTTTGTTAACGGTCAATGCATTCGTAATCCAGATTTTAGCTTAAAAACCCATGATACGATTTCATTTTCGACTATTTCTCAAAAATGGATTAAAACCTTACAAGGTCGTAAAACAAGGCGATTTCGCTTTATTCGTATTCGTAAACGCCGTTTTTTAGTTGGTAAATGAAAACCGCGCGTATTTTCAAGAAAATTTGAAAAATCGGTTATTTTTGGGCCATTTTGTCAATTTGCAGTTATACGTCATGTTTCTGCACTTCCTATTCGTCCTTTTCGGCGTAAATTTGGATCTATTCCATTTTTTTCAAAAAATCGTGTTAGGTTTTTATTGGGAACATTAAGTTTTTAACTAAAATATATTAAACTTGATACAAATCATCCTTTTAACTTATTATTTATAATTAATGTCTAATTTAGCATTACAAATGCGTTTAGGTATTCGGCGGGGGTGGCGTGTTAAGATGCTTGTTGATATTGGACTATATACGCCATCTCTTGTTCATTGTATGTTTGTACAAGTTATGGTACGTATGCGTTCATTGCGAGTAAATATCTGAATAGTTAGTTACTATCTTATATATATATTTAATAAAATGCTTATTTATGCATTTTTTTGATTATTACCAACACGCTCGGTTTCACAAATTTTTGGAGGGTTTACTCGTTTTTGTTTACGTATTGGTATCGCAACGAGTAAACTTTATCTTAGCCGCGCAACCTTAATTAGTATTTCGGCTGTACCGGCTCAAAAGTATTGGCTTCGGTTACGACGTAGGCAGGTTAATATTAAAGCTAAGAAAGGTGTTCATTCAGTATTATTTGTAAAATTATGAAATTTTGGTGGAAGTTTGTTGCGTTTTTTAATCGCACGGAGCAGACTTTCAACTTATTCGACCATAACCCTAGCTAATTGTTTAGCTGGGGATAATTTAGAAACTAATTAACCGCATGCTTTATATTCGACCCACTATGTCTTTTTTTTTTTTAGTCGGTTTGCCTGTAACGTGCAATACGTTACTGCCTTCATCATTATGTTTACTTTCTACTACTGTCAGTTCTCAAAGAGCACATTTAATCTACCTAAAACAACGTTCATTTTACTTACGAAATTTATTACAACGTTGTTTAAGGTTGCAGTTAGAGCGATTTATTTTTACTCAAAGTTATTCACGAGCTTATGTATATCTTAAAAATATTGTACGGATAAGTTTATTTAATGCTGTAGGATGAGTTCGATTAGAGCGGACTTATCAACGAAAACTAAAAAGTCGTTACTTTCGTAGTTTTTCCATAAGTAATCTTTTTTCATTTGTTTTTATTCGCTCGATTGGGTTTTTATTCACTATGACCGGTGGTGCATTTTTTTTTATTCGTTTAGTTAGTATTATGATTCAAAAATTTCGTCGTCAATGGGCTATGATGCAATATACTCACCAGGTATTGAATTTAGTTCGACTTGGTTTTTGGTATCATGCGCATATCCAATACCGATTTTCAATGTTGGGCCGTTTTGGCGGTGTTATGCGTGCTGCTAAAAAAGTTATTGGGCAGGGTGCATTAAAGCTTTTTAACTGGCGGGGGGTTTTAGAATATAGCCAAATGGATGTTCCTACTAAATGGGGTATATTTGGTTTTTCTTTTTGACTTCAGTTTCGTGATGTTCCTCAACTTCGTTTAAGCCGATTTATTCAACGTTATCGTAAAGTTTTGCGAGGACTAGCACTTGGAGCTCTTGAGAATAAGGTAGGAAATTTTATTGATGTTGAGTTTGTTGTCGAACCAGCTTCTGAGTTAGTAGTATTTAAGGCTGCTGCATTACCAAGTTTTTTAGATCAAGTTAATTTTGCACGTACAGATATTGCTTTAGATAGTGAGGCACTTCTTCCAGAGACTATTTCTCAAGTAATGAATACTACAAATCGTTTACGGTCTATTGGTTTGCTTACACATAAAGCTTCTCAATCTTTAGTTGATAAAAATCAATTAGCTCGTTTCGATCGCTATCGAACATTTATAACTCGAGCAGCTATTTTACCAGCAGCAGGTTTAGTTTCACGATCTGTAAATAAATCTAAAGTTATTGGTTTATACAGACTAAATAAACGTCGGTTTAGCCGCTCAGTAACTTTATTGGTATTAAAAAAATCAACATCAAAACAAAAAAAAAGAGTAATTAGATACACGCGTTCGGCCATTAAGCGATTACGTCGAATTACTTTATCCAGAACTCAACTGTAGTTGAAATAACTAAGTTAAAAAATTTGATAAGTAAATAATAGAGAAATTTAGATGGTTATTAGTCATGTTGCAAAATTTAAAAAATATCATAAACAGAAAATTCGAATTAGGTCAGTGGCTTGTAAACTTCGTGAGCCTATCTTTGGAACCTTTGCTATTCGTGCAAAAGAGGCAAGCCGTTTAACTGAGTGGCATTTTGAAACCGTTCAAAAAACACTTCGCCGTTCTTTAAAAAAAATGGGATATATTTGATTTTTAGGAAATCCTACAATTCCAGTTAGTGCTAAACCAACTAATATTCGTATGGGTAAAGGTAAGGGGGCTGTTTCATTTTGATCGCAAATGGTACCTACTGGATCAACTATGTTTGAAGTTGGTGGCCAAAACCGTGATTTTGTAGCGAGGGCAGTTAAAGGTGTTAGCAAAAAATTACCAAATAGGGTTGGTTTAGCTTGAGCGCGGTTACGTTTACATAAGTAATACGTATTTATTGCTTTAATGTCACTTAATTACAGTACTGGTTTATTTTCGATTTTACGTTGAACTTTTAGTAATAAATACCAATCTGATGTATCTACTACTTTACCATTTTTTAAATTATCTTCATGTCCTTTGGCTTTAGGTCAACAGGCAAATTTCAATCATCCTGTTGCCATACGCCGTTTACTAAAGCAACGGGCTTTAGGTGTACGGGTATTTAATTGACGTAGCCGATTTTTAGATTTGCAGCAATCAGGATCTATTGGTTTAACTCTTCGTGTAACAAAAAATAATGTTTTTATCGTAGTTTATACTGCAGAAGGTAAAAATATGTTTTGATTAACACGCGGTCGCCAAGGTCATAAATTTAATTTATACACCTCAATTAACCTTAGTTTAATTCGTTTAATGTTTAGTACCGTATTAGATATTTTAACAACTAAACGCACGTTAATTGGGCCAATGATTCATTGTTTAACAATTCGTGGAAGAGTACCAACAAAACGAATTTTACAAGATTTACGTAAGGCACTTTGTGTAGTTCGTACTATTCGAATCTCACAACCATTGCCACATAATGGTTGTCGGCTACCTCGTCGACGTCGTGGGGCACGAAATTAATAGTTATTTTTTAATTAGTTATCTAGGAGTATAGTTTATACTAGTTTAAAAAAAAATAACTTCAGTGGGTGAATGGCCGAGCGGTTTAAGGCACTTGCCTTGAAAGCAAACGTACTTGTGTACCACGGGTTCGAATCCCGTTTCTCCCTATTTTATAGTAATTTTATTACTATAGGGTATCAAATTTTATAATTAACCCCTTAAGGTGAATTATAAAGCCGTGTATAGTTATTTAAAGTTGTGTTTTATACCTATATTCGTATATCTTAAGTATTTTTTTTAAAGGTGGGTAGGTTAATGGTAAACTCGTAGTCTCCAAAACTGTCAATGCTGGTTCGAATCCGGTCCCACCTGGCGTTTGATAGGTAAGAGATATGTATATATATCTAAAATAGACATTTTTTAATTATTTTTTTGTATAAGGGTAATTTCCTTTTAAAGGGCCGTACTTTAATGGTAGAAGATACCGCTCATAATGGTTCAGTTGCAGGTTCGATTCCTGTCGGCCCTAATTGTCATATAGCAGTTTGTTATTTTAGTTCTATTATGTTTGTAGCCCATTACGCAATTTTGTATTGGGGTGAATAGCTTAAATGGTAAAGCTATGGTCTTCAAAATCATTGATTATCGGTTCAAGTCCGGTTTCACCCGAAATCACTATTTTAGTGATTGTTTGAAGAGTGGCCGAGCGGTCAAAGGCATTAGATTGTAAATCTAACGGACTATTCCTACGTGAGTTCAAATCTCACCTCTTCAAGTTATTAATTAGTTGGTTTTTAATTAGTCACTATTTTTTTTATGTAATTAAATTTATGAATATACTACTTTTAAAGTTATTATAAGCTTAGCCTCTAGATATGAATAAAATTCGTTTATTGTATAATTCCTTTAGTACTTTTATAGAAATTGGATGTATTGTATTTAAGGAAGATAAATATAGGATCCAGTATTGTTTTCTATTTGTTAAAGGAAAGCTGATTGTACTAATTATAGTATAACCTGTATACTGGAAATTTAATTATAAAATATTTATTCTAATTTAGAGTAGATTTAGTTTATTATTATAAATACTCAATCAGGAAATTCCTAATTATTTTTTTTTATTTCGAAGGCTTATCTGGTATATTAAAAACCGATATAAGTTCTTAATAGTAGTTGCTACTTTATGCCATTAATAGTTTATTAGTAGCTATTATAAAGTACTTATTTTTTACTAGATTACTTCTATATTTAGTTTTTTTTAGACTATTCACATATGTATATTTAGATTATACTGCGATTGCTTATTACTTAATATTTAAGTAGGTTAAGATTAGGCCGATATTTTAACTAATTTTCTAATTAATTGTTTTACAAACTATATAGGCTTATTGTACTATTATTTTTTATTTAGGCCTTTACGTTATAATTTATATTTAGATTTACTGATGTATTTAATTAAAGTTATAGTTTAGATTATAAAGTAATTAGGAATAAGGTGTTGTTGGGGGGGTAAAGTTGTATACTGGAGGGGGGGCTGGTATGCTGTAGAAGAGGTGGGGGTATACTGGTTATTTGCAGGGTGGGGTAGTATACTGGTTATTTATGGGTGAGGTTCTTATTTAATCCTGTTATTTTTAGAAGTATCGTTCTAAAATGGCAAGATTAAGTAGAAGCCTTTGCCTCTTCTGTGAAATAGAAAGGTAAAGTGCACTAATTTATAAAAATAGGTTATACCCTCTTTCTTATTCTTTAAGCTTATTACGTATTACATTCATGGAGTATAATTTTATCAAAAATATTATTTTTATTGCATTAAGTAGCTTATCGCTATTAAATATCCATATAGTATTTTCTTAACTGTTTAGAAAGTTTTAGGTATAATGGTGAGGAGGTTATATTATATATATTTACTATTTATTTTATTCTTTGACTAATTTTTTTTAGTTATTATATTTATTCTAGGGGGTATCCCAGCTGGACGATTAGGTACTATAGGTACTCCATTGTTTCCTCATTGCTTTTTTTATATTTTTTGTGAAGCTTTGCCAAATTTTATTAATTACAGGTAAGCACATTAAGCTATAGATTAGGTACAATTCTTACCAAGAGGGGGGGAAAGGCATAAGTATCGAGTTTTATAAAAAATAGCTCGTTTGTTATTTATTTTCCAGCTAATTGCGTTACAGGCAAACGTGGCTTTTAGTGCCCTAGAGCAATTTGATAATTTTAACTTAGTCTGCTTACCATTTCTTGGCCATTTCAATAATGTATGAATTCTTTTGTGTGAATTTAAGACGTATTTTGTATTACTACAAAAAAGTGCTTATTCTTCGGTTTTTAGCTTTTTTTTAGTTGGTGGTATTATTTGTAAATCTTGAATTCTTATATTGTATTTTTCAACTGACTATTTATCTTTACGGTATGCTTTATCGAAAGGATTAAAGTGGGGGGTTTTAAACTTTTTTACTTATATTTTGGGATTAACGGCTACAGTGTCTAAAACTCCAGGGAAGTTAATGTTTCTATCTACAGGAAGACTGGGGGCATTTGATCCAGGAGAACCCCCATTTTCAGGGGATGACGGAGAACCGGAAACAGCAACACCTTCATTCATTTGGGGGTATTTGATTGATAAGCATCGATATCATCTTAAAGAAACAGAAAAGATGGAATTTGCAGATAGCTATTTAACCTTTTTACTACAACCATATTTCGATCTTTATCGAGAAAAGCTTCAAGATGCTTTTGCTGCTGAGGTTCTTATTGATCCTTTTATTGCTAAAGCCAATCAAAAATTACTAGATCGTGAAAATCCATATGATTATCCATTAGTAGATGGTACTGATCAGGTAAAACAGTTACAGTTTACTAGACTTGCACCTGGTGCTTTAAGTATGCCAAATCGGACTAAACAGTTAACTCGATTTTTAGCCTCTAATCCAGAAAGCCGAATTCAATTACGTCCACGTATCCGCCAACTTGGTGGTTTTTTAGGTGGACGAACTCCCTATTCATGAGAACCTATAACGGATCGTCAAAGTTTAGGGATTCGACAGCCAAATAAGATTTATCAATTAATGGAAAAAGTTTCAGATACCAATGTTAAATTCATGGGCCCAGAAGCTACTAATGGTATTTGGCGATTATCTTTTGAATTTGAACCTTTACCGGAATTACCATCAGAGGAAGAGGGTATTGAACCAGTTTCGATCGATGATACTAGGTATGCTTGAGATGTTGTTCCTAATTTATTTTATCGTTGACGTTGGCATAATAGTAAAAAAGTTACCCCTAAGATCTGGGCTACTACTCAAATACGAACAGCTTTAAATTCAATTGCTGTTGAGGAAAATCGTAGCTATACTGAGCATACTGATGTTGCATGAAAGTATATGCGACAAACTGAGTCACGTAGGCCATTAACCTTACTTCGTGACGTTGACGTGGTATCTGGCCATTTACCTCTTCGCGATGGAACGAATAGGTGGCCTGCCGCATTTAACTCAATTTCCGGATCTGGTCAACCTATAGAGTCTATTTCAAGGCCCTTTACGGCATTTCGAGGTGCTGCCCTTTTAGCCGATATGTCGTTATTTGCAACGAACCGTAATACTAAAGCTGACGAAGTAAGTCAATCGGCGACGACTAGCCCAATTATTTCGCAATATTGCGATACTCGAGTTAATATGACTGGATTACCTAAACTATGAAATCCATTTCCACGATTAATTCGTATAACTCAAGATAGGCTGGAAGTATTTAGTCCTTTTTTGCATTTAAAACAAATTTTACATAATTCGATTACTTCGGTATTTAGTCCATTACTTCCGGTTTCTTACGCAGTAGGGATTGGTGCTCCTACAGTACAAAGTGGTTTAGCCCTTACTTCTCAAAATTTAAATTTAACAGGTTGCGGGCCAAAATCTTATAGCTCTTATTGACTTGATCAAACTCGAGTAGTTAGACAATCAGCTGCACTTAATTATGAGCTTTCTGAATTTATGCGTTTAGGGGGGTATTTTTATCAGTGCAGTCCCCGCATGCCACATAATCGTTATTCTGAAATGTTGTCTGTATTAGGGTATAGGGGTACAAAAATTACGCCTTCTAAGGCATTGTCACTTTCTGATAAATTCTTACAAGATATTGCAATTTTAAATAACCCAGTAGGGCCATTTTTTGGACAATACCCACAATGCAGAAATCGACCATTACGGTTTAATGTCCTTGAAGAGTTTACTCGACGTAATCGCTTACCTCGTCAGTCCTCTATGCCAGAAATTCAACAACACTACCTACGGGAGCTTTTACCTTACACTTCACCATATACTGACCTACAATGACGATCGCTTCCTCGCCCCGATGAGTCCCATATGGCAGCTCTTTCTAAATTAACAGGAGCCGCTCAGCCAATTTCGAGTACTACTATCGAGCCAACCTCTTCTGCAATAAAAACATATGATTCTATTTTACATCCGAAGTCAGATACACCATCAACAGATTTTACTTATCCGCGTTGTGACTCTCAGGTTTTAGGGTTAGGTGGCGGGGGGTTTGCTGTTAAGTTTGAGTCTACTTTGGCAGAAAAAATTTTACGTGATGGGATTACTAAGGTTAACTCTACATTTAATGATCTTTATAGTCGATTCTTATCTAAGGGCGGTAAGCTTCCAGTTGAATTAACCGCCATAACTGAGGTTAAAAATAATTCAATTTTATTACCAGTCCGTCCAATTTATAGTACTGAACGTGTTCTTTTAGATACTATCAGAAATCCAATAGGCGCAGTTAGTGAAGATTTATTGTTTACAATTAAAACGTTACGTGCACGCTATGCTTTTGGTGTGGGTGGCTCAATTTTGTTTCAACATGCTGGCTTGGGGATTGACCATACTCTTATTGGCTTATTTGGTTTAATTTCGAATACCGAAAAGTTATCAGAAACTAATATATTACGCCAATTTGACAGAACTCATGGCATCGCAGGGCTATCAGCTTTAATTGGGGAAGATTTTATGCATAATGCACCAGATCAACTTTACACTTCAATATTGACAGATAATTTAATACCACTTCCTCAAGTTTTTTTTACAGCTGGATTCGGACATAATAATTCTTTTGAGGGCTGACTTCATAGTCTTTTAAATTCAGCAATATTACCACGTTTAATAGCTTCTGGTGCCTTTTATAATCAAAGGGAAATTTTAGACTTATGTACATTACGGGTTAATGGGGAGTCTGTTGGGGCTATTATTGGCGGTGCTCGTTCAACCCTTAGTCAACTATTAGCGATAATGAAAATTTTAATACCTCAAGAGGTATTACTTAATTTAGTTAGCAATATAAAACAGGATATTTTAACCCAATTTATAAATTTTACAAGTCAACGTTCTCACTCATTTGTTGAGGCTGAACTTCAATGGTTTTTTAACCAATTACCACAAACTGAACTAACTGCTCAAAGTTCTAACTTTGATGAACTTCGTCAGATTTGTACACGTGCTGGTAATGGGGCGGCTATTGCTACTATTCAAAGTCTTGATATTCAAAATGTTCTTATACTACTGGCATTACGTTCAAGTTTTACTCATTTTTTACCATATCTAACAAAAGAAAATTTTGTACATCTTTCTGGGTCAATTGGACCAATTTCTGACCAAACAATAGCATTTGCTAAGGTAGCAGTAAGCCAAAATTCAGATCTCTTTGCTAATTTTTCAAATTTTACAGTTTCTGCAAAAAATTGAATTGGCTACGAGCAGTATTTACCGACTAATTCAAATCATCTTGAAGAGGTTATAACTAGTGCTGGGTTGGTTCAGGCTGTACAGGCATTAGACCAATTTTTAGCTCAATCTCAACTAGGTATATCGACAAATATCCCCGTAGCGGTTAGTCCACGGGAGCAATTGCTATATCGTCTTTTTATTTTAGATTATTTTTTAATGCATTTACTAACAATACAGCAGTTAAATACTGGTACTCATTATGCATTTAGCGATAAACTTACCCAACTTCTACATTTTCCAGTTAAAGCTGTTTTAGACGCATTAACCCCAATTTCTAATTATAATATTAAATTCCCAACATTTTCAGCCCTTGGTATTGACACTTCAAACTTAAACTATATTACTTATAATAATTTAAGTTTAACTCAGTTAAATTTAACTTCACAAAGTGAAAAAGCACTTATCTCCGCCACGCTTCCACTTTTATGCTACAGTGGAGAGATGCTAACGGCAGATTTTGTTAAAACTTGAATAACTAGTGTATTGTCTAGTCGACTAGAGTCTGATATAGGATCTCTTAAGGCAACTACTTATTCTTCTATAGGTTATCCTGAACTAATAGTAGAATCCCCATCGGAGGTTGGAGATGTTCGTCCTTTTATTGAAAATTCTCTATTGGAGATTACACAAAGAGTAACTAAAGAAACACAATCGGTTACTTTTTCAAATTTAGGCGTGAGTGCGGTAAGTTTACTTGAAGCTCAAGCTCCTACCCTCATCGATACGTATTCGGAACTTATTGATTATGTTTTTGATTCGTATGCTAAATCTCACAGTCAAGTAAAATCATTAGCTCATGTTCAAGCAGTTAGGGATTTTGATTCAGAAAGTGCCGTATTGGGTCTACAAGCTGGTTTAACAAATACGTTTCTAATGCGTTCTGGCCATATGGCTACGATGGCAATTTACCCATTTAATGGGGTTACGTCCTCTTTAACTAATTGCGCACCAAAAGTTTTAGCACCTTTATTTGAAAGTGCAAATTCTAATCTTTTAACTAGAACGGTAAGCAGTACTTCGACGGTTAATTTTGTAGAACAGGCTATAAATTGGGGATTTGGGGTAACTTATGATTTTTTTTTTTCAGCCTTTAAGAAACGTAATCTTATAAATACTATACTGTTCGAATCTCTTTCCATTCCTTCACTTTTTGATACTATTCAAACTTTAAGGGTAAGTTGTAAATTTGGTGGTATTCCGTCTATATCTTTAAGTACGATTGCCGATACTCGTAAATCGGAACTTGAGCAATTTAATTTAGTATTAAATACGTTAGCGCCAACTAGTCTAAATGGTAACTTAAGCTTTATTTATCGTACGTATGAAACTACTCCAATACCTCAGCCTACGTTAACTACTTGCTATGCAGACTTATTTTCAAATGTAACCGATACTGGTAATATTTGTAATTCTATACCGATGTTTAGCATTACTAGATCGGATAGCTCCTTAAAGTATGCTATAGTAAATCGTGAATATGCTTCAAGTTTATTAATTTTACTTGCACGTGGCTTTACAGGTTCTTCCGCAATACCGAACTCTAGTCTCGCAGAAGTATTATTTACTTCACAGAAATCTTTAAATACAAAATCAGATTTATTTATGTCATTTTTACAATTATTGGGTCAAGTTGGGTATGATAGCGTATGGTTAAAGTTGGCATCTAAATCTATACATACCTTAACCGATTCAAGGACTATTTTGGCAATTCTTGGTACTAGTTTCATTGATAGTAAAAATTCAGATTGAAACCGCAGAGAGTCACCATTAGCATCAACGGTGCCATTATTATCAAAACTTTTTTCAGCTGAAAATATTTTCTTACCTTTAGTTTTATGTAACTTAGCACCTCAAAAACGTTTTTCTTATCACTCTTTAAATGCTGCAGAGGTAATAATGGCTGACTGAGTATCCCATAATCAAAGCTTAGGGCAAAAATGTCAAAATACGATAGTCCGCTTATTTACCCACTACGGTAGTGGTATTCTTGACCGATGGGCTGCAGGACAGGCACTAGATATAACTTTATTAGAATTTCAAAAGTTAGCTTATGTGCTACAAAACTATATTAGTCGTTTAACCGCTGGGGAAACTTTTGAATTACAAACTAATACTGCTTCAGTACATATCCAGGACCTTGCAGAGAAATTATTTAGTTTTGAGGTAGCATTGGTTAATAACCCAATGAGCGTATTTACCATAATTGACCTAGTTAAGCCTGTAAATAGGTATGATGTACATATGTATGATTTTCAAACTACAGAAGTTAATTCTGAAATGCTATTTAATGGCTTATCGAACAACTTAAATCAGACTGTAGACTGAGATGCGTATTCAAACATATCTTCAATGATAAATCAGTATTGTATGCATCATCATATAAAATCTCTTGATAAAGCTGTATTTTATAGTACAGGGTATCCAACAGATTATGGGTGAGCGCAGTCAAATAAGCGTTTAGCTGAGTTAGTGTATACGGAATTCTATACTACCGATAACTACCTATTTAAACAATCTACCGATACTACTATTGATAAATCTCTATATAATACAAATGGGATATACCAATATTGGGCATATACTCCTCAATTAGCAATGAAGCAAAATACTCAATTTTCTCATATTATGGAGATTTTTAGTCAAACACTTGCACCACAGCCAACAGTGGGTTATTGGCAATTAATTAGGGAATTTAATAGTCTCTTGCTAGGATACCATCCACGTTTACTTTGTCGATCTGATTTTACGAAACATTGGGCGAATACGAGTATGCGTCCAGCATTAGTTTATGAAATTATTTTATTCGAATTTTCTTTATTAGCGCGACGTGAGTTAACCTCCTTTACTTTTACCAATACTGGATCGAAAAATATGTTAACCCTAGGGCATTTATTCCGTCAGGCACTTTTTGCATACGAGATGGGTGATGCGTCTATTCGCTGTCAAATTGAGAATTTTTGGTATAAACTAGTCTTAACCAATCGAATTCCATTATTAGAATCAAATAGCAATATTGCAAATTTTGTTAATTTGGGTTTCTGTAATACCCCATTCACACTATCAGGGGTGTGATGTGATACTTTACTAACAGCCGCATTAACTAGTTTACGTTTGGTTATAGAGCGGGAACAGCCAGGAGTTATAGCCTATCTCTTATCGTCTAATGTAGAGCAGTCTATGGCTGATTGTATTTCGGCTGTCTTAGCAATTGCTATGCGTTTAGATACTATTGGGGTTTCGTATTTTGATTTTATTGTTGCCCCGGTTATGCTTCAAGCAATTCACTCAATTGATTTAAAAGCTTGACGGGAGTTATTACTTACGAACAGCGGATTAAAATACCAGTATGATCCAATATATCAAATTTTGGTAAAACTTATTACTTTTCAAGAAGAATCTTTAATACTAAATTCGAAGGATAAGTGTACACACTTGGGGCATACTCTTCAAGCAATTTCTGGCATATTGTCAAAAGAGGCCACTACTTCAGCATATGCACCTACTTGAGAAACTAGTTTGCGTATTGCAAGCCTAAGTAATATTTTTACTGAAGTAGTGGATAGCGCATCTATGCACCAAATAGAAGTTTTTAAGGTAAGTCTAGGGTATCAATTTTGTCCAAATTACGAAATAGAGCGAACCACTTTAATTAATAGTATTAGCCGTACTTCTTTAGGGTTACTTCCACTTTCAGACTTATTTTCAAGTCGAGGTAGTAGGTTGACCAATAACTCGTTAAAACACCTTCTTAACTCTCAATTAGCTACTCAAAAAAATATTTTAAATTCAAAGGAAAACTTTATTACACTTTCAAATCCAATACAGTATGGTACGATGGTTTTTTCAAAAATACCAACACCTGCACAGATCTGAGGTTTACATTCCGTAGAATTAACAGAAGATTGCTATAGGATTTTAGGGCCATTTCTTATTAAAGCTTTCTTAGAAAAATCATATAACTGAAATCATATTTTTGATTCTAAAGAAAGCCTATTGGCCTTTAACTCTTTTGCAGGAATGGCGCCATCGGTTTTAGATTTTAGTTTAACAGGGTCACTCGGTTGGGCAAAGTATAACTTTATAACCCCAATTCCTGAACTTAATCCGGAAGCTGCCCTATTTCAGTATCTGAGCCCATCGGTCAAGGCCCATATTGTTCAGCTTTATGAAATTGCAAGTATTGCTGTTTTTAATAAACTGCAACGTTATAATTTTTCAACTATTGAGCTTTCTAAGTGAACCTATCAGTGAGTTTGGGAGTTTTTCTATAAAACAAATCTTAATTTTGAGATTGTAAATTTATATTCTACTACTTTACCTGTTACACATGTAGCCGAATTTATTGACTTTATTAATACAAAATGCTATACTTTTTCAACAGTTTCAACAAATAAAGTTTTTATGCTATATGATAGTACCGCAACTCAACAAATAAATGCTATTGCTAATTTTTATTTGAACAGTCAAGCATTAGAGCGCTCATATTTGCAACCTGAGCAACGTCAATTTGAGCATCAATTGGCACTCTTTTTTAATACTGCATTTCCCGAATATACTAGTACTGAGTTAGGTGGAAGTTTATTGGGTAGTAAAGATAAAACTAATCGACAAAACCTTCGAACTATTCAAAATTTACAAACTGTTGCAAATACTATTGATCACCACTGTCATGTTACAACTCCACAAGATTATAGTCAGATTGGTAAATTTAGGACTAAAACTAATTCAGATGCTGATTGTTATGTACCTGAGAATATAAAACCACAGCAACCTCGAGCATTTGGGCGTGATACGTTTGCTTATCGTGATCATATAACAGCTAATCCGAAGTCAACATGAGTTAAAACGTTACGTCAAATGCAGGAGATGACCTTAGAAGGTACCGCTGAAACAACTACATTGTGACGTTTTGTTGCTTGGTTAGAACGCCGAAAATGAGAACGTCAAGTTGAGTTTACGTCTTTTTGTACAACACTTGGTGATTGGGTTCTACAAACACCATTATCTGGAATTTGGCTTGCATTTTCTGAATTTCAAGCCTCGAATGCAACAATAATTACAGTTATAACAGCATATTTGAACTATTGGCATACACGTTTTATAATTCCCCTTATTTACGTTAAGCGTCGTTTTTGAGAATTGGTTGAACTTACCCATAGGCATTACTGGTACCATAAAAGTGAGCATATACGGCCCTTAGATAAGTTTGATCAATTATACGATTGAGGGGACTGGGAAGCTTATGGTAATGCACTTTTAGAGTATTCTATTTTTCATGATTTATTTATTCTTGGGGGAATACTGGGTTTTCCGACACTTATTTATTTTATCTATCTAACCTATACGGCAAAAACGGCGGTTGAAGAGGGGCTTTATCAGCGTAATGCCCTTCATATACCTCTTAGCTATTTAGAACGTTTTGATATAACTGAAGTTATGGAGGATCGGGATACGGATCCTATAATTGTTGAACATTTTCCAGATTTTGCATACACTAAACAAGATTCAGTGCACCTTATCCATCCAGAACAAACATTACAGTTTACGGATTATGATAATCTTCCGGGTTCATTAGAACCAACACCGGAATTAGATCTTTTTTATGGTCCACGTTATATCGACGAAGAGGCTCTTATAGAAAGTTATGTATCAGTAGGGTATGAATCTCCTTTAACCTCAGAAATGGTACCGACATATGCTAAAGCTGTAAATCACTATGGTGATACTGATGGGGTTGAGGGGTATATTGATTTATTTTTTAAGGTAGCTACATCACCAAAACAAAAAGATCGTTTAACTAGATGATGAAAGTGAGATACTGAGCTTGCTGCATTCGGTAATATGCCAGGTATTAGTGATGAAGATTATGCAGATATTGCATATTTTAATTATAAAAAAACATTTTTTAATCAATTAGGTACAATCTCTCGTGCATTTGTTTGACTTTGACTCTCAACATTTTGATTATGGGGTACTTTTATTCTTGTAATTGTAGCTGAAATTGGTATGGTACCTCAGTTCTCAATGTGAAATTATGCTATGGATTTAAATACCCTATACTCACCGCAGTTCTGATTTGAGTATTTAGCTGTTCGTGCTACAGTTCCTGTACATTTAAAGCCAACCAGTACAGCTCGTTTTCATATGTTAGAGTATGTTGAGTATACATTACCAACGATCTTACACCGACCAGATTTACATACTCCTATTTTTGATGCAATGGAGCGCGACAAAGTTCGAAGTTTATACTCTCTTAATTTTGGATTAAATTTAAGTGATTTAACGCCAGAAGATACTACTCGTATTATTCGAGGGACATTTGTTCCGAGTATATATAGTACACATTGAAATATTGAGGGAAATGCAGCTATTGAAAATTTTGCACTTACAAAAGCTCAAAGTTGGCAATTACGTAAGTTACGTAAGCCATTAGAACAAATAACTTCTCGTTATAGTTGAGAAGAGGTCGATAAATTTCTTAATACCTATACAGAAGATTGGTCATTTTGACCAATGCATATCTATCACGATTATAAGGCATTTCGAGAAAATGTTACATTCGATGCCTTTAAGTTTTTTAATACTGAGGACTTTATGCCAAAATTCTATAAAGAAACCCCTATCAGGCCGGTTCAAATGACTAATCGTAATTGATTCATTCATAATATGAAAAATGCCGCATTTATAAATTCCCATACGTGCTCAACAAAACGTCGCCGAAAAGTAGTGCATGCTCGTGAGCTTGGTCAATGGGATTTTGATAAGGATTGGTTTGCTGCTGATGTTTTTAGTACATCTTTACATGAAGCTATGCGTTTTACTTATAATCCTTATTCCGAGACTCCAACAGGTGCAGCGTTTAATGAGGATTATAAACAAGTTTGGTCAGAAGGATTAGATGTTTTAAATTTTGAAAAGGGGTTAAAGGTAGACGAGGATGTTGATGAATTTTATCCAGACCCTAAGCTTACCCCAGCACTTTTTTGAGTTAATGCACGTCTACGTAGAGCACCGATTGCAAAAGATAACTATTTAAAGGATGTTCCACGTGGTCATCATGCTGCTGATCTTGAATATCCAGAGTTTGCAAATGAAAATACATTTTTATCAAAATATCAACTTTGGAAAAATCCCCTCTATTACGGTATGTATTCTACTATCTTCGCGCATGGGGATGACTCAGAAAAAATTTCAACTTATAATATAAAAACACGTTGATGGCGAAAACATAGGCGAAAAAAATATATGTTTGCACGTTTAGATAACATTGATCAGTATACTCGAGTAGCAAAAGTTAAAATTCAGCGTAATGGGATTGATGGGTTCGAAGACCGTTCTAATTTAGGAATTTTTAGATGATTAGCATCTCAGGTATCTAAACCATTAGATACAGTATCTGCAACAGATCGTTTTCGACTAGAATTTTTATATCACTCGACACCTGCCAGTTATACAGTTAAACACTATCAAAGGAAGTTAAAGTCTAGAAGTGTTGATTGGCATAGCGGCCATCGACGTCGTTCTGAAATTTACTCAGCTCACGTACCGCAAGATGATAGTGATGCGGATAAATTAACAAATTATTCAGATTTAACATTTAACTGAGAATCGCAGAGTGGTGGGGAGGAAACAACTAAACCGCATTATCATTGATTTTTTGATACAGCATCGGAGATTTTTGATCATGGTGCTGAAAGTCATACTTCAGGTTTACCAGTTTCTAATCCCATAATTCAAGATCTTTTATGAACCTTACGCTATTGAGAAACTCCGTTGGGGTCAAAATTTGCACCAACCACTGAAGCTGATATTTTAGATTTAAATGATGAAATTTTAGAAAATCAGGGAATTGGGGATTTATGGACATTTTCAAGCGAAACTCATAATATAGCATCGGTTTATGCCCGTAAACAGTATTTGCGTTCCCTAAAAGAACACTCCGATAGGGCTCACGTTCCACCACTTCGAGCATGGGATGCGGCTATTCCGTTAGTTAGTCCATTTTGGTGAGGTTGACGTGCCCAATTTGCACGTTTTATATTGCGTCATGTTCCGGATAGCTGATACGGTCGAGCTAAAAAAGATAAAATTTTAAAAAACCTACACCTAAACCCATTAAACTATGCACATACTGACTGAAAACGTTCCGTAGGTGCTAAAACATTAGCTTATCCGGATACTCTTCATGAGCCAATTGAGTTTGACTTTGATCCAATAGCAGATGAAGTAGAGGAAGAATTTAGAGAAAACACTTTACCTTCTAATCTAAATAACATAACTCTATCACTTACGGAGGTACCAGTACGGGGAAATCGTTCGTTTTTTCCGTTTAAGATACAGACATTTATTCGTAGTGGTCAATTACTTGGTGCGCAACAACGTTTATTTAAGTTATTGCAGCATAGCCGTACGCTGATGGTTGAAGAAAGTAAGTTTGAAGGTACGGTTGATCATGAAGAGATCCCACAATTTCAGCTTGCAAATGAACCAATATCGTTTTGACAAACATTTAAGTTGTTAATGAAGTGAGCTGAGCTGGATGATGCAGAATTTGTTACTATTCAGTTACAGACTTTAGAGGCAATTAGCGGATTAGAGGCTAATCTACATTCTGTTCAAGAAGCTAAAAGTTTATTAGATAATGCACTGTTATTCAATACACATCTTCAGGAAAATTTAGTACAGATAGATCCTAGTATGCGAGAAGAGTTACGCAAATTAGCAACAGCTAAACTTCAGTTTGCAATTGAATTAGTTAATACGGTTATTGTAGATATTTTACCATCAGAAGATAAAGTGCTTATGTCTGAATCGGATATGTCAACTCTTCAGTTTGTTAGTGATGATAATTGGGGGCGACTTAAAAATACTATGCGCATATTACCCCATATAACTACACAAATTCAGGCTGAATTTAGCTTTTTACGAGACTACATAAATCCTAGCTATAGCGATTTGCCAGCGCCGTATAGTCCAAAAAATCTTATTTATAAAATTTGTAGGTATTTGTGAAATTATGCTATTACTCCATTTGAAGCAATTACTCAATTTCTATTTGCAACTAGTCGTATTCTTTTTGCATTTGGGTACCAAATACGAATGGCCCTTGGATTTGATACGCGAACTCGAGATGAATGGAAATACCACCAACAACAAGTTCGGGCTAATAGTAATGCGGCTCAGCGGAGATTGGCTATAATTTTTAAGTCAATTCGTAATTTAACTTTTGGTGAAACTACTTGGGGCTATATCAAAACCTCATGACTTAATTTACCCCCACAACCAAAGTGAACGCCATTTAATAAACTATTAAGGATAACTACTAAGGTTCAAGATAAAGTAATATCCCAGTGGCGTAAGGATACGCAAACAAGACTTCAGTTCAAACAAACTCTATTAAGTAATTTTTTATCCGTAACTCCGACTAAGTCTGTACAGGTATGATTTAATCCATTTAGGGCATTAAAACCTATAATTAGTCAGTCAGTTAATAGTGTAGTTGGGGCAGTATCGGCGATTACTTTTACAGAATCGCGTTATTTTCAAGTCGATAACTATTTAAAAAAGAAAAGTTTAACTACCAATATCGGTTTTATACTATTAGGGCGTATACTTAATTTTATTTTTTTTGGTATTCCTTTAGCCCTTATATCTTATACCCGTATTGGCATCCTTATCTTTATAGAAAGTATTAAACTAATTGGTGGCCTATTTGTATTATGTCGCCATGCCGTTTTAAAAAACTTTGAAATTATTTACATTACTGGTATATATTCGGTTCGTATTGCAGTTGAAAAATGTACAGCTTTAGTTCTATATACTATCTATGGGGTAACATCCTCTATTACAACACTAATTAGCTTATTTAAAGCAATACTGTTAACCGTTGAGGGGCTATCAGAAATACTTTTAAAACTTATTGGCGGAACAACTTTATCTATTTATCGACTTTTTAGTTTAGCCTTAAAGGCTCTATGTTGGCCATTTTTTATCCTTTGAGAACGTGTTTTGATTTTATATGAAACATATACAAAATTAGTACAACTTTTAGGAGCTAAAGCACCGGTACGTAAAATTTCGAAACATAAGCGAAATTGGTGGGTAGGGAAGTTTCAAGGTTCGATTTATTTTAAAACATTACTTATTTGAAAACGTGGGGTTAGGCGTTTTACTGCATTTAAGCGTGCAGCTGGGTATGCGTTTACAGTTCAAATAAAACCTATTTCAAAATTACCTAATAAGGTTATTCGCTGAAGCCGACCATATGCCCATTGGTTTAATCTTTGATATCTTACACCAATCAAAAAACAATTAAATGGTGCAAGTACAAAACACTATAATCCGGCAAAAATTCAATGATGCCCAACTTACCATAAAGTATTTATTGGTCTTAAAGAAAAACCAAATTTACCACAATGAGCAGCAACACCGCGTCGAAAAAAAAGTGGTGGCTTGCGGCCATCACGATGACGATCATTATTAGTTACTAGACCATCAGATGATCTTCCCCTGTTTGAATCACCATGGGGCAATACCCCCGGATACTCTTCAGTTCCTTTAGGGGCTGAATTTACTTGGCAAAATGATCAAAGCGATGCCGATAGCACGAGTTGGTGGCCATTTAGTTAGGGAGGGTTTTAGTATATTTTTAGATTTAGTTTAGGCGCATCGTTGGGCATTAAATAACAATATATCGGGGGGTGTAGGGCAATTTAGATTTACATTTTTTTGTAGTCTAATGAGATATACTACCCCCCTAGTCATATTATTCTATAGTACTGATTTTTTTTTTAAATAATTTAATTTTAACTTAATAAGATATGAAATTTTTAGCATCAACAGTAAAATTTTTTAATTATGCAAGTCCCCGCCACGGTTTTGTAAAGAATGACGATTTGGGAACTCACCTAACTACCGGTACCTTTCGTCAAAGCGCAGGCGCAGCTGAAGTAAGCCGCCACTCCACCCGGTATCCGTCACCATTAGATTTAAATTATTTTTGAGGTTTTGGTTCAATGGCTTTACTTTGCTTAATAATTCAGTTAATTTCTGGAATTATATTAGCAATGCACTATACGGCCCATGTTGACTTAGCTTTCGCAAGCGTTGAGCATATTATGCGAAATGTTAATGGGGGTTGGTTTTTTCGATATGTGCATGCAAATGGGGCTTCTTTTTTTTTTATTGTAGTCTATGCACATATTGCCCGTGGTTTATTTTATAGGTCCTATATTACAAATTATGTTACTTGGGCAACTGGAGTAATTATTTTTTTACTTTTAATTATAACTGCATTTATTGGTTATGTTTTACCTTGAGGGCAGATGAGTTTTTGAGGTGCAACTGTAATTACTAATTTATGCTCAGCTATTCCATTTATTGGGGATAACTTAGTACAATGGCTATGAGGTGGTTTTTCTGTTGGAAATTCAACTTTAAAACGTTTTTTTAGTTTACACTATCTTTTACCTATTATCGTAACTGCTCTAGTTGGAGTTCATATTTATTTTTTACACTTAAAGGGCTCAACTAATGCATCTGGAACTGATAATTTCCGCCAACAAGCACCATTGTATCCATATTTTTTTATTAAAGATACTGTTGGTGTATTCCTGTTTTTAACGGTATACTTTACATTTGTATTTTTTTTCCCAAATACACTTGGTCACCCAGATAACTATATTGAGGCAAATCCCTATGTAACGCCTGCACATATTGTACCAGAATGGTACTTTTTACCATTCTATGCAATTTTACGATCAATTCCCGATAAATTAGGTGGTGTTATTGCTATGTTACTATCTATTTTAATTTTATTAGCCTTACCGCGTTTAGATTTTGGACGTGATAGCGTAAGTCCACGTTTTTCATTTTTAGGTTTATTTTTTTATTGATTTTTTTTATTTACTACCGTTATGCTAGGGTGATTAGGTGGTATGCCAGCTGAAGAGCCATATACTACAGTTGCGCAACTATCATCATTTAGTTATTTTTTCTATTTTTGTGGGGCTTTACCAATCCTATCATTTATAGATAAACGTAAACATAGGCTAGATGCGTAAGTTAAATCCTCGCCAAGGGGGGAATAAAGAGGGGTGTTAAGTTTTCGAAAAATTAGCTTGTTTGATGTCTGTTTTCCAGTCAATTACGTTACAAACAAATGTGGCTTTTAGTGCCTTAGAGCAATTTGATGTTGTTAGCCTAGTCCGTTTACCACTTCTTGGTCATTTAAATAATGTATGAATTTTTTTAGTCCTAGCTGCGATAATGATTTTAATGCTACAGTTAGCATTACAAAGCGGTTACTTAACCTCAGCCGTATTTGCAGCAATTGCAATTATTAGGTTTTTAGAGCAATTATTTAATGAAAATATTTCATTAAAAAAAAATATTTATTTTTGAGGATTATCTGCATTATTTGTATTTATCCTATCAAGTAATTTTTTAGGATTAATCCCATTCGGATTAACATTAACTAGTTTTTTACTAATTACTTTTTTTTTTAGCTCTATTTCATTTTTTAGTAGCGTTTTAATTTCACTCTATGCCCACGGATTAGGTTTTTTTGGTGCGTTTATTCCATCTGGAACCCCAACTGCATTAAAAGCGATCTTAATTGTAATTGAGTTAATTTCGTATACTGCTCGACTTTTTAGTTTAGCAATTCGACTTTTTGCAAATATGATGTCTGGCCACTCTCTTTTAAAAATTTTAACAGGATTTTTTTTAAACTTTTTAACCTCTTTTGCTGCATACGGAATTCCAGCCCTTATACTATTTATCATATTAGCGGCTATTACAACTTTAGAAACCGTTATTGCTTTTTTACAGGCATATGTTTTTTTAATCCTAACCTGTATTTACACTAACGAAGCAATTGTTGGTGCACACTAAGCTAAAAAATAGGGAGAAATCCCAAGATCTTTTATTTTAACTAATATTAGCACAACCAATATTACTAGTTTAGTTTTACACATAAGAAGTACTAAACTACCTGTATTAAATATTTCCCGAATTTTTAAAAAAGTTCAGACACCAGTTAAAGTTACTAAAAACTTAGCGCTAATTAAAAGCTATGGGGTACGTTTAGCTTTTTTAAAACCACGTAAAAAAATGCACAAACAGTGCCATACAACATTAAAACGACGTTTACTGCGTATCCGACACATTCGTTTTAATTTAAAGGTATTGGAAAACATCCGACGTACTAGTATTCGTATGGCACCACAAACGCAAACACTAGTGGCATTACAAAAACATATGACATTTAGTTATAAATTATTTAATAACTTTGTTATGGAAACTGTGCCAGAAGGTCAAATATTTAATCGAATTTGACGAAACTCACCATTAAAATATGTAGTTACTGGTAAAACCCCAACGGCTAAGGTTTACTACGATAAAACAGCTCAACGCTTAAAAATCGTACGTTTTTGTAAAAAAATACAGAATAGACGCTCCCTTCGTCGCCATATACGCCGAAAACGTACACTTTACCCTAACCCATTACGTCATAATTTAGAAATACACACAACTAAGGGGGGATTGAAAAGTTTTAAAAAATTTCACCTATCGAAATACATACGTCATCACGCATACCGACAACAGCCAACCCGCTCACGATTTAACCGTAAGGCAGTAGCACGAAATGCAGTTCAATGGACTAAACAACTACCTGCGCTTAAACGTAAATTAGTAGCTAAACTAAGTACTAATTCACAAAAGCATCGTTTTGGACGTTTTAATTCCTCAAACAGTGGGCAGATAGGTACAGTACTTAAGAAAAAACGTAAAGATTATCGACCTACTGGAAATCCAAGAGTAAAGCGCTATAAATGATTACAAATAAATTTTCGTAAACGTAAGAATACTATTTTTTTTAAATCAAGTATGGCATCTCGGAAAGGGTATAGGATAAGCAAATATAGCCATTTTAGGCCATTTTGAGTAAATAAAGACCTTAAACAAAAACGTAAAAAACATTTATTAATCGGAAATGCAATGCGATTTACGCGACTTAATTCCCGTGCTCAGGTAATAACACTCTTATCCACCACCTGAGGACATACTAATACAATACCAACCCTAAACCGTATACCCTGAAATGGTTGATTCTTTGAAAATCAAGATAGGTATATTACAATGGGCATAAATCGAACAATTAAACGGGGGCATATCGATAACAAATGGCACCTACAGGCACTAATTACACGACTTAATGAAGCTAAAGAGAAATTTTTAGAGCACTTAAAACAACAACAACTACGTAGGCGTCAAAAACGACAAGGACAAAAAACTAAGCAATACTCTTCTCTCGCATCGCAATCTAAGATAGAAACCTCGTTACAGAAGAAGCGATTTACTAAAAAAAAAAGCTTTGAACTTCAGCTTAAAACTAGATTATTTTTAGCAAATAAAAAAATAAGTCCGCTTAAAGCATGAAAACTGCGACAGGTCTTAAATTCTCGTAATGCACACTGGCACAGAGATGACAGTTTACGTTTTCTTTACAAGCAATCGATAAATAGGGCCTATTTACCGCGTATTCACGCACGGCTACCTTATAACCCAAAATGACGATTACGCCAAAGAAAACCGACACCTAAAAAACGCGCAATACTGTATACTACACGTATGTGTGCAGTTAAATATTTAAGTCGAAACGCTAAACTTAAACACCAAGCATTACTCCTTGGCGGTCAGCCAAGATTAACACTTCGACGTTGGTATATTCGTACCTTAACATCAAAACGAAGCCGTCGACGTGCTCATCGAAAAATTTCACGTGCTAAAAAAACAGTTGCACGATACATACGCGCCCAAGAACGGCGCTATGCTCTTATTTTTTAATAAAAACCGTACAAATAGAACACTTTATGCTTACACTTTACCTTATATTCTCAAAGTTTAACGTAATTGACTTTATGCGGGATCAGACTATTTGGCCACCGGCAATATTTATTCCAGAATTCCCAATGCCTATTCCGGCATCGCCGTTGGTAACAACATATATCGAGCGTATTGATATTTTAATTTTTTTAGAAACTTTAGTATTGCAATTAAGAAATATAATATTTGCGAGTTTATTGGGGCTGGTAACCTTAGTAGGAAATATTGGTTTCTATATACGCAATACCGTACTCTTGGCACAGTACGACCCTATAAACACGAATACCTTAACTATGTTTGATTATGCCTTACAGCTATCCGAAGAGCATAAAACGTGAATTAACGATATCTCCCTTACGTTTAGGTATACTGCACTACAAGAATATCATGAAAATATAACAAACCCAAAATATACCGTAACAGAGCTGGGGTACTTTGCAGCATATCTAAAATTTGCTATGTTTGCACTATGATTACCACTCTGTTTACATAACTTTGACCACGATAGGCCTTTTTCAATTGCACCAGGAACACGTGTTCTTTTTTTGAATAGTATTATACTTACCGTAAACTATTGTATTGTATTACCACTTATTGCTTATTTCTACCCGCGCGGTTACTGCTATTCAGACATTAGTTATATATTTATAAAAATATATGCAGTAACATCAATTGCTTGACTCTTTATTGGATTTCCGACCATACTCCTATTTTTAGCATATCGCCAAAAAGTAAGGTTAATAGTAGAAAATTCTTGACTTCCACTACCATCACTACTCTCACTTGATGATAAAATAGATGAAGATTATATAACAGATACCAGATCTTTACGTGCACCGCAGTGGAAAATTAACATTCAAAAGTATAAACATAAACATGAGAAACAAAAAATACTATTCCAGAATAAACTTAAGGAAAATATGCAATAAGGTTTTATAGAAGATTATTAAACATTCACAAAAGCATTAAACAATATATATACATACATTATAATTAAAAAATTCATATAAAGTATAAATTATATATAACTAAAAAAAACACTAAAATAACAATACGGACTACCAAATGGTGGTCATAATAACCAATCTTCTCACTACCAGAATCGAACTGGTACTCCTATAGGAAATAGATTTTAAGTCTACCGCGTCTACCACTTCCGCCAAGTGAGATTTCTAAAAAAATTAAAAAAATAACCGCAGCAATAGTAACTATTTTTAAAAAAATTTTTCACTATACTCCCGTAAAGCCCGCTCTCCAGCTGTTTCTCCACCCAAAATAACCTGTCAGTACTTATGGCCATCTGTTAAGTTAAGAATATTCCAAACAAACCATCCAGATGGAATACTAAAAGACCAAAACGATAATCGTTTTGATGCATATAGCATATAGGAAAATAAAACCTCATGGGATAAATTTCGTAAACTAAAAAAAAAACGTAATTGCATTTTTGGTAAATATACCTTAAATGTTGATTTAACAAGTGGTCGAAGTCCCAAACTACTGAATCGCCCAACTTTCGCTAAAAATCGCCAATAAGTGCCGTAAATCTGTGTTGCTCAAAAAAATCTCGTATGAGCCAATAAACTAGACTCATGCTGAGGAGACGATAAAATAGGTAATGAATTAGCGATCAACCTCACCAAATACAATATCTTGAGTACCGATGACAGTTGTTACATCGGCTAAAAAGTGGTTAAATGTCATATAATCAAGACTTTGTAAATGAAGAAAACCAGGAGATCGAATTTTACACCTATAGGGTAAACTTCCACCATTTGCTGCTAAATAAACACCAAATTCACCTTTTGGTGCCTCAATCCCACAGTAAGCCTCAGATGGTCCTGTTTTTTGTGTATTTCCGTAAATTTCAAAATGCGAAATTAAAGTTTCCATCGATAACTTAAAAAACGAACGAAAAAGAGAAACAGCTTTTGATGAAGTAGTTTTAATTAATCCCGATGATAAGCTTAAAGCACACTGAGCCATAATAGACGTACTTTGGCGCATTTCCCATAAACGTATCAAATACCTATCAAAACAATCACCAAAAAGCCCCATTGCTGCCGTAAAGTTAATACCTGCGTATTGTTCATAAGGCTGAACCTTACGCAAATCTCAAAGAACTCCAGCAGATCGTAGCATAACACCAGTAATGCCACGATTTGTGGCCTCTAGTGCACGAATAGTACCAACACCAACTAAACGTTTACGTCAAATACGATTAAACGTTAGAAGCTCCTCAATTTCGTCTAATCGATATTTAAATTGTTGACAAAAAATTTCAATCTCATCTAATAAAAAAGAACTAATATCAAAAGCAACCCCTCCCGGCCTAAAGTATGCTGCATGCATACGGGCTCCAGAAACTTGTTCATAAAAACCCATAAGTTTTTCACGCTCCTCAAAACCCCATAAAAATGGAGTTAATGCACCAACATCCATAGCATGAGTAGTAATTGCCATTAAATGGTTCAATAGGCGTGTTATTTCTGAAAATAAAACACGAATAAAACCTGCCCTAAACGGAACTAAATCTCGTCGAGAGGCTTCAATTGCTAAAACATATGCATGTTCTTGAGTCATCATAGATACATAATCCAAACGATCAAAATAAGGTAAACCTTGTAAAAAGGATTTAAACTCAAGTAGTTTTTCAGTCCCTCGGTGTAAAAAACCAATATGAGGATCAGCCCGTACTACAATTTCACCATTAAGTTCTAAAATTAACCTTAAAACCCCATGTGCTGCCGGGTGTTGTGGTCCAAAATTTAATTTAAAGGTTCGTAAATTCGTATAAGAACGTATATTCCACAATGGTTGTATAAAGTATAAAACTAAAACCAAATATAAAAAAACTAATTACATTCCTCAGATATGAGAGGATTTGGGCCCAGATGGAATCGAACCATCTCCAAACGCTTATCAAGCGAACACTCTACCGTTTAAGTTATAGGCCCATATTGATTTAAGTATAAAAAAAATTAAGCTATTCAGCTATATTAGAAAAAGTCAAATGCGAATTATCTAGAGCTGATAAAAAGCGTGTTGATGTCGTAAATGGTACCTGAAGAGCTCGAATTGTTGTTTGAAGAAAATATAATGAATGTTGGAATGGTGAACGAAAATAACAACGAAAAAAAATTGATTTAGCACAACGTTGTGCTAGTCCAATTTGCCCCTCAAAAATACCCTCTAACTCTAATAAAGTTGGAACAATTAGCTGTCAGTTTGAATACAAAACATAACGATTTACAAAAACCATTTCAAATAAAAAGTCAGATACAACAGTACTACTATCAATATCGGGAAAATGAAAAAATTTACATTTCTGTAAAAGTTGAAGCCCAGACCTTGAAAATGTATGGCTATAGGTTACAGTTAAGGCCATTAAAGAAGTTGAGTGCTTACCCATACGCTGAGAGCGTTGTAAACGTTTATGTGATGGTCAACGCCCAGTAGTAAAAAAAACTAAAAGCATTAACATTGAAAAATATGAGGGTTTCGCTATAAATGTTCAACGCATACCACCTAAGAGCTTTACAGCCCGAGCATCAAAATATTTAAATTTAGATATAAACAAAGAACGTAAATGATAAGAATAAAATCGTTCTAATGAAGTCAAAGTTACGTAAAAAAAAATGTGTGAAAATTCTAAATTTAGTACTTCTATGCACATTTATAAATTAATATAAAGTAAATATTTGCTAAAACAAATACCCACGCCCTCACAGACATCTATACATGAAGCCTACTCAAAGCTTTAGACTTAAGCTTTAGATTGTATTCTGAATAAAGAAGCCTTCCTACCTAGATGCCTTCAGTAGTTAATGCCTTCTAAACTTAGCTACCCAACATTGCTTAACAAAACAACTGGTACACCATAGGTTTACCCTTCTCGGTCCTTTCGTACTAGATTTAGCTCCTCAAAGAATACAGTATTATGACGGTAGATAGGGACCAAACTGTTTTACAACGTTTTAAACCCAGCTCACGTACCACTTTAATCGGCGAACAGCCGAACCCTTGGGATCATCTTCAACCCCAGGATGTGATGAGCCGACATCGAGGTGCCAAACGACTCCGTCGATAAGAACTCTCGGGAGACATCAGCCTGTTATCCCCGGCGTACCTTTTATCTGTTAAGCGATAACCTTTCCACACAGAATTATCGGGTCACTATGGCCGAGAAAAATCTCACTGATTAACTTAATTGGTTTCTCAGTTAAGCAAACTTATGCCATTACACGCCACAATTAGGAATATCTAATTTGAGTTTACCTTTTGCACGCCCCCGATACTTTTTTGGAGGCGACCGCCCCAGTCAAACTGTCCCATACACACTGTTTTAAAAGATTTTTCTTCTTTTTGTTATAAACTAAAAAAGCAATAGGGTAGTATTGCAAAAGTCAAGCAACTTATCAGCCAAAACATCAAAGTTAAGCCCACTACCTATTCTAAGCAACTGCCAATTTAGCCAAATGTGTAATTACAGTAAAGGTGCACGGGGTCTTTCCGTCTAGCCGCCATTATTTCGCATCTTCACAAAACATTCAATTTCGCTGATAATATTCTGGAGACAGCAGGGAAGTCGTTAGACCATTCATGCACGTCGGAACTTACCCGACAAGGTATTTCGCTACCTTAGGACCGTTATAGTTACAGCCGCCGTTTACCAGAGTTTGAATTCAGCGCCAAAACGCCCCCTCTTATCTTACTGGCACCGGGCAGGCCTCAGACCCTATACGTCATTTTACAATTTAGCAGAGTCCTGTGTTTTTAATAAACAGTCGCCCCCCTCTATTTATAACCACCCCAAAAACGTAAAGTTATATTTCAAACCCTACATTTGGGACCCTTACTCCCGAAGTTTCAGGGCAATTTTGCCGAGTTCCTTCAGAATACTTAAAACATACGCCTTAGTGCTCTACGCACCCACCCACCTGTGTCGGTTTATAGTACGGTTTAAAAACTAAATATTTCCTGAAAGAAGTATAACTATTTAAGAATGGGCACTGCTCAACCACCTATAATTATAAAACTCTAACCAGTAATAAAAATAAAATTAAAACGGTTCATTTAGTTTATATGAGAAAGTATTCATAATCTTACACTCATTATTACATCGAAAACAACAGTTCGTTGTATATTCCTTAGTAACCGAATCACCCAACGCAGTTTTACTGAACGTTGGAAACCTTAGGCTTTCGGCGACATACTTATAGCAACAATACATACACATATGTGAAATGATTGACGTGCCTAAATATGTTATACGCTACTCATACCAACATCTTCATCTCTATTAAATTACCTTTCGGTTAACTACTAGTAATACGATAATATATTACCAAACAATAGAGCGTTCTGCTACCGTAGTCACAATAAATACTTATTTAAAAATAATTTTAATGTTAACTACTTGTTGTTTCGGTAAGTTCATTTAGCCCCGTTTATTTTCGGTGTACCCCTTACATAATTTAATGATTTTTTACGCTTTCACTAAAGGATGGCTGCTTCTGGGCCTACCTCTTAAATGTCTTTGTAACTTAACACCTTTAATCACTTATGAACTTTTTAGGACCTTAACATACAATCTGGGCTGTTTCCCTCTTGACGCCTGACCTTAGCGCCCGGCGTCTGACTGGTATTGTAAAATTCAATTAGTATTCACAGTTTTTTTAAATTCAGTAAGGCTGGTGTGGCCCCCCTCAAGTAAAAAGTGCTCTACCCCCAATTAAAATAATCTATACATATTGACAAAAATTAAGTTATTAAAAACCTAATGTCAAGTATATACACATACCGCTTTACCTACATAGATTTCGCAGAAAACCAGATATCACCAAGTTTGATTGACCTTTCACCCCTATCCAAAAATCATCCTAACATTTTGCAACATGTAGAGGTTCGGTCCGCAATGACCTGTTCTTGGATAGATCACTTGGTTTCGGGTGTAAAATTGGTAACTAACAACTAATTAACGTTGTTTGCCTTCACTTCGCGTTCATTTTATAACTTACGCTTGCTACCAAGTTTAACTTGTTGGCTCATTATACACAAGGTACGCTATCGCCCTAAACCTATAGAAATACTATAGGTAATACAGCGATCACTGCTTCCTTAACTTTCAGTTTAATTATCTTTTAAAAACGCTTATACATCGCTTCTATTTCAACATTCCCTCACGGTACTTGTACGCTATCGAAAAATTTGACCATTTATGCTATGAGGGCGGTCCCCCAATATTCTATCTATTTAAGCAAAATAGATATACTCTAGCGTATCTTTAACTATAAACGCAATAGTATAAAAACTATTTTTTTAAGTTTACGGGACTTTCACCCTCTCTGGCCTTCTATTCCAAAAAGTTCAAAATACACGTTATAGTACATATCCACGTTCGCTCACCGCTACTACCGGAATCTCGTTTGATTTATCTGTAACAGCTACTGAGATGTGTCACTTCGCTGTATTCTAAAAAGTTTTTCTTAAGTATTCCTTAACTAATTAAGGGCTCAAAACTTTTTACCAAATAATTTGGTATTTTTCAACTTTAGGAACAACGTATATCAACCACCCCGATTAAAAGCGTCAATACGCATTTCGCAATACCTGCGCCTATTCTCAAATTTTCAAGCAAACTACTAAAAGCTAAAACAACTCACACCAAAACTAATTTAAATAATAAATAAACAATCAACTTTTAATTAAAAGCTAAAGTTCCAACTAAAATACTAAGACTAAATCACAATATTTATAAAAATTAACCTTCTAAAAAAAACCTGATCTCCAACCGCAAGTTCCCTTACGATTACCTTGTTACGACTTCACTCCGGTCAAAGACTTGCTGTACGTCACCTTCACACTAATAAACCTAAAAAGTAAAAATTAGAGCAAATTCAGCAACTTGAAGCAAATCGACTCCCAGAGCGTGACGGGCGGTGTGTGCAGAGCTAAAATGGAATTCACCGCAGCATGCTGATCTGCGATTACTAGCGATTCCGCCCTCAAATTCTCGAATTGCAGAGAACCATCAGAACTTAAGGGAGTATTTTGGTATGCTCTTGCAACCCATTGCAACTCCCATTGTAGCACATGCCTAGCCCATACTATATGGGCCATAACGGCTTGACGTGGCCCCTTCCTTCCTTCGTCTATCACAGACAAATTTCCTCAGCCTCACTAAATATAAGTTAGATAACTGCGACAGGGGTTTCATTCGTTACTTAAAATTAATTAACGACCTCACGATTACGAACTGACGACAGCCATGCAGCACCAGTATAACAACACGCAAAACCACTTGCGCGAATACGTTACATCAAAATATGGTAAGATTGTCCGTGTGTTATCAGATTAAAACACATGCTCCACCGCTGGAATGAAGCTCCCGCCAATTCCTTTGAGTTTCAACCTTGCGGAAATACTCCCCAGGCGAGATGTTTAACGCGTTAGCTATAAACTGAAGACCTAATCTCCAGAAAAAAACATCTATTGTTTACAGCATAGACTACCGGGGTCTCTAATCCCGCTCGCTACCAATGCCTTCGTACCTTAACGTCAGTAAAGTGGCGCCACACATTTTCACATACGGTGTTCCTTAGGGTTTCTTAGCATTTCAGCACTCCTCCGAAAATTCCACCAGCGACCTAAATTACTCAAGTTCTAACATTTGTTGTTTGTATTCTGAGAGATTTAATTTCCCAGCCTTTAACAAAAAACCTAAGAAACCGCCTACGTACCCTTTACGCCCAATTAAGATAAATAACGCTTGCCCCCCCTGTATTACCGCGGCTGCTGGCACAGGTGTTGGCCAGGACTTTTTCAAAATGCACAAGTATCAAAATGTATGCAAAATAAAAGGGCTTTACACCAAATAGCTTCATCACCCAACTAGCATCGTTGAATCAGGCTTCCGCCCATTGTTCAATATTCCCCACTGAAGCCTGCCCACGCAGTATAGACGATTTCTCAATTCTATTGTGACTGGACATCCTCTCAGACCAGCTAACGATCATCAGCTTGGCAGCCATTAAACCACCAACAACCATAATCATACATCAACCCCTCTGTACCCCAACTCAGTTATCAATCTCAACTACTATAGGCTAATCAAAATAAAACCTATATCCCAATTAAAAGGTTTTTAACCTTAAGCTAATACAATACTTATTTCTAAAAAATTAAATTTAATTGAATCTTTTAATAAATAAAGACAGGAGGGCATTTGATAAATCCTCACCCGGATGCCGTTCGAAAACTGACTCACATGTGTTAAGCGTGCTTGAAGCGTTCACTTAGAGCCAGGATCATACTCAAACATTAATTTTAAAAAAATCCAAATACTACCCAACATTACACTAAATTAAAAACTGTTAACTAAATAATAAATAATCCTCCGAAAATTAAGATACACATTGAACTTGCAACTACTAAATTAAAGGTATAATTACTTAAAATATTAACAAAAAAAATACTTTTATACGAATTACAATCACCAATTCACAATATACGGATAATACGTAAATAGTTATAAACCCCAATTGGCATTGAAGCTAAACCTACAAAACAGCCTAATATTGAACTAAATGTTAATTTAGAAATACAAACTGAAAAAAATCCTAATTTTGTAAAAAAACCTAAAAAAGGCGGTAATCCTGCTAAAGAAAGCAATGCAACTGAAAAAGCTAAAGTTCTAGGTGAACGAAAAATTGAATTACCATTTAAAAATGATAATTCAGATCAATATACAACTGAACGTGAAACTGGATAAAGTGGTCCAGAAATTCTAGCACTTGAAACAATTGATAAAATAATAAAGTTTGAGACCAAATAAGCCAATAGATAGTTTAAAGTTAAGGTAAAATTCGAAAAGTCTAATCCCAATAAAACAAGCATAAACCCAATATGTGAAATAGAGGACATTGACAAAAATCGTTTAATTTTTTGTTGAAAAGCCGCACCAATAGTTCCAATTAATAAAGACAAAATACCAGAAAAAAACACAATTGGACCTAAAATTACGCTAAATCCACTAAAACAAAATAAAGATTTAATCAATAAAATTAAAAATACAGGTTTAACGATTAAAATTAAAATCGATAGTGCAAACCACGACGAACCCTCATAAACATCTAAAGCTCAAGATTGAAATGGAAAAGCAGAAAGTTTAAAAAGTAAAACTGCCAAAATTAACATTGCCCCCCAAATACCTAATAGTGAATAATTACCGTTTAGCGTAGGAACAATAAGTGCAGTTAAGGCTGAAAAATCAATCGAGCCATATGCAAGATATAGTAACCAAATTCCAAATAAAAAAAAACCTGCTGAAATTAATCCTAAAATAAAATACTTAATTGCAGCTTCTTGTGCTTTTAAACTAAATGAAAATTGAGCCAAAAGGCCATATAATGATAAGTTAAGACCAACCCATACTAAAAATAAAAATAAAAAGTTATCAGCAATTAATAAAAGAATTGAAAAGATAATTGCCATACTAACCAATACAATTTGATCAATAATACGATTTTGTCAAAATAACCGACGAATACTAGAACCTGAACTTACTAAAATAATACGACTTGCTAAAAAAATAATCGTAAATAAGCTAAAACTAACAATCCCAATAAACGAATTAAATTTAACTATTTCTGCAAAACTGCTTAAAGTATTAACCACTGAAACCGAAATAGCCGAAAAAATGCCTACTGTAGGAATAGTTATTAAACTCAAAATTATAGAAATTAAAGTACTAGCTACAAGCTGTAACGTTCGAATTCCAGTTAATACTAAAATTAACATTGAAAAAGGGCCAATAAGAGCAAATCGATTTGATTCTCAAAAATAGAAACAAAAAGCTAAACAAAAAGTAGCCAATCAAACACCATCACCGAAAGCTGTAAGTAAATCAACACACAATAGAGCTGTAAAATAAAATCCAGTATGATCAAAAATAAAAACTGTATACGCTAATGGAATAAAAATAAAAATTAAAAATCAGCATCAAAGCTCACCTACCAACATTTCAGGTAAAGTTAAGCCCCTAATATCCATACATTGTTTAATATGCCTATCTACTAAGCGTAAAGGCTGTATATTGGTATTAACTCATCAAGAATGTACTGTATTCGGAACTAAAGAAAAAATTTGAATAAATTTAGACATAATATTTAACCTCAAAAGGAATATACTTATTTTTTAAACACGCTAAAGCAATGTTTTAAAAATAAATGAATAAATAACTCAGATTCCGTAACTTTTTTAGTTACGTTAATAAACGAACGTAACGGTGCATATAAACAAGCACGTAAAATATAATTTTTAACTAATGGTACAGAAGTAACTGCTACGTTATCAAAGTATCCACGCATTCCAGCAAATAAAAGAACTAATTGGGTTTCAACAGCTAAAGGTGCAAATTTTGATTGTTTTAAAATTTCTAAAAGACGTAATCCTCGATTTAAAGTAACACGAGTAGTTTCATCTAATTCTGATCCTAAAAACATAAATGCCTCAACTTCACGAAATTGTGCTAACTCTAGTTTTAAAGAACGTGCAACATCTTTAATAGCTTGTGGTTGTGCAGCAGATCCGATACGGCTAACAGATAATCCAACATTAACAGCCGGCCTAACACCTTTATTAAATAATGAACTTTCTAAAAAAATTTGACCATCAGTAATTGAAATTACATTAGTTGGAATATATGCTGAAACATCTCCTGCTTGAGTTTCAATAACAGGTAAAGCAGTTAATGACCCATTTCCGTAAAAATTATTAAAACGAGCAGCTCGTTCTAATAAACGAGAATGTAAGTAAAAAACATCCCCTGGATAAGCTTCACGTCCTGGAGGACGACGTAAAAGTAATGACATTTGCCTATATGCAATAGCTTGTTTAGTTAAATCATCATAAATAACTAAAGCCGCATATCCTAAATCCCTAAAAAATTCACCAATAGTACATCCAGTATATGGAGCTAAATACTGTAAGGTAGCTGAATCAGAAGCAGTTGCAGAAACAACAACTGTATAAAAAAATGCACCTTCAGCTTTTAAACGCTCAACTAAATGAACAACAGTTGATCGTTTTTGTCCAATTGCAACATAAACACAAAATACTGGAGTAGCATTATCACGTTGGTGGATAATACTATCAATTGCAACGGTAGTTTTACCAGTTTGACGATCTCCAATAATTAATTCACGTTGACCACGTCCAATTGGAATCATACTATCGATTGCTAAAATTCCAGTTTCTAATGGCTCATTAACAGATTGACGGCTTACGATACCAGGTGCTTTAATTTCAACAGCTTTTAAGCGTGAAACAGCTGCAGCTACAGTACCATCAATACGGTTTCCTAATCCATCTACAACAGTTCCTAAAAGAGTAAAAGATACCGGCACAGTAACTACTGAATGGCAACGCTCTACAGTGTCACCTTGTAAGATTAAACGATCATTTCCTAAAACAACAACACTAACAGAATCATTTAATAAACTTAAAACTAACCCACGAACACCACTTTTAGGAAAAATAACCAATTCTCCAGCCATTGCACCGCCAAGACCCATTACGATTGCAACACCATCACCAATACTACGTACTGATCCTACATCAAAACGTACAGAACGCATAAAAAAATGTACAGATAAGTTAGTTAACAAATAATTAACAAATAGCTATAGAAAATTAACTATAAACTCTTGTTAATAAATACTGCCCAAAAGTGGAATTGAACCACTGACCAAAGGATTTTCAGTCCTCTGCTCTACCAGCTGAGCTATTCGAGCTAAATACAAAAACTACATACTTAAAGAAGTAAAACGAGCTAATGGAGCTATAACTGATAATTTAAAAAAAAGTGGAAAATACCTCACAGAAGAGACATTTGAAACTAATAAAATAATACTAAAAAAATAAACCCAAAATAGCAAGTACGTAGATATAGAAGAATCCCCATAAGTTAGGAGGTCAATCTGTGGCATTTACTAATATTCTAAATTGGCGTAACTGGCAATGTAAGGAATCGAACCTTAAAAGCCGGATTATGAGCCCGGACGGAGACCACCTCCCCATTACCATAAGATGAATCATAAATTAAAAACACACCTACAGTTCCTCATAAAACAAGAACTATAATTTTTGGTTAGGGCCAGACGGGAATCGAACCCGTAATCTACCGATTAACAGTCAGTTGCTTTAACCAGTTAAGCTACTAGCCCCTAGTAAACCAATTCTCGCTACCAGAATTGAACTGGTATTCCAAAATATGGAAATAGTTTTTGAAACTATCGCGTCTACCAATTCCGCCAAGCGAGAGAATCTCGCCTATAAAAACTATGCCCCCTGCGAGACTCGAACTCGCGTTGTCGCCGTGAAAAGGCAATGTCCTGACCAACTAGACGAAGAGGGCGCACATAAAAACAAACATATTTTATATATAAATATAAAAAAAATTAAATAAATAGTTTATATTTTTTTTTTCGAGAAGGACAGGACTCGAACCCGCACCAAACAGCTCGACAAGCTGATGCTCTACCATTAAGCTACCCCCCCATCCACATAAAGTTTTAAAACCAAAATTAGTACAATCTGAGCGCATTGGGGATCGAACCCAAGACCATTAGGTTAAAAGCCCAATGCTCTACCAACTGAGCTATGCGCCCGACCAAAACCCACAAATATTTGGTAAAAACTAAAACCCAAACTACGGGATTGGGGCAGGGGGACTCGAACCCGCAAAATGATAGCACCAAAAGCTACTGCCTTACCAATTTGGCTATGCCCCATAAATACTACTAAAAAACTATAAGATTAAGTATAACTAAATTTAGCACTTACCACGCCCCCAAAATAATATAACAGCTATTTATTGCTATAGTTTATATTTTTATTATTACATAATAAATTTGAGTAACATTTTTTTTGGTATCTGCTCTTCCAACTAATTATTAATAACGGTATGAAAATTGGATATGTATATAAATACAAATTTACCCAACTACACGTACAAAATTAGGATTTATAAAAGTTATTGAATCTCAAACATAGGCCAATACCAATTATTTTCAAAAAAAAAATAAAAATTATAGTAATTTTTACATTTTTAGAAACCTATGCGTAAAAGAAACACCGTTAAACAACCGGCATATTAAATATTCAAATACTAACCTATAATCCATTAAGTATTTAGTATATATTAAAATTTCTAATATACATATTAATTTATTCGTAAAAAAATACAAAAATTTTACAATTAATAAATACTTCTAAAAACAAACGTCAAATATATGCTATTTGACTAAAAATAAACAGTTAAAAAAAAACACTAAACCCTATATAAAATATATACCAAAATATTATAAAATAGGTACTAAAATGACTACAAGCAAACGGAAGAAAATAACCAAATTTAATTAACTATAAGAAAAATAACTAAAATAAAATCAACTAAAAAACTATTAAACTTATAATACAGTAAAAATGATTAAAACTAAAATAAACAAGATCCTTGTACCTAAGTATAGAAACTAAAATTTAAAAAAAGCCAAATCCCATTAAAACCCATTAAACAAAAAAAAAATAAAAACTAGTTTAAATTAAAACTTTAATCTATAAAATAAATACGGTATTTACAACAGTATATGGAAATAAAGCCAACCAAACCTGCCAAACCATTAGTAAAGTTACAACCGAAACTTCTAAAGCCGATAAATCTATTAAATACGAAACTCCACCTGTCGGAAGTACGGCGGTTCCACAACCCATACCAATAACACGAATCATTCCAAAAATAATAAAAAAAAAACCAGGTAATACTAAAACTAATAAAATTGGATCATAATGCCATAAAGATAATAAAGCAAAAAATTCTCCAGGAAAACCCGCAAATAACGGTAAACCTGCATTTGCAAAAAGAAATAAACTAAAAAAGAAAAATAAACGTGGTGAGGTTTGCGCTAACCCGCTAAATAATAAAACTGAACGACTTTCCCCACGACGATATAGACAACCAATTAAAAAAAATAATGCTGATGAAATAATTGCATGTGAAATCATAGTATAAACTGCTGCACCAAAACCTAATGCGCCGGTTGAAACTAATGCAATTACTAAAAAATTCATATGCGAAATAGATGTATAAGCTACTAATCGTTTTAAATCATTAATAACATAAGTTAAATATGAAATAAAAGTAAATCCAAGTAAGGGTAAAACAACTGAGATTGAATTTCAATATTCTACCCCTAAAGGACAAAGTTGAAAGCCAAAACGTAATAAACCATAAATACCAAGTTTTAACATTAAACTAGCTAAAATCATAGACCCTGCCGTTGGTGCCTCAACATGCGCAGAGGTTAACCATAAGTAAACTGGAAAAAAAGGTACTTTAAAAGCTAATCCAAAAAAAACTAATGGAAAAATAAAAAATTGAATTTGCGGATTTATAATACAAAAATCATACAATTCTCAAAAATTAAATGTCCCGGTAAAATTATATAAAATAACAGTTGCTAGTAAAAAAAATACTGACCCTACAACCGTAAATAAGAATAATCGCATGGCTGCTGGAACACGTGAAGGGCTTGACCCAAATACCCCTACTAAAAAAAAAGTTGGAATTAAAACACCCTCAAAAGCACAATAAAAAACTAGCATGTTAGTAGTTATAAATGCAATAATCATACAAATACCAATTCAAATAAGCGCCATACTAAAATAACGTAAGCGTATACCCCGTTCATAGGCAGAAACTGCACATATAAATATCGATAATACAACTAAAAGTACTAATCAAAATGAAACCCAATCAGTAAAATAAAATAATTCAGTTACACTACTTGAAGCTTTTCCAACAACTGATAGCACTCCTTTTGAATTTACCCAAACATTAGCAGTACTCCAATGTAATCAAAAAGTTAAATTACTATCAATAAATGCCATATTAATACCCTGAATACGAGCAGCATCAATAACCTCTATTACTTGAGGTAAGGTGCTAACTAGATCTGCCAAATTATACTTAACTATACGCCACCAAAGACCAACTCTATAGCTAAATTCGGTACGCCAAATTAACATTAAAACTGTTAAAAATCAAATAATTCCAATATTATATACAATTTTAAAATGAAAAGCACGATTAAGATGCGTTGGGCACGTACGTAAGCCCTCAATAAGTGGCAATAAATAAAATAAAATAAGTATAAAAAAAAATCCTTGGATATGCATAGGAATTGAATTTAAAAAATCTTGAAATACAGGAAAATAATAATCTACAGGTGAAACAACGATCGGCCTAAGATTTCCAAACAATATACGATTAATTAAGTAAACTAACATAAAATTTAATAGCCTTTAAGTTAACTTTTAGCGCGCCCCGCTTTTAATGTCGCCCCTAAAAACCCTTTAATATCTCAGCACATTTTTAATGAATAAACAATTTCTACAGTTCCACGTACTGACCCAGATACACACCCAACTAATGGACCAGTTAATGGAAAATCGCGACGGAATGGAAAACCAGAAAAACAATAGTTATTTAAAATTTTTCGTAAATCTGGGTGGTTAATAAAAAAAATACCAAACATATCAAATACCTCACGCTCTAATCAGCTAAAACCAAAAAATAAATTTGATACAGTAACTAGTGGCATAATTTCTGAAATTTGAGTTCGAATTAAATATAAGGTATTAAAAGTAGTACTACGTAAAACATAAATAATAAAAAAACGTAAAAAACATTCTGGGCGATCATAAACTACAAGATCCACCACTAAATCCAATAAAGTCTGTGAACTGTACCTAAAAAAAGCTAAAATATTGAAAATATCTAAAACCGAAACAATAACAGTAAAACAACGTAGAACACAATCAACGGCAACTAAAAATAAAGTTGGCCAAATAAGTAATAATTGTTGTGCATTAAATAAAAATACAAGTCCAAGAAGTGTAAATTTTTTATAAAACGTATGGAATGTAGCTACTAACCCCAAATTACGATTTGAATTTACAATAAAAGACTGAATACCCAATAATAATGCAAAAGAATACTTAGTTACTACTGTATTTTGTGTAAAAGAAATACTACCTAATCGCCTAACCATAGATTAAAAATAAACTATTTGCCAAAAAGCTAATATGCTTTCAAACAAAAAGTGGAGAATAAGGAAATGCATCGAAAAAAGTAAAAATACCAAAAATAAAAATAAAATAACCAAATACAAAAACTAAAAAATTTTTCCAACCTAAAAACATTAATTGATCATGCCTATATCGTGGTAATGCACCACGTACTAAAATAAAAAAAAAAGCCCAACCAAATACTTTTACTAAAAAAAAAAATAAATTCGAACCCCAACCCCCAAGAAATAAAATAGTTCCAAAAGTTGACATTAAAACCATATTAGCGTATTCAGCTAAAAAAAACATCGCAAATGTAGTTGCAGAGTACTCAACATTAAACCCTGCCACTAGCTCAGCCTCAGCTTCAGGTAAATCAAATGGTGTACGATTAGTTTCTGCAAAACCAGAAATTAAAAATAAACTAAAAAGTGGTAAAAACGGTAAACAAAATCAAGTTGCTCGCATTTGAGCCGAAACAATCTCGATTAGGTTTAAAGAACCAGCTACCATAGCTACAGGTAATACGATTAACCCCAAATTTAATTCATAGGAAATTAACTGTGCAACTGAACGAAGTCCCCCAATTAGAGCATAATGCGATGAACTAGCTCAACCAGCACCTAAAATTCCATATACCCCTAACGAAGAAAAACCTAATATTAAAACTAAACTTAAATCAGAGTCAATTAACGCTACATTAAATGCTAATGGCATAAAAACTCAACAAGTAAATGCTAAAATTAAAATTGCCAATGGAGCAATAAAATAAACTATAACTGATGAAAATCCAGGAGTAATTACTTCTTTTAACGCCAATTTAACCCCGTCAAGAATTGGTTGAGCTAAACCCCAAAAACCAACTGCATGAGGACCACGACGACGCTGTAAAGACCCCAAAACTTTCCTCTCTGCCAACACGTAAAACGCTACTACCATAAGTAACGAAATTAAACCAAAAATTGAACTAAGAGTATAGATAATTTTAAATAGTCAACTACTTTGAAAACCGAACATATTTAAAACAAAAACACACTTAAATAACTAAGCAAACACTTGAGGCATTTGCTCCCCACCAGTAAATAAATAGTAGAACAAATAATCAAATAACATCTACAAAATGCCAATACCACACTGCACCATCAAAAGCAACACGATGGGTAAATACCCTAAATAAGTTACCAGCTGAAAATGAAAAAGTTGATAAAGTCGATAATGGATAAAAACTTACAGGTTTCGTTAATCCAAGTGAAAATAAAGACATTGCTAAAAAAATAACTCCAACAAAAACATGAAAACCATGCAAACCGGTTAATGAGAAAAATAAACTTCCATATACTGAATCAGAAATAGTAAAAAAAGAAGCAATATACTCAAAAACTTGAAAAACTAAAAAGGCAGTTCCTCGAATTACTGTATCAAAAACCCATAAAATTGAAAAACCTGCAGTACGGCTAGTTAATGAACCTGTTTGAGAGAAAAAATAGCGTTTACCTATTATACCGTTAAGGTAAGAAATCGCAGAAAATTTTGAATTTAAATATACTAACTGAAAACGGTCAGCATCTTTAGAAGTATTAACCAAAACTTCACTTGATTTACTTAAATTTAGTCCAGTTACCCCAAAATACGAAATTAAGCGTACGCTCCATAATTTTAAACGAGATAATTTATCATTAGAAACTACTCAAAAATGTGCTACAGTTAAAGATAACCCCGATGAAAGTAACAATAGGGTATTTAAAAAAGGAACACGTCACCAGTAAAATGCCTCAATCCCTACTGGAGCCCATACGCCACCAATTCAAATACTTGGATTTAAGCTTACGTGAAAATATCCTCAAAAAAATGAAATAAATAACATTAATTCAGAAACAATAAATAATAAAATCCCAATCCTAAATCCGCGCTGTACTTCAATAGTATGTGCTGCTGAATTTTCTTCTGTAAAAGCTTCAAAACACCAAGTAATAATAACTGCAGCCAAAACTACTAATCAAAACCCATGAGCAAAAGCTGAAATTGAGGTTAACCTTAAAACTGAAATTAAATGTAATGCAGAAAAGAAAAAAACTAAACTTAATACAAACGGTAAAGGACTACCATTAAGTAAATGAAATGGATGACCAAACCAATCTTTCCTAACGCTTGCTAAGATATCCGTTACTGCAGAATTAGCAATTTGAGACTGAGACCTATATAAATTTAAAAGCCCAGAAGATTGTGCTTGGGTATTTTTAGTAATAAACTGATTAACAGTTGATTGGTTAATAAAATCACTACCTACTTTAGTAGTATTAACCATATGAGATTTAGTAGAACTATTCAATTCACATTCAGACAAGCTCGTTAATAAGACTTTTCCAGGAATAAATCCAGTCTCAACTGAGAACAAACCAATCTAGCATAGTTATAAAAGTGATTTTAATAAATAAAGTATAAACAAATATTAGAAATAATAAAAAACGATATCGCAAATGTTGATACATAAGCAGTTAAAGATCCCATATGTAAAATACCGATAAATTTCGATAATCGTGCAGTCATAGAAACAGGTACCTCTACAACAAAAGATTCTAACAAAAATCGTTCAATTTCAATTAATAATATAAAATAAACATAATTTAACAATGGACGAACTAAATAATAATAATAAATATTTTCAAAAAAAGCTCGATTTTGAAAAAATGCATAAACAGATTGAAGACCAGTAACCCTACGTAAAGAAAATTTGTATCCACCGAATTCACGTTGTGAAACAAATCAAATACAAAATAAAACTGGAGGAATTAACGTTAATAGTTTATAAGACATAGGTAAACTTTCAACGCCCTCCAGTACTAATAATGTAGTTTCTGAAAATCCTGAAGATTGCATAGAAACTCACATTCAGGGATAAAATTGTTTTACAACCCATCCAGCAATAATAGACGGAATAGCTAAAAGTACAATTGCTAATCAAGCAAATCCATTTAGCCTAGTAGCCTCAGCAGCCCTTAATATATGATTCAAGGGAGAACGGCGAAATCCAAAAAATATTAAAACTAGTGTATTTGCTGAGTATAAAGAGGTCAAAACTGCAGCAATAAGTATAACACCAAAAACAAATAAGTTTAGTAAAGAATTAGAAGAAACTAAAATCCCAAAAATTGTATCTTTCGAATAAAATCCAGCAAAAAAAGGAAACCCTGCTAGTGCAACAGAACCAATGAGCATTGCCCCGAATAGTAAAGGTTGGCTAAAAAAAAGCCCACCCATACGACGAACGTCTTGATCTCCATCAAAACAATGAATAACGCAACCAGCACATACAAACAGTAATGCCTTAAAAAATGCATGAGTAATTAGATGATAAAATGCAATATATGGAGCACCTACGCCACAAGCTACGAACATAAAACCTACTTGACTTGAGGTTGAAAAAGCAATTGTTTTTTTTAAATCAAATTGGAAAAATGCAAAAAGTGCAGAAGTAAGTGCGGTTAAACCACCAATCAACGTACAAGCAATTTGTGCATGTTCGCTTAACAGCATAAGCGGCGATACTCGGATTAGTAAATAAACCCCAGCTGTAACCATTGTAGCAGCATGTAAAAGTGCTGAAACCGGAGTTGGACCCTCCATGGCATCAGATAACCAAATATGAAAGCCTAACTGTGCTGATTTTGCAGCAGCAGCAGTTAAAAATAAAAATCCTAATAAGTCAATTGTTGATAAAGTAACATAGCCTAAGATAGAAATAGTAGATGAAGTGTGATTAAACGATAACAGCTCTAAATCAGAGAAAGAAAGAGTATTAAACTCAAATCAGGTTATAACCATAGCAAATAAAAATGCTGTATCACCAACACGATTTAATGTAATTGCTTTCATAGCTGCCTTAACAGCTTGTAAACGAGTATTTCAAAAACCAATTAATGCAAAAGAACAAACACCAAGTGCCTCTCATCCACAAAACATAATTAATAAATTTTCAGAAACAACGAACATAACCATACAGCCTGCAAATAGAATTAAAAAGTTTAAAAATTTAAAAGTAAATGGATCAGTTGCCATATAATAAATAGCAAACATTAAAACAGCAAATGTTACCCATAAAACAACTAAACACATTAACGATGAAACGGTATCAAATGTAAATGCTCAACGTACCCATACCAAATATTCAGAAAAGGGTAATAAGTCATATATAACAACTGTTGAAGTTGGGGTATTTAAAATATAAGTTAGCATTAATAATGCAAGAAAGGCTACCGGTGCAGTTGCAACTAACTGACAAATTTTATACGGTATTGACCTAGAAAAAAAATAACAAAATCCAAAAATCGCAAATGGTAAAAACACCAACAGGAACAAGGGAAAAGATTCAGAAGTTATATTAAACAAATTAAACATTTTTAATTAATTATAAATATGATTTTCTAAATAGTTTGTACGATATAATTATACCTACAATAAGTACCTAAAAAAAACCTATACGTTAAAGCCTACGGAACAACTTCAACAACAATTGGCATAAACCCGTGCCTAACTCCACATATTTCGCTACACTGACCATAGTAAACCCCAATACGAGTTGGAACAACGGTAACAACATTAATACGACCTGGACAAGCATCAACCTTAACACCCATTGCTGGAATTGCTCAACTATGAATTACGTCATTTGAGGTAATTAAAAAACGTGTTGGTTTACGAAATGGAATACTAATAGAGTAATCAACATCTAATAAACGTAAAGATTTATCTTGTAAAACATCATCTTCTAAAATCATACTTTCATAAGAAATTTTATCACCTGCTGAGGATAAAGTTGAAAATTCATATGTCCAAAACCACTGATTTCCAATAACTTTAACCCACAATCAAGGACGAATTTCTTCATCTAACGCTAATGCTAGTGTAAATGAAGGAACTGCAATAATTAATAATAATGCACATGGTAATAAAGTTCAAATAAACTCTAAAAATGTTAAATGTTTAAAATTAAAAAATGGACGATATGACGCAGTAAATGATTTAAATTCTTTATGCTTATCAGATGTAGTTGATGCAATTTTAGTATTTCAAAATGATAACCCAACAATTAGTAAATATGCTACTAACACAGCAACAGCAACTAAAATTGCCATTACATCAGAATAAAGATCAACAATACCTTCCATTTGTGCTGATGCTGGAGTTTGAAAACTTCACTGTCAAGGACGAGGTGATTCCGCGCTTACTAAACGAGTTGGAGTTGGTACGTACACTGAATCAAAATCAAATGCAGTACGGTTAAACTCCAATACAAATAAATTAATACATACATAATCTTGCCTAAATAAACGAGTAAAACCAGTAGTTTCTAGTAACTTATCTGCTAAAACTGCTAACCGTCCAGCTAATGACCACTGATTACGTCCAGCTAAGACGTTACGTCCCATAGTATCAAAAATAATATAAAAAAATAACACTAAAGAAGCAATAGTTACAACTGACCCAATTGAAGCAATAAAATTTCAAGCTGCAAATGCATATGGATAATCAGGAATTCGGCGAGGCATTCCAGCTAACCCCATAAAATGCATTGGAAAAAAGGTTAAATTAACTCCTAAAAAAAAAGTTCAAAACTGATACATTCCTAAAATTTCGCTATAACGCACACCCCAAAGTTTACCTGATCAAAAATAAAATCCAGCAAAAATTCCAAAAATCGCCCCCATTGATAAAGTATAGTGAAAATGACCAACTACATAATAAGTATCGTGAACTGATAAATCTAAAGAAGCATTCGCTAAAATAACCCCCGAAAGACCTCCAACAGTAAAAAGTACGATAAACCCAATTGTATACAATATAGGAGTATTCAAGCGAAACCTAATAGGACCTTCTCACATTGTAAAAATTCAACTAAAAATTTTAATTCCAGTAGGTACGGCAATAATCATAGTTGCAGCAGAAAAAAATGAACGAGAGTCCACATCTAAACCTACAGTATACATATGGTGCGCTCAAACAATAAACCCTAAAAACCCAATTGAAACCATTGCACTTGCCATACCAGTTGCCCCAAAAACAGGACGTAATGAAAATAATGATGCAATATTACTTACAATCCCAAAAGCTGGTAAAATTAAAACGTAAACTTCAGGATGTCCAAAAAACCAAAATAAATGTTGGAATAGAATTGGATCCCCACCACCCTCAACAACAAAAAATGAAGACCCCATAGATCGATCAAGTAATAACATAGTTAATCCACCAGCTAAAACAGGTAACGATAATAGCAGTAAAACAGATGTAACGAAAATACCCCAAACAAATAAGTTTAAACGTGCATAAGTTAACCCAGGTGCACGCATATTGATAATTGTTACAATAAAATTTAATGATCCAAAAATAGACGAAATTCCAGAAATATGTAATGATAAAATTGCAAAATCAATCGAAACAGTATCATGTCCAATTAAACCAGAAAGTGGTGGATATAAAGTCCACCCCGTTCCTGGCCCAGAACCAATTAAAAATGAACAAACTAATAAAGCCAAAGAAAAAGGTAATAACCAAAAACTTAAGTTATTTAACCTAGGAAAAGCCATATCAACAGTTCCACACATTAATGGTAAAAATCAGTTTCCAAATCCACTAATTAAAATTGGCATAACAGTAAAAAAAATCATAACTACGGCATGTGATGTAACTACAGTATTAAAAAATGCATAATTAGAATTTAAAAAATGACTACCAGGAAAAGCTAACTCTAATCGAATAATTCAAGATAAAATCGATCCTAGTAATCCGGCAAAAGTTCCAAAGATTATATATAAAATTCCAATTTCTTTATGATTAGTTGTAAATAACCATCGACCGATACCAGATAACATTGGTTTAGTTGATAGTGGAGTAACATTACTAAATAGTTCTTGACCCAAAACCGAGCGATTAATAGTTAAAGTTCCTAAGTTAGAGCGCTGTGACATTCTTACTTAAAAAAAAAATAGCTAAAAAAACTAACCGCGTAAAACTGTCAAACGTGCAAATGATACTGATTTGTATAACCGATAAGTATTTAAAGTCAATACTAGTCCGATCGCTGAGTCTACTGCTGCTGAGCACAGTAAATAAAGCCCATAGCCCAATCCAGCCGAATCACCAGTAACAACTGCTAACGTAACAAACCCAATAAAAAGTCCTACGAACATAAGCTCAGCAAATAAAATTGTCACTAACAAATTAGTTGAAAAAAAAAATAAATTAAATAATCCGGTAAAAAATAAAACTAACGCAATTAAAACCCCCCCACTTACACCAAAACTACCGGTAAGCGCATTAAAAGTAAAATTTATGTAAAATAAATTATCTAAACAACTACTAACAAACATAAAAAAAAATCTAGTTAACTAAACTAGATAGCAAATACTAGTTAATTAAAAGAAAAAACTAGTTTCCGAATAAAATAATAAAAGTAATCATTAACCCGAATAAAGCGATAGCTTCAGTTAATGCAAATCCTAAAATAGTATAAGTAAATAATTGTTTGTGAACAGCTGGATTACGTGCAGTTCCTAAAACTAAAGATCCAAAAACAACTCCGATTCCTAATCCTGATCCAGCTAATGAAATAGTTGCTAAACCAGCTCCAATAAATTGTCCTGCTTTTAACATAATTAACTAAAATGTATAAAAACACACAAGTTTAGATACCAATTAACTATCTCGCTTTAATAAAAAAGTATACACACATACCCACGTATATATATTAAAAACGTTTAACCCGCTCACGCACCTAATGAAAAAACTAAAAATTTTTCAATACGATTATATAGTTTAAGTAAAAAAAATAGATTCCCAAGTTAAAACTTAATTATACAGCTTTATATTACTAAAAAACAGAATTACGTTTAGCATAAAAAATTGGCCATAAAAGAGCTCCGCGAATTCATTCAAAAATAAACCCAATTAGCAATAACCCTAAAAATGGTAAAACAGCAAAGGAAACAAGTCAGTTACTTGTAGGGGCAACAACTCCTAAAGGAAATAAAAAAATTAATTCTAAATCAAATAGTAAAAAAAGTACACCAACTACTAAAAAATGACTCTCAAAAACTTCATTTTTACAAACAAAAGGCTCAAACCCACACTCATATGATGAATTTTTTTCAAAACCCGGTGTAGATGGTTTTATAATTAATGGTAAAATAAGTAAAAGTAATGCTAAAAGGGTAGAAATTACTGCAAAATACACAATTAAGCTAAAATTCGGTAAAAAAGAATAAGTACTAAAGTATGAAAAACTAGCAATTGTAGAGTCAAATCCAGAAATTGAACTAAAATACTCAGCACGATTTGGCAACAAATATGCAACTAGTGCTAATAGATTACTACATAAAACTGTACTTAACTTAAAAATAGCTGTCAGGCATACAAATAAGTTTACAAAACCTGCCAACACTAAGAACCAAACGAAACTAAATAGTGAAGCAAATAACTTCGACCCGAATCCAAATACAATAAAACCTAAAAATGAAGATCAAATAACTTTATCAACATTTGATTTAGAAGCATTAACACTAGAAGATAAACGTTTTAAAGTTTGCATAAAAAATTAAATTTAATACCAATCGATAACCTATTTAAAAAAAAATACTACTCATTATTTTTTTTAATTTGGAAAAAACGGGATTCGAACCCGTGGTGTTAAGAACACGCCAGCTTAGCAAACTAGTGCCTTAAACCGCTCGGCCATTTTTCCATTAAACAGATTAATTACAATGAAATAAAAGAAGATACTAAATAAACATACAATTTGATGAAAGTTTATTTAAAATAGACATTTCAAGCCCTTTACGTTGAATCTCACGCCCCGCAGGACCAAAAATACGAGTACCTAATAATTTATCAAAATCGCGATCAGAAAACAATACCCCACGATTTTGGCTAAATTTAACGCAAAGTCCATTTGAACGACGAATTAGCTGTTTTGCAGTTAAAATCAAACAAGCATATTTTTTCTTTTTTTGAAGTTTTTTTGATCGATCAAATTGACGCATAACAACTGAAGTACGCACTCCTAAAGAGTTAGTTCGTCGTGCATATACCTGTGTAATTTTTATAAATACTGCCCCGGAATTATCCGCACACTCTAAAATTGAATTCTTAAACATAAAAAGTATTAACTAGAAAAGCCTACTAATGGTCGGCGCCAACCTTCTCTAGTTGGTGTTGTCATAGCAATTACTCCAAAAATTGCTACAAGTAGTAGTAAACCACATACTCAAAAGTACGTAAAATGGGTTTTATATAGATTTAAACCTAAAAGTGACAGATCTTGTAATCAAACATTCCCCGCACCCTGAGCCAAAAATTGACCTAATAAATTTGTCGTAAGTAATTGTTGACTAAACAAAATAGCCGTACTAAGCATATATGTTTTATATAATAAAAATAAAGCATTAATAAAACCAATATAAAAAAAAATAGATTTAGTTCGTTGAACCGTACGAACTGAAACTCCAAGCACCATCAAACCGAATACAATTAAAACAGCAACTGCTCCTACATAAATAATTAGAAAACTAATTGCTAAAAACTCTACCTTAATAACTAACAATAAATAAAGTGCAGTTCAAAAAAATAAGATTAATAGGTTTAATGCTAATGCAGTTAAAGACTCAAATATAAAAAAACAACTTAAAGCTGTTAAAAGTCCAATAGTAATAAATCCAGTTAGCATAGCTTATATAGTTAATAAAATAAATTAAGGTATGTTAGATAAATAATAATATACGCATATTTTTCTTATCTTTTATTTAAAAATTTTAAAAAATAGATTTAAGTTAAAAAGAGTTATGTGGCTAGACACTAAATATACCAAATACTCTCTTACTATTCTATAAATATAAATATATAGGAGATAGGTACATATTACTATTAGATACACTCTTTATAAAGATAATATTATATATTTATATATCATTATATATATATATATGACCCAACCACCTTCCCCAGCCCACAGGGCTTATATTGAAAGTTTATTTCTAGTTTAATGTTATTTTTTGTTATATATTACGTAAATTGTATAAATTTATAAAGTTATAATTTTTTATTATTTAAAAATAATCTCTCTAATTTAGCTATTTAATTTTAAGTATTTAATAACTTTTTTTTAAATTAAATGATATTTATATGGGTTTATTGGTTATTTTAGTTGCCTTTTTTAAGATTTTTCTAAATAATAAAAAATGTTAACTTTACAAATTTACGCAATTTGTGTAATATATAATATTTTAATTAAATAGTTTTGTATCGTATTATGAATTAAAGGGATACCTGCTATATATAATTATATTTTATATATGCTGCACAATTCTCTTTTATTTTTAAATTTTTATATTATAAAGTTTTCTTTAGCTCTTAAAGGGGTATATGGGATGTATGTGAGATACTTCTATTGTAAGCATATGCTATAACTTTATAAAAGAGATTATTGTAGTTATTTAGTAAGAATGACACCAACGACATTAGCCCTATTATCGGCAATTAAGGTAGCCAAGACACGTTTAAATTTAGTTTGCGTCGTGAAGCGCTCTTCTGTAGTTTTAAATGTTATTAAAGTTTTAAGGAAACATAACTTAGTTTACGGAGCTGTACGCGGTTCTGAATGAAAAACATTAGTTTATTTACGTTATTTTCGAGGAAAGGTAGTTTTAAATAATATATCAACTTTATCAAAATCTAGTAGACGTCTTCATGTTACTGGGCGATATGTTGAGTCAATGGCTCGATATCATCCTGCTTTAATCTTTTTATTTTCCAATTCATTTGGTGTTACGTCTCATACTGGGAGGTCAATGCCTATGCTTGCTAAGCAAGTAACTTCTGGTGAACTTTTTGCAGTAATATGGTAGCAGTTCGCCGTCAGTGGATTAAACGATTAGAGTTACCTGTTGGGTCAATTTCAAATCTATATTATGAATTAGGAAGTGGATTAGTTATTTTACATTTTTCTTATCAAACTGTTCAATATGCTATAAAATTACCACTTTCTGTTCGTATTCGACGGTTGGCGACTGGGTTAGTTGAGTTCTACGCATATAGCTTTATAGCGTATAGTTTACTTGTAACTTGAACTAAGACATTACGCCATTTACTATGGGGTGGGCTTCTTCCATATTCCGTACTTCTTGAGGTTCGTGGGCTTGGCTATCGACTAAATGCGCGCTCACCTAAAATTCTTGAATTTGCAATGGGTTTAAGTCATTTAGTTTTTTTTACCTTACCTTCTCAAATTACAGCAAAAAGTGCTGGAAATAAATCAAGAGCTGTTCAATTATTTTGTTCGGAATGGTTACTATTAACACAAACTGTTTCAATTATTAAAAAACTTAAACGTGTTAATTTGTATAAAGAGCGTGGAATTTTTTATAGAGGCGAAGTTTGCCAAGGTTTAAAAATCAGTCGTAGAAAAAAAGCATAATATATGTCTTTATAGTAGTATCGATTTAATTTTATTTATGTTTAAATCAATAAGAAGAAAAACTTTGTATTTGAAAACACGACGTCAGTTGGTAGCGCTTAAGATTCTATTGGCCACCTCTCAGCGTTTTAACTATATTAATCGAGAACTCGTTGGAAAATCGGCATTAACTCGCCGGGTTGCATTTTCACGCTTAGTCGGTATTAGGTGTACTCACACTGGTCGTTTACGCGGATCTGTTTCATTTTTCCATATGTCTCGATTTAGGGTTAAAAAATTAGCTGAATTGGGTTTATTGCCTGGAGTTAGGCGTTTATCGTGGTAAAATTAATAGTTTTATAGTTTTTTATTTATTAGCATTAATCCGTATTTTAATGCTAAAAATCAAATATTTATTTTTTATGAATTTAGTTACTAGCTATTAAGCTTTGATAAGCTGCGCGATATTTTATTGAAAAATATACTTAGTTTTAATTTAGTAGGTTAGGATTTAAATGCCAACATTAGTTCAATTAGCAAAAGGTATACGTAAACAAACACGTAAACATTATAGGACAATTTCACTGGCACATTGTCCGCAAAAACGTGCTTCTTGTCTTCGAGTTCTTATTATGTCACCTAAAAAACCTAACTCAGCACAACGTAGGATAGCTAAACTACGGCTCTCTACTGGTGCTCGAATTACTGCTCATATTCCTGGTATTGGTCATAACTTTCAAAAACACGGGGTTGCGCTTGTTCGTGGTGCTCGTGTTCGTGATTTACCAGGAGTTCGGTATAGGGTTATTCGTGGAAAATATGATGTAACGTCTATTGTACATAGGCGCCAAGGTCGTTCGAAATATGGCATGAAAAAAGTTTAAGCAAGATGAAAAGCACACTCTTTTAGCGGGTTATGATTCAAGATGAATTGTATCAGATACGCGTCGATGTCAGGATCAACGTAGTAGCTGAAAAAATAAACAAAAATTTAAAAAAAATGAACTAACTGTTGATACAAAGTCTAGTTCTCGTCGTTCTGCTTCGGGTGCACGTGCACAATTAGTTATGGCGTTAGGTGAGTACCAAACCTTTCGAACCTCAACTGCACATTATTCATTTTGAATGCAACGGTTTTTTAATACATTAACGATTAGGGGGGGTCAAAAAGTTTCACAACGTTTAATGTCAACTGCTCTTTGGGGCTTAAGTAAGTTATTTAATGAAGATCCCATTTTATTAGTTTTTGAGCTTTTTGAACTTTATCGTTATCCGTTTTTAGCGGTTCAAGTTCAACGAGGTTGATCTTCTTTTATTCGGTTAACTTTTTTACCTTGATGGCGTCAATATCTTGTGTTAATGCGCTGATTTACGCGATCTCTTTATTCAACAAAAGTTAATAAATCAATTGGTATTTTAGCATTTAGAGAGCTTTTAGCTTTATTAGTAGATCCGACTACTAGTAATACTGTTCGTCGTAGGGCTATTGTTGTAACTTTATCGACACAAAGTAGGCTAGCATTAAATTTTCGCTGAAAATAAATAAAAGTTTTTAAAAATACGGGATGTAGCGTAATCGGCTAACGCGCCTGCTTTGGGTGTAGGAGACTGTGGGTTCGAGTCCCGCCATCTCGAAAATTTAGATATATGTATTTATTTTATTAGATTTGTTTTATTTTTTAATAGTAAGGCGAAATAGTTTAAATGGTAGAGCACCGGGTTCATACTCCGGCTATATAGGTTCAATTCCTATTTTCGTCAATTAGTTTTTATTTTATTTTTTTTAGCGGGGGGTATTATTGATAGAACCTCAGTTAAGGTTCCGTTAACTATTATAGCTATATTCAGCTAGTTAAGTAAAATTGCATAAACAAAATTTAAGTATAGTTTTGGGCAAAAGGGAGTCTAAGTATTTATTTTATTTGGTTTTTTTAGTAAATATCGGTTTAATCCTGGTAGCGGAATTGGTAGACGCAGTAGATTTAGGCTCTAAAGTTTGTGGGTTCGAGTCCCATCCGGGATATTCCTAGTTACATATAAATTTATCTTAATATAAATTATCCTAAGATAATTTATTTTTATAAATTTAATATTCTTTAATATAATATAGTGTATAGAGTTATTTATGTTTATTAATAAATCAGTTGCAATTTTTTTAATGGGGTCGACAGAAAGTTATTTTGCAGGGCGAACTAAAAAACTTGGAGTTTTTTCTAGTTATTATCTTTTAGGGTATCGTGAAGGTTTTATGGTTGGAAGGTTATCGTCATTTAATGACTTAATTGTACGTGTAGCACGTCTTTTGGCCTTAGGGGCCGGATTTAATTTAGATTTTTGAGTTTTATCTTGATCTGTTCGTAGTTTACCAATACTTATTTGATTTGCACGTGCAGCACAGGTTAATTTATTTAGTAACTTAAGTCGAAAATATTCTTTAATATTTCAAAAAGGACTTTTTTTTAGTTCACGAACGGTTGTTTTTAATATTAATACTATTCGTTTTTTAGGAATTGATATTGCACTTTTATTGACGAAACCAACAATTATTGGACAATACCAATTAAATTCATTTCAAAGTTTTGGAATCCCTGTTGTTGGCTTAAGCTATAATTTTTTAAATTTTAGTAGATATTCTTATCAATTTTTATGTGCTTCAGAATTTTCACGTTTATTTGTTTTTTTTTTACGTTTTTTTATTTGTTTTTTACGTAAATAATTAATTTTTACTATAGTATAAAGAGTAGTATTTTATTTAAGTTAGGGTTACTATGGCTCAATGGTAGAGTAGTTGATTGTGAATTAATTGGTTGCGGGTTCGAATCCCGCTAGTAACCTAACTCCTGCATAGTCGGGAACCCCTTATTTTATAAGGTTCTAGTATTTTAAATTTTTAATTTTATATGTTAATTTTAAACTATTCTGCAGCATCACTTATTGGTAACTCGTCAAGTATGGTGTTAACTCGGGCTAAGAAAAGTGCCCTAAATTTATTTAATTTTTCTTTTTTGAGTGACAATACATTAGTTAGCATTACCCCCTACTTTCGAAATTATCTATTTAGTCGTCGAGATGCTGGGTTTGGCTTAATAGGCCCGTTATTTAGCTATCGACATATTTCAAAAAGCTCTAAGTGACGTTTACGTTTTTTTAAAAGTTGAACATTTAATGGTCAAATTTATAGCCATAAGACAATTCGTCGATCTATAGCACCTCAGAGTTTGTTTATGGTTAATCGATTTACTTTACCATTTTTTAAAAAATTTATGAAAAGTATTAATAATCCGCAGAATCCTCAATGGCTACCATCAGTAGCTCATTTTTTATCGTTTTCTGTAAATAGGCTATGGTTAACGCAGGTATGTAGGATGAAAACTTTAGCTATTTCGGGAACTTTAGGTCTACTTCGTAATTTATTTTTTAAAAATTGGCTTTTAACTCTATATGGCTTTGATAAGTTATTATCAAAATTTATCTATACAGTTTATACACGAACAGCATTTAGTATGCCACGCCAATTTTTATCAATTGGATTAGATTCTGGGTCTTTTAGTCCATTAGGTGCTAAACGATTTGTATATGGGTCATGGCATGCTCGATATTCAAAACAAACTAAATTTTATAAACGTAAACGTTTAATGGTTACCCGATATGCACGTTTTCTTTTTGGTGTACGACGAACTAGATTTGTAAAAAAAATTTGCCAAGGCGTACCGCATAGTGCTATTGATCGTATTCATACTTTTAATGTTATGTTTCATACACGTTTAGTTACTTTTATTTCATTATTTTTTAAAATCCGTTCTCATATACGTATTTTACTTTTAATAAAAACTGGACATATTTTTGTTAACGGTCAATGCATTCGTAATCCAGATTTTAGCTTAAAAACCCATGATACGATTTCATTTTCGACTATTTCTCAAAAATGGATTAAAACCTTACAAGGTCGTAAAACAAGGCGATTTCGCTTTATTCGTATTCGTAAACGCCGTTTTTTAGTTGGTAAATGAAAACCGCGCGTATTTTCAAGAAAATTTGAAAAATCGGTTATTTTTGGGCCATTTTGTCAATTTGCAGTTATACGTCATGTTTCTGCACTTCCTATTCGTCCTTTTCGGCGTAAATTTGGATCTATTCCATTTTTTTCAAAAAATCGTGTTAGGTTTTTATTGGGAACATTAAGTTTTTAACTAAAATATATTAAACTTGATACAAATCATCCTTTTAACTTATTATTTATAATTAATGTCTAATTTAGCATTACAAATGCGTTTAGGTATTCGGCGGGGGTGGCGTGTTAAGATGCTTGTTGATATTGGACTATATACGCCATCTCTTGTTCATTGTATGTTTGTACAAGTTATGGTACGTATGCGTTCATTGCGAGTAAATATCTGAATAGTTAGTTACTATCTTATATATATATTTAATAAAATGCTTATTTATGCATTTTTTTGATTATTACCAACACGCTCGGTTTCACAAATTTTTGGAGGGTTTACTCGTTTTTGTTTACGTATTGGTATCGCAACGAGTAAACTTTATCTTAGCCGCGCAACCTTAATTAGTATTTCGGCTGTACCGGCTCAAAAGTATTGGCTTCGGTTACGACGTAGGCAGGTTAATATTAAAGCTAAGAAAGGTGTTCATTCAGTATTATTTGTAAAATTATGAAATTTTGGTGGAAGTTTGTTGCGTTTTTTAATCGCACGGAGCAGACTTTCAACTTATTCGACCATAACCCTAGCTAATTGTTTAGCTGGGGATAATTTAGAAACTAATTAACCGCATGCTTTATATTCGACCCACTATGTCTTTTTTTTTTTTAGTCGGTTTGCCTGTAACGTGCAATACGTTACTGCCTTCATCATTATGTTTACTTTCTACTACTGTCAGTTCTCAAAGAGCACATTTAATCTACCTAAAACAACGTTCATTTTACTTACGAAATTTATTACAACGTTGTTTAAGGTTGCAGTTAGAGCGATTTATTTTTACTCAAAGTTATTCACGAGCTTATGTATATCTTAAAAATATTGTACGGATAAGTTTATTTAATGCTGTAGGATGAGTTCGATTAGAGCGGACTTATCAACGAAAACTAAAAAGTCGTTACTTTCGTAGTTTTTCCATAAGTAATCTTTTTTCATTTGTTTTTATTCGCTCGATTGGGTTTTTATTCACTATGACCGGTGGTGCATTTTTTTTTATTCGTTTAGTTAGTATTATGATTCAAAAATTTCGTCGTCAATGGGCTATGATGCAATATACTCACCAGGTATTGAATTTAGTTCGACTTGGTTTTTGGTATCATGCGCATATCCAATACCGATTTTCAATGTTGGGCCGTTTTGGCGGTGTTATGCGTGCTGCTAAAAAAGTTATTGGGCAGGGTGCATTAAAGCTTTTTAACTGGCGGGGGGTTTTAGAATATAGCCAAATGGATGTTCCTACTAAATGGGGTATATTTGGTTTTTCTTTTTGACTTCAGTTTCGTGATGTTCCTCAACTTCGTTTAAGCCGATTTATTCAACGTTATCGTAAAGTTTTGCGAGGACTAGCACTTGGAGCTCTTGAGAATAAGGTAGGAAATTTTATTGATGTTGAGTTTGTTGTCGAACCAGCTTCTGAGTTAGTAGTATTTAAGGCTGCTGCATTACCAAGTTTTTTAGATCAAGTTAATTTTGCACGTACAGATATTGCTTTAGATAGTGAGGCACTTCTTCCAGAGACTATTTCTCAAGTAATGAATACTACAAATCGTTTACGGTCTATTGGTTTGCTTACACATAAAGCTTCTCAATCTTTAGTTGATAAAAATCAATTAGCTCGTTTCGATCGCTATCGAACATTTATAACTCGAGCAGCTATTTTACCAGCAGCAGGTTTAGTTTCACGATCTGTAAATAAATCTAAAGTTATTGGTTTATACAGACTAAATAAACGTCGGTTTAGCCGCTCAGTAACTTTATTGGTATTAAAAAAATCAACATCAAAACAAAAAAAAAGAGTAATTAGATACACGCGTTCGGCCATTAAGCGATTACGTCGAATTACTTTATCCAGAACTCAACTGTAGTTGAAATAACTAAGTTAAAAAATTTGATAAGTAAATAATAGAGAAATTTAGATGGTTATTAGTCATGTTGCAAAATTTAAAAAATATCATAAACAGAAAATTCGAATTAGGTCAGTGGCTTGTAAACTTCGTGAGCCTATCTTTGGAACCTTTGCTATTCGTGCAAAAGAGGCAAGCCGTTTAACTGAGTGGCATTTTGAAACCGTTCAAAAAACACTTCGCCGTTCTTTAAAAAAAATGGGATATATTTGATTTTTAGGAAATCCTACAATTCCAGTTAGTGCTAAACCAACTAATATTCGTATGGGTAAAGGTAAGGGGGCTGTTTCATTTTGATCGCAAATGGTACCTACTGGATCAACTATGTTTGAAGTTGGTGGCCAAAACCGTGATTTTGTAGCGAGGGCAGTTAAAGGTGTTAGCAAAAAATTACCAAATAGGGTTGGTTTAGCTTGAGCGCGGTTACGTTTACATAAGTAATACGTATTTATTGCTTTAATGTCACTTAATTACAGTACTGGTTTATTTTCGATTTTACGTTGAACTTTTAGTAATAAATACCAATCTGATGTATCTACTACTTTACCATTTTTTAAATTATCTTCATGTCCTTTGGCTTTAGGTCAACAGGCAAATTTCAATCATCCTGTTGCCATACGCCGTTTACTAAAGCAACGGGCTTTAGGTGTACGGGTATTTAATTGACGTAGCCGATTTTTAGATTTGCAGCAATCAGGATCTATTGGTTTAACTCTTCGTGTAACAAAAAATAATGTTTTTATCGTAGTTTATACTGCAGAAGGTAAAAATATGTTTTGATTAACACGCGGTCGCCAAGGTCATAAATTTAATTTATACACCTCAATTAACCTTAGTTTAATTCGTTTAATGTTTAGTACCGTATTAGATATTTTAACAACTAAACGCACGTTAATTGGGCCAATGATTCATTGTTTAACAATTCGTGGAAGAGTACCAACAAAACGAATTTTACAAGATTTACGTAAGGCACTTTGTGTAGTTCGTACTATTCGAATCTCACAACCATTGCCACATAATGGTTGTCGGCTACCTCGTCGACGTCGTGGGGCACGAAATTAATAGTTATTTTTTAATTAGTTATCTAGGAGTATAGTTTATACTAGTTTAAAAAAAAATAACTTCAGTGGGTGAATGGCCGAGCGGTTTAAGGCACTTGCCTTGAAAGCAAACGTACTTGTGTACCACGGGTTCGAATCCCGTTTCTCCCTATTTTATAGTAATTTTATTACTATAGGGTATCAAATTTTATAATTAACCCCTTAAGGTGAATTATAAAGCCGTGTATAGTTATTTAAAGTTGTGTTTTATACCTATATTCGTATATCTTAAGTATTTTTTTTAAAGGTGGGTAGGTTAATGGTAAACTCGTAGTCTCCAAAACTGTCAATGCTGGTTCGAATCCGGTCCCACCTGGCGTTTGATAGGTAAGAGATATGTATATATATCTAAAATAGACATTTTTTAATTATTTTTTTGTATAAGGGTAATTTCCTTTTAAAGGGCCGTACTTTAATGGTAGAAGATACCGCTCATAATGGTTCAGTTGCAGGTTCGATTCCTGTCGGCCCTAATTGTCATATAGCAGTTTGTTATTTTAGTTCTATTATGTTTGTAGCCCATTACGCAATTTTGTATTGGGGTGAATAGCTTAAATGGTAAAGCTATGGTCTTCAAAATCATTGATTATCGGTTCAAGTCCGGTTTCACCCGAAATCACTATTTTAGTGATTGTTTGAAGAGTGGCCGAGCGGTCAAAGGCATTAGATTGTAAATCTAACGGACTATTCCTACGTGAGTTCAAATCTCACCTCTTCAAGTTATTAATTAGTTGGTTTTTAATTAGTCACTATTTTTTTTATGTAATTAAATTTATGAATATACTACTTTTAAAGTTATTATAAGCTTAGCCTCTAGATATGAATAAAATTCGTTTATTGTATAATTCCTTTAGTACTTTTATAGAAATTGGATGTATTGTATTTAAGGAAGATAAATATAGGATCCAGTATTGTTTTCTATTTGTTAAAGGAAAGCTGATTGTACTAATTATAGTATAACCTGTATACTGGAAATTTAATTATAAAATATTTATTCTAATTTAGAGTAGATTTAGTTTATTATTATAAATACTCAATCAGGAAATTCCTAATTATTTTTTTTTATTTCGAAGGCTTATCTGGTATATTAAAAACCGATATAAGTTCTTAATAGTAGTTGCTACTTTATGCCATTAATAGTTTATTAGTAGCTATTATAAAGTACTTATTTTTTACTAGATTACTTCTATATTTAGTTTTTTTTAGACTATTCACATATGTATATTTAGATTATACTGCGATTGCTTATTACTTAATATTTAAGTAGGTTAAGATTAGGCCGATATTTTAACTAATTTTCTAATTAATTGTTTTACAAACTATATAGGCTTATTGTACTATTATTTTTTATTTAGGCCTTTACGTTATAATTTATATTTAGATTTACTGATGTATTTAATTAAAGTTATAGTTTAGATTATAAAGTAATTAGGAATAAGGTGTTGTTGGGGGGGTAAAGTTGTATACTGGAGGGGGGGCTGGTATGCTGTAGAAGAGGTGGGGGTATACTGGTTATTTGCAGGGTGGGGTAGTATACTGGTTATTTATGGGTGAGGTTCTTATTTAATCCTGTTATTTTTAGAAGTATCGTTCTAAAATGGCAAGATTAAGTAGAAGCCTTTGCCTCTTCTGTGAAATAGAAAGGTAAAGTGCACTAATTTATAAAAATAGGTTATACCCTCTTTCTTATTCTTTAAGCTTATTACGTATTACATTCATGGAGTATAATTTTATCAAAAATATTATTTTTATTGCATTAAGTAGCTTATCGCTATTAAATATCCATATAGTATTTTCTTAACTGTTTAGAAAGTTTTAGGTATAATGGTGAGGAGGTTATATTATATATATTTACTATTTATTTTATTCTTTGACTAATTTTTTTTAGTTATTATATTTATTCTAGGGGGTATCCCAGCTGGACGATTAGGTACTATAGGTACTCCATTGTTTCCTCATTGCTTTTTTTATATTTTTTGTGAAGCTTTGCCAAATTTTATTAATTACAGGTAAGCACATTAAGCTATAGATTAGGTACAATTCTTACCAAGAGGGGGGGAAAGGCATAAGTATCGAGTTTTATAAAAAATAGCTCGTTTGTTATTTATTTTCCAGCTAATTGCGTTACAGGCAAACGTGGCTTTTAGTGCCCTAGAGCAATTTGATAATTTTAACTTAGTCTGCTTACCATTTCTTGGCCATTTCAATAATGTATGAATTCTTTTGTGTGAATTTAAGACGTATTTTGTATTACTACAAAAAAGTGCTTATTCTTCGGTTTTTAGCTTTTTTTTAGTTGGTGGTATTATTTGTAAATCTTGAATTCTTATATTGTATTTTTCAACTGACTATTTATCTTTACGGTATGCTTTATCGAAAGGATTAAAGTGGGGGGTTTTAAACTTTTTTACTTATATTTTGGGATTAACGGCTACAGTGTCTAAAACTCCAGGGAAGTTAATGTTTCTATCTACAGGAAGACTGGGGGCATTTGATCCAGGAGAACCCCCATTTTCAGGGGATGACGGAGAACCGGAAACAGCAACACCTTCATTCATTTGGGGGTATTTGATTGATAAGCATCGATATCATCTTAAAGAAACAGAAAAGATGGAATTTGCAGATAGCTATTTAACCTTTTTACTACAACCATATTTCGATCTTTATCGAGAAAAGCTTCAAGATGCTTTTGCTGCTGAGGTTCTTATTGATCCTTTTATTGCTAAAGCCAATCAAAAATTACTAGATCGTGAAAATCCATATGATTATCCATTAGTAGATGGTACTGATCAGGTAAAACAGTTACAGTTTACTAGACTTGCACCTGGTGCTTTAAGTATGCCAAATCGGACTAAACAGTTAACTCGATTTTTAGCCTCTAATCCAGAAAGCCGAATTCAATTACGTCCACGTATCCGCCAACTTGGTGGTTTTTTAGGTGGACGAACTCCCTATTCATGAGAACCTATAACGGATCGTCAAAGTTTAGGGATTCGACAGCCAAATAAGATTTATCAATTAATGGAAAAAGTTTCAGATACCAATGTTAAATTCATGGGCCCAGAAGCTACTAATGGTATTTGGCGATTATCTTTTGAATTTGAACCTTTACCGGAATTACCATCAGAGGAAGAGGGTATTGAACCAGTTTCGATCGATGATACTAGGTATGCTTGAGATGTTGTTCCTAATTTATTTTATCGTTGACGTTGGCATAATAGTAAAAAAGTTACCCCTAAGATCTGGGCTACTACTCAAATACGAACAGCTTTAAATTCAATTGCTGTTGAGGAAAATCGTAGCTATACTGAGCATACTGATGTTGCATGAAAGTATATGCGACAAACTGAGTCACGTAGGCCATTAACCTTACTTCGTGACGTTGACGTGGTATCTGGCCATTTACCTCTTCGCGATGGAACGAATAGGTGGCCTGCCGCATTTAACTCAATTTCCGGATCTGGTCAACCTATAGAGTCTATTTCAAGGCCCTTTACGGCATTTCGAGGTGCTGCCCTTTTAGCCGATATGTCGTTATTTGCAACGAACCGTAATACTAAAGCTGACGAAGTAAGTCAATCGGCGACGACTAGCCCAATTATTTCGCAATATTGCGATACTCGAGTTAATATGACTGGATTACCTAAACTATGAAATCCATTTCCACGATTAATTCGTATAACTCAAGATAGGCTGGAAGTATTTAGTCCTTTTTTGCATTTAAAACAAATTTTACATAATTCGATTACTTCGGTATTTAGTCCATTACTTCCGGTTTCTTACGCAGTAGGGATTGGTGCTCCTACAGTACAAAGTGGTTTAGCCCTTACTTCTCAAAATTTAAATTTAACAGGTTGCGGGCCAAAATCTTATAGCTCTTATTGACTTGATCAAACTCGAGTAGTTAGACAATCAGCTGCACTTAATTATGAGCTTTCTGAATTTATGCGTTTAGGGGGGTATTTTTATCAGTGCAGTCCCCGCATGCCACATAATCGTTATTCTGAAATGTTGTCTGTATTAGGGTATAGGGGTACAAAAATTACGCCTTCTAAGGCATTGTCACTTTCTGATAAATTCTTACAAGATATTGCAATTTTAAATAACCCAGTAGGGCCATTTTTTGGACAATACCCACAATGCAGAAATCGACCATTACGGTTTAATGTCCTTGAAGAGTTTACTCGACGTAATCGCTTACCTCGTCAGTCCTCTATGCCAGAAATTCAACAACACTACCTACGGGAGCTTTTACCTTACACTTCACCATATACTGACCTACAATGACGATCGCTTCCTCGCCCCGATGAGTCCCATATGGCAGCTCTTTCTAAATTAACAGGAGCCGCTCAGCCAATTTCGAGTACTACTATCGAGCCAACCTCTTCTGCAATAAAAACATATGATTCTATTTTACATCCGAAGTCAGATACACCATCAACAGATTTTACTTATCCGCGTTGTGACTCTCAGGTTTTAGGGTTAGGTGGCGGGGGGTTTGCTGTTAAGTTTGAGTCTACTTTGGCAGAAAAAATTTTACGTGATGGGATTACTAAGGTTAACTCTACATTTAATGATCTTTATAGTCGATTCTTATCTAAGGGCGGTAAGCTTCCAGTTGAATTAACCGCCATAACTGAGGTTAAAAATAATTCAATTTTATTACCAGTCCGTCCAATTTATAGTACTGAACGTGTTCTTTTAGATACTATCAGAAATCCAATAGGCGCAGTTAGTGAAGATTTATTGTTTACAATTAAAACGTTACGTGCACGCTATGCTTTTGGTGTGGGTGGCTCAATTTTGTTTCAACATGCTGGCTTGGGGATTGACCATACTCTTATTGGCTTATTTGGTTTAATTTCGAATACCGAAAAGTTATCAGAAACTAATATATTACGCCAATTTGACAGAACTCATGGCATCGCAGGGCTATCAGCTTTAATTGGGGAAGATTTTATGCATAATGCACCAGATCAACTTTACACTTCAATATTGACAGATAATTTAATACCACTTCCTCAAGTTTTTTTTACAGCTGGATTCGGACATAATAATTCTTTTGAGGGCTGACTTCATAGTCTTTTAAATTCAGCAATATTACCACGTTTAATAGCTTCTGGTGCCTTTTATAATCAAAGGGAAATTTTAGACTTATGTACATTACGGGTTAATGGGGAGTCTGTTGGGGCTATTATTGGCGGTGCTCGTTCAACCCTTAGTCAACTATTAGCGATAATGAAAATTTTAATACCTCAAGAGGTATTACTTAATTTAGTTAGCAATATAAAACAGGATATTTTAACCCAATTTATAAATTTTACAAGTCAACGTTCTCACTCATTTGTTGAGGCTGAACTTCAATGGTTTTTTAACCAATTACCACAAACTGAACTAACTGCTCAAAGTTCTAACTTTGATGAACTTCGTCAGATTTGTACACGTGCTGGTAATGGGGCGGCTATTGCTACTATTCAAAGTCTTGATATTCAAAATGTTCTTATACTACTGGCATTACGTTCAAGTTTTACTCATTTTTTACCATATCTAACAAAAGAAAATTTTGTACATCTTTCTGGGTCAATTGGACCAATTTCTGACCAAACAATAGCATTTGCTAAGGTAGCAGTAAGCCAAAATTCAGATCTCTTTGCTAATTTTTCAAATTTTACAGTTTCTGCAAAAAATTGAATTGGCTACGAGCAGTATTTACCGACTAATTCAAATCATCTTGAAGAGGTTATAACTAGTGCTGGGTTGGTTCAGGCTGTACAGGCATTAGACCAATTTTTAGCTCAATCTCAACTAGGTATATCGACAAATATCCCCGTAGCGGTTAGTCCACGGGAGCAATTGCTATATCGTCTTTTTATTTTAGATTATTTTTTAATGCATTTACTAACAATACAGCAGTTAAATACTGGTACTCATTATGCATTTAGCGATAAACTTACCCAACTTCTACATTTTCCAGTTAAAGCTGTTTTAGACGCATTAACCCCAATTTCTAATTATAATATTAAATTCCCAACATTTTCAGCCCTTGGTATTGACACTTCAAACTTAAACTATATTACTTATAATAATTTAAGTTTAACTCAGTTAAATTTAACTTCACAAAGTGAAAAAGCACTTATCTCCGCCACGCTTCCACTTTTATGCTACAGTGGAGAGATGCTAACGGCAGATTTTGTTAAAACTTGAATAACTAGTGTATTGTCTAGTCGACTAGAGTCTGATATAGGATCTCTTAAGGCAACTACTTATTCTTCTATAGGTTATCCTGAACTAATAGTAGAATCCCCATCGGAGGTTGGAGATGTTCGTCCTTTTATTGAAAATTCTCTATTGGAGATTACACAAAGAGTAACTAAAGAAACACAATCGGTTACTTTTTCAAATTTAGGCGTGAGTGCGGTAAGTTTACTTGAAGCTCAAGCTCCTACCCTCATCGATACGTATTCGGAACTTATTGATTATGTTTTTGATTCGTATGCTAAATCTCACAGTCAAGTAAAATCATTAGCTCATGTTCAAGCAGTTAGGGATTTTGATTCAGAAAGTGCCGTATTGGGTCTACAAGCTGGTTTAACAAATACGTTTCTAATGCGTTCTGGCCATATGGCTACGATGGCAATTTACCCATTTAATGGGGTTACGTCCTCTTTAACTAATTGCGCACCAAAAGTTTTAGCACCTTTATTTGAAAGTGCAAATTCTAATCTTTTAACTAGAACGGTAAGCAGTACTTCGACGGTTAATTTTGTAGAACAGGCTATAAATTGGGGATTTGGGGTAACTTATGATTTTTTTTTTTCAGCCTTTAAGAAACGTAATCTTATAAATACTATACTGTTCGAATCTCTTTCCATTCCTTCACTTTTTGATACTATTCAAACTTTAAGGGTAAGTTGTAAATTTGGTGGTATTCCGTCTATATCTTTAAGTACGATTGCCGATACTCGTAAATCGGAACTTGAGCAATTTAATTTAGTATTAAATACGTTAGCGCCAACTAGTCTAAATGGTAACTTAAGCTTTATTTATCGTACGTATGAAACTACTCCAATACCTCAGCCTACGTTAACTACTTGCTATGCAGACTTATTTTCAAATGTAACCGATACTGGTAATATTTGTAATTCTATACCGATGTTTAGCATTACTAGATCGGATAGCTCCTTAAAGTATGCTATAGTAAATCGTGAATATGCTTCAAGTTTATTAATTTTACTTGCACGTGGCTTTACAGGTTCTTCCGCAATACCGAACTCTAGTCTCGCAGAAGTATTATTTACTTCACAGAAATCTTTAAATACAAAATCAGATTTATTTATGTCATTTTTACAATTATTGGGTCAAGTTGGGTATGATAGCGTATGGTTAAAGTTGGCATCTAAATCTATACATACCTTAACCGATTCAAGGACTATTTTGGCAATTCTTGGTACTAGTTTCATTGATAGTAAAAATTCAGATTGAAACCGCAGAGAGTCACCATTAGCATCAACGGTGCCATTATTATCAAAACTTTTTTCAGCTGAAAATATTTTCTTACCTTTAGTTTTATGTAACTTAGCACCTCAAAAACGTTTTTCTTATCACTCTTTAAATGCTGCAGAGGTAATAATGGCTGACTGAGTATCCCATAATCAAAGCTTAGGGCAAAAATGTCAAAATACGATAGTCCGCTTATTTACCCACTACGGTAGTGGTATTCTTGACCGATGGGCTGCAGGACAGGCACTAGATATAACTTTATTAGAATTTCAAAAGTTAGCTTATGTGCTACAAAACTATATTAGTCGTTTAACCGCTGGGGAAACTTTTGAATTACAAACTAATACTGCTTCAGTACATATCCAGGACCTTGCAGAGAAATTATTTAGTTTTGAGGTAGCATTGGTTAATAACCCAATGAGCGTATTTACCATAATTGACCTAGTTAAGCCTGTAAATAGGTATGATGTACATATGTATGATTTTCAAACTACAGAAGTTAATTCTGAAATGCTATTTAATGGCTTATCGAACAACTTAAATCAGACTGTAGACTGAGATGCGTATTCAAACATATCTTCAATGATAAATCAGTATTGTATGCATCATCATATAAAATCTCTTGATAAAGCTGTATTTTATAGTACAGGGTATCCAACAGATTATGGGTGAGCGCAGTCAAATAAGCGTTTAGCTGAGTTAGTGTATACGGAATTCTATACTACCGATAACTACCTATTTAAACAATCTACCGATACTACTATTGATAAATCTCTATATAATACAAATGGGATATACCAATATTGGGCATATACTCCTCAATTAGCAATGAAGCAAAATACTCAATTTTCTCATATTATGGAGATTTTTAGTCAAACACTTGCACCACAGCCAACAGTGGGTTATTGGCAATTAATTAGGGAATTTAATAGTCTCTTGCTAGGATACCATCCACGTTTACTTTGTCGATCTGATTTTACGAAACATTGGGCGAATACGAGTATGCGTCCAGCATTAGTTTATGAAATTATTTTATTCGAATTTTCTTTATTAGCGCGACGTGAGTTAACCTCCTTTACTTTTACCAATACTGGATCGAAAAATATGTTAACCCTAGGGCATTTATTCCGTCAGGCACTTTTTGCATACGAGATGGGTGATGCGTCTATTCGCTGTCAAATTGAGAATTTTTGGTATAAACTAGTCTTAACCAATCGAATTCCATTATTAGAATCAAATAGCAATATTGCAAATTTTGTTAATTTGGGTTTCTGTAATACCCCATTCACACTATCAGGGGTGTGATGTGATACTTTACTAACAGCCGCATTAACTAGTTTACGTTTGGTTATAGAGCGGGAACAGCCAGGAGTTATAGCCTATCTCTTATCGTCTAATGTAGAGCAGTCTATGGCTGATTGTATTTCGGCTGTCTTAGCAATTGCTATGCGTTTAGATACTATTGGGGTTTCGTATTTTGATTTTATTGTTGCCCCGGTTATGCTTCAAGCAATTCACTCAATTGATTTAAAAGCTTGACGGGAGTTATTACTTACGAACAGCGGATTAAAATACCAGTATGATCCAATATATCAAATTTTGGTAAAACTTATTACTTTTCAAGAAGAATCTTTAATACTAAATTCGAAGGATAAGTGTACACACTTGGGGCATACTCTTCAAGCAATTTCTGGCATATTGTCAAAAGAGGCCACTACTTCAGCATATGCACCTACTTGAGAAACTAGTTTGCGTATTGCAAGCCTAAGTAATATTTTTACTGAAGTAGTGGATAGCGCATCTATGCACCAAATAGAAGTTTTTAAGGTAAGTCTAGGGTATCAATTTTGTCCAAATTACGAAATAGAGCGAACCACTTTAATTAATAGTATTAGCCGTACTTCTTTAGGGTTACTTCCACTTTCAGACTTATTTTCAAGTCGAGGTAGTAGGTTGACCAATAACTCGTTAAAACACCTTCTTAACTCTCAATTAGCTACTCAAAAAAATATTTTAAATTCAAAGGAAAACTTTATTACACTTTCAAATCCAATACAGTATGGTACGATGGTTTTTTCAAAAATACCAACACCTGCACAGATCTGAGGTTTACATTCCGTAGAATTAACAGAAGATTGCTATAGGATTTTAGGGCCATTTCTTATTAAAGCTTTCTTAGAAAAATCATATAACTGAAATCATATTTTTGATTCTAAAGAAAGCCTATTGGCCTTTAACTCTTTTGCAGGAATGGCGCCATCGGTTTTAGATTTTAGTTTAACAGGGTCACTCGGTTGGGCAAAGTATAACTTTATAACCCCAATTCCTGAACTTAATCCGGAAGCTGCCCTATTTCAGTATCTGAGCCCATCGGTCAAGGCCCATATTGTTCAGCTTTATGAAATTGCAAGTATTGCTGTTTTTAATAAACTGCAACGTTATAATTTTTCAACTATTGAGCTTTCTAAGTGAACCTATCAGTGAGTTTGGGAGTTTTTCTATAAAACAAATCTTAATTTTGAGATTGTAAATTTATATTCTACTACTTTACCTGTTACACATGTAGCCGAATTTATTGACTTTATTAATACAAAATGCTATACTTTTTCAACAGTTTCAACAAATAAAGTTTTTATGCTATATGATAGTACCGCAACTCAACAAATAAATGCTATTGCTAATTTTTATTTGAACAGTCAAGCATTAGAGCGCTCATATTTGCAACCTGAGCAACGTCAATTTGAGCATCAATTGGCACTCTTTTTTAATACTGCATTTCCCGAATATACTAGTACTGAGTTAGGTGGAAGTTTATTGGGTAGTAAAGATAAAACTAATCGACAAAACCTTCGAACTATTCAAAATTTACAAACTGTTGCAAATACTATTGATCACCACTGTCATGTTACAACTCCACAAGATTATAGTCAGATTGGTAAATTTAGGACTAAAACTAATTCAGATGCTGATTGTTATGTACCTGAGAATATAAAACCACAGCAACCTCGAGCATTTGGGCGTGATACGTTTGCTTATCGTGATCATATAACAGCTAATCCGAAGTCAACATGAGTTAAAACGTTACGTCAAATGCAGGAGATGACCTTAGAAGGTACCGCTGAAACAACTACATTGTGACGTTTTGTTGCTTGGTTAGAACGCCGAAAATGAGAACGTCAAGTTGAGTTTACGTCTTTTTGTACAACACTTGGTGATTGGGTTCTACAAACACCATTATCTGGAATTTGGCTTGCATTTTCTGAATTTCAAGCCTCGAATGCAACAATAATTACAGTTATAACAGCATATTTGAACTATTGGCATACACGTTTTATAATTCCCCTTATTTACGTTAAGCGTCGTTTTTGAGAATTGGTTGAACTTACCCATAGGCATTACTGGTACCATAAAAGTGAGCATATACGGCCCTTAGATAAGTTTGATCAATTATACGATTGAGGGGACTGGGAAGCTTATGGTAATGCACTTTTAGAGTATTCTATTTTTCATGATTTATTTATTCTTGGGGGAATACTGGGTTTTCCGACACTTATTTATTTTATCTATCTAACCTATACGGCAAAAACGGCGGTTGAAGAGGGGCTTTATCAGCGTAATGCCCTTCATATACCTCTTAGCTATTTAGAACGTTTTGATATAACTGAAGTTATGGAGGATCGGGATACGGATCCTATAATTGTTGAACATTTTCCAGATTTTGCATACACTAAACAAGATTCAGTGCACCTTATCCATCCAGAACAAACATTACAGTTTACGGATTATGATAATCTTCCGGGTTCATTAGAACCAACACCGGAATTAGATCTTTTTTATGGTCCACGTTATATCGACGAAGAGGCTCTTATAGAAAGTTATGTATCAGTAGGGTATGAATCTCCTTTAACCTCAGAAATGGTACCGACATATGCTAAAGCTGTAAATCACTATGGTGATACTGATGGGGTTGAGGGGTATATTGATTTATTTTTTAAGGTAGCTACATCACCAAAACAAAAAGATCGTTTAACTAGATGATGAAAGTGAGATACTGAGCTTGCTGCATTCGGTAATATGCCAGGTATTAGTGATGAAGATTATGCAGATATTGCATATTTTAATTATAAAAAAACATTTTTTAATCAATTAGGTACAATCTCTCGTGCATTTGTTTGACTTTGACTCTCAACATTTTGATTATGGGGTACTTTTATTCTTGTAATTGTAGCTGAAATTGGTATGGTACCTCAGTTCTCAATGTGAAATTATGCTATGGATTTAAATACCCTATACTCACCGCAGTTCTGATTTGAGTATTTAGCTGTTCGTGCTACAGTTCCTGTACATTTAAAGCCAACCAGTACAGCTCGTTTTCATATGTTAGAGTATGTTGAGTATACATTACCAACGATCTTACACCGACCAGATTTACATACTCCTATTTTTGATGCAATGGAGCGCGACAAAGTTCGAAGTTTATACTCTCTTAATTTTGGATTAAATTTAAGTGATTTAACGCCAGAAGATACTACTCGTATTATTCGAGGGACATTTGTTCCGAGTATATATAGTACACATTGAAATATTGAGGGAAATGCAGCTATTGAAAATTTTGCACTTACAAAAGCTCAAAGTTGGCAATTACGTAAGTTACGTAAGCCATTAGAACAAATAACTTCTCGTTATAGTTGAGAAGAGGTCGATAAATTTCTTAATACCTATACAGAAGATTGGTCATTTTGACCAATGCATATCTATCACGATTATAAGGCATTTCGAGAAAATGTTACATTCGATGCCTTTAAGTTTTTTAATACTGAGGACTTTATGCCAAAATTCTATAAAGAAACCCCTATCAGGCCGGTTCAAATGACTAATCGTAATTGATTCATTCATAATATGAAAAATGCCGCATTTATAAATTCCCATACGTGCTCAACAAAACGTCGCCGAAAAGTAGTGCATGCTCGTGAGCTTGGTCAATGGGATTTTGATAAGGATTGGTTTGCTGCTGATGTTTTTAGTACATCTTTACATGAAGCTATGCGTTTTACTTATAATCCTTATTCCGAGACTCCAACAGGTGCAGCGTTTAATGAGGATTATAAACAAGTTTGGTCAGAAGGATTAGATGTTTTAAATTTTGAAAAGGGGTTAAAGGTAGACGAGGATGTTGATGAATTTTATCCAGACCCTAAGCTTACCCCAGCACTTTTTTGAGTTAATGCACGTCTACGTAGAGCACCGATTGCAAAAGATAACTATTTAAAGGATGTTCCACGTGGTCATCATGCTGCTGATCTTGAATATCCAGAGTTTGCAAATGAAAATACATTTTTATCAAAATATCAACTTTGGAAAAATCCCCTCTATTACGGTATGTATTCTACTATCTTCGCGCATGGGGATGACTCAGAAAAAATTTCAACTTATAATATAAAAACACGTTGATGGCGAAAACATAGGCGAAAAAAATATATGTTTGCACGTTTAGATAACATTGATCAGTATACTCGAGTAGCAAAAGTTAAAATTCAGCGTAATGGGATTGATGGGTTCGAAGACCGTTCTAATTTAGGAATTTTTAGATGATTAGCATCTCAGGTATCTAAACCATTAGATACAGTATCTGCAACAGATCGTTTTCGACTAGAATTTTTATATCACTCGACACCTGCCAGTTATACAGTTAAACACTATCAAAGGAAGTTAAAGTCTAGAAGTGTTGATTGGCATAGCGGCCATCGACGTCGTTCTGAAATTTACTCAGCTCACGTACCGCAAGATGATAGTGATGCGGATAAATTAACAAATTATTCAGATTTAACATTTAACTGAGAATCGCAGAGTGGTGGGGAGGAAACAACTAAACCGCATTATCATTGATTTTTTGATACAGCATCGGAGATTTTTGATCATGGTGCTGAAAGTCATACTTCAGGTTTACCAGTTTCTAATCCCATAATTCAAGATCTTTTATGAACCTTACGCTATTGAGAAACTCCGTTGGGGTCAAAATTTGCACCAACCACTGAAGCTGATATTTTAGATTTAAATGATGAAATTTTAGAAAATCAGGGAATTGGGGATTTATGGACATTTTCAAGCGAAACTCATAATATAGCATCGGTTTATGCCCGTAAACAGTATTTGCGTTCCCTAAAAGAACACTCCGATAGGGCTCACGTTCCACCACTTCGAGCATGGGATGCGGCTATTCCGTTAGTTAGTCCATTTTGGTGAGGTTGACGTGCCCAATTTGCACGTTTTATATTGCGTCATGTTCCGGATAGCTGATACGGTCGAGCTAAAAAAGATAAAATTTTAAAAAACCTACACCTAAACCCATTAAACTATGCACATACTGACTGAAAACGTTCCGTAGGTGCTAAAACATTAGCTTATCCGGATACTCTTCATGAGCCAATTGAGTTTGACTTTGATCCAATAGCAGATGAAGTAGAGGAAGAATTTAGAGAAAACACTTTACCTTCTAATCTAAATAACATAACTCTATCACTTACGGAGGTACCAGTACGGGGAAATCGTTCGTTTTTTCCGTTTAAGATACAGACATTTATTCGTAGTGGTCAATTACTTGGTGCGCAACAACGTTTATTTAAGTTATTGCAGCATAGCCGTACGCTGATGGTTGAAGAAAGTAAGTTTGAAGGTACGGTTGATCATGAAGAGATCCCACAATTTCAGCTTGCAAATGAACCAATATCGTTTTGACAAACATTTAAGTTGTTAATGAAGTGAGCTGAGCTGGATGATGCAGAATTTGTTACTATTCAGTTACAGACTTTAGAGGCAATTAGCGGATTAGAGGCTAATCTACATTCTGTTCAAGAAGCTAAAAGTTTATTAGATAATGCACTGTTATTCAATACACATCTTCAGGAAAATTTAGTACAGATAGATCCTAGTATGCGAGAAGAGTTACGCAAATTAGCAACAGCTAAACTTCAGTTTGCAATTGAATTAGTTAATACGGTTATTGTAGATATTTTACCATCAGAAGATAAAGTGCTTATGTCTGAATCGGATATGTCAACTCTTCAGTTTGTTAGTGATGATAATTGGGGGCGACTTAAAAATACTATGCGCATATTACCCCATATAACTACACAAATTCAGGCTGAATTTAGCTTTTTACGAGACTACATAAATCCTAGCTATAGCGATTTGCCAGCGCCGTATAGTCCAAAAAATCTTATTTATAAAATTTGTAGGTATTTGTGAAATTATGCTATTACTCCATTTGAAGCAATTACTCAATTTCTATTTGCAACTAGTCGTATTCTTTTTGCATTTGGGTACCAAATACGAATGGCCCTTGGATTTGATACGCGAACTCGAGATGAATGGAAATACCACCAACAACAAGTTCGGGCTAATAGTAATGCGGCTCAGCGGAGATTGGCTATAATTTTTAAGTCAATTCGTAATTTAACTTTTGGTGAAACTACTTGGGGCTATATCAAAACCTCATGACTTAATTTACCCCCACAACCAAAGTGAACGCCATTTAATAAACTATTAAGGATAACTACTAAGGTTCAAGATAAAGTAATATCCCAGTGGCGTAAGGATACGCAAACAAGACTTCAGTTCAAACAAACTCTATTAAGTAATTTTTTATCCGTAACTCCGACTAAGTCTGTACAGGTATGATTTAATCCATTTAGGGCATTAAAACCTATAATTAGTCAGTCAGTTAATAGTGTAGTTGGGGCAGTATCGGCGATTACTTTTACAGAATCGCGTTATTTTCAAGTCGATAACTATTTAAAAAAGAAAAGTTTAACTACCAATATCGGTTTTATACTATTAGGGCGTATACTTAATTTTATTTTTTTTGGTATTCCTTTAGCCCTTATATCTTATACCCGTATTGGCATCCTTATCTTTATAGAAAGTATTAAACTAATTGGTGGCCTATTTGTATTATGTCGCCATGCCGTTTTAAAAAACTTTGAAATTATTTACATTACTGGTATATATTCGGTTCGTATTGCAGTTGAAAAATGTACAGCTTTAGTTCTATATACTATCTATGGGGTAACATCCTCTATTACAACACTAATTAGCTTATTTAAAGCAATACTGTTAACCGTTGAGGGGCTATCAGAAATACTTTTAAAACTTATTGGCGGAACAACTTTATCTATTTATCGACTTTTTAGTTTAGCCTTAAAGGCTCTATGTTGGCCATTTTTTATCCTTTGAGAACGTGTTTTGATTTTATATGAAACATATACAAAATTAGTACAACTTTTAGGAGCTAAAGCACCGGTACGTAAAATTTCGAAACATAAGCGAAATTGGTGGGTAGGGAAGTTTCAAGGTTCGATTTATTTTAAAACATTACTTATTTGAAAACGTGGGGTTAGGCGTTTTACTGCATTTAAGCGTGCAGCTGGGTATGCGTTTACAGTTCAAATAAAACCTATTTCAAAATTACCTAATAAGGTTATTCGCTGAAGCCGACCATATGCCCATTGGTTTAATCTTTGATATCTTACACCAATCAAAAAACAATTAAATGGTGCAAGTACAAAACACTATAATCCGGCAAAAATTCAATGATGCCCAACTTACCATAAAGTATTTATTGGTCTTAAAGAAAAACCAAATTTACCACAATGAGCAGCAACACCGCGTCGAAAAAAAAGTGGTGGCTTGCGGCCATCACGATGACGATCATTATTAGTTACTAGACCATCAGATGATCTTCCCCTGTTTGAATCACCATGGGGCAATACCCCCGGATACTCTTCAGTTCCTTTAGGGGCTGAATTTACTTGGCAAAATGATCAAAGCGATGCCGATAGCACGAGTTGGTGGCCATTTAGTTAGGGAGGGTTTTAGTATATTTTTAGATTTAGTTTAGGCGCATCGTTGGGCATTAAATAACAATATATCGGGGGGTGTAGGGCAATTTAGATTTACATTTTTTTGTAGTCTAATGAGATATACTACCCCCCTAGTCATATTATTCTATAGTACTGATTTTTTTTTTAAATAATTTAATTTTAACTTAATAAGATATGAAATTTTTAGCATCAACAGTAAAATTTTTTAATTATGCAAGTCCCCGCCACGGTTTTGTAAAGAATGACGATTTGGGAACTCACCTAACTACCGGTACCTTTCGTCAAAGCGCAGGCGCAGCTGAAGTAAGCCGCCACTCCACCCGGTATCCGTCACCATTAGATTTAAATTATTTTTGAGGTTTTGGTTCAATGGCTTTACTTTGCTTAATAATTCAGTTAATTTCTGGAATTATATTAGCAATGCACTATACGGCCCATGTTGACTTAGCTTTCGCAAGCGTTGAGCATATTATGCGAAATGTTAATGGGGGTTGGTTTTTTCGATATGTGCATGCAAATGGGGCTTCTTTTTTTTTTATTGTAGTCTATGCACATATTGCCCGTGGTTTATTTTATAGGTCCTATATTACAAATTATGTTACTTGGGCAACTGGAGTAATTATTTTTTTACTTTTAATTATAACTGCATTTATTGGTTATGTTTTACCTTGAGGGCAGATGAGTTTTTGAGGTGCAACTGTAATTACTAATTTATGCTCAGCTATTCCATTTATTGGGGATAACTTAGTACAATGGCTATGAGGTGGTTTTTCTGTTGGAAATTCAACTTTAAAACGTTTTTTTAGTTTACACTATCTTTTACCTATTATCGTAACTGCTCTAGTTGGAGTTCATATTTATTTTTTACACTTAAAGGGCTCAACTAATGCATCTGGAACTGATAATTTCCGCCAACAAGCACCATTGTATCCATATTTTTTTATTAAAGATACTGTTGGTGTATTCCTGTTTTTAACGGTATACTTTACATTTGTATTTTTTTTCCCAAATACACTTGGTCACCCAGATAACTATATTGAGGCAAATCCCTATGTAACGCCTGCACATATTGTACCAGAATGGTACTTTTTACCATTCTATGCAATTTTACGATCAATTCCCGATAAATTAGGTGGTGTTATTGCTATGTTACTATCTATTTTAATTTTATTAGCCTTACCGCGTTTAGATTTTGGACGTGATAGCGTAAGTCCACGTTTTTCATTTTTAGGTTTATTTTTTTATTGATTTTTTTTATTTACTACCGTTATGCTAGGGTGATTAGGTGGTATGCCAGCTGAAGAGCCATATACTACAGTTGCGCAACTATCATCATTTAGTTATTTTTTCTATTTTTGTGGGGCTTTACCAATCCTATCATTTATAGATAAACGTAAACATAGGCTAGATGCGTAAGTTAAATCCTCGCCAAGGGGGGAATAAAGAGGGGTGTTAAGTTTTCGAAAAATTAGCTTGTTTGATGTCTGTTTTCCAGTCAATTACGTTACAAACAAATGTGGCTTTTAGTGCCTTAGAGCAATTTGATGTTGTTAGCCTAGTCCGTTTACCACTTCTTGGTCATTTAAATAATGTATGAATTTTTTTAGTCCTAGCTGCGATAATGATTTTAATGCTACAGTTAGCATTACAAAGCGGTTACTTAACCTCAGCCGTATTTGCAGCAATTGCAATTATTAGGTTTTTAGAGCAATTATTTAATGAAAATATTTCATTAAAAAAAAATATTTATTTTTGAGGATTATCTGCATTATTTGTATTTATCCTATCAAGTAATTTTTTAGGATTAATCCCATTCGGATTAACATTAACTAGTTTTTTACTAATTACTTTTTTTTTTAGCTCTATTTCATTTTTTAGTAGCGTTTTAATTTCACTCTATGCCCACGGATTAGGTTTTTTTGGTGCGTTTATTCCATCTGGAACCCCAACTGCATTAAAAGCGATCTTAATTGTAATTGAGTTAATTTCGTATACTGCTCGACTTTTTAGTTTAGCAATTCGACTTTTTGCAAATATGATGTCTGGCCACTCTCTTTTAAAAATTTTAACAGGATTTTTTTTAAACTTTTTAACCTCTTTTGCTGCATACGGAATTCCAGCCCTTATACTATTTATCATATTAGCGGCTATTACAACTTTAGAAACCGTTATTGCTTTTTTACAGGCATATGTTTTTTTAATCCTAACCTGTATTTACACTAACGAAGCAATTGTTGGTGCACACTAAGCTAAAAAATAGGGAGAAATCCCAAGATCTTTTATTTTAACTAATATTAGCACAACCAATATTACTAGTTTAGTTTTACACATAAGAAGTACTAAACTACCTGTATTAAATATTTCCCGAATTTTTAAAAAAGTTCAGACACCAGTTAAAGTTACTAAAAACTTAGCGCTAATTAAAAGCTATGGGGTACGTTTAGCTTTTTTAAAACCACGTAAAAAAATGCACAAACAGTGCCATACAACATTAAAACGACGTTTACTGCGTATCCGACACATTCGTTTTAATTTAAAGGTATTGGAAAACATCCGACGTACTAGTATTCGTATGGCACCACAAACGCAAACACTAGTGGCATTACAAAAACATATGACATTTAGTTATAAATTATTTAATAACTTTGTTATGGAAACTGTGCCAGAAGGTCAAATATTTAATCGAATTTGACGAAACTCACCATTAAAATATGTAGTTACTGGTAAAACCCCAACGGCTAAGGTTTACTACGATAAAACAGCTCAACGCTTAAAAATCGTACGTTTTTGTAAAAAAATACAGAATAGACGCTCCCTTCGTCGCCATATACGCCGAAAACGTACACTTTACCCTAACCCATTACGTCATAATTTAGAAATACACACAACTAAGGGGGGATTGAAAAGTTTTAAAAAATTTCACCTATCGAAATACATACGTCATCACGCATACCGACAACAGCCAACCCGCTCACGATTTAACCGTAAGGCAGTAGCACGAAATGCAGTTCAATGGACTAAACAACTACCTGCGCTTAAACGTAAATTAGTAGCTAAACTAAGTACTAATTCACAAAAGCATCGTTTTGGACGTTTTAATTCCTCAAACAGTGGGCAGATAGGTACAGTACTTAAGAAAAAACGTAAAGATTATCGACCTACTGGAAATCCAAGAGTAAAGCGCTATAAATGATTACAAATAAATTTTCGTAAACGTAAGAATACTATTTTTTTTAAATCAAGTATGGCATCTCGGAAAGGGTATAGGATAAGCAAATATAGCCATTTTAGGCCATTTTGAGTAAATAAAGACCTTAAACAAAAACGTAAAAAACATTTATTAATCGGAAATGCAATGCGATTTACGCGACTTAATTCCCGTGCTCAGGTAATAACACTCTTATCCACCACCTGAGGACATACTAATACAATACCAACCCTAAACCGTATACCCTGAAATGGTTGATTCTTTGAAAATCAAGATAGGTATATTACAATGGGCATAAATCGAACAATTAAACGGGGGCATATCGATAACAAATGGCACCTACAGGCACTAATTACACGACTTAATGAAGCTAAAGAGAAATTTTTAGAGCACTTAAAACAACAACAACTACGTAGGCGTCAAAAACGACAAGGACAAAAAACTAAGCAATACTCTTCTCTCGCATCGCAATCTAAGATAGAAACCTCGTTACAGAAGAAGCGATTTACTAAAAAAAAAAGCTTTGAACTTCAGCTTAAAACTAGATTATTTTTAGCAAATAAAAAAATAAGTCCGCTTAAAGCATGAAAACTGCGACAGGTCTTAAATTCTCGTAATGCACACTGGCACAGAGATGACAGTTTACGTTTTCTTTACAAGCAATCGATAAATAGGGCCTATTTACCGCGTATTCACGCACGGCTACCTTATAACCCAAAATGACGATTACGCCAAAGAAAACCGACACCTAAAAAACGCGCAATACTGTATACTACACGTATGTGTGCAGTTAAATATTTAAGTCGAAACGCTAAACTTAAACACCAAGCATTACTCCTTGGCGGTCAGCCAAGATTAACACTTCGACGTTGGTATATTCGTACCTTAACATCAAAACGAAGCCGTCGACGTGCTCATCGAAAAATTTCACGTGCTAAAAAAACAGTTGCACGATACATACGCGCCCAAGAACGGCGCTATGCTCTTATTTTTTAATAAAAACCGTACAAATAGAACACTTTATGCTTACACTTTACCTTATATTCTCAAAGTTTAACGTAATTGACTTTATGCGGGATCAGACTATTTGGCCACCGGCAATATTTATTCCAGAATTCCCAATGCCTATTCCGGCATCGCCGTTGGTAACAACATATATCGAGCGTATTGATATTTTAATTTTTTTAGAAACTTTAGTATTGCAATTAAGAAATATAATATTTGCGAGTTTATTGGGGCTGGTAACCTTAGTAGGAAATATTGGTTTCTATATACGCAATACCGTACTCTTGGCACAGTACGACCCTATAAACACGAATACCTTAACTATGTTTGATTATGCCTTACAGCTATCCGAAGAGCATAAAACGTGAATTAACGATATCTCCCTTACGTTTAGGTATACTGCACTACAAGAATATCATGAAAATATAACAAACCCAAAATATACCGTAACAGAGCTGGGGTACTTTGCAGCATATCTAAAATTTGCTATGTTTGCACTATGATTACCACTCTGTTTACATAACTTTGACCACGATAGGCCTTTTTCAATTGCACCAGGAACACGTGTTCTTTTTTTGAATAGTATTATACTTACCGTAAACTATTGTATTGTATTACCACTTATTGCTTATTTCTACCCGCGCGGTTACTGCTATTCAGACATTAGTTATATATTTATAAAAATATATGCAGTAACATCAATTGCTTGACTCTTTATTGGATTTCCGACCATACTCCTATTTTTAGCATATCGCCAAAAAGTAAGGTTAATAGTAGAAAATTCTTGACTTCCACTACCATCACTACTCTCACTTGATGATAAAATAGATGAAGATTATATAACAGATACCAGATCTTTACGTGCACCGCAGTGGAAAATTAACATTCAAAAGTATAAACATAAACATGAGAAACAAAAAATACTATTCCAGAATAAACTTAAGGAAAATATGCAATAAGGTTTTATAGAAGATTATTAAACATTCACAAAAGCATTAAACAATATATATACATACATTATAATTAAAAAATTCATATAAAGTATAAATTATATATAACTAAAAAAAACACTAAAATAACAATACGGACTACCAAATGGTGGTCATAATAACCAATCTTCTCACTACCAGAATCGAACTGGTACTCCTATAGGAAATAGATTTTAAGTCTACCGCGTCTACCACTTCCGCCAAGTGAGATTTCTAAAAAAATTAAAAAAATAACCGCAGCAATAGTAACTATTTTTAAAAAAATTTTTCACTATACTCCCGTAAAGCCCGCTCTCCAGCTGTTTCTCCACCCAAAATAACCTGTCAGTACTTATGGCCATCTGTTAAGTTAAGAATATTCCAAACAAACCATCCAGATGGAATACTAAAAGACCAAAACGATAATCGTTTTGATGCATATAGCATATAGGAAAATAAAACCTCATGGGATAAATTTCGTAAACTAAAAAAAAAACGTAATTGCATTTTTGGTAAATATACCTTAAATGTTGATTTAACAAGTGGTCGAAGTCCCAAACTACTGAATCGCCCAACTTTCGCTAAAAATCGCCAATAAGTGCCGTAAATCTGTGTTGCTCAAAAAAATCTCGTATGAGCCAATAAACTAGACTCATGCTGAGGAGACGATAAAATAGGTAATGAATTAGCGATCAACCTCACCAAATACAATATCTTGAGTACCGATGACAGTTGTTACATCGGCTAAAAAGTGGTTAAATGTCATATAATCAAGACTTTGTAAATGAAGAAAACCAGGAGATCGAATTTTACACCTATAGGGTAAACTTCCACCATTTGCTGCTAAATAAACACCAAATTCACCTTTTGGTGCCTCAATCCCACAGTAAGCCTCAGATGGTCCTGTTTTTTGTGTATTTCCGTAAATTTCAAAATGCGAAATTAAAGTTTCCATCGATAACTTAAAAAACGAACGAAAAAGAGAAACAGCTTTTGATGAAGTAGTTTTAATTAATCCCGATGATAAGCTTAAAGCACACTGAGCCATAATAGACGTACTTTGGCGCATTTCCCATAAACGTATCAAATACCTATCAAAACAATCACCAAAAAGCCCCATTGCTGCCGTAAAGTTAATACCTGCGTATTGTTCATAAGGCTGAACCTTACGCAAATCTCAAAGAACTCCAGCAGATCGTAGCATAACACCAGTAATGCCACGATTTGTGGCCTCTAGTGCACGAATAGTACCAACACCAACTAAACGTTTACGTCAAATACGATTAAACGTTAGAAGCTCCTCAATTTCGTCTAATCGATATTTAAATTGTTGACAAAAAATTTCAATCTCATCTAATAAAAAAGAACTAATATCAAAAGCAACCCCTCCCGGCCTAAAGTATGCTGCATGCATACGGGCTCCAGAAACTTGTTCATAAAAACCCATAAGTTTTTCACGCTCCTCAAAACCCCATAAAAATGGAGTTAATGCACCAACATCCATAGCATGAGTAGTAATTGCCATTAAATGGTTCAATAGGCGTGTTATTTCTGAAAATAAAACACGAATAAAACCTGCCCTAAACGGAACTAAATCTCGTCGAGAGGCTTCAATTGCTAAAACATATGCATGTTCTTGAGTCATCATAGATACATAATCCAAACGATCAAAATAAGGTAAACCTTGTAAAAAGGATTTAAACTCAAGTAGTTTTTCAGTCCCTCGGTGTAAAAAACCAATATGAGGATCAGCCCGTACTACAATTTCACCATTAAGTTCTAAAATTAACCTTAAAACCCCATGTGCTGCCGGGTGTTGTGGTCCAAAATTTAATTTAAAGGTTCGTAAATTCGTATAAGAACGTATATTCCACAATGGTTGTATAAAGTATAAAACTAAAACCAAATATAAAAAAACTAATTACATTCCTCAGATATGAGAGGATTTGGGCCCAGATGGAATCGAACCATCTCCAAACGCTTATCAAGCGAACACTCTACCGTTTAAGTTATAGGCCCATATTGATTTAAGTATAAAAAAAATTAAGCTATTCAGCTATATTAGAAAAAGTCAAATGCGAATTATCTAGAGCTGATAAAAAGCGTGTTGATGTCGTAAATGGTACCTGAAGAGCTCGAATTGTTGTTTGAAGAAAATATAATGAATGTTGGAATGGTGAACGAAAATAACAACGAAAAAAAATTGATTTAGCACAACGTTGTGCTAGTCCAATTTGCCCCTCAAAAATACCCTCTAACTCTAATAAAGTTGGAACAATTAGCTGTCAGTTTGAATACAAAACATAACGATTTACAAAAACCATTTCAAATAAAAAGTCAGATACAACAGTACTACTATCAATATCGGGAAAATGAAAAAATTTACATTTCTGTAAAAGTTGAAGCCCAGACCTTGAAAATGTATGGCTATAGGTTACAGTTAAGGCCATTAAAGAAGTTGAGTGCTTACCCATACGCTGAGAGCGTTGTAAACGTTTATGTGATGGTCAACGCCCAGTAGTAAAAAAAACTAAAAGCATTAACATTGAAAAATATGAGGGTTTCGCTATAAATGTTCAACGCATACCACCTAAGAGCTTTACAGCCCGAGCATCAAAATATTTAAATTTAGATATAAACAAAGAACGTAAATGATAAGAATAAAATCGTTCTAATGAAGTCAAAGTTACGTAAAAAAAAATGTGTGAAAATTCTAAATTTAGTACTTCTATGCACATTTATAAATTAATATAAAGTAAATATTTGCTAAAACAAATACCCACGCCCTCACAGACATCTATACATGAAGCCTACTCAAAGCTTTAGACTTAAGCTTTAGATTGTATTCTGAATAAAGAAGCCTTCCTACCTAGATGCCTTCAGTAGTTAATGCCTTCTAAACTTAGCTACCCAACATTGCTTAACAAAACAACTGGTACACCATAGGTTTACCCTTCTCGGTCCTTTCGTACTAGATTTAGCTCCTCAAAGAATACAGTATTATGACGGTAGATAGGGACCAAACTGTTTTACAACGTTTTAAACCCAGCTCACGTACCACTTTAATCGGCGAACAGCCGAACCCTTGGGATCATCTTCAACCCCAGGATGTGATGAGCCGACATCGAGGTGCCAAACGACTCCGTCGATAAGAACTCTCGGGAGACATCAGCCTGTTATCCCCGGCGTACCTTTTATCTGTTAAGCGATAACCTTTCCACACAGAATTATCGGGTCACTATGGCCGAGAAAAATCTCACTGATTAACTTAATTGGTTTCTCAGTTAAGCAAACTTATGCCATTACACGCCACAATTAGGAATATCTAATTTGAGTTTACCTTTTGCACGCCCCCGATACTTTTTTGGAGGCGACCGCCCCAGTCAAACTGTCCCATACACACTGTTTTAAAAGATTTTTCTTCTTTTTGTTATAAACTAAAAAAGCAATAGGGTAGTATTGCAAAAGTCAAGCAACTTATCAGCCAAAACATCAAAGTTAAGCCCACTACCTATTCTAAGCAACTGCCAATTTAGCCAAATGTGTAATTACAGTAAAGGTGCACGGGGTCTTTCCGTCTAGCCGCCATTATTTCGCATCTTCACAAAACATTCAATTTCGCTGATAATATTCTGGAGACAGCAGGGAAGTCGTTAGACCATTCATGCACGTCGGAACTTACCCGACAAGGTATTTCGCTACCTTAGGACCGTTATAGTTACAGCCGCCGTTTACCAGAGTTTGAATTCAGCGCCAAAACGCCCCCTCTTATCTTACTGGCACCGGGCAGGCCTCAGACCCTATACGTCATTTTACAATTTAGCAGAGTCCTGTGTTTTTAATAAACAGTCGCCCCCCTCTATTTATAACCACCCCAAAAACGTAAAGTTATATTTCAAACCCTACATTTGGGACCCTTACTCCCGAAGTTTCAGGGCAATTTTGCCGAGTTCCTTCAGAATACTTAAAACATACGCCTTAGTGCTCTACGCACCCACCCACCTGTGTCGGTTTATAGTACGGTTTAAAAACTAAATATTTCCTGAAAGAAGTATAACTATTTAAGAATGGGCACTGCTCAACCACCTATAATTATAAAACTCTAACCAGTAATAAAAATAAAATTAAAACGGTTCATTTAGTTTATATGAGAAAGTATTCATAATCTTACACTCATTATTACATCGAAAACAACAGTTCGTTGTATATTCCTTAGTAACCGAATCACCCAACGCAGTTTTACTGAACGTTGGAAACCTTAGGCTTTCGGCGACATACTTATAGCAACAATACATACACATATGTGAAATGATTGACGTGCCTAAATATGTTATACGCTACTCATACCAACATCTTCATCTCTATTAAATTACCTTTCGGTTAACTACTAGTAATACGATAATATATTACCAAACAATAGAGCGTTCTGCTACCGTAGTCACAATAAATACTTATTTAAAAATAATTTTAATGTTAACTACTTGTTGTTTCGGTAAGTTCATTTAGCCCCGTTTATTTTCGGTGTACCCCTTACATAATTTAATGATTTTTTACGCTTTCACTAAAGGATGGCTGCTTCTGGGCCTACCTCTTAAATGTCTTTGTAACTTAACACCTTTAATCACTTATGAACTTTTTAGGACCTTAACATACAATCTGGGCTGTTTCCCTCTTGACGCCTGACCTTAGCGCCCGGCGTCTGACTGGTATTGTAAAATTCAATTAGTATTCACAGTTTTTTTAAATTCAGTAAGGCTGGTGTGGCCCCCCTCAAGTAAAAAGTGCTCTACCCCCAATTAAAATAATCTATACATATTGACAAAAATTAAGTTATTAAAAACCTAATGTCAAGTATATACACATACCGCTTTACCTACATAGATTTCGCAGAAAACCAGATATCACCAAGTTTGATTGACCTTTCACCCCTATCCAAAAATCATCCTAACATTTTGCAACATGTAGAGGTTCGGTCCGCAATGACCTGTTCTTGGATAGATCACTTGGTTTCGGGTGTAAAATTGGTAACTAACAACTAATTAACGTTGTTTGCCTTCACTTCGCGTTCATTTTATAACTTACGCTTGCTACCAAGTTTAACTTGTTGGCTCATTATACACAAGGTACGCTATCGCCCTAAACCTATAGAAATACTATAGGTAATACAGCGATCACTGCTTCCTTAACTTTCAGTTTAATTATCTTTTAAAAACGCTTATACATCGCTTCTATTTCAACATTCCCTCACGGTACTTGTACGCTATCGAAAAATTTGACCATTTATGCTATGAGGGCGGTCCCCCAATATTCTATCTATTTAAGCAAAATAGATATACTCTAGCGTATCTTTAACTATAAACGCAATAGTATAAAAACTATTTTTTTAAGTTTACGGGACTTTCACCCTCTCTGGCCTTCTATTCCAAAAAGTTCAAAATACACGTTATAGTACATATCCACGTTCGCTCACCGCTACTACCGGAATCTCGTTTGATTTATCTGTAACAGCTACTGAGATGTGTCACTTCGCTGTATTCTAAAAAGTTTTTCTTAAGTATTCCTTAACTAATTAAGGGCTCAAAACTTTTTACCAAATAATTTGGTATTTTTCAACTTTAGGAACAACGTATATCAACCACCCCGATTAAAAGCGTCAATACGCATTTCGCAATACCTGCGCCTATTCTCAAATTTTCAAGCAAACTACTAAAAGCTAAAACAACTCACACCAAAACTAATTTAAATAATAAATAAACAATCAACTTTTAATTAAAAGCTAAAGTTCCAACTAAAATACTAAGACTAAATCACAATATTTATAAAAATTAACCTTCTAAAAAAAACCTGATCTCCAACCGCAAGTTCCCTTACGATTACCTTGTTACGACTTCACTCCGGTCAAAGACTTGCTGTACGTCACCTTCACACTAATAAACCTAAAAAGTAAAAATTAGAGCAAATTCAGCAACTTGAAGCAAATCGACTCCCAGAGCGTGACGGGCGGTGTGTGCAGAGCTAAAATGGAATTCACCGCAGCATGCTGATCTGCGATTACTAGCGATTCCGCCCTCAAATTCTCGAAT